>Ga0207813_100289_pt1 | contig 33752 bp, 32 predicted proteins | sample A23E3SouthBayCA_2_FD_187730 | JGI IMG/M metagenome (GOLD analysis project Ga0207813, IMG submission 187730) | Aerobic enrichment media microbial communities from Eden Landing Ponds, California, USA - A23 E3 (4) (SPAdes) | ecosystem: Environmental > Aquatic > Marine > Unclassified | place... | reverse complement strand
CCACTGAATGCGCCCTCGGTAAAGACCTAACCCCCTCCGAATGGATGCTCGGCGAAACCGGAGGAGTGTAATCGCCGCGATGGCAGGGGCCCCCATGAAAATAATAGTGCCAATGCCCTGCCCGGCGCTACTTCCGAGATCGACATCGGCGAAATAGAGCACAGTCACACCACCCCAGGAGATGGCAAACGTGAGGACAAGGAACTCAGAAATTCTTCGAATGTCTGCTGGGGTTTGTCGTACCGTTCTTTCTATCACGTAGATATGTTTGTTCTATACAATCATAACACTATGGTCGAAGATTGATACGCACGCCCACTGATTTGGCGGTTCGCGACCTCAACGGTGAAATTTTATCCAGTAGAACAGTTCTATGATACCTACGAACGTCAGCAGGTCCGGAGAGAAGACTTACCGGCAACTATGCCAAGAACATCCGACGAAACCGGAACGAATAGAACACTAGGAGCCCGTGTTGCATCCAGCCTCTGTATCTCACACGCTATACCCCTCCAATAACCGATAGGAACCCGACCGAGGTGTTACCTCGTTCCGCTGTATTGAGCATCCGCGCGCCGGTGGCGCGCGGTTCACCCCCGGAGGCGGCCTTTTTCACCCATGTTTTTGGCCGGGGGATTCCCGCAGGTCGCCTCGGGCGACCAAGGAAACCCCCCGGCCAAAAAGATGGTCCGGAACGCTTGTAACGCGGCGGACCCGACTCGCGGGTATGGGACTGTTCCGCTCGGGCGAGGTTATCGGCATCGCCGAGGCCGCGCTCGAGTTCGCCCTCGAAGCGGCCGAGGACGCCCATCCCGACGAGTACATGGGGCTGCTCCGCGGCGAGGACGCGCGGAAGCTCGGGTTCGAGTACGGGGGTACCGTCCTGACGGACGTGCTCGTCATTCCCGGAACCGAGTCCAACCCCGTCAGCGCCACCGTCGACTCGAACATGATCCCCAACGACATGCGCGCCGCGGGGTCGATCCACTCCCACCCCAACGGCGTGCTCCGCCCGAGCGACGCCGACCTCCAGACGTTCGGACGCGGGAAGGTCCACATCATCATGGGCGCGCCATACGGAAAGACAGACTGGCAGGCCTTCGACCGCGAGGGCAACCCCGTCGACCTGGACGTGCTCGACATCGAACTCCCCGAAGACGAGTTCTTCGACTTCACGCAGGAGGACATCGACGAGGAACTCTTAGAGGAGGGTGTCGACCGCCGCGAAGACGCGGTCGACCGCCGACCCGACGACGACGGCGGATGGGGTGAACGATGAGCGACGGGCCGAACGAGCCGAGCGACAGTCCGGGCGAACGGGACGAGGAGTCGCCCGGCGAGCGGATCGTCGTCGCACAGGGGACCTTCGACGTTCTCCATCCCGGTCATCTCCACTACCTGCGCGACGCGGCGGAGATGGGCGACCGCCTCGTCGTCATCGTCGCGCGCTCGGAGAACGTGACGCACAAACAGAAACCGGTCGTGTCGGGGCCCCAGCGCCGCGAGATGGTCGCCGGACTGAAGCCGGTCGACGAGGCGCGACTGGGCCACCCCGAGGACATCTTCGTCCCCATCGAGGAACTCGATCCGGCAGTGATCGCGCTCGGCTACGACCAGCACCACGACGTCGCCGGCATCGAGGCCGCGCTGGCCGACCGGGGCATCGACTGTGCCGTTCGGCGGGCCTCCGCCTACGAACCCGACTACGACGACGCCTTGCTCTCGACCGGTCGGATCGTCGACCGGATCCTCGACGAACGCGACTGAGTTCTCCGGGCGCCAATTCGGCGCGATCCGATTCGCCGCCGCGGCCGGCTATCGTCACGAAACCATCCGAGTGGACAGCGGCCAGCGGTCGCGGACGGATCCGCGACGCCGCGGCGGTGTGCTCAGGGCGCCTGGGTGTCGTCCTCGTCAGTCGGGTCCTCGTCAGTCGGGTCCTCGTCAGTCGGACCCGCACCGGCCGCCCCCTCATCGGTCCGTTTTCCGTCGCCCGCCTCCTCGCCTGTGTCGTCGAGTTCCTCGTCGTCGCCGTCGGGCCAGCCGAGTTCCTCCCGGACGAGGTCGACAGCGTTCTCGACGGCGCCGACGCTGGAGAGGTAGCCCGCACCGACCGAGGTTTTGAGGGCTTTGGCGGCGTAGCCGGTCAGGACCGTCGGACCGATCTGCGCGACGGCACCGTCGCCGACGCTGACCAGCCACCCCGGCGAGTCGAAGCGATAGCCGTCCAGTCGAGGCTCGAAGCCGCCCGCGCCCGAGCGCTCGTGGTCGACGAGTTTCTCGACGTTTTTCGCGACGACCCGGGCCTGTCGGACCGCGGCCTGTGCGCTGGCCGGCACGGCCTCGCCGTCGGTGTCGACGACCTTGCCGGCGTCGCCGAGGACGAAGGTGCCGTCGCCCAGACGGAGCGTGTTCCTGACCGGCGGGCGTTCGTCGTCGAGGGCGGCCGGTCCACGGATGCCGCCTGTCCAGACGAACTGGTCGTGGTCGATAGACTCGCCGGAGTCGAGTTCGATCGCGTCGGCGTCGGCGCTCGCGACCGCCGCGTCGGTCCTGACGCGGACGTTCCGGTCTTCGAGCGCGTTTCTGACCGCCTGCTGGAAGTTCTCGGGGAACCCCGGCGCCACGTTCGGTTTCATCTCCAGCAAGAGCAGTTCGACGGCCTCGCCGGGGATCGACATCGTGCCCTCCGCGGCGTCGCTGACGGCGTCGTCACCTTCCCGGCCTGCATCGTCGCCTTCCCGATCCGCGTCGCTGTTTTCCTCGTCGTCGAGGGTGAGTTCGATCGGATCGTCGTCGCTGGCGCTCTCGCTGTCGCCGGCCTCGGCCGCCGCTCGCTCCTCGCGCTCGTGCTCTTCGCGGGCGAGCGCGGCGAGTTCGCCCGCGACCTGGATCCCCGAGAGGCCGGCGCCGCCGACGACGACGCGGCGGGGGTCCTCGGGCGTGGCCGCGTCGAGCACGTCGAGAAAGTCCGCGCGGATGGTTTCGGCGTGTTCGAGGCGTTTCAACGGCGTGGCGTGGGTCTCGACGCCGGGCAGGTCGTAGAAGTTCGTCGTCGCGCCGAGGCAGACCGCCGCGTAGTCGTAGTCGAGTGTCTCGCTCCCGTCGAGGGTCGCGACGCCCGCCTCGGGGTCGGTGTCGGTCACGCGCGCCTCGCGGACGGTCGCTTCGTCGAGGACGTCGTCGAGGTCGAGGGTGATCTCGTCGGCCAGCGAGGGGCGGCGGACGACGCGGTGGAGTTCGTGCTGGACGAGGTGGGTCCCGTCCTCGTCGACGACGACCAGGTCCGCGTCGTCGGGGAGTTTCGATTCGAGCTTCCGTGCGAGGGTCAGGCCGGCGTACCCGGCTCCGAGGACGGCGACGCGCATGGCCGCGCTTCGGGCGCTGCGGAAATAAGACCACTGACGGGTACCGCGCGAGCGCCGGTCGCGGCCGCCGAGACGGCACCGCTCACTCGACCAGACGAGCCCGGACGCACTCCCAGCGCGGGACCGTCGCGAGCCGCTCGTACTTCTCGGGGTTCACCTCGCGGTAGGCGGGATCGGGCGTCGGTTCGAGGAACCGCTCGACCGCGAACCCGGCGTCGGCCAGCGGGTTGAGATGCTCACCGAGCGGCCGCCGGTAGTTGCGCGGCCGCATCTCTCCCCAGTCCTGGGTCAGCGCTTCCGTCTCGAAGTACGCCGACGCCTCGTCCGGGGTGACCCACCCCGAAACCGGGTGGCCGGTCGAGAAGACGAACCGCCCGTCGGGCCGCAGGACCCGCGCGAACTCCGCGAACACCGGCTCCCAGTCGGCAATGTGTTCGAGGACGAGCTGACTCACGACGAGGTCAACGGCATCGGCGTCGAGGAACTCCAGCGGTTCCGTCAGGTCCGCGTGGTGGACGGTCACCCGACCGTCGCCGTCGAACCGCTCGCGGGCCCGTTCGACGGCGCCCGTCGTCGCGTCGACGGCGACGACATCGGCACCCCGGTCGGCGAAGTGCGCCGTGTAGTCGCCCGCGCCGCAGCCCGCTTCGAGGACGCACAATCCGTCGAGGTCCGGCAACAGCGACCGCGTCGCCGGCCACTCGAGGTGGCGCCGGAGCGGTTCGTCGCTCCAGTCCCCGTTCTCGGCGGCCATGATCTCGTACGCCTCCCGCGTGGCCTCGTCGATCGGCATGCCACATCGTATCGCACACCAGAACTTAACTATTTCCGACAGGAACGTCCGTGACATTCCGGCAACAGTCGCGAACACTCGCGTCGGGCGCCGCCGGAAGCGTGGGGACTTTCCTGCGTTCCTTTGAAATAGTGGCTCCGCGAACTGTCAGGTATGTACGAGACTGTTCTCGTCCCGACGGACGGCAGCGACCACGCCGAGCGCGCGGCGGCCCACGCGTTCGCGCTCGGAGCGGCGTTCGACGCGACGGTTCACGTCCGCTCGGTCGCGGACGTCAGCGCCGCGGCCGGTCCGTTCAACGCCGGCGGCGTCTCCGGTGATTTCGTCGAGCGAGTCAAGGAAGGCGCCCGGTCCGCGGCCGAGTCGACCGCCGCGCTCGCGCCCGAGGGCGTGACCGTGGAAACGGGAGTCGTCAAGGGGGAGCCCGGGAAAGAGATCCTCGCGGCGGTCGACGACACCGACGCGGACCTGGTCGTCATGGGCACGCAGGGCCGGCGCGGCCTCTCGCGGCTTGTCACCGGCAGCGTCTGCGAGCACGTCGTGCGCCACTCGCCGGCCCCGGTCGTGACGGCGCGGGTCACCGACGACGACCCCGTGACCGACTACGAGCGAATCCTGATTCCGACCGACGGCAGCGACGAAGCGAGCGCGGCCGTCGCCCACGGGGTCGCCGTCGCCGACGCCTTCGACGCGAGCGTCCACGTCCTCAACGTCGTCGACCTCGGGACGATCACCTCCGGGTCGGACGTCGCGGCCGCGACCGACCTCATCGACCGGCTCCGCGAGCGCGGCGAAGACGCGACCGACGCCGTGGCCGAGCAGGCCCGCGAGGCGGGGCTGGACGTCACGACCGAGGTCCGCGAAGGCTTCCCCAACGCCGACCTGCTGGAGTGTATCGACCGCGAGGACATCGACTTCGTGGCGATGGGGACCCACGGCCGGACCGGGGTGGAGCGGCTCCTGCTGGGGAGTACCACCGAGCGGACCATCCGCCGCTCGCCCGTTCCCGTTCTCTCCGTGCCGCCCGGAGAGCGTGGGGAGTGAACTGGGGTCAGTAGCGTCGTCTCGACGTCACGGGTCTGAACGGTCCGTAGGTTCAAATGCGGTGGCCGCTCTAGACACACGCAATGGCTCAGCGCGCCCACGCTATCGACCGCAAACTGCTCGACGAGCCACACGTCGCGGGCCGCCGCGTGTCAGTGTTGCAGTTGTACGAGCAGGTAGAGGGCACCGGGCGACACCCGGCGGAGGTGGCGAATCAGCTCGACCTCGACGTGGGGGATGTCTACGCCGCGCTCGCGTACTACTACGAGCATCCCGAGGAGATGCGTGATGCTCGGGAACGCCGCGAATCACGGCGCCAGGAACTCGGTGACGAAATCGCTGACGAGCGACCTGAGGGAATCTCGCCCGACCACTGATGGAGCACGCGGAGTGGGGCTTTCTCCTCGACGAGAACATCGACCGAGACGCTGCGGTAGCGCTTCGAAGCGAGGGACATCGAGCAGAGCTCGTCGTCGACGTTCTCGAGCCGGGGGTGGCGGACGAGGACGATGTTCTCCCATTTGCCAGGCGAAACGACCTCGTCGTCGTCACGAAAGATGTCTCGGACTTCGGCGCGCTGGACGGGACTGCTCACGAGGGTATCGTCCTCGTGTTCGACCACGGGCTCGGGGCTGACGATATCGCGACCGGAGTCCGTGCTATCGCCACCGCGTATCCATCGCGCGACGCGTTCCGCGGTCGGGAAGTACTCGACGACTGGTTGTGAATCGTCGGTCCTGAAAAATCGGAGCTCCGACGCGCTCGGTAGCAACTGTAACGACCGCAGATCACACCACGACCGCCGTCGATCCTGAGAGTTGAAAGCCCTCGCCCCGCTCGCTAAGAGACGAAGTGACTACAGACAGCATCGCAACTAAATCTCAGCGCTGAAAGCCCTCGACTCGCTCGCGGTCGCTGACGGGACATATCCGCGCTCTCCGCACCGCCCGCGCGGATAGCGGTCCCGCAGCGACTCCACTTCGACGCGAGCGGGCCTCACGGCAGCGCCGTTCGGCATCGAGGCGCACGCGCCTCGCACGCCTCGCCCTTTCAGTCCACCAGGAAAACCTTGTTGCCACGTGCTGTGAACGGCGGCTGGTCGGACAGGCGTGACCCTCAATCCTCTCCAGCCTCCTCGCGTCTCGTCGCTCGCGTGACTCGCTCCTCGGTGTCTGCGCGCGGGCCGCTGCCCGCGCGCACGGTCCGAGGGACCTCCGGTCCCTCGCTACTCGTCCCTCGCACGGTACGTCGCGCCACGGGGGCGCGACGGCGCGCGCCACCGCAGTCGAAAATTCGGGGTCGCGGAAAGAGCCGAATTCAGAACAGCGCCTCGGACTCGTCGAGGACCCGTGCGGGGCCGCCGACTTCCCAGACGCGGGTGTCGACGCCGCAGTCGGCGACGACCTCTTCGACGCGGTCGACGTGGTCGGCGCGGGTGTTGACGTAGACGCTCGCGCCGGTGTCGACGGAGAAGTAGACGGGGACACCCTCCTCGCGCAGTTCGCGGACGGCGTTGAAGATCTCGATGGTGCGCGGTTGCCAGTACACCCAGCCGGCGGGCCCGGTCATCGTGGTCGCGGCGAGCGAGAGCGAGTCGTGCTCGGCGCGCTCGAAGGCGCCCGCGAAGTCGCCGTCGCGGAGTTCGGCCCGCATGTCCGCGATCTGCTCGTGGATGTGCGCGAGCCGCCCCTCGAACATGTGGCTCTCGGCGGCCTCCTCGTGGGCGGCCTCGGTCTCCTTGTAGCTCGGGACCATCCCGGCGACGATCCGGACGTCTTCTTCGAGGTCGTCGGCCACGTCGATGCGCTCGGAGCGACAGTCCGTGTCGTCCGCGCCGGTTCGAAGGTGGGAGTACGCGCCGGTGACAGCGCGAGCGGCCGAGGACGAACCCCGGCGTGCGATGGTCGAGATCTCGGGCCGCGAGAGGGCGAGCCCGGCGGCCTCGCAGAGGGCCATCGCCGCGGCGGCGAACCCGGACGAGGAGGAGCCGAAGCCGATGTTCGTCGGGAAGGAGTTCTCGGACTCGAAGCGGACGCGGTGGTCGATGCCGGCGCGCTCGCGGACGGTGTCGGCGACGAGTTCGATCCGCTCGGCGCCGCGGCCGTCGACGTCCTCGCCGTCGATGCGGTAGCGGTCCGCGTCGAGCGCGGGGTCGAATTCGACCGTCGTCTTCGTGTGACTCGGCGCCGTACAGAGGCTGATGGAGTCGTGATAGGGGAGCCGCAACTCGGAATCGCGCATCCCGTGGTACTTCACGAGCCCCTGGATCGGGTGTGCCCTCGCCGTCGCTTTCATACCCTCCGATTCGGAGGTTCGCACTTCGCTCTTGTGACTCGCGGATCCCCGGGCCAGGTCCGGCCAGGCCGGACCGGATCCCGCCGGACCGGATCCGACCGCATCGGGCCGGATCGGGCCCGTGCTTTCACAGTCCGGGACGTGTTCGGAGGCCTCTCACAGCGCGAGGTCTCGTCGGCGGCGTCCGCGGGATCTGTCCTCGATCATCGACTTTCACAGGCAAGCTCAGCATCCACCAGACAGCCGCCGCTAGGTGTCTCCCGAACCATGCGGCGGAGAGCGTTTCTCGCGACTCTGGGAGCACTGGCCACCACCGGCCTCGTCGGCTGCTCGGCGCTGAGCGGGTCGGAAACCAGCACGCCGGAACCGGCCGCGTCCCCGGGCGGCGATTCGAACGGCGGCGACACCCCGACGACCACGCCCGCCGGGAACGGGACGGCGACCGACGACGGGCAAACGACCATCACCGGCCCCCGCGACCCCAGTTTCGAGGATATCACCGGCGAAGTCGTGGATACGCCGACGAACCTCGTCGTCGAGAACCACCACCTCGTGGATATGGTGAACGACATCGGGTTCGTCGGGACCGTCCACAACCGTGACGCCCAGCCCTACACGAACGTCGAGGTCGAGGTGACGATGTACGACGGCGACACGGAGCTCGGGGCCCACACGGACCGCAGCGAGGAAGACATCCACGGCCTCGACGAAGACGAGACGTGGCGCTTTTTCATCCAGATCGACGACGCCGTCGTCTCCGACATGTCCCAGTACCGGATCGACGTCGACGGCGTCATCGACGAGGACAACCTCACGCCCGGCGAGTAGCGCCGTCGCCCGTTTCGCGCGGAAGGGCAGAACCGACGCGCACCGGCGCGTTCAGTCGTCTTTCCACTTGATCGAGCAGCCGCGACTCGGCCTGAACTCGTCGTCGATCTCCTCGCCGGCGAGCAGGCGGTCGATGATGGCTTTCATCTCCCGGTCGGTCGGCTCGTCGTCGGGGTTGGTCGCGTCGTCGAGGCGACCGTGGTAGACCAGGCGGAACTCGCCCGCGCCGTCCGCGTTCGAGAGGAGGAACGGATCGGGCGTGCAGGCCGCGCCGTAGGCCGTCGCGACCTCCTGGGTCTCGTCGCGGAGGTAGACATCGTAGGCGATCGTGCCGTCCTCGACGTACTCGACCATCTTCTCGAAGGAGTCGTCGGGGTACTCGTCGGCGTCGTTGGGGTTGATCCCCACGACGGCCACCTCGTCGTACTCGTCGGCGAGCGCGTTCAGCTCGTCGAACTTCGCTTTCGCGTAGGGACAGTGGTTACAGGTGAACACGAGCAGGACGGCCTCGCGGTCCGCGAAGTCGTCCAGGCCGTGGCTCTCGCCGTCCGTCCCCCGGAGTTCGAAGCCCGGTGCGACCTCGCCGCGTTCGAGCGCGTCTTCTTTCGAATCGAGTGCGACCATGACAGTCGAGTGTTGGGTCGCGCCGAGCAAGTGGTTTTGGATAGCGGCGGTGACGGTGGCTGTCGGTGACGGTGGCTTGTCGGTCGGCGTCGTGGGTTCCCGGCCCGCGAGCCAGGGAGACTCTCCGGTGACCCGATAGTTATCAGCGTGGCCGGCGAGGCGGGAGCCATGACCGGTGCCGATACTGACCGACCGAACGTGCTCTGGCTTGTCCAGGAGGACGTGAGCCCGCGGTACGGCTGTTACGGGGACGACGTGGCGCGGACGCCCAACATCGACGCCTTCGCGAGCGAGGCGCGGCGCTACGAGAACGCCTTCTGTCCGGCGCCGGTCTGTGCGCCCAGCCGCGCCTCGATGATGACCGGCCTCCACCCGCCGTCGCTGGGCGCCCAGCACATGCGCACCGACACGCACGACGTGGCGGGGTTGCCCGACTCCTACGACGCCGTCCCGCCCCACTACGTGACCGCCTTCACCGAGCGCCTGCGACAGGCCGGCTACTACTGCGCGCTCGACTCGAAGACCGACTACCAGTTCGGCGAGCCGTTCACGATGTGGGACCGTCACGCCGACGGCGCCGACTGGCGCGACGACCGCCGCGACCCGGATCAGCCGTTCTTCGCGATGCTCACCAACGGCGCTACCCACGAGAGCGGGATGTGGGACCCCGACGAGTTCGAACCTCACGGCCGGGCCGTCTCCGACCCCGAAACCGACCCCGCCGCGGTGGACGTACCGCCCTATCTGCCCGACACCGAACCGACCCGCCGCGCTCTCGCCCGCCACTACGACAACCTCGCGCACAGCGACGCCTGGGTCGGCGAGGTCCTCGACCGCCTCGCCGCAGACGGCCTCGCCGAGGATACTGTCGTCGTCCTCACCAGCGACCACGGCGAGGGGCTTCCCAGATGCAAGCGCTGGCCGTACGATTCGGGCACGCGGATCCCGCTCGTGGTCCGCTGGCCCGGCCGGACCGACGGCGAGGTCTGTCACGACCTGGTCAGCCACGTTGACCTCGCGCCGACGATGCTCTCGCTCGCCGGCGTCGACCCGCCGCGATATCTGGAGGGTGCGCCCTTCCTCGGCCCGGACGCGACGACGCGCGAGTACGTCTTCGCCACGCGGGACCGCTACGACGAGAGCTACGACATGGTGCGGTCGGTGCGCGACGACCGTTTTCGCTACGTCCGCCACTACTACCCCGAGCGCCCCTACGTCCAGCACGTCCCCTACCGCAACCGCCACCCCGCGATGCGCGAACTGCTGCGTCTCGACGCCGAGGGAGGGCTCGACCCGGTCCAGTCGCGCTGGCTCGCGCCGACTCGCCCCGCGGAGGAACTCTACGACCTGCGCGCCGACCCCCACGAGACCGAGAACCTGGCCGACGACCCGCGGTACGCGGACGTGCTCGACCGGTTCCGGGACGCGCTCGACGACTGGCGCGAGCGGACCGGCGACCGCGAACGCGCCGCCGAGAGCGAGGCGGAGATGCGCGACCGTATCTACCCCGACGGGGAGCAGCCGACGACGGCGGCCCCGCAGTTCGTCCCGAACGCGCCCGGCAACCGCGGGACCGAGACGACCGACGGCGGAACCTTCGAGGGGGCGATGACCGTCTCGCTGTACTGCCCGACGCAGGGCGCGTCGATAGCCTACGCGGTCGAACCGGTTGACAGTGAGAACAGCACGAACGACGCCCACTGGCGGATCTACGACGGGCCGATCCGACTCGAAGCGGACGACGAGCTTTCGCTCCGCGCGAAGGCCGTCCGCTACGGCTACGCCGCGAGCGACGTCGCCAGCGCGACGTTTCGCGTCTCGGACTACTGATCGCCTATTTCGCCACCATATTTCGATGTGTGTCCACTAACCAGACGTTCGTCCACCAATCTGCGAAAACAGATACGCTTTTTCCGGATGTTCGCCTACGCTCGGCCATGACGGAGACGACGCTCTACGAGCGACTGGGTGAGCGGGAGGGGATCCGCGCGGTGGTCGACGACTTCTACGACCGACTGCGGGCGGACGACCTGCTCGGACCCTTCTTCGAGGACGCGGACGTGGAACTGCTGCGACGGACCCAGACCGACTTCCTCTGTGAGGCCGCGGGCGGGCCGGAAGCGTACGACGCCACGCCGGTCCGCGAGGCGCACCTGCACCTGCCCTTTACTCCAGAGCACATCCAGCGCGCGGTGGAACTGCTGGAGGAGAGCCTGGCGGAGTTCGACGTGCCCGAGGAGGATGCGCGGACGGTCGTCGGTGCCGTCGCGGCCTTCGAGGAGGACCTGCTCGCCGGTCCGGACGACGAAGACTGAGGCGCGGAGCGGCGCTCCGCCGGCCGCTCAGTCCTCGGCCGTCGCGGCCTCGCTCTCGGCGCTCGACCCGCCGGCGAGCGAGCGGTCGCTGACGCCGACGACGACGAACGTCATCGCGATGGCCAGCACGCCGACGGCCGCGATGGTCGCGAAGGCGAAGCGGACGTTCGTCGCGGAGATGACGACGCCGTAGACGTAGGGCGCGACCGCACCGCCGCCTGAGATGCCGATGGTCAACAGGCCGAAGTTCTTCCCGAGGTCCTCGTCGGCCGAGAGGGCGTCGCCGAGTTTCGAGAGCGCGGGCCGGCCCACCTTCACGCTGGAGATGAATATCACGACGAGCCCGAAGACCACCAGTCGGGGGAGTTCACCCCAGGCGAGCGCGAGGGTCATGGCGATGAGCGCGCAGAAGCCCCCGAGGATGACGCCCTGCGCGGAGTAGCGGTCCGAGAGTTCGCCGCCGAGGAGGATGGCGAGCGCGCCGACGACGAGCATCGCGGAGACGAGGAGGTTCGCCGTGCCCTCGGGAACCTCGTAGCCGGCGACGAGCAGCTCGTTCGTGTACGTCTGGATTCCCCAGTTGGCCATCGAGGTGAGAAACCACAGGACCGTGAGGAGGACGATTCCCGTCGACGCGGCGAGCGAGCGCAGGCCCCCCGTGATCCGCGAGGGGAGCCCGCGGACGGTGAGCGGGTCGCGGTCGGTTCCGGTGTCGGGGCCGTGCGTGACCTCGCGGGAGACGCCCCGGAACCGGGCCATACAGAAAATCGCGTAGAGCGCGCCGACGACGGCGATGGCACCGGGGCCGTAGCGCCAGTTGATGCCGAGTGCGGCGGTCGCGCCAACGACGGCGGGCGGCGCGGCGAACCCGAGCGCGCCGGTGAAGCCGTGGACGCTGAACGCCCGCCCGCGGTTATCGGGGTCGGTCGCCGCCGACAGCAGCGGGTAGTGCGCGGGGTGGTGGCCCGCGAGACCGACGCCCATGACGAGCGCGCCGCCCAGCAGCCAGGGGTAGGTCTGCGCGGTGGCGATCAGTCCCGCGCCGATGGCACCGAGCGCGAGCGAGAACCCGAGCACCGGTGTCCGGCCGCGGGTGTCCGAGAGGTAGCCGAACGGGAGCTGTAACGCGACGATGACGGCGCCGACGAGGCTCGCGGCCAGCCCGACCTCGGGGAGCCCGACGTTCAGATCGGACTGGAGCGGCCCGAAGACGGGCGGCAACAGCATGAAGTACATGTGGTTCACGAAGTGCGAGCCGCCGATCAGCCCGACGACGCGTCCGCCCTCCGAGGAGAACCCGTAGCGTGACACTGTGGGATCGCTTGGGCTGAGACCGCTTATTTGTCTCGAAACGGGACGCGGCGCGACCTCGCGCGGAGCCGGCGTCGCTCTCGCGGAAAACGGGCCCGCTCAGTCGTCCGCGCGCTCGCTCCGGTAGGCGTCGTCGAAGGCCGCGGCCGCCGCGAGCAGGTCGCTGTCCGAGACGACCCGATATTGCGTCTCGCCGTCGGCCGCGGCGTCCTCGGTGTCGTCCGAGTCCACGGGCACGAGCAGTCCGAGATCGGCGCACTCGGTCACGAGGTCGTTCAGATAGAGCGTCTTCCGCGCGACGCCGGTCCGCTCGGCGATCTCCGTTTTCGTGTACGCGTCTCCGTCGTCGAGGTCGGCGAGCGCGCCGAGCAGTCGCGCGGCGCCCTCCCGTTCCGCGACGAACTCCCAGCCACCCGTCGGCACGTCTTCCGTTCGCATGTGGCGGGGGTTGGGCGGTGACGACGTGAAGTTGACGGCTCCGGCAGGCAAGCGAGTGGAACTGTATTCTTTGCGAGTCAGTAGTGAATCGCCTGACAGTCCCGACCGACGAAACAACCCGCGTCGGCTGGTGCGACGGTCTGAGCGGCTGGGGGCTTTCAGGCTGTTTGCGGTAGCGGGTAGGGCGTCATAAAATAGCTCACAAAGCGGTTGATTTCGAGACCGGGAGTGGTGAATCTCCGACTCGGTGCGCGTGCGAGCGTACCTTAGCATTTTGGTATCATCTACTTGTTTCCGTATCGTATCTTTTCATGATGGGAAGTGTATCGCAGATATGGGTGACATATTCGAGCCGACCACCGAGGCAGAACTGAGAACAGCACTGCGAGAAATATTTCGTGAGGCCTCTTCGAACGGGATACACATCTCCGAGAACAGGTGGGTAATCGACAACGAGGAAACCGACATCCAGGGGTGGGAAGTCGAGTGTGTGCCTATTGCGGAGGAGTGATGATCAGACAACCTGTACTGAGCGGATAGGGAGAGCGAAGAGCCGCCCACACCGCCCGCTCGGCCACACTCGCATGCGACCGGTTCTCGCGATGGAGAAACGCTTTTGTCCGCGCTCGGGCGGAGAGTAGGTATGAGCACTCGCGAGGAGATACTGGCGTTGCTCCGCGAAAACGCCCGCTACTCGAACGAGGACATCGCGCGACAGACCGGCCTCGACGAGAGCGAGGTCGCCGAGACCATCGAGGAACTCGAAGCCGAAGGCGTCATCCGCGGCTATCAGGCCATCGTCGACCCCGGCAAGACCGACGTCGAGCGGGTGCGGGCGTCGGTCGAGCTGAACGTCACGCTCGACCGCGAGACGAGTTACGTCGACATCGCCCAACGCCTCGCGAAGTTCCCCGAAGTGACCGACCTGCGACTCGTCAGCGGGGACTTCGACTTCGCGATGGAGGTCGAGGGCGACTCCATGTCCGAGGTCTCCCGATTCATCAGCGAGAAGGTCGCGCCCGTCCCCGAGATCACCCAGACGGTCACTCACTACATCATGGAGAGCTACAAGGAACGCGGCGTCGAGTTCGGCGACGGCCGCGACGACGACCGGCTGTCGGTCTCGCCATGACGTTCGAGGAGTCAGACCGGCTGGAACCGATCCCGCCCAGCGGCATCCGGAAGTTCTTCGAACTCGCCGAGGAGTACGACGACATCATCTCGCTCGGCGTCGGGGAACCCGACTTCGCGCCGCCGTGGTCGGCCCGTGACGCCGCCATCGACTCGCTGGAGCGGGGCAAGACCTCCTACACCGCCAACCGCGGCCGGCGCGACCTCCGCGAGCGCATCGCGGCGTTCGTCGCCGACCGCTACGACCTGGGCTACGACCCCGACGACGAGGTCCTCGTGACGACCGGCGTCAGCGAGGCCCTCGACCTCGCCTTCCGCGCGTTCTGCGACCCCGGCGACAGCGTGGCGATCGCCCAGCCCTGCTACGTCTCGTACGTCCCCGGCGCGTCGCTCGCCGGTGCCGACGTGATCCCGGTGCCGACGCGGGAGGCCGACGACTTCAAGCTCACGCCGGAGGTGCTCGAATCGGCGGGCGCGGCCGACGCCGAGATGCTCGTCATGTGCTACCCGAACAACCCGACCGGGGCGACGATGACCGCCGCGGAGCTCGAACCGGTCGCGGCGTTCGCCCGCGAGCACGACCTGACGGTGCTCTCGGACGAGGTCTACTCCGAGCTCACCTATGGACACGAGCACACCTCGATCGCGGCGTTCCCGGGGATGCGCGAACGAACGGTCGTGTTCAACGGCTTCTCGAAGGCCTACGCGATGACCGGGCTGCGACTGGGCTACGCGCTCGGCCCGGCGGACGCCATCGGGTCGATGAACCGCATCCACCAGTACACGATGCTGTCGGCGCCGACGACCGCGCAGTACGCGGCGCTCGACGCGCTGGCGAACTGCGACGGCGACGTCGCCGAGATGCGCGCCCAGTACGACCGGCGCCGCCAGTTCGTCCTCTCGCGGTTCGACGACATGGGCATCGACTGCTTCCCCGCGGCCGGCGCGTTCTACGCGTTCCCCGAGTGCCCGTGGGACGACGCCGACGCGTTCGCCGAGGCGCTCATCGAGGAGGAACGGGTCGCCGTCGTCCCCGGCGACGTCTTCGGCGCCGGCGGCGAGGGTCACCTCCGCGTCTCGTACGCGACGAGCCTGAGCGACCTGAAGGAAGCGATGACACGCATCGAGTCGTTTCTCGACTGACGAGGCGGCGTCGCTGAGGCCGACCGCGCGCCGACGCTGATCGCGTGACGGGGCCGACCGCGCGCCGACGCTGACTGCGGGTCGGCGAGGGGTCGAATTCTCAACTTCGATAGCCGGTAACGTCACCTTTCAGTGACGTGTCGGGCCCAGTAAGGAGGTCATTCCGCCGATTACGGGCCGGAGCGCACCTCGCGGGCGGGAACGCGCACGGGCGCAAAGTTTTTTCCGTCTAAACGGTAGTAAGCCTGTAATGGCAATTGATGGCACGGGGGGCGACGAGTCCGACGGGGTCGGAAGCGGGCTCTCGGGGGACGGCGATGTCACGGTCGGCGAGTACACCTGGAACGACCTGCGGCGCGACGTTCACACGGGGGGACGGTTCGACCGCAGCGAGTATCTGGGCTACGACCCGGGGTCGATCGAAGAGCGCCTGCGCTCGGGGGCGAGCGCGGCGAAGACCATCGAGCGCGACTGGGGGGAACTGATCGAGGCGGAGCGCTCGTTCGTCGTCAAGGACCGTTACACCTGGGAGCACTTCAAACAGGAGTACTACTACGAGGAGGACGGGTCGATCCCGCGGGACGGCGACGGCGAGAAGATACCCTTCGATCCGGTAGAGTACCTGGGCTTTCACCCCGCCGAGACGGAGGACCTGCTCGCACAGGGCGGCGGGGTGGCCGACCACCTCGCGGCGATGGTCGACGAGCGAACCGTCGACGTCAACCCCGAACTCGACGAGGACGCCTTCTTCTCGACGGTCGAGGGGCACACGACCGTCGTCAACCGCTACGACCTCGAGAAGGCGGTCCCCGAGGAGAAGAAAGCCCACTTCGTCGAGGAGGAGCGCTACTGGGTGAACAAGCCCTACGCCTGCGTCGTCATCTTCCACTCGCGCAAGGAAAACGAGAAGAAGTACTACGCCATCGAGCCCCACCGCAACGAGATCGAGACCGACCTCGCGGACTTTCTCTCGGGCAAGCTCAAGTCCGCGATCAAGTACTCCGACGACGACGTGGTCGTCGAGGGCTCCGACGCCGACCGCGCCGAGGTGATCCAGCGCGAGACCGAGCGCCTGCTCGAACGCTACGACCTCTACTCGCCGAGTCAGAAGGGCGACCTGGGCTTCGTCGACCAGCTCAAAGACGCGCTGGGGATGGAGGTCGAGGTCGAGATGCAGGGCGGCGGGCTGGAGGGGATCGAGGCCCGCCCGGAGAGCGCGGTCGTCGAAGACGACGCGCAGGAACTCACCGAGTACCAGGTCGAGAAACTGCTGTACAAGCTCAAACGCGACTTCATCGGCTACGCCCGCATCGACCCGATCAAACACGACATCAACGTCGAGGACATCTCCTGTGACGGCTACCACTCGCGGGTGTTCGTCTACCACACCGAGTACGAGAACATCATCACCAACATCGAACACGGCGAGGCCGAACTCGACGAGTTCGTCGTCAAACTCGCCCAGCGCTCGGGCAAGGGCATCTCCAAGCGCCAGCCGCAGGTCGACGCCACCCTCCCCGACGGCTCGCGCGCCCAGCTCACCCTCGGGCGCGAGGTGTCCGACCACGGGACCAACTACACCATCCGCCAGTTCAAGGACGTCCCGTTCACGCCGGTCGACCTGATCAACTGGAACACCTTCTCGCTCGACGAGATGGCCTTCCTCTGGCTCTGTATCGAAAACGAGAAGTCGATGATCTTCGCCGGTGGGACGGCCTCGGGGAAGACCACCTCGCTGAACGCCATCTCGCTTTTCATCCCCAGCAACGCGAAGATCGTCTCCATCGAGGACACCCGCGAGGTCGAACTGCCCCAGCGCAACTGGGTCGCGAGCGTCACCCGACCCTCCTTCGGCGAGGACGACAAGGGCGACGTCGACGAGTTCGACCTGCTCGAGGCCGCGCTGCGTCAGCGCCCCGACTACATCGTCATGGGCGAGGTCCGCGGGGAGGAAGGTCGCGACCTCTTCCAGGTCATGTCGACGGGGCACACCGCCTACTCGACGTTCCACGCAGACACCGTCGGCGAGGTCATTAAGCGCTTCACGACCGAACCGATCAACGTCTCGAAGACCCTGTTCACGGCACTGGACCTCGTCTCCATCCAGACCCAGACGCGGGTCGACGGCACGAAGGTCCGCCGGAACAAGAATCTGACCGAGATCAACGAGTACTCCGCGGAGCACGACGAGGTGAACGTCCGCGACGTCTACGAGTGGCAGGCCGAGACCGACGAGTACCTCCAGATGGGGAACTCGAACACCCTCGAAGAGCTCAAGTTCGACCGCGGGTGGAATCAGGAACGGCTCGACGAGGAGCTGTTCAAGCGCAAGGTCGTCCTCGCCTATCTCATCGAACAGGGGCTCAACACCTACACCGAGGTCGCCGCCTCGGTCCAGGCGTTCATCAACGACCCGGACACCATCATGGCGCTGATCGCGAGCGACAACCTCGAGCGTTCGCTCGAGGACCTGCGGGAGATGGAGTCGGTCCAGATCGACATCGACCCGGAGAAAGAGGAGATGGTGCCCCGCCCTGACCCGCCGGACGAGATGCTCGGCGAGGCTCGGGCGGTCCTCGAGAACGCCCAGCCGCTGTTCAAGCAGTTCCGCGAGGGCGAGACCTCCGACATCGTCAGCGCGCTCATGGGCATGGAGGAGCAGGCGAACATCACGCCCGTCGACGACGAAGAGGAGGAAGACGACTTCGACTTCAGCGAGTTCGTCCCCGCAGCCGGCGCGGAGGCCGACGAGGCATGAACGGCGGACGCGGATCGGCGGGCCGGTCGAACCGGACACTGCTCCCGAGCGGGCCGCGGGCCCAGTGCGAGGCGGGCGGTGATCGTCCGTGAGTCTCGGGACGGGCTCGAACCAGCTCGGCGGCGCCAGCAGCATCGGCGACACCTTCTATCCGCTCTTCAAGGCCCTGTTCGACGACGAGGGGGACTTCGTCGGCAGCGTCGACGAGAAGCTCAAGGAGGCCCGCATGGACGACAACGTCGAGATGTACATCTCGCGGGCGCTCGCGGTGGGCACCATCGCCGGGCTGACGCTCTGGCTGCTCGGGATGGTGCTGGGCTATCTCGTCGTCCAGATCCTCGGCATCCAGGACCCGCAGTTCCTCGGCCTGCAACTCTCCGAGCAGGCCTCCGAGGTCGTCAACATGCTCAAGATCCCCTTCATCGTGTTCGTCTCCGGGTTCGTCTTCGGGATCATCGGCTTTCTCACCGGATTCGGGTCGCTGCTGTCGATCCCCTACTTCCGGGCCAACGCCCGCAAGCGCGAGATCAACGTTCTCCTCTCGGACTCGGTCGCGTTCATGTACGCCCTCTCCGTGGGCGGGCTGAACCAGCTCGAGATCCTCCAGGCGATGGCGCAGGCCGACGACACCTACGGCGAGGTCGCAAAGGAGTTCCAGTCGATCGTCTTAGAGACGGAGTACTTCGACACGGACTACCGGACGGCGATCCGGAACCAGTCGATCGAGACGCCCAGCGAGGAGCTGAGTCAGTTCCTGACGGACATGCTCTCGATCGTCAACTCCGGCGGGGACATGACCTCCTTCCTCGAAGACCAGAAGGAGAAGCACATGCGGACGGCCAAGCAGGAACAGCAGAAGATGCTGGACACGCTGGAGCTGTTCGGCGAGATGTACATGACCCTCTCGCTGTTCCCGCTGCTTCTCATCATCATCCTCGTGATCATGTCGATGATGTCCTCGGCGTCGCAGATGAACCAGATGCTCGGGACGGTGTACGGCCTGATCCCGATGACTGGGATCGCCTTCCTCGTGCTCGTCTCGACGGTCACGCAGGACAGCATCGGCGACGGCTATCTCCGGCCAGACCGGAGCGACGACAAGACCTACGCCGAGGCCGACGCCGGCATCCTGAACCTCGGGCTCGTCGAGGGCTTCACCGGGAAGTACAGCGTCTTCGACCGCATCAAGAGCCGCGAGGGGAGCTACCGGGCGATGCAGATACTCAAGCAGCCCCACATCTTCTTCCGGGACAACCCGCTGCTCGTGCTCGCGGTGACCGTCCCGCTGACCATCGCCATCCTCGCGGCCGTCATCCTGCTCGAGGCTGCACCGATGACGCCGGGTGAACTCACCGGCGAGGAGCCCGGCCCCTGGAAGTACCCCGTGATCACGGGCACCTTCATCTGGGTGTACATCCCGCTGTATCTCAACCTCCTGCCGCTGGCGGTGTTCTACGAGTGGAACCTCCGGACCCGCCGCAGCGTCATCGGCAACCTCTCCGAGAACCTGCGCAAACTCGCGAGCGCGAACGACACCGGGATGACGCTGCTGGAGTCGATCCGCGTCGTCGCCGACACCTCCTCGGGGCGACTGGCCGACGAACTCGAGACGATGCACGCGAAGGTCAACTACGGGACCGACCTCAAGAACGCGCTCCGGGAGTTCAACAACAAGTACCACATCCCGCGGCTCGCCCGCACCGTCAAGCTCATCAGCGAGGCACAGGAGGCCTCCAGCCAGATCCAGGCCGTCCTCTCGACGGCCGCGCAGGCCTCCGAGAACCAGGACGACATCGACCGCGAGCGCAAGTCCCGGACCCGGATGCAGATGGTGATCATCATCATGACCTACCTCACCCTGCTCGGGGTCATGGCGTTGCTCCAGGTGCGCTTTCTGCCGATCATGGGCGACCTGACCACACAGACCGGCGGCGGCAGCGGCGGCCAGGTCCCGGGCGGGAGTTTCAGCGGCGTCAACAGCGACCTGCTCTCGGTCCTCTTTTTCCACGCCGTGGTCCTGCAGGCGCTGACCTCCTCGTTCATCGCGGGCTACATCCGCGACGTGAACCTGCTCTCGGGCGTGAAGTTCGCCGTCATCCTGCCGACCATCGCGCTGGTCGTCTGGTACGGCGTCACGCTGATGACCGCCTGAGCGGAGCGGTCACCCCCCTCCCGTCCCGGTCGCCATCTCCGTCCCGTTCGACGGCGAGTCGGTCGCGTTCACCGGTGAGTCGGTCGCGTTCGCCGTCGATGCCGGCGGCGTCGCCGAGTCGGTCGCAGTCGGGGCGGGCGTCGCCGTGACCGGAGTCGCCTCGTCCAGCCAGTCGGGTTCGGTCACGGCCGTCTCGCCGACCGCCGTGTAGTCGAACCGGATCCGCACGCGCTCTCGCGAGGCGGCCTCCGGCCGGTCGTACCGGACCGCGAGCGTCCGGACGAACCCGTCGGGCGTGACGTAGGCCGTCGCCGAGAAGTTCGAGACCGGGGCGTCGAAGGTCTCCGCGACCCGCGGGAGCGGTCCCGACTGCGCGTAGAGGCGGTAGAACACGCGCCCGTCGCGCTCGACGGTCCGGACGTCGAACGTCGGGCCGGTCATGTAGCGGATGATCAGCCGCGTCGAGTAGTCGTAGCGGTCCACATCGCCGGGGTCGTCGGTCCGCAGCACCGTCGTCTCGTCGCCCGCGAGGTACGCGAGATAGCCCGTCCCGTTCGCGACGTACAGCGCCCGGTCGTCCGTGCCGTCGGGCGCCGGCTGGTCGACGAGGAAGGCGTCGGCGTCGCGCGTCAGCTCCAGCCGCGTCTCGTCGCCGTCCGCTGCCGCATCAGTCGCCTCGCGGATCAGCTTGAACGACCAGGTGTACGACCGGTTCGCCAGCGCGCGGTCGTGCGTCCACGCGAGCAACCCCGTGTCGACGGTGCCGTTGGCGGAGACGCCGGGCGGGAGCGACGACGGCGGCGTCCGCGTCGCGCTCCGCTCGGCCGCCGGTGTCGGCGTGTCGGTCACCGGCACCGCCGTCACGTCGCTCGTCGGGGTCGGCGTCGCCTCGTCCGTGCCGCCACCGACGAACCCGCTACACCCCGCCAGGGCGACGAGCGCCGCGACGAGGACCACCCTCCTGCCGTCCATCACCCCGCCTAGGGGCGAGCGCTACAATACGCCTTCGACGGGATCGAGACGAAGTCGCGAACGGACCGACCACGCGACGGTTGGACAGTCGGCCCGGTCCCGCTCCGTGTCCGTTGGCCCGGAGTAGTCTCGAGCTACCGACACCGTCCCTCTCCGCGTCAGGCTTTTGGGCCCTGGTACGTAGTGTGCAGTGATGACGCCGCGTGCGGTGGCCGCCGCTCTCCTCTGTCTGCTCCTTCTGGTCTCCGCGGTCGGGCCAGCCGCCGCGCTCCGGACCGCCGACGGCCATCCGTCTCTCGAAGACCCCGCCGCCCAGCCGGCGACGACGGACGCGACGGAGCGCGAGAACGCGATGACCGAGAGCGCGACCACCGATGCGAACACGACAGCCGGCGGGAACGCGACGACCGACCGAGACGGGCCGGATCCTCGAGATCCCACGGCGACGCTCTCGCAGACGGTCACCATCGACCGGGTCCGCGACAGCCGGCTCGTCCAGTTCACGCACCGGTACGCGGTCCCGAACGGCACCGAGCGCTTCACCGTCCCGCTCGACCGCGGCACGCGCCCGGTCGTGGTGAACCAGACCGGGTTCGTCCGCCGCGGCGACGAGTGGGTCTGGGACGGCGAAACGCGCCGTCCCACCATGGTCGTCGTGCGGACCTACGCGACGCGACCGGGCGGGCTCGGCCGCTGGAACAGCGCGCTCACCGACGACTGGGCGCTGGTGGACAGACCGCCCGAGCGCGTCCGCGGCGCCAACGAGTCGCTCCCCGTCGAGACCGAGTGGCGCCTGGCTGACGAGGGCGTGCTCGGCACGCACGCGGCCGTCCTCGGACCGGTGGCCACCCGTACCGAGCGCGTCGACGGACAGACCATCACGCTCGTCGTCCCCGACGAAACGACCCCCGCTATCGCGCCGGCGAGGCTCCTGCGGACGCTCGCGGCGACCGAGCGCCGCCTCGAGGGCGACCCGCCGGTCGACTCCTTCGTCTTCGTCGTTCCCGAGCTCCCGCCGGGCGCGACCGCACCGTCGGCGGGGATGGCGGCCGACAGCGACGCCTGGGTGCTCGCGTCGGCTGACATCGCGACCTACGTCCACGAGTACGTCCACGTCGACCAGCGCTTCCGCGTCGGCTCGGAGATGGCCTGGTTCCAGGAGGCCAGCGCGAGTTACCTCAGCCGCTACGTCACGATGTCGCTCGGCGAGTCCGGCCCGTTCCCGTTCTCGGTGTTCCGCGGCATCGTCGACGCCGGCGATTCCGGCCCCGACGACACCGTCCTCTCGGACCCGGGCACCTGGAACCGCTACACGGAGTACCGCGAGGGCAGAGCCTTCCTCGGCGCGCTCGACGCGCGGATCCGCAACGTATCGGACGGACAGTGGTCGCTGCTCGATGTCTTCCGCCGGCTCAACGAACAGAACGACGTCACCGAGGCCGAAAACAGCGACTCGCGCCAGCACCACTCCCACGTCAGCTACGCCGAGTTCCGCACGACCGTCCTGCTCCTCACGGACGAGGCGACCGCGGAGTGGCTCAACCGCCACGCCCACACCGGCGCGTGGCCGCGGTTCCCCGAGGACCCGCGCGCTTTCCAGTACAGCCACGCCTACTTCGAGTCGTATCCGGGTTTCGAACCGAGTTACGACCTCGTGCCCGGCGCGCCGACGCGCGTCCCGGTCCGACTGGGCCACACCGAGACCGCCACCCTCCGCGTCGAGAGCGACGGAGGCTGGATCAACGTCACCGTCCGCGACGGCGACGGCGACGGCCGTGCCGACGTGACCCTCCGGCCTACCCGCGAGGGCGGCCTCGTCGTCCGACCGATAGACGACGCCGATTGGGCGGTTCGGTGGGGCGACGGCGCCGGCGAGCTCTCGACCGGTGTGCATCGCCTCCGGTTGAGTACCGGCGACGACGCGTTCGCCTTCCCCGACAGCGTCGGGACGGTTCGCGTCGTGGGGGACGCGTGGGTACCGCGAGGTGTGGAAAGCGGGGATGAAGAGTAGAATTAAAGACAATGGAAACGCAGGCCTGCGAAAGCTGCCACTCGCCTTCCCCGTCTACCACCGTTACAGCCAGTTCTCGCTCAGATAGACGACCGGCGGCAGACTTTCGCGTTCGTCGAAACGCTCGGTGATCGCAGTGATGATTCGAAAGACATCGAACGGCGAAAGGTCCTGGTTCGGGCAGAAGAACGCCCCAGCGTGGTCGTCCTCTGGGTCGGCGAAATGATCGTCGTAGGTGACGATGATACGGTCGGTTTCTCGCGCATACCGCCGAACCTCGCTGTCCGGCGCTCCGATGCCGAGTGAATCCAGTTCGACCACGCGCTCGACGTCGTGACCCTCGCGGGTGAGCTTTCGAGCGAGGTCCGCTTCGACGTTCTCGTCCAGAAGGAACGAGAGTTGCATCCGGCGCTACTCCTGCACATCCGCCGGTCCAGTAGCGACGTTCGGATCGGCCTCGGCCGCTCGCCGCCGCTCGTCTCGTCGCTCGCTGATGGCCGCCATGTCACCGGGATGCTCGTGGTAGTACGCGAGCGCCCGATAGACATCGGCCACATCCACGTCGAAACGGTCCGCGACGGACTGCGGTTCGAGACCGCGGCTTTCGACGAGTTCGTGAACCCGGTAGACGCTGAGACGGGTGCCGTCGATACGGGGATCTCCTCCGAGTACGTCCGGCGTCGACACGATACGCGCGCTCTGTTGCGCCATCTCGACGTGAGATAGACCGTGGTTCGGTAAAAGTCTTCGTCGAGTTCGCGTAGTTCATAGACAGTTCTTTGGGCAAGTGAGAATGAGCCCTCTCCCAATTTGTTTTATTTATCATTTTCACTAAGCTCATTAGTTTTGTGGCTAATGATAACCGATCTTATGTATCCAGCAGACCACGAATATCCAGTATGTCAGGAATTGCCCTGATCGGCGCGGCTTTAGCAGCCATGATCCTGAATGTAGTGCCCAGTGCGCTCCAAATACAGCTCACCGGACAGTTGCATCTATTGTACGTATTGACGACGTTTTTCATTGGCGTTGTCACCTATAAGGCACTCAGTCAGTAAGGCCAAGTCACTGTGAGATAACACGGACAAACGAGTGGGCTGGCCGCCCAGTCTCGCTCACTCGCTCCGATAGACTTGCCGGGAGTCCCGGGAGGGACGCGAGCGGGAAGTCGACAAGGGAACTAGTTACTGATGGAGCGACGCGACGGAAAACGAGTGGACTCGCGGGGATTTGAACCCCGGGCCTTCCCCGTGCCAGGGGGATGATCTACCACTGATCTACGAGCCCGCACGCACTCTCCGGTAACCCGGCGCCTTGCTTAAACCCATCGAACCTCGAAAGCGGCGGTCGAGTTATCACTCAGAATACTGTTTCGAATTCACGCACTTACTATCGCATTTCCATCGTTATCAAGAACGGTAACACAGGGCCAACGGCTATTACGGAGGGGTCCGTCGGGGCGGGTAACGCACGGTTCGGGCTCGCGGACGCCGGGGGGCGCGCAGTCGCCGCGACCGGCCGTGACCACACACGGATGCGCAGGACCGACTCACAGGGGTCCGCGAGTACACACGGCGCGGACCCCGAGACACAGCAGAGGGATTCTACCGGCCGGTCAGTCGCTGCTCTCGCGGACCGGCGCGGGCAGACCACGCTCGATTTCTCGCTGGGCATCAGCATCTTCCTGGTCTCGCTGGTGTTCATCGTCATGTTCGTGCCGGGCATGCTCCAGCCGTTCGTCGGCGGGACCCAGGCCGAGACGCCGGCGGCCAACCGCGTCGCCGACGACCTCTCCCAGCGCCTGCTCGGCAACGCGAGCGCTCCGTACGTCCTCGACGCCGACTGCACGCGGGAGTTCTTCACGACGGGCGCGCCGGCAGCCTGCCAGTTCGACGCGGGGACGCTCCAGGAGCGCGTGGGCGTGCTCGACCGGACGAACCTGAACGTCACGATCCGCGGGAACGCGACCGGCGACGCCGACGACGAGACGCTGTGCTGGAACGGCGCCGGCGACGCGTTCGTCGAGCGAAGCGACGCGAAGTGCTCACCGGGCGTCGGCGGCGACGTGTTGCTCTCGCGCGGACCGGACCCGACGGTGCAGGGCGGCAAGACCGTCAGCGCGCGGCGGGTCGCGCTGCTCGACGGGCGCGACGTCACGATCGAGGTGGTGCTGTGGTGACGCCGCCGCCGATGCGCAGGGGCGGAGACGGGGGCGCACGCGCACCCGAGAGTCGCGAGAGCGGCCGAGGCGAGCGCGGGCAGGCGCACACGCTGGAGGGGGTCGTCGCGTCGCTGATCATGCTCTCGGCGGTCATCTTCGCGCTGGAGATGACGGCGGTGACGCCGCTGTCGGCGAGCACGTCCAGCCAGCATCTCGAGAACCAGCAGGAAGCGACGGCGCGGGGGATTCTGGCGTCGGCCGCGGAGACGGGGGAGCTCGATCGGGCGCTGCTGTTCTGGAACGGGTCCGCGGAGCGGTTCTGGAACACCACGCGCCTGGGGTACTACGCTTCGAACCCGCCGCCGAACGACTTCGGTGCGATGCTGAATCGGTCGTTCGACAGCCGCGGGATCGCGTACAACGTCGTCGTTAGCTACGAGGACGACGAGGGGGACCGCGATTCGAGGCGGCTGATCTACCAGGGACGGCCGAGCGACAACGCAGTCAGCGCCGCACGCTCCGTGATCCTGCTCGACAACGACCCGCTGTACGACCACGGCGGCGTCGCGACGGGCACGAACGTCAGCGAAACCGGCGACTACTTCGCCCCCGACGCGTCGTCGGGGAGCGTCTACAACGTCCTCCGCGTGGAGGTGGTCGTGTGGCGGATCTGAGGCCCTCGCCCGACGAGAGCGAGACACAGCGACCGCCCGTGGAGGGCGCCACGCCCAGTCCGTTCGGCGTGAGGGGAACGGCGAGCGCGGACGGGCGACCGGTCGACTCGCGGGCGCAACTGATCCTCGTCACCGGGTTCGTCATCGCGGTGGTGCTGATCGCGCTGGCGCTGGTGATGAACTCCGCCATCTACACGGAGAACCTCGCGACGCGGAGCGATTCCTCGGGGGCGACCGAGGCGGCGGCGTACCAGCGAGCGGTCGAGTCGGCCGCGCTCGAGGCCTTCGAGTACGCGCACGCCGTCAACGACAGCGACTACGTCGGACTCAACCGGAACGTGACCGACGCGATCGCGGGGATCGATGCGATTTCGACGCGACAGGAGGCGGCATACGGGCACATTCCCAACCTCAGCGTCGCCGCGACGGTCAACGGCACGGCGATCAGCGACGACGGCGGCGTGTTCGACAGCGATAGCGACGCGGACAACTGGACCGTCGCGAGCGACGTCTCGGCCGTCCGCGCGTTCAACATCCACGTCGACGACCGAAGCGACCTGAACCAGAGCGGCGACAGGGAGTTCCGCGTCGTCGTCGACCCTGTCAGCGGCGGCGACCGGTGGACCATGAACGTCACCAGGGACACGTCGACGAACGAAGTCGTGGTCGGCGTCAACGCGACCGGGAGCTACGACGAGTGCCGGCGGTCGACGGTAAAGCCGTGGATAAACGTCACCGCCGGGACGGTCGGCGGCGAACCCTGTGACGCGCTCACCTTCGCGGAGGGGATCACCGGCTCCTACGACGTCAACTTCCGCAACGGGACGGGGATCGAGGGGTCGTACTCGCTAGTCGTCAACGACGACGTGAGCGTCCTGTACGGCGTGGCCGGGTTCGGCGACCCGCAGGACGAACCGGCGCTGTACAACATGACTGTCGACATGGTCTACCGGACCGCGGAACTCGACTACCGGACGAAGATCGAGATCGAACCGGGTGATCACGATGGGTGACGGACCGCCGCGGGTGCGTGGCCCGCGCAACCGGGCGCGACCGCGACGCGCGACCGGGATCGACGGTCGCGCGCAGTCCACGTCGCTGGATTACACGCTTTCGCTCGCGATCGCGGCGCTGCTGGTGACGGGGTTGGTCACGGCGGCGAGCGGGTTCGTCGCGGACAGCCGCGAGCAGGTCGTCCGCACTGAACTCGAGGTCGTGGGCGAACACGTCGCGAACGAACTGGTCGCGGCCGACAGGCTGGCACGGGCCGGCGCGGAGACGAACACCCTGACGGTCAGCAAGCCGCTCCCGGCGCGGGTGGCCGGCGCGGGCTACAGCATCGAGACGAACACCGACGGGTCGACCCAGTGGGTCAACCTCACCGCGAGCGACCCCGACGTGACCGTGTCGGTTCGCGTGCGGACGGCGACGCCCATCGCCGAGACGGCTATCGCCGGCGGGACCGTAACCATCACCTACGACCCGTCGGCCGACGAACTGGAGGTGTCGTCGTGATGCCTCGTACCGACACGGGAGCGGGCGATGGTGGCCGTGCTGTGAGCGACCTGATCGGATTCATCCTGGTCTTCGCGCTGGTCGTCAGCGTTGTCGCGATAATCTCCATCGCGGGACTCAGCACGCTCGAATCGGCGCGCGACGCGGAGCAGACCGACAACGCCGAGCGCGCGTTCGAAGTCCTCTCGGACAACGTCGACGACGTGGTCGAGCGGGGCGCGCCCAGTCGGGCGACGGAGATCAGCCTGAACGACAACGCCGTGTCGCTCGGGGAGGAGACCAACATCGAGATCCGCGACCCCGACAACGGAGCCGGCGATCCCTCGTTTCTGATCAATCGGACGTTCAAGATCCGACCGGTCATCTACGACGCGGGGGACACGGAACTCGTCTACATCATGGGCGCCGTCTTCCGCGACGAACGACGGGGCGGCACGGTCCTCGATTCGTGGTCGCCGGTACTGGAACCCGGGCGAACCCACATCCCGGTCGTGAACACGAAGTCGGCGACCGGCGGCACGCAGTCGGTCCAGAGCTCGACCGTGCTCGTTCGGGCCGTCTCGAACCAGCGCGTGCTCGAAGTCGCCAACGAGTCGGCGTCGTTCGACGACGTCTGGATCAACGTCACGTCGCCGCGGCGCGACCTGTGGTTCCGGATGCTCGACGCGGAATCCGCACTGGACTGTTCGACGGTGGGGGCACAGACCGTCGAGTGTCAACTGACCTATATTCCCGAACGGATCTACGTCGTCGACCACCGCCTCGCCGTCTCGCTCGACATCTGAACCACTGGTCGCCGGATCCGGAGGGGAGGTCGACTACGACGCCTGATCTCGGTGAGGGCGGGCTGTGGGCGTCGGCGACGGCAGTCGAGACGGCAGTGGGTTCGCGTTCAGAGTCCGACTGCACACTCCCACACCGCTGTCTGGTCACGCTCGGGTTCGCAGAACAGTCAACGTACGGCCGTCAGTCGTCTATCTCGACTTCGTTGACGGTGACGTGGAGGAAGGTGAGCTTGGTCATGTCGTCCGGGGCGAGCGAGATGTCGGCGTTCTCGACGTCCTCGTCGTACTCGAAGTCGTTGGGATTGCCGTTGAGCGTCGCCGTCTCGCAGACCGCTCCGCCGACGATATTCGGCGAGTTCGAGCCGCCACCGTTGAAGTCACACTCCGACCCCGGCGCGTAGAGCAGGCCGACGAACTTGTAGTTCCCGCCGAAGTCGACGTCGCCGTCGGAGTGGACTGCGACGACGAAGTCGCTCGGGCTCCCCGGACTGTTCAGCTCGTCGGCCTGGATGTCGAAATCCTCGCGAACCAGGACGGTCAACTGGTTACTGCCGCTGATGCTCACCGACGTGGGCTCGAACTCGCCGTTGACGATGACGGTCACGTTCCCGTCCGCGGTGTCGACGTCGAGCGCGCCGCCGAAGTCCGAGTCCGTGTAGAACGTTCCGTTGGTGTCGATGTTACTGAACGAGGCGGTCGTGTTACAGTCCGACGGCGCCCCCTCGCAGTCCTCGATGCGGCTCTCGATCCGGTCGTCCGGGATCGGGTAGTCCAGGCCGGTCGAGGAGTTCGCTGGCTGCGGGTCGTTCCCGTTGACCGTGATGCCGGCGTCGGCCGTCGTCGCGATGGAGTTGGTGACCTTCTCGTTGAACGGGACGATGAGTTCGATCGTCGCCGTGTCGTTCGCGTCGTCGTAGTAGACGTTTCCCTGTGTCCGGCTATCGAAGTACTGGCCCCACGACCGGTAGTAGTCGCTGTGGACGGTGACGTTCACGCGGCCGTCGGTCAGGGGATTCACGAACTCCGCGTCCTGACTCGCGTTCGGATACCGGATCGACGTGAGTGCGGACTTGCGGACCGTCGCGCGACCGTCGATGCCCTCCTCGCCGGTCACCTGAATGATCGGGAGCGTCAGCGTCGCGGCGCGGAAGTGAAACTCCGGCGGTGAGATCATCGTCGTCCCGCCGCTCGTGCGTTTCCAGACGCCCCCTCCCTGGTAGGCCAGCGAAGTGTTGCCCCGCTCGAAGACGAGCGCCCCGAGATCGACCTTGACGATCTGCTTGACGTTACCGGTGGTCTCGTTTTCCACCGTGAGGTTCATCCAGCCCGTGTTCTCCTCGACGAAGAAGCCAGCCCCGTCCCCCTCCGCCAGCGCGACGCTCTGGCTGTCGGTCTCCCCGAGCGCGACCATCGCGCTCTTGGAGTCGAACTGTGTCAGTATCTTCTCCGCGCGCTCGACGTCCATCTGGTCGCGCGTCCCGTCCAGCGCCGTCGCTCCGACCGTCACGACGACCGCCATGCCCATCAACACGATGGCCAGGAGCAACACGACCCCCAGCGGCGCGCTCACTGACCGACTGTCCAGCGGCATCTCTCACTCACCGTTCCGTCCCTCGCCGGTTAAGCGCACCGGACCGTTTATCGACTCTGAGTTTCGCGGACTCTCTCTCAGGAATGCGTTCCGGTATGCTACTTTCATGTCTGATACCGATTCGCGAAGCGCGACCACCGGTTGCTGCGACGACTCACCGGCTGCTGCGGCGTTCCGCTGTCGGCGAGGACGCCGCACCGGGAACCGACGGCTGTCCCGGACGCCGGCCGGGACAACCCCACAAGATTGATTTCGGTCGCACGGAAGGAACCGATATGTCCCGACGAACGAACGACGAACCGGCCGGTCCCGACGGTGTCGCGGGCCGGAGCGGTGCGTCGGATTCGGCCCCGTCGACTGCCCTCTCCCGCCGGCGCCTGCTCGCCGCGACCGCGATCGGCGCCGCCGGCGTGGCCGGCTGTGCGACGAGCGGTCCCGGTTCGACCGACGAACCCGACGGCGACGGTGACGGAAACGCCGACGGCAATGGTGGCGATGGAAGCGACGGCGGCGACGGAAGCGACGGCGGCGACGGCGGGACGGGAACCGACTCCGAGCCGGTGGTCGGGCGGCCGCTGGAGTCCTGGAGCGGGTACGACCCCGAGTGGGAGGCGCCGACCACCTCGCCGCTGGAAGCCGAGTTCGAGACCGAGGTGCTCGTCGAGAACCTCGAGATCCCGTGGGACCTGTCGTTCGCCGCGGACGGCACCCTCTTCATCACCGAGCGAGTCGGTCGCGTCCTCCGGTTCGACGGCGAGAACGTCACGCCCGTCGCCGAACCCGAAAACGCCATCGACGCCGGCGCGATCGACCCCGGGCCCGCCGAGCGCAAGTGGTGGGTCAAGGGCGGCGAGGGCGGGACGCTCGGCGTCGCCGCGCACCCGACCTTCCCCGACCCGCCGCACATCTACGTCTACTACACGACGAGCGGCGACGACGGGAAGTCGAACCGCGTCGACGCCTTCGACGTGACCGCCGACGATCCCGGTACTGCGCACCACACGGTCGTCGAGGGCATCCCCGCGGACAACTACCACAACGGCGGCCGGGTCACCTTCGGCCCGCGCAACTACCTCTGGATCACCTGCGGCGACGGCGGCAACCGCGGATCCCCGCAGAACCTCGCGAGCTACGGCGGGAAGATCCTCCGCGTGACGCCCGAGGGAGATCCCGCGCCGGACAACCCTGACCTCGGCGGCGACGCCGACCCGCGGGTGTTCACCTACGGCCACCGCAACCCGCAGGGGATCGTCTGGCTGCCCGACGGCACACCCGTCAACTCCGAACACGGCCAGAACGGCCAGGACGAGCTCAACCGCCTCGAAGCCGGGTCGAACTACGGGTGGTCGACGGAGGAAGACACCGTCCGCGACCGCGACGCGTACGTCGGCAGCGGCGTCCACAAGCCGCTTTTCAACACCGGTCCCCAGAGCGTCGCCCCCTCCGGGTCGGTGTTCTACACCGGCGATTCGGTGCCCGCGCTGCAGAACCGCATCGTGACCGGTGGACTGATCAGCCAGCAACTGATCGTGACGACGCTGACCCCGCCCGGCGGCGAACTCCCGCCGGCCGAGAACGCCTACGGCCAGACGACCCCCGACACCGAGTGGGCCGACGACGCCTACTCCGCGACCGTCCACACGCTGTTCAAAAACGAACTCGGCCGGATCCGCCACGCCGAGCAGGGGCCCGACGGCGACCTCTACCTCTGTACCTCCAACCGCGACGGCCGCTCCAGCGAGGCGTTCCCCCGCGAGATCGACGACGTCCTCGTTCGGGTCACGCAGGCCTGACCGCGGTAGCGCGATCGCGCTCCAGTCGCCTCAGGCCGCGCTCCAGTCGCCTCAGGCCGCGCTCCAGTCGCCTCAGGCCGTCAGTTCGTTGCGAATCAGCAGCGACGCCGTCCGGACGAGCGAGGGGCTGGCGACCGCGTCCATCTCCGCCGCAGTGAGTTCGAACTCCAGCGCGGCGAGGTTCGCCGCGAGGTGCTCGCGGCTCGTCGCCTTCGGGATGGCGACGCACCCTTCTCGTTGGGTGGCCCAGCGGAGCGCGACCTGCGCGGCCGTTCTGTCGTAGCGCTCGCCGATCCGCTCGAGGCGGTCGTCGCCGACCACGCCGCTGTGGGCGAGCGGGCTGTAGGCGGTCAGCACCTGGTCGTTCGCGACGCAGTCCTCGCGGAGCGACTCGCGCGTGTAGAAGGGGTGACAGCGCACCTGGTCCGCGAGCAGCGGGACCGGCGACTTCTCGCGGGCCTTTCCGAGTCGCCACCGGCGGAAGTTGCTCACGCCGGCGTGACGGATCAGCCCGTCGTCGCGCAGTTCTGCCATCGCGCGAGCGGTGTCCGCGAAGTCGACGAGCGGGTTGGGCCAGTGGAGCAAGAGGAGGTCGACGTAGCCGGTGTCGAGGCGGTCGAGGCTCGCCCGCGTCGATTCGAGCACGTCGTCGTACCGGGCGTTGCCGGGCGTGACCTTCGTCGTTATCCAGACGTCGTCGCGGTCGACGGCGGCGGCGTCGACCGCTCGTCCGACCTCGCGTTCGTTCTCGTACATCTGCGCGGTGTCGAGGTGCCGATAGCCCAGTTCGAGCGCGGTCGAGACGCTCTCGTAGCACTGCTCCCCGGTGAGTTGCCAGGTTCCGAGTCCGAGCGCCGGGACCTCGTCGCCCCGTGCGGAGACCGTTTCCATACCCGTGCAAGCGACCCGACCGGCAAGAAAGTTCAGTCAGTCCGCGGCCCGCTCGCCGCCGGTCGCGTACGCGCGGGTCACGTCGACGAGCGCCTTGCGGTACTCGCTCTCGTCGGGGTTCTCGGCGAGCGTTCGGAAGTGACGGGTGAACTCCGAGAGGCCGACTTCCGGGGCGTCCGCCGCCGCGGCGTGGGCCAGGTCGTAGAGGCGGTGGCCCTCGTCGACGAGGCCGTGACGCTCGACCAGTCCGAGGGCGAACGCGGCGTTGACCGCCGTGATCTCCGGGTCCGCCGCGGGCGTCAGTCGCGCGGTTTCGGACCCCCTATCGCTCTCGTCTTCGGGTCCGTCCCGCGCCGTCCGCGCCGCCGATCCCCAGACCGGCGGCGTCCCGGGGCGGTCGGCGACCGCCGCTGCGAGACTCGCCTCGAAGAAGGCGACGAGTTTGTCGGCCGGCGCGACCTCGGTCCAGAGGTCGTCGGCGTAGACGTCTTTCATGTGGTTGGCGATCTGGTAGCAGTGGACGAGCTTCCTGCGCTCGACCGAGCGGCCGGCGAGCGCGAGGTAGATCGCCTCCTCGGTGGACTGCGTGTGCGAGGGGTGGCCGTCCTCGTAGTGGCGCATGTGAGCGAACTCGTGGAGGGCGAGTTCGCGCGCCATCGCGCTCGTGGCGGCCTGCCGCGAGATGACCAGCAGGTGGCTCTCCTCGTCGTGGCTCACCCGCGTCCGCTCGTCGGGGTCCTCGCGGATCTGGACGGTCACCGGCCGGTCGAGGTCGCGTTCGGTCTCGAAGAGGTCGCGCGCGCCGAGGAACGGATCCGTCGGACCGGGGCCGCGCACTCGCAGTTCCATACGACGTGTGTCAGGGGGTAACAGAGTATTACTCTTTGGGCGCCGGCCGCGACCCGGTGAGGGCTCGCCACTCATAAGTGACGCGACCGTTCGGTTCTCGTCGGCGACCGTCCCGCTCTCGCCGGCGACCGTTGTCACTCTCCCACCGTCTCCCGCTCGCGTTGCAGGGATTACGGGCCTGCTACTAACGGAGGTGGTGCCCGACGAACGGGTATGCGCCTCGTCCAGTTGTTCGTGCCCAGCGACGACAAGGCGGCCGTGCGCGACGCGCTCGAAGAGATGGACGTGGAGTTCGTCTTCTCCGACGCGG
>Ga0207813_100288_pt1 | contig 33804 bp, 32 predicted proteins | sample A23E3SouthBayCA_2_FD_187730 | JGI IMG/M metagenome (GOLD analysis project Ga0207813, IMG submission 187730) | Aerobic enrichment media microbial communities from Eden Landing Ponds, California, USA - A23 E3 (4) (SPAdes) | ecosystem: Environmental > Aquatic > Marine > Unclassified | place... | reverse complement strand
GTCCTCGACGGTGTCGTCGTCGATGTAGGCCATCACGTGGTCCATGTACTTCTCGCCCTGGCGCTGGATCTCGTCGACGTCGTAGGCCAGCGCGTGGCGGACGTCCTCGATGGCCCGGTCCTTGTACTCCCCGCGCACGAGTTCGAGATAGCGGTGGTAGGTCTCGAAGCGCTCCTCGGGGATCGAGCCGTGGTTCTCGAGGTTCTCTTCGAGGTGGTTGAACGTCGTCAGCGGCGAGAGGAAGTTGCGACTGCGGTGCATCGAGTCCATGATCGCCTCGGCGATCTCGTCACCGATGAATCGGGGTGAGACGCCCTCCATGCCCTCGCCGATCTCCGCTTTCTCGGTGGCCTCGTCGCGCAACTTCTTGACGTCGATGTCCTCGGCCTCGTCGATCTCGCCGTTGTAGGCCTTGGCCTTCTGGATCAGCGAGACTGCGCCCGTGTCGGGCTCTTCGATGCGGGTGAGCACACCGAACAGCCCGGCCATCTCGAGGGTGTGGGGCTCGACGATGATGTCGGGCAGGTCCGCGTTGCGCAGCATCTTCCGGTAGATCTGCGCCTCGGCCTCGTACTGGAGGACGTAGGGGAAGTCGATCCGTTTCGTCCGGTCGTTGAACGCCTCCATCTTCTCGTCGCCTTTCTTGTCCTTGTACTCGGGCATGTTCGTCCGCCCGACGATCACCTGGTCGATGTCGATCCGCGGGTTGTTCTTCGGTTTGATCGTCTGTTCCTGGGTGGCGTGCAGGAAGTCGTAGAGGAACTCGCGCTGGAGTTTCAGCAGTTCCTCGCCCGAGAACAGACCCCGGTTGGCGTTACAGAACGCGCCGGAGTAGTCGAACGCCCGCGGGTCCGATTCCCCGTACACGGCGATCTTCGAGTAGTTGACGTCGCCAGTGAGTTCCGTCTCGTCCTGGTTTTTCTTGTCCTTGGGCTCGAACGTCTCGATGGCCTGTCGCATGTTCTCGTCGGCGACGAGGCGCATGATCTCCACGTGGTTTTCGAGGACAGCCTGCAGGTCGTCGTCGTAATATGCGAGCAGGCGGTCCATGTAGAACTCGCTGGCCGGGTCGAGCGCCTGCTCGTTGCGGATCGTGTAGGGGGCGTCGAGTTCCTCGTTGATGTCCTCCAGCACGCGGTCGCGCTGTTCCTGGGGCAGGAGGACGATGGGGTCCTGGTTCATCGGCGACCGGACGACGTCGTCGGCGGGATCCTGGTCGTGGATGACGTCACAGAGGTTCGTCCACCTGAACGTGTACATCCGGCCGTCGTCGAGGGTGGTGTAGTGTTCGAAGTAGCGCCGGACCTGCCGGTCGAAATCGGACTTCCCGGACCCGACCGGGCCCAGGAGGAGTTTGATGCGTTTTTGCGGGCCGAGCCCCCGGGCGCCGGATTTCACCTTGTTGACGAACTCGTGGATCGCCTCGTGGATGACCCGTCCGTAGAAGGTGTTCTCCCCGTCGTTGACAGGGTCTTCCGAGGCGAGTTCGTACTCGACGACGCCGTCGTCCTCGTCGTATTCGGTGCCGTAGAAGTCGAACATGTCCGCGACGCGCTGGTGGGCGTTGCGGGCGATCTTCGGGCTGGTGTAGAGCTCGTCGAGATACCACTCGAAGCTGCGATACTCGCGCAGGTCGGCCGGGATGGCGTCCTGATACTCTCGACTCAACTCCGCCAGGGTGTCGTGCGTGTCGTTCATGTGTTATCGTGGGCCGGCCCGTCCGGCCGGCGACTGCAACCGCAACTGCGACCGCAACTCGAACCGCGGAGTCGCGGACTGGCGTCTCGGCGGCTGTCGTCCCGTCGCCAGGCGTCGCCAGTCGTCTCTTCGACCACAGCTCCGTACGGGGACCATCGCGGGTGCCAGACCGTGCGAGCGCCTGTCATGGGTGACCACGCCACCGCCGAGCCACGCTCGTGTCCCCGACGGCCGCGTCAGCGTACGGGTGGGCAAGCCACCGATACTATTTATTATACGAGTTCTCCATCTATAAAAAGATTGTCGTGGTGTCGTCTATTTTCCCACTTTTAACCGGTGGTGTCGTCGTCACAACACGCATAGTGCGGTCGGTTGTCACCGGGTCTCACGCCGTCGCGTCGAACGGCTGTTTAAGTAAGGGGTGGTCCTTGCCCGATTCATTCTATCGAGATGCGTTCCACAGAATACCCGGGCAAACGGGACGTTTCTCACTCGCCAGCTGCGTGGTCGTAGACGAACCGTCGAAGCAGTTTCGCCGCGAGCGTCGCCGCCTGGCCGTCGTCGCGGTCGTTGACTTCGACCACGTCGAACCCGTCGGCGACCGGTGCGAGTTCGCGGACGATCCGCTGTCCCTCCCGCGGGGTAAGTCCGAACGGCTCGGGGGTACCGGTACCCGGCGCGAATCCCGGATCGAAGGCGTCGATGTCGACGCTCAGGTAGACCGATTCGTCGGCGTCGTCGGCCGGCCAGTCGGGAACGTCTCCGGGAGTCCAGTCGGCGACGTCCTCGGGCGCGACGACGGTCACGTCCGCCTCGCTCGCGCGGTCCCACTCGGCTTCACTCCCGGTGCGAGCGCCCAGGACGACCGCGCGGTCGGCGACGTCGAGGGCGTGGCGAGTGACGGTCGCGTGACTCAACTCGTCGCCGGCGTAGGACTCCCGGAGGTCGAGGTGGGCGTCGAGACAGACGAACACGTCGGGGTCGACAGCGCGGACGCCGGCGACGGTGCCGGTGTGTTCGCCGCCGACCAGAAGCGGGATCGCTCCCTCGTTGCGAAAGTCACCGAGCGTCCCCTCGAGGAACTGGAGGTACTCGGCGGCGTCGGCGGTCGGACCCACGTCACCGTGGTCGTAGACGGCGCAGTCGGTGAATCGCCGGTCGGTGTGGTGGTCGTAATCGTCGAACCCCTGGGCGTGATGGCGCACACGGCGCGGGCCGAACCGGGTTCCGGGTCGAAAAGAGGTCGAACGGTCGAGCGGCGCGCCGACGAGCGCGTACTCGGCAGCGCCACGGTCGGCGGCCGCGCCGGGAAACATTGGAGTTGGACCTGGATCGGGAGTCGAACTCGAACTCAGACGACCTTGCGCTGGTCTTCCATCTCCAGATACTCGATGTCGTCGTCGGGCTGGAGGTCGACGTCGTCGGGCAGCGCGAGCGTGATCGTCTCGTAGGTTTCGAGATCCATCACCTGTGCCTCGTCGCCGTCGACGGAGACCACCTGTCCCTGCTTGCGGTTGATGATCGGGACGCGGATCTTGGCGTCGACCGGCTGGGAGAGGCTGCGCTTCTTGCCGTCGAAGACTCCCTTGGCGTCGACGCGGGCCTTCGCACTACCGTGTTTGCCGGGTTTGGCCGTGCTGTACCCCGTGATCTTGCAGGCGACGCCGTCGATGTTGACGTAGCTACCCTCGTCGAGGTCACGTACCTCGACCTGCTTCGTTGCCATACTGCGTGATATTCGATCGACCGGTATAAACCGTTTGGAACGCGGCTTGGACGCCGCCTGGACCGCACTCTGGAACGCGCTCTGGAACGCGCTGACGGGCGCTGGGTGGGCCGTCTGGGGCGGTGTCCGGGCGCTCCGGGACCCTTCCGGGGACGAACGCGACGCCACTCACTCCCGGTCGCGGCCCTCGCGCATGCTCTGGCGAGTGAACTGGGGCTGTGCGCCGATCCCCGAGCGCTCCCGGAGCGAGGAGTAGAGCAGTATCGCGACGAGGACGGCGAGCACCGTCGTCACGCCCGCGGCGACGAACTCGTCGAAGACGTAGAGGATCGCCGTCGAGAGGACGGCACTCGCGAGCACGAGCCCGTAGACGATCCGGCGGGCGAACCGGCCGATGAGCCGCTGTGAATCCCGCAGGTCCACTTTCACTTCGAGGTCGCGGTTGCGCGCCTGGTCGAGGACCTCCTCCAGTTTCGGCGGCGTCCGGAGCGCGGACTGGGCGGCCTCACCGGCCTCGCTGGCCCGGTCCTCGACGTACTGCCGGACGGTGTCCTCCAGAAAGCCCTGTTCGCGGAGGTAGGTCGTCGCCACGTCGATGAAGTCGAAGTCCTCGTCGAGCGTGACACAGACGCCCTCGACGACGGTCGCGACGCGGAGCACGAGCGCCAGGTTCGCCGGCAACCGGAAGGGGAAGTCGTAGATGGTGTCCTCGACCTGCTGGACGATCTGCTGGACGCGGTACTGTTCGATGGCCTCGCCGCGGGCGTCGGCGATGGCGAGTTCGAGGACGTCGCCCATCACCTGCCGGTCGGCCTCGGGACTCAGCGTCCCCATCTCGACGAGGGTGTCGAGGATCGCCTGGATGTCCTGGTTGGCGACGGCGATGTAGAAGTCGACGATGCGGTCCTGGACGAACGGGTCGACGTAACCGCTCATCCCGAAGTCGTAGAAGACCAGCGTCCCGTCGTCCTGGACGGCGAGGTTCCCGGGGTGTGGGTCCGCGTGGAAAACCCCATCCTCGATTATCATCTGGAGGTAGGCACGCTGGAGCGTCTCCGCCAGTTCGGAGCCGTCGATCCGGCGCTCGTTCAGGCCGTCGAGGTCGGTGATCTTCGTCCCGGGAACGTACTCCATCGTGAGGACGCGCTCGGTCGAGCGACTCTCGTCGACCGACGGGATCCTGATGGCGTCGTCGTCGGCGAAGTTCGCGCGGATCTCCTGGAGCATACGCGCCTCCCGCTCGTAGTCCATCTCCTGGTTGATGGTGCGGTCGAACTCGTCGGCGAGCGTCTCCAGCGAGAACGCACGCGACTCGTCGACGAAGTACATCAGGATGGGCAGCGACCACCTGATAACCCGTAGGTCGGCCTCGACGAGGTCCCGCACACCCGGCCGGCGCACCTTGACCGCGACGTCGCCGTCCTCGGTCTCGGCGCGGTAGACCTGCCCCAGACTCGCACCGCTTATCGCGTCGGTGTCGAACTCCGAAAACCGGGTGTCGATGGGCCCCAGGTCCTCCTCGATGACGGTGCGTGCGTCCGCCCACTCGGCCGGCGGGACGCGGTCCTGGAGTTCTTCGAGTTCGTCGATGTATTCGGGCGGGAGGACGTCCGGGCGGGTCGAGAGCAACTGGCCGAGTTTGATGAAGGTCGGCCCGAGCGTCAGGAGCGTCTCCAGCAGCGACCGGGCACGCTTGTGGCGCTGCTCGGCACTCACGCTCCTGCCGCGGCCGAAGAGCAGGAAGCGGTTGCGGTCGCGGAGGTAGGCGACGAGCAGCGGGAGAAACTGCCAGACGACGAGGACGAACCGCCAGTATGCGCGGAGATTCACCGGGAGCACCTACCCGTCGATCGGGATCGGCGTCTCCGGTGTGTGTTCGGCTTTCGGGAGTTCGATCTCGAGGACGCCCCGTTCGACGGTCCCCGAGGCTTCGGCCCCCGTGACGTCCCGCGGCAGGGGCAACTCGATGTCGAGGAAGAGGGCACGTTCCTCCTCGACGTAGTCGAACTCGGCGGGGACGTCTTTCCGGCGGCGCGCCTCCACGCGGAGTTTGTTCCCCTCGACACTGGCGTCGACGGTCTCCGCCGTCACGCCGGGCAGGTCGACGACGAGCAGGTATGCGTCGTCGCTCTCGAGGACGTCGGCGAACACCGCGTCGGGCAACTCCCGCAACGCGTCACGCAGCGCTGACATACCCGTCGCTAGCACCGCCAGCGCGAAAAACCCCGCGGTGTCGCAGCCGTGACTGGTCCGCCGTGTGACCTGTTTGCACGGTCTTTCGACGCCAGTCCCGGTCCCGGATTTCGACGACCGACCGGGCCTCGATCTCGAATCGACCACGACCCCGTGTTCGCGGCTCTCGGTCGTATCCGACCGCGTCCACACCCTTATCTGTCGGCCAGTACTGGACCCGACATGGCAATCGCGACAGGCGACACGGTCAGCATCGAGTACGTCGGCCGCCTCGACGACGGCACGGTCTTCGACACCTCACGGGAGTCGGTCGCGACCGAGAACGACCTCGACCACCACCCGGACCGCGAGTACGAACCGCTTACGGTCGAGATCGGCGGCGGCGAGGTCATCGAGGGCCTGGAAGACGGGCTCGTGGGCCTCGAAGCCGGCGACGAGGAGACCGTTACCATCTCGCCCGAGGACGCCTACGGCGAACACACCGAGGACCGGGTGGTCGACTACGACGTCGAAGAGTTCTCGGGGATGATCGGCCGCGAGCCCGACGTCGGACTGGAGATCCAGACCGAACAGGGCCTCCCCGGGGAGGTGGTCGCGGTCGACGACGAGGACGTCACGGTCGATTTCAACCACGAACTCGCGGGCGAGACGCTCGAGTTCGAGGTCGAGGTCGTCTCGGTGAACTGATGGGGCTCTTCGAGAACCTCGGCCGGAAAGTCGAGGCGTTCAAACAGGAGGCGGAAGGGGCGTCGGAAGCCACCGCGTCCCGGCAGTGTGTCGACTGCGAGGAACTGGTCTACTCCGACCGGACGGACTGTCCGGAGTGTGGTGGCGAGACGGTCGAACTCGAAGCGGACCAGTAACCCGAATCGAGCAGATTCCGAGTTGACATAACACTCCTGACGGCTATTGATGCGAATATATTTGGATTAGTAAACGACAAATGTCTGGGCTTCGCCTTCCCACCGTGCAACGGAGAACCTTCCTGCAGACGACGACCGCAGCAGTGGCAGGCAGCGTCCTCGCCGGCCGGGGAGTCGGGCGAGCACTCGCACAGTCACAGATCGCGGAGCTGGCGTTCGACTCGACGTCGAGTCTCCTGAACGCCGATGGGGAACCGCTGACGGACGATTCGCTCGTCGCCGTGTGGGCGGCCAGCACCGCGACGAACGTCGATTCGGACGGGAACAGCGACTCGGTTAGCTACGGCGACGACCAGGCGATCCCGCTGGTCGGGGTCGACGGGTCGGTCGTCGGGTTCGGCGCGATGCTGGTCACGGACGACACGGACTTTCGCTTCGGCAACGAGGAGTTCCTCCTCAACGTCTGGGACGCGAAAGTCGGTTCGGGGACGGTGCTCTGGGACGAGGGCCACAGCCAGTTCTACACGCTCGACCGGTTCTCCCAGTTCGAGGGGTACGCCGAGAACAACGGCTACACGGTCGAGACGACCACCGACCTCACCGACGACCTCGCTGACGCCGACGGCGTCGTGATAACCTCACCCAGCGACCAGTTCAGCGAGAGCGAGCGAGAGGCCCTGCGCGGGTTCGTCGCCGACGGCGGGGCGATTTTCCTCCACGACCAGTCCGATTTCAACGACTTCGACGAGACGGACAACCTCAACGGACTCGCGTCCGCACTCGACGTCGGCTTCCGGTTCAACGACGACCAGGTCGAGGACGACACGAACAACAGCGGCGTCGCGTTCGTCCCGACGACCGACCGGTTCAACGCCTCGTATTCGTTCTTCGCCGACCGCGAGGGGCTGGGCCTCGACCTCGACCCGACCGCGACCTACGAGGTGGAAGTCGTCGACAGCACCGACGGCGACACGGTCGACGTGGCCTTCGTCGGGAAGTCGGGCCGGCCCGAGAAACCGATCCGCGTGCTCGGCATCGACTCACCGGAGACCGCCTCGGCGGCCGACGCCGAGCGTCCGGAGGAGTGGGAGGGCATCGCCGACGAGGCACCCCAGCCACCCGAGGGCGGGAGCGGCGACGGCGACTCGGCGGTCAGGAACGTCGGCCCGCTGAACTTCTACTCGACGTCGAGTCTGGTCTCGCCCTCGAAGGGCGCACTGACCGACGACTCGCTCGTCGCGGTGTGGGCCGAAGACAGTGCGACCAACGAGGACGCCGACGGCGACGGCGACGCCTATCTCTACGGTGCCGACGAGTCGATCCCCCTCGCCGCAATCGACGACGACGCGGGCGTGGTCGGGTTCGGGGCGAACCTCGTCAGCGACGGCGCGAGCCTCTCCGGCCGGGGCAACGAAGACGAGTTCGTCCTCAACGTCTGGGACGAACAGCTGGGCGGATCCGTGACGGTGCTCTGGGACGAGGGCCACGACCAGTTCGAGGACTACCTGCTCGCGAACTTCTCGACGTTCGAGACTGCGGCCGAGGACGCCGGTTACACGGTCGAATCGACCACGACGGTCCCGTCGAGCACCGACGACGCGGACGGCTACGTCGTCGTGACGCCCGACGAGGGTGCGTCGTTCACCGACGACGAACGGACGGCGCTCCAGGACTTCGTCGCCGACGGCGGTGTCGTCTTCTGTCACGGCGTGGCCGACTACAACGACTTCGACGGGACCGGGACGCTCAACGGCGTCCTCGACGCCCTGGACGCGGGCTTCCGGTTCAACGACGACCAGGTCGTCGACGAGGGGAACAACGAGGGCGCACCCTTCGACCTCCTCACGTCGGCGTTCAACACCGAGCAGTTCCCGTATCTCGACAGTTCCGACGCTCCTGTCGGCGCGCAGTACCCGTATCTCGCCTCCTGGGGCGCGAAAGCCTCGGACTTCGCCGCGGCCGAACTCCCCGTCGGCACGCGCCTGACGCTGGGGTTCGACGAGAAGGCACAGGTCTACGACGACTTCGGGCGCGTGCTGGGCTACCTGACCTACGACGCGACCGGCGACGGGAGCCGGGAGACAGTCTACAACAGGGAAGCCATCCGCCAGGGGTACGCCCGGGTCTACGGGTCGAGTTACAGCCGCCACGACGAGTTCTGGGCCGTCGAGGACGCGGCCCGCGACGACGGCCGGGGCGTCTGGGCGGCGAGCAACCCCGACGACTCGCCGGCGATCCGCGACCGGCCCGTCGAGGAGATCTTCGCGCCCAATCCGGCCAGCATCGTGCGGGGCTCGAAGAAGGTCCCGCTGGGCCACGTCCGTGCCTTCGCCGCGTCGAGCGCCGAGCAGGAGGGGGCTGCTACGACCTACAACCGGGATATCCCGATCGGCGCGGTCGACAAGAATGCGAACGTGGCGTATCTGGGCGCGCCGCTGATAAGTGAAGCCTACGAGGCCGCCGAGGACTACCCGGTCGACACGTCCGGCTACGAGAACTTCGCGTTCGTCTCCGAACTGGTCGACGAGCTGGCTGGTGGGGACGAAGGCGGCGACGGGGGAGGAACGGTCCTCGTCGAGGGCGGGCACAACCAGTTCAACCTCGACTACGCGCTCTCCAGCGAGGACGCCGCCTACTTCGGGCGCTACCTCGAGGGCCAGGACACCGCCTTCGAACAGGTCAACGACGTCACGTCGTCGGCCTCGGCGGACCGTCTCGACGACGCGAAAGCCCTGGTCGTCACGACGTCGAAGTACGGGTTCACCGACGAGGAAATCGACGCGGTGGCGTCCTTTGCCGACGACGGTGGCGCCGTCGTACTCATGGGCAGCGCGCTCGCGTCGTCAGCCCAGCGAACGCACCTGAACGACGTCGCCGCCGGCGTCGGGTCGGACCTGCGACTCGGTACGGGCCGGGTCGTCGACGAGCAGTCGAACCTGAACGACGACCCCGCCGTCCTCACGACCGGGAACTTCGGCCCGGGCAGAGGGAAGGGTCGTGGGAACGGGAAGGGCAACGGCAACGGGAAGGGCAGCGGGAAAAAATAAACACGGCGGCGGACGACTTCCCCGACACAGCGAGCTCAACTGAACCCACCGTCCTGCCCCTCGTATGAATCTATGGACATCTATACCAGAATCTCTCTCGCGGTCGCCCTCGTCGGCGTCCTGTTGTTTTCCTCGACGATGTTCGGGGTGGTATCGCCCGCCGAACCGACGTATCTCGTCGAATTTCACGAGGTCGAGAACGAGTCGATATCGGACGAGCGGATATCGCGGACCGATAGCTTGCCGGATCGGGTTCGGAGTCGTCTGAATACGCCGTCGGGAAGCGGTGATTTCGCCGTCAGGCTGGATTCGAGAGTCGAACAGCCGCTCCCGGAGTACGTTCGCTACTCCGATGTCACCTATCGCGTGCAGACCTCGCACGTCGACCCGAGTATCGGCGTCCCGTATCTCCTCGCGTTCGCTGGCGGTGCGACACTGACGGTCACTGGGCTGGTCGGACTGACCGGGCGTATCGCCTACAGACGGCTGTGAATCGAGCGGCGAGAAACGCGGCACACGGATGCGCGGCGTTGGTAAAGAGTTTTTTCCGTGGGGGTTTGACGACAGACCATGACTACACGCGAGTACGACGTCGTCGTGGTCGGGGCGGGGACAGCGGGGTGTTACGCCGCGGCGACCGTCGCGAACGCGGGCTACGACGTGGCCATCCTCGAACGCAAGTCCGCTGACGAGGGCGGCCACATCGCCTGCGGCGACGCTCTCAAGGGGGCGGGTTCGTTCCCCGACGCGATCCCGGGGTCGCGGATCGAATCCGCGATCACCAACACGGACGTCGACCACGGCCGCTTCGAGATCCCACAGGAGAACACCGTCCTGGAGATCCCGGTCCCCGGCGAGCTGGCTGTCGTCGACCGCTGGGAGTACGGCCGCAAGGTCATCGAGGGGGCCGACGCGGCCGGCGCGGAACTCCACTACGACACGGTCGTCAAGGACGTCATCCAGACCGAGAGCGGGCGCGTCACCGGCGTGCGCACCGTCGCGTCGGGCGACCCCGTCGACTACGAGGCGGACATGGTCGTCGACGCCGCGGGCGCGCTGTCGATCCTCCAGGACAAGGCCGACTTCGAGGACGCCACCTTCGACACGAACGTCACCTACCAGCAGTTCTGTTCCGCCTACCGGGAGATCGTCCACGTCGACGAACCCGTCGAGTGGTCCGATGCCCTCGTCTTCAAACCCACCTCACGGGCGGCGGGCTACCTGTGGTACTTCCCGCGCACCGAGACGGAGATTAACGCCGGTCTCGGTTTCCAGATGACCGAGGAGCCGATGCAACTGGTCGACGACCTCAAGCGGGACCTGCGCGACCGCCCCGAGTTCGAGGGCGCCACCGTCGAGGACAAACTCGGCGCGGCCCTCCCCACCCGGCGACCGTACGACTCGGCGGTCGCACCGGGGTTCGTGGCCGCTGGCGACGCCGCGGGACACGTCAACCCGACCACCGGCGGGGGGATCGGCGGTGCCGCCAGGGCGGGCTCGTTCGCCGGACAGCAGGCCGTCGAGGCCCTGGACGAGGGTGACGTCAGCGAGGCACAGCTCTGGGAGTACAACGCCAGCGTGATGGACACCTTCGGCGCGCGCTTCGCGACGCTCGACGTCTACAACATCTTCACGACCGCCTACGACGTCGACGACCTCATGGGCATGCTCGCTGCCCTGCCCGCGGAGAACATCGCCGAGGGACTCTACAGCGGCGAGACGAACATCGGCCTCTGGCTGAAACTGAAGACCGCCGTGAAGGCCATCGGCCACTTCGGCACCATCTACGACCTCTACGAGACCAAGCAACTCGCCGAGCGGGTCCTCGACCACTACGAGGAGTACCCCGACGACCCTGCGGGCTTCGAGCGCTGGCAGTCCAGCCGGGACGACCTCATGGACGAAGTCTACGCGACTACCGGCGCGGACCCGAAGTACTGACCAGTTCCGTTCCGTCCCGCGCACGGTCCGCGTATCGGTCATTCCCTGTCACACCATGCCGCCCGGAGACCTGTCTCCCTGCCAGTAAACAGGTTTAACTGTATCAAAGCCGCATATTACTGGTAACGGGCGCGTGGGTGTTCGGGCCGTTGGCACGCCTGTGGGAGCGTGTCGTACCCGGTGAGAGGCCGTCGCTATCCGCCCGTGGGAGGGTGATATACATGTTCGACAGGCGGAAAGACAGAGGCGTATCGGAGGTCATCGGGGTGGTACTGATGGTCTCGATCACAGTGTTGCTGGCAGCGACAGCGGCGAGTATGTTCCTCGGGTTCCAGACGGAGCTCGGCGACGGCGCGCCGACCATGGCGATGAGCCACGACTTCCAGATCGAGGACGGCAGTCACGTTCTCGAAGTGAGTCACACAGGCGGGGACACGATCGACCCCGAGAACGTCCGCATCAACGTCAGGGACGCGGAATGCGTCGGCAGCAACCTCCGGAGCACGCGCTTTACGCCGCGGGGGCTGGGTTCGACCGACTCGCAGCTCTCGGCGTCGTCGATGCTCGTCCTCTCGGACCACACGGTCTGTCACACCGGTGGCGACCTCGACCTCTCGCACGCCACCGTCTCGGTCGTCTGGATGAGTTCCGACGGTGACACCAGCAAGACGCTGTGGCAGTGGCGTGGTCCGCGAGCCTGACCTGCCCTGATCCCCTGACATGCTGTGACTTCCCCTAGCATGCTCTGAACAGGCCCATCCCGACCCCGAAGTCGAGGAACCACTCCCGTATCGTCTTCCGCTCAGAGCCGCGATAACTCCCGGAGAGCTCTCCCGAGTACAGCGACGCCGATATCGAGCGACGCCTCGTCGACGTCGAACGTCGCCGTGTGGTGGCCGCCGGGGTGGTCGGTGCCGATCCCGACGTAGGCCGCCTTCCCGCCCCCATTTTGCACCCGCTGCATCAGGTACGTCGCGTCTTCGCTCCCGCCCAGGTCGTCGCGCGACAGGACCGAATCGACGCCCTCGACGCCACCTGCCACTCGTTCGACCACGTCAACGATTTCCTCGTCGCTCTCGCCGCCGGGAGCCTCCCCGAGCGTCTCGACGTCGACCTCGCAGTCGTGCATCCGGGCAGCGCTATCGAGTATCCGGTCGGCGTGTTCGCGGGTATACTCCATGAGTTCGGTCGTCTCGCCGCGGACTTCACCTTCGATCGTCGCGGACTCGGGGATGATGTTCGTGGCCGTTCCGCCCTCGACGCGACCGACGTTGACCCGCGTCGCGCCGTCCTCGTGGCGGGGGATCCCGTAGAGGTTCCCCACAGCAGTGGCCATCGCCTGGACGGCGTTGCGCCCCTCGTTGGGGTGGCCCCCGGCGTGGGCCGGTTCGCCCGTGAACTCGGCTTCGAACTGCGCCACTGCGAGGAAGCCCTCGATGCCGGCGACCACCTCGCCGGTCGGGTGGTCGAGACCGACGTGGACGGCCAGTAGATAGTCGACGTCGTCGAGGTGGCCGCTCTCGGCCATCGGTTTGCCGCCGCTGATGGTCTCCTCGGCGGGCTGGAAGAACACCTTCAGTGTCCCCGAAAAGTCGGAGTCGTCGGCGAGCGTCTCGATGACGCCCAGGCCGAAGGTCACGTGGGCGTCGTGGCCACAGGCGTGCATCGCGCCCGTCTCGGAATGAAAGCCCTCGCGGGCGGGGAGGTGGTCGTCGCCGGTTGCCTCCGCCCGTGGCAGACCGTCGATGTCGACGCGGAGTCCGACGGTCGGTCCCTCTCCGCCCCCGCGTTCGAGGACGGCCACCGCGCCGGTGTAGCCGCCGGCCATTGCGTCGAGCAGGTCCTCGCGGGCGCCGGCCTCGCGGGCGCGGTCGAGCCACTCGTCGAGTTCCGCCTCGTCGGGGACGCCGATGCGTTCGTCCGCGGCGAGTGCGTCGCGGCCGACGTGAACGTCGAGGTCGGCGTCCATCGACTCCAGTTCCTCGACGATCCGGGCGGTCGTCCAGAACTCGCGCCAGGCGGGTTCGGGGTGACGGTGGAATGCCCGGCGCAACGAGACCAGTCGGTCGTGATCCGGTATCGCCATCTCGTGACTCGGGGTGGTCATACCCGCAGTACGCGAGCGAGGTCCTATAGGATATCGTCTCTCGACAGCGACCCTCAGCTGTTGCCCTGGCCGAGCTGGTTGCGCTGTTCGATCTCGGCTTCGACGTGGATGCGCGACGGGTAGTCGTCGCCGGCGACGTCGCGGGCGAACTCGTCGTGGCCGACGATCTCGACCGTGCGCTCGTAGACGGTGTAGCGCCAGTCCTCGAACCTCGGGCCATCGGCCGAGAGGACGGCGGACTGCGGGACGCTCCTGTCGGTCGGCGGTTTCGGGTGTGGCCCCTTCAGTTCGACGCCCTTGCGTTCGGCGCGGGCCTTCAGGCCGTCGACGACGTCGTCGAGCAACTGTCGGTCCCCGCTCGCGAATTCGAGGGTCGTGACGAAGGGCATACCTCACACTCGACGGTCGGGCGCATAAGCCATGCGTTCCGGCTCGGCCAGCACTTCCCCGACCGGGAAGACCAGCCGCCGACGGGACGACATCCACGACTTTATTCCGCGGGGCCGCTCTCCGATATTCTCTTAAGTAGGGGTCGTCTACAGACGGGTAATGATAGAGGCCACGAGCGCGGGAGCCATCCTCTTTCGCGATACGCGTGGCCGGCGGGAGTACCTGCTGCTCAAGAGTCGCCCGGGCGACTGGGAGTTCCCGAAAGGGGGCGTCGAGGGCGACGAAGAACTGCAGCAGACCGCCATCCGCGAAGTGAAAGAGGAGGCCGGGATCGGCGATTTCCGGCTCATCGATGGCTTCCGCGAAGACTACGACTACGTCTTCGAGGCGAACGGGGAGACGATCCACAAGACCGTCCACCTGTTCATCGCCAAGTCCTTCGAGGCGTCGGCCGAACTGTCCCACGAACACCGCGACCTCCAGTGGCGCGACTACGAACAGGCCATCAACACCGTCACGCAGGACGGCCCCCGCGAGATACTCGAGGAGGCCCACGAGTTCATCGACGAACGCCAGGACGACGAGGAGACGTAGCGTCGCGACGGAAGCGCCAGCCGCCGCGGTCGCGAGCGCGTTTCGGGACCGGTACCGGCAGGTTTAACAGATACCGCGTAACGGTCATACGTATGTCAGTTGGTAGCCAGACCGTCGGACAGCAGTCGAATGCCGGCTTTCTCGCCACCTACGGGAAAGCGATCGGGGTCATATTCCTCGCGCTGGTCGTCTTTCATCTCCCGATCATCGGTTTCATCAATCTCCTCCCCGCGTTCAAGGAGGTGTTGCTCGGGGCCGTCGTGGTCGTGGGACTGACGTCTCTCACAGACACGAAAGCGGGCATCAAATACGCGCTCGTGAGCGGGATGGTCGCAGCAGTGCTGTTCAACGCCCTCTACATCCCCGCACAGTTCCTCCTCGGTGGCGTGTTCGGCGCGGCCACTGCGACCGAGTCGGCAGCCGGCGGCGCGGCGATCAGCAGTTTCATCTCGGGTTTCGGTGCGCTCCTGAATCTCGTCGGCGTCGTCATCTTCTCGCCTGTCGGGTACACCGTCGGTGGCGCTCTCGGGACGCTCGTCAATCGGTGACGCCCGGTCGCAGGGCGCCAGTTCAGTTCCCGCGAACCTGGTTGACCTTCACCGTCACGTTGTCGACGACCTTGGAGCCGCGGTAGGCGTCGACGGCGGCCAGCACGTGGAAGATGAAGTCGACGAGCCCGACCAGCGGCCCGAGCACGAGGTAACTGAGTCCGAACGTGAAGATGGCCAGGATGCTTCCGATCAACAGGAACCCGATGCCCCAGCCGACGACGAGCCAGGCCACGTAGATGCCGAAGATTATCAGCCCCCGCTCGGTCTGCCCGTTGATCAGGTGCCCGATGCCCGGCACGAAAAACGAGACGATGGCGGCCAGGATCGACTCGGTGTCCGACCCGCTGTCCCGCGTCACCGTCGTCTCGACCTCCTGGTCGGTCTGCTGGGCTCCGGTCGTCGGCTGATTCCCGGTCGTCGGCTGGGTTCCGGACTCGACGGTCGCTTCGACCTCCCCGCCGCCCGTCGTCGGCTGGTCGCTCGTCTCGTCTGTCTCCCAGCCGATGTCGTCCTGGCCGCCCGTGTCGGCGCCGCTCTGGTCACCCGTCCCCGACGGCACGCTCGGTCCGTCGTCGGTCGTCCCCTCGTCTGCCGAACTCGACGGCACGCTCGGTCCGTTGTCGGCCGGCTCGTCGCCCCCCGAGTCCGACGGAACCGTGGGGCCACTGTCTGCCGGTTCCCCGCCGCCGTCACCGCTCGCTGGTTCGGTGCCCGCGTCACCGCCCGCGGGTCCGGCATCGAGTTGCTCCGTGACCCGTCCCGCCAGGTCGGACCCGAGGACGTCGGCCAGTTCGTCCTGGCTCGCGCCGCGCACGTCGGCGACGGTCTCGTAGCCAGCGTCCCGCAGTTTGTCCGCCCGAGCCGGACCGATACCGTCGAGGTCGGTCAGGTTTTCGGGGCCCGACCCACCGTCCGTCCGGTGGGGTACGTCGTCCGCTCCGCCTCGTCCGTCTCCTGACATACTCCATAGACTACCGGCGACTCTCATCAAACTGTTGGTGGTTCGAGGCCTGCTGGCCGTTCGATGCCGTGGGGAGCCGGCGCGTTTTTGTCCACCGCCGGGCAATCGGAGCGCGTGACCGCCGAGACCGAGTTCCGCTTCGAACTGCGCGTCTGCCAGTGGGCCGAGCGACACTGGCCGCTCACGAGCGGTGGCGGGACCTCCACGGCCGGGACCGGGTCGGCCCACATCGTCGCCCGCCAGATCGGCACCGGCCGCCGCCGCTGGGACACGGTCGTCGTCGAGTGTGACCCCGACGGCCTCGCCCGTCGCGCCGCGTTCGGCGCCGCGGAACTCGATTCGGACCTGTTACACGTCGTCCGCAACGCACCCACCGAGTGGGCCTGGTATCGGGACACACTCCCGGACCCCGGCTATCCCTGGCAGTACGTCCGCGAGGCCGTCCACCGCGCGGCCGACCGCGGTCTCGTCGAACGCCGCAAACGGGGAAACCGTATCGAACTCCGCCGGAAGCGGCCCTATCCCGACTGGGTCCGGCGGATCGTCGCTATCGAGAACAAACCGGACCTCGACGCGAGCGCCGCCCGGCAACTCCAGCCCCAGGTCGAACACGACGTCGCGATGGCGCTGGCCGACGAGGTGTGGGTCGCCACCGCCGCAACCGACGACTCGGTCGAGCCCGCACTCCTCGAGGACCTCCCCGTCGAAGCAGGCATCCTGACCGTCGACGACGAGGGTGCGTCTGTCGCCTGGCACCCGACGACACTCGCAGTCGACGACCCCGGGACGCGCATCACCGAGCGACCGGACGGGGGCGACCACGACGCTTCCGCCGCCCGCTTCGAGTACGCCGACACCGACTGGAAGCGGGACAAGCGCCTTGAACTCGCCGAGCGGGCCTACGGCCGCGGCTGGCGGTCGTACCTCTATACGATGCGACCGGACTGCCGCCACTTCCAGCTCGCTCCCGAGTCGACAGGTGTCTACCCCTACTGTGGCGCGAAAGAGTACTCACAGACGGTGGGGGAGTGTTCGGGGTCCTGTCCCGACTTCGAGCCGGAACCGCCGGTCTGGCGAACGCGCGGGCCGCCCATCGAGGGTGGGCCCGGTGCGGCCATCAAGCGACTGCTCGAACGGCGGCGCGAGCGCCAGCGACCCGGACTGTGACTGGACGACAGCAAACGACAACCGCGGCCGTTCCACGGTGTCGTCGAACGATCGCCATACCTGTAGTACCCTCTGAGAACCCCTCGGTTCAGGGAACGTCTCTTTCACTCTTCTTCCGACCGTTTATTTCCGGAAAGGAATATGTTTCCTGGACTGGAAATAGTCGTATGGCCACCACTCGTCGGCAGTTCCTCCTTGCAGCGACAGGCGGAATTACCGCGATAGCCGGGTGTTCGGCTTTCTCCGACCCGCAGCAGTCCCTTCTGGTCGCGGTCAACAATTATTCCGAATCACGTCAGCAGGGCCACGTTCTCGTCGAGGAGGACGGCACGGAGCTAGCACATCAGTATGTAGAGGTTGCTGCCGCTGGACCGGACGCATGGGCGACAGTAGAGACGAAACTCGAACTCAGTGGGATATCCAGTGAGACACCTCTCGACGTTACAGCGTCGTTCGGTGACGACCTGGAAGCAACCGGCCAGCACACGCTTGGTTGTTCTGACGACTACAGCGGTCGCGCCATATACGTACAGATCGAGAAAGAAAATCCCGTCAACGTACGACTGAACCTTGCCTGTTATGACGAGTTTCCGTCGAGCGAAGCGGTACAGGGGGGGATCAATCGATCGTAGTCCGATGCTGTACGCAGACCTGCTGAACAGTTCGTTCAACCAGTTCTGCGGTGAAAGCAATCTCCTTGCGAACAGTGCCGTGACGCCCTCGCAGCCGTTCAGTTCCGGGCTTCGAGGGTTTCGACGTTCACCTGGTCGCGCGGGACGGCGAGCCGGTAGGTCGGGACGGTCTTCTGGACGCGCTCGACGACGCCCTTCTCCACAAGTGACCGCAGTGCGGACCGAACCGCGTCCACCTCGGGGTCCTCGTCCGCGTCCCGGAGCGCGTGAAGCGTCGCGACGACGCTGTTTGGCTCTTCTTTGGCGTCGGGCAGGACCGAGACGACGCGTTCCTGGAACGCCGTGACCGTCACGCTCGTCTCCTCGACGTCGTCACCGCCGACGAGCGAGACGGCCTCGGGTGTCGCGCGGATGAGGCTGTCCTCGTCGCGGTAGTAGTAGTCTTTCAGCTCGGATTCGAGGTACTGGTGGACCTCGCTGCCGCTCTCCAGTTCCCACTGGGCCTGTAACTCCCCGTTCTTGGTCGGTTGCAACGCCACGATGTCCGCGAGTCGCTCGCGGGCCTCTGCCGAGAGGGTCACGTTCCCCGGTAGGGCCACCGCAGTATAAGCGCGTTCTGGACTCGACTCGGAGCGTAGAGGGTGATACGGCTACTGAAGTCGACTCGACCGCAGTCACGACCGTGAGATGGAAGCCCTCGACGCGCTCGCGGTCGCTGAGCGGGATATTCTCGCTCGGACAACCGCACTGCGCCGCACTCGCGAGAATAGTGGCCCGCTCAGTCGACCACAGGCCTTCGGCCCGCGAGCCCGTCTCGCCCTTCCAGTCCGCCAGGGACGCAGTCTGTGTGGACAGCCACCGAACGTTCCACGTCGAGACAGCCTGTGCGACGAGATTCACCCTGGTGGACTGAAAGGGCGAGGGTCGGTCGCGTACAGTTTAGTCGCCTGAGCAGGCCCTATTCGAGCGAACGCAGTGAGCGAGAATATCCTGCTCAGCGACCGCGAGCGGCCCGAGGGCTTTCAACCCTCACTGACGAGTGCGGTGCTGTTTTCGAGACAGCCTTCAATTCAACCCCGATCCGAAAAAGTCGGCTCACTCACAGCGTTTCGAGCGTCTCTGCGACGTCGTCCCAGTGACTGCCCTGCCAGAAGTGCTGGCCACACTCGCGACAGCGCCAGACCGTCTCCTCGTGGGGGTCGGGCGCGTAGTCGGGCGTCGGTTCCGTCCGGTCGACGCGTTCGAGGAGACCGTTACAGGCGCTACACCGGGTCGGCTCGTCGGTCAGCGCCAGTTCGAAGCCCGCCTCACGGAGTTCGCGCAACTGGTCGCGGACGTCCCGCTCGGTGAGCAACACCGCCCGTTCGGCGCGTTCCGCGAGGTCGCGGTCGCGGGTGAGCACGAGTCGCCCCTCGGTGTGGGCGAGCGCGAGCAACGCCTCCTCGGATTCGATACCCCGCGACGTCGTGTACGTGGCGTCGTATCCGCACATCCGCAGGTACGTCGCCAGTTTCCCGAGCATGTCGTCGACCAGCAACGCCGTGTCACTCGGCCGTCGCGTCTCCGGGTCGTCCGTATTCGGTGCGTCGTCACCAGCGTTCTCGCCGCCGGTCGCATCGTCGGATGTCATGTGGTAAACTCCCGGATTCCGTCCGCGTCGCGCGTGTTCAGGACGTCGGCCGTCTCCGCCCAGCCCCGCCGGGCCGTGTGGACGCCGTAACGGATCAGTTCGTACCGTGGCGGGCTGTGGGCGTCGGTGTTGACCGAGATCGTCGTACCCGCCTCGACGGCCGTCTTGACCGCACTCCCGCCCAGGTCGAGCCGGTAGGGGTTCGCGTTGACCTCCAGGGCCGTGTCGTGCTCGGCCGCCACCGTCGCGAGGCGCTCGACGTCGAGGTCCATCCCGGCGCGCTGGTTGAGATACCGTCCCGTCGGGTGGCCGACGATATCGACCTCGGGATGTTCCGCGGCGGCCACGAGTCGGTCGGTCCCGTCGCCGTCGAGTCCGGCGTGGGGCGAGGCGACCACGACGTCCAACTCGGCGAGCAGGTCGTCGTCGACCGACACCGAGCCGTCGGCGCCGATGTTCGCTTCGACACCGGTGAACACGTCGATCCCGTCGGCCACCTCGTCTGCGACGGCTCGAACTTCGTCGACCTGCTCGCGCAACTCCGCGTCGGAGACGCCGACACCGCCGACCATCCCCGGACCGGTCGCGTGGTCGCTGACCGCGACGTAGTCGTGACCGAACGCCGCGGCACCCTCGACCATCTCACGGACCGTGTTCGACCCGTCCGACCAATCGGTGTGGACGTGCAGGTCGCCACGCACCTCGTCGGTCGTCACCAGGTCCGGGAGTTCCCCCTTCGCGGCGGCCTCGATCTCCCCCCAGTTCTCCCGGAGTTCGGGCTCGATCCACGGCAGGTCCAGCGCCGCGTACATCCCTTCCTCGGTCTCGCCGGCAACCAGCACGCCAGCCCGCTGGTCCGCGTCGGCTGCCTCGTCGTCGATCCCCGAGACGTCGAACGTGCCGTACTCGTTCATCTTCAGGTCCCGTTCGATGGCACGGTTGCGGAGCGCGACGTTGTGGTCCTTGCTCCCGGTGAAATACTGGAGCGCGGCGCCGAACTCCTCGGGCACGACCACGCGGAGGTCGACGCGGACGCCCCCCGAGCGGACGCTCGCTTTCGTGTCGCCGGCCTCGATGACCGAGTCGGCCTCGGGCCAGTCGGTAAACGCCTCGACGACCGCCTCGCCGTCGTCGCTCCCGACGAGGACGTCCACGTCGCCGATGGTCTCCTTCCAGCGCCGGAGTGACCCCGCCAGGTCGACCCGCTCGACCGCCGACCGTTCGTCGAGGTAGGCGAGGACTTCCTCTCCCCGGGGGCGCGCGTCACCGAGCAGTTCCCGCTCGGCGGCTTCACGGGCGAATTCGAGGTTCCCCAGGATGTTCCCCTCGGTCTTGGCGCCGAAGCCCGACACCTCCTGGATCTCGCCGTTCTCGGCGGCCGTTGCGAGGTCGTCGAGTGTCTGGACACCCAGCGCCTCGTAGAGCGCCCCGACGGTCTTGGGGCCGACGCCCTCGACGCGGGTCAGCGCGTCCATCTCGACCGGGAGGTCCGCGCGCAGTTCATCGAGTTCCTCGATCTCGCCGGTCTCGAAATACTCGACGACCTTCGAGGCGATCGCGTCGCCGACACCCTCGATCTCCTGGACGGCGTCTTCCCCGTCGGCGGCGAGGTCCTCGATAGCACCGGAATACTCGCGGATGTTCTCGGCTGCCCGGCGGTAGGTGCGGGGCTTGTACTCGACGTCCTGAGCCTCGAGGCGGTCGGCGAACTCCTCCAGCAGCGTCGCGACCTCGTCGTTGCGACTCACAGTTGCCTCCAGTGAGCGGTCACAGTTGCCCCCGGTTGCGACCCGTGCTGTGACTGTCGCTCTCGCGGCCCAGAGCCTTCTTGAGGAAATTCATCCAGCGCTGTTTGTCGGCCTGTTCCTGGGCCTCTCTCTGTGCTTCGAGGTTCGTGGGGCCGAGGCTCTCCAGGGCGTTGAGCGCGCGGTCGATACCGATGACGGCCTGTGCGAGTTCCTCGCCTTCCTCGCGGGAGATGTCGTCGTCCTCGATGCGCTGTTTGCGCTGGAGGCGCTCGCGCCGGAGGTTCTTCTTGGCCTGCTCGACGCGCTCGCGCTCGCCGGTCGGGATGGTGTCCCGGCGTTTGATCTCGACGACGAACTCGCGCAGGTCGACCGGTTCCCCCTGGACGTCGATGCGGTCCGGGATGTCCGCACCGACGGTCGCCCCGTCGCGCTCGATGCGTTCCAGGAGTTGCTTGCGCTCGTATGGTTTCACACCCGTCCCTCGCACGCGAACCGTCAAAAAGGACACGCGCTCGGTCGGCCCGGTCCACAGGGGTCACACCGAACTCCGGTCGCTCGAGACGCGGACGCCGATCGTCGGGCGGTCGCTATCGAAGGGTAGCCCATATATGGGAGGGTCCCCTACGGGACCACAAGACCGTCGCCAGCGGGCGGCTGGCACTCCCCCCCCCCAACTATGAGCCGCGTATACCGACTCCACTCGACACTGGAACTGCCTCTGGAGGACGTGTACGACTTCTTCGAGGACCCGGAACTCCCGGAGGTCATCGAAGACGTCGACATCACACGTCGCAACAACACACTCATCATCAGCGCAGTCTCCACGGACGAGAGCATCAGCAAGTACACGCCGACGGCCCAGCTGAAAGCGAGCGTCACGGAGAACCGGGTCTACGAGGAGATCGAGGAGGAGGAAGAGGACGACGGACCGCTGGGCACGCCCAACACCGGCGGCGGCCCGCAGTGGGGCGCCTTCGAGGAAGAGGAGGAGGAACCCCCCTCGGAACTCGTCGAGTACGCCTGTTTCAAGGGCGACCGCGAGACCGTCCTCCAGAACAGCGAACTCCAGTACGCCATGTTCGAGGTGCTCTGTGAGATCGCGCTCATCGCCGAGAAGGGAACGCTCACCGCGATCACCGCCACGGACGGCGACCTCGACGCGGTCCGCATCGTCGACGGCGAACGCCTGCCCGCCTCGATTAACGTCGTCGAGGACCCGCGCGAAAACGAGGAGGGCGACGGCGTCGACTGGCGCGACAACGAGTTCATCAGCTGATTTTCCCCCTCCACGCGGTCACGCACGCCGACCAGCCGCCGGTCCGACGTCCCTTTCGAACCGTGGCCGGCCTCTAACCGTGGTCGGTGCCCCCGTCAGTTCGCGGGCGACCCGCCGAGCGCGTTGGGCCCGCCGACCCACTCGATGACGTCGGGCGTGATGTAGACCTCGATCGCCGCGGCGACGACGATCATGACGATCATGAGCGCCGAGAGCACCGCGAGTTCGACCGCCTCCGCGCGCGTGATGGGTTTCTCGTCGTAGGCCATCAGGTATCGGGCGATCCGATGGGGGACACGCAACCCGATCGAGGCGGCCATGAAAAACGCCGACAGTTCGATGACGCCGTGGGGGAGCAGGGCAGCGAGGACGACCGCCCACGAGGTCTCCTGGATGACGATCCCGACGACTGCACCGACGAGCAGGCCGTTGACGAACAGTCCGAAGAGCGTGAGGAGGGTCCCGGTGATCGCTCCCAGCCCCATCAACAGCAGCGCGCGGAGGTTGTTGAACATGATCGATGGGAAGGTGAACTCGACGCCAGCAAGCGGCCCGTCACCGGGTACCACCTCGGCCAGCTCCTCGATCGGGAGCGCGCCGAAGACGGCGTACCCGCCGAAGGCCGTCCCGAAGAACACGGCCAGCGCGGCGACCAGGTGCCACCGGAACCACCGCGTGAATTGCAGGTCGCTGTACACCGAATCGGACGCCGACCCCCAGGAGTCCCCGGGGTCCGCGTCCGCCTCCGAATCCGATTCCGTCTCTGCGGGGACACTCATCGTTCACCCAGTTGAACCCCCTCCCACATGGGCCCATCGGCCGATCAGTCGAATTCGGGAACGAAATCCATACCCGTCAATCCTCGACGACGGGGCGGAGCGCGTCCAGAATGACGCCCGCTTCCAGGGGTGAGATTTCTCGTTCACGAGCCATGATCTGGTGCGTAACGGATCCGTCGACGTACTCGCGAGCGTAGTCGAGTGCGACAGCGAGCCCGTCCAGCCCGTGACGATCGACGTACGTATCGATGTCGTCGTCCCGCATCCGACGAGCAATCGCCTCGACTAGCTCCGGCGTGATCCGTCGTTCGGCATCGCCCTCTACCAGTTCGAGGGTGATCTCGTGAGCCGTATACTCCGCCGGTCGCCCGTCGTTCGATTCCTCGATGAAGCCTGTGGCTTCGAGGTCGTCGACGTATTCGTAGACCGTTCGCTGCGGGAGGTCGAGCGTCTCGACGATGTCCTGAACCGTCGTCGATGGGTGATGGCGGATATAAGTGTAGATCCACGCTTTGCGGGGATTCCCGAGAAGCTTGAACGCTTCGCCGCCAGTATCGAGTGGTGTGTCCCAGTTCGATTCTCTCGTCGCCATCTCTAGTAGCGAATTGCACGCAAACTGCAATAAGGCTTGTCAGGGTGGAGTTGTCACGATACGAGCGTCGCTGTTGATAGCAAGTACCTCGTTGATTACCGTGTCACGCGATCACACCCGACAGACGACACGTCTTCCATAAAACACTTATCGGGTGCCCTAATTAGATGTCATTACCGATGACGGACGAGTTCCCCGATTACCTGGACGTCGACTACGAGGCAGGCGCCGGCGAGGACCCGGCCGACTACCCGCACGTCAACGACAAGATCGAGAAGGCCATCGAGGTCACCCGGAAGGGCCTCGAGGAGTACGAGAACCCGGTCGTGATGTGGACCGGCGGCAAGGACTCGACGCTGACGCTGTACTTCGTCAAGGAGGTCGCCGAGCAGTACGACCTCGAAGTTCCGCCGGTCGTCTTCATCGACCACTACCAGCACTTCGACGAGCTCATCGAGTTCGTCGAACACTGGGCCGACGAGTGGGACCTGGAGGTCATCTGGGCACGTAACACTGACGTCGGCGACTACGTCGAGGAACACGGCCTCGAACCCGGCGACGACATCCCCGTCGACGAACTCTCCGAGCACAACCAGCACCACGTCCGCGAGATCCTCGAGTACGAGGAGGACACGTTCCCGTTCCTGCTCGACACGTACGTCGGCAACCACCTCCTCAAGACCGTCGCGCTGAACGACGCCATCGAGGAACACGACGTCGACGGCATCATCTCGGGCATCCGCTGGGACGAACAGGAGTCCCGGGCCGACGAGACGTTCTTCTCGCCGCGACACGACCCCGATATCTACCCGCCCCACGACCGCGTCCAGACCATCCTCCAGTTCGACGAGGCCGCCGTCTGGGAGGCGTTCTGGAACTTCGTCGTCCCCGACACCGTCGAGGCGTTCCCCGACGAGGGCTACGTCCCCGAGACCGACGACGACCTCCCCGAGGGCGTCTCTCAGGAAGACATCCCCGTCTCGCCGAAGTACTTCGCCGGCTTCCGCTCGCTCGGTAGCGAGGTTTCGACCGACAAGGCCGCCGAGGAACCCGCCTGGCAGCAGGATCTGGACTCGACGACCGAACGCGCCGGCCGCGCCCAGGACAAAGAAGACCTGATGGAGCGCCTGCGCGACCTCGGCTACATGTAGGAAACGACCTTTTTTCCGCTCGGGTGTCCTCGTGCGCTCTGCGAGCGCACTGCGGGCACCGCTCGCGCAAAAAAGCTCGGACAAAAAAGCGCTCGCTTCGCTCGCGTGAACAGTGTGTGACTACCGCAAACGACAACTGCCCTCTTCCCCCGCTTCTGCGAGCGCACCTCGGGTGTCGCGTCTCTTCTCGGCCGCCAGTTCATCCGCCCGGAACACTCGCGATGATCGACCTGGCGAGGGCGGGTTCCAGTCCGGTGTCCCGGTAGCCGGCTGCGAGGTTGACGTCGACAGCCCAGTACCGGCCGTCGTCGTCTCTGACGAGGTCGACGCCGATCCCCCGGAGGTCGAACTGGTCGACGAGTCGCCGGAGAGAGGCTGCGAGTTCGGGTTCGATCTCCAGCTCGCCGATGTACTCTTTCTGCCCGTAGAGCTTCGAGGTGACGCGTCGGCCCGCGACGTGCGTTCGGTCACCGTCGTTGACGGCGTAGTACTTGTAATCGACCGGTTCCGTCGGGATCAGCTCGTGATAGAAGTCGCCCTCGCCGTTCAGTTCGGGCTCGTCGTGCCAGACGTAGTAGCCTTTCGCGACGTACTCACAGTCGGGTTCCTCGAAGCTGATCGCGGGTGTGTGAAACCCCATCTTCGAGAGCGCTCGCAGGCCGACCAGCCGCGAACTGAACAGGATCGTCGCCTGGAGGTTGTTCCACAGCGGCGTCCCCGCCCGTCGAGCGCGCCTGAGAGACGGGAGCGCGACCGGGAGCGTCTTCTTGTTGACGATCAGGGAGAGATCGGCGGCCTGGCCCGATGAGAGTCCCGACTGGGGGTGGAAGAATCGAACCCCGTACCCCTCGTTGCGGAGGCGTTCGGCGACCTCGGTGAACACCGGCTTGCTCGTCTTACACAGGAAACCGATAGTGTCGCCGTCTCCTCCCCCTTCCCCCGCTCTTTCCGGCTTTCTCTCCCCCACGTTCGACATACCTGAACCCGTTCGAACGGGGATCTGAATAACATTCTGGTATTTATATCCCGTCGAGAAGATGCCCAACCATGCCCGAAGTCACGCTCGCTCGCGCCCGTATCGAACCCGGAAAGGCGGACCGACTCCGCGAGTGGTTCGCGGAACTGGAAACGCGTGAGGACGAAGTCGTCGAAACTCTCCAGCACGAGGGCGTCTACACCGAGACGGGGTTCGTCCACGAGGCCGACGACGCTGCGTACCTCTACGTCTACATGGAGGCCGACGACCTCGAAGCGGCGGACGAGGCCGGTGACGAGGAAGCCTACGACATCGACGAGCAACACCACGAGGTGCTCCGGGAGACGCTGGTCGGCGAGTGGGACGAACTCGAGCCCATCGGCCACTTCACGAACCCCGAACTGCGGTGACCCTCCCCGGTTCCACGCCCGGTCGGGCCCCTTTTTGAGACGCGGACCGAAGCGCGGGTATGGACGTCGTCGGCGACCTCGTCGCGCGCGAACGGCGTAGCGAAGCCCTCGCGCTCCGGACCGACAGTCGGGCTGGCTCGTACAGTTACGGGAAACTCTGTACGAACGCCTGGAAAGCGGGGAATCTCCTCAGTCACTACGGCGTTCGCGGCGACGCGACGGTAACGATCGACCCCGACGAGTCGCTCTCGCCGCCGCCGCTGACTGCCTTTCTCGGGGCGGCCCTCCTCGGTGCGACTGCCCGGTTCGAACCGCCCGAGAGCGCCCAGCGCGACCCCACCCAGTCCGTCGAGACGCGGGCGCTCGTCGTCCCGGCGACTCGTATCGAGGCGTACGATCCGGCACCCGGGACGACCGTCCTGGCCTACGGCGACGCCCCCGAGGACCCGACGGTCACGCACTTCGAGCGCGAAGTCTGGAGCGAGAACCCGACCACCCCGCCCGACGAGGTGAGCCCCGACGACAACCTTCTCGTGGCCGGCGCGGGCGAGACTCGGGTTACACACCGACAGGCACTCGATGCCGCCGAACGAGTCGCCGACAACGCGGGGCTGGACAGCGAGGACCTGGTCGCGCCGCGAGGGGTACTGTCTGACCCGGGCGTGGTCGTCGCAGGCGTCCTCGCGCCGCTGTCGGTCGGGGCCGCGATACTCCTCGACGAGTCTGTGACAGGTGACGTGGGCGTCGGCGGCGAACACGAAGTGCCGGAATCACGGCGTATCGACCCCGACGACGTATTGTGACGAGACGGGGAGTCAGTCCTCGTCGTCGTCCTCTTTCGGGCGGATGAAGTCGGCGAGCGTGACCATGATCCCGAGGATCCACCCCAGCGGGACCGAGATGATCATCCACATGATGACGTAGGCGCCGCCATCGCGCTCGAAGTTCTCGACGAAGTACTCTTTGAGGCCGATCCTGGCGAGGATGTCGTCCTGGATGAAGACGCCGATCTCCTCGCTGTAGACGATGGAGAACTGGGCGATCTGGTCCGAGAGAAGCGCCGCGACGAGCGGTGGCAGGAAGATAGCAGTCATCCCCAGTGGATAGGAGAATATCACGGTGACCGGGCGGCCGTCGATGACGCGGAAGACCAGGGCGAGTCCAGTCGCGAGGATAGCGACCACGCTCGCGGCGACGATTGCGTTGGCCTCCTGGACGGGGAAATCGAGCTGGAACTTGACGAGCGCGGAGAGCCCACCCCAGACGAGTATCGCCAGCAGGAAGACGCCGATCGCGCCGAGTTTCTCGATGGAGAACTCGATCTTGCGGGCGTGAAAGCGGACGATGACGCCGAACAGTGCCATCGGGTAGAGCACGGCGATGACGGCGGCACCGAGAGCCGACCAGCTGTTGTAGGTAACTTTCTCGCGGGGCGTCTCGGGTTTCCACTTGCCGAGCACCGAGTGTTGATTCCCGCGCTGGCGCGGGAAGACCAAGCCCATCCACGTCTCGTGGAACTTCCGCAGGTCGACACGGATCGCGTCGACGACGCTCTGGTTCCCGGCGGCCATAGTACGGGGTTTGCCACCACCCAGAATAAGTTTTCTTTCCGTTGCCGCGTCTGGCTCCCTGTGACACTATGTCTGTAGCGACGGGAGTGACCTAATTCGCGCCTCTGGCCGTCTCCATGGGTAGACAGACGACTCCGAATCGACAGGCGAACGGGCCGGAGGAGGTACCGTGACCGACCATCCGACCCGCCGCCGGGTGCTCGTCCTCCTCGGCGCCAGTGCGACTGCGGGGCTGGCGGGCTGTCCCGGTGACGTCCTCGACAGCGTGGGTGGCGATGGCGGTGAGAGTGGCGGCGACGGCGAGAACGGTGAGGATGGCGACGGTGGCGGTGGCGGGACGGACGGTAGTGACGGTGGAGCCAGTGACGGTACGGGCACCGGAACGGTAGCGACTACCGTCGACGGAGAGGGCGGAAACGACGCCGTCCAGATCCCGACGTCGACGCCGACAGCGGGCAGCAGCGACACTGACACTTCTGCTGGGACCGTCGGGGGCAGTGGCGGCAATGACTGGACGGACCTGCCGCCGCTGGACGTACCCGACGACCCGGTCGACGGTGACGCCGACGTCTGTGAGCCGCTCCTGAACGAGGGCTACACCCGGTACGACGGGTCCGGGAGTCCGTTCGTCGCCACGTTCGAGCATCCCGGCGGCGAGGTGGGGAGCGTCGTGGCGACGGCGACGACGGGCGAGGACCACTCCCTGACGGTCCGATTGCAGGTGGACGGCGAGCCCTTCGACACGTTCCCGACGATGGACCTCGCAGGGAGGACGGAACTCACCCCGGCCGAGCGGGGTGACCTCGACGGGCTCGAAGCTGTCGGGACGATCGACTACGCCGGCGAGACCCTGCCCGTGGTCCGGGCCGAGGCCGGCTCGAACGGCGACGACGGGGCCACGCTCTACACCGACTACCCCTACTTCGTGGTGGGGATCCCCCACGAGGGGAGCGAGGGCAAACGCTACCACCGGTACGATTTCCGGGCGACAGTCCAGTTCTCGGATGTCCTGGAGACGGGCGTCTGTCGGGCGACCTGGGAGGGGGTCGCAAAGCGGATGGTCGCGTCGCTCGAACCCAACCACAACACGACGATCGGGTCCGAGGAGCCCCGGTAGTGTCCGGGAGCGGCGAAAGCTTTTCGCCCGTCGCGCGAGCGGAGAGGCGTATGGGTATCGAGACTGCGGCGCGGTCGGACACGGGGCGGGTCCGCGACCACAACGAGGACAGCGTGCTCGTCGCGCCGACCTCGGGTGGCCGGCTCCTGGCGGTCGCGGACGGGATGGGTGGACACAACGCGGGTGAGGTCGCCAGTGCCGTCGCGCTGGATGCGTTCGTCGCGGAACTGGGCGACCGACTCGGCGACTCCGCGACAGCCGACGCGATGGAGGCGGGCGCACTCGTCGCGGACACTGCCGTTCGCGAGGCCGCCGGCGACGACCCTGATAGGGACGGGATGGGCACGACGCTCGTCGCCGCGCTGGTCGACGAGACGGGCGCGACGGTCGTCAACGTCGGCGACAGCCGTGCCTACCGCGTCGACGACACGGCCATCGAACAGGTCTCCGTCGACCACTCCCTCGTTCAGGAACTCATCGAGGCCGGCGAGATCAGTCCCGAGGAGGCCGATTCTCACCACCAGCGCAACGTCATCTCACAGGCACTCGGCGCCAGCCAGGATATCGACCCGGACACCTTCGACGTCGACCTCGACCCGGGGGAGACGGTCCTGCTCTGTTCCGACGGGCTCACCGAGGAAGTCCCCGAGTCGACGATACACGACCTCGTGACCGAAAGGGGATCGCTGTCGGCGGCCGCCGACGCGCTCGTCACGGCCGCGAACGAACGTGGCGGCAGCGACAACGTCAGCGTCGTTCTCGGTCGCCGCGAGGGCGATTAGGACTCCTCGTCCCCGTCGTCGCCCCAGTTCTCGTCCTCTACTGTCCCGGCAGCACCCGGGTCCTCTGCAGTCTCGGTATCGCCCGTCTCCCCGGTTTCCGTGGCTTCGGACCCCGTGTCGTCCGTCGTTCCGGTGGACTCCCCGTCACTCGCACCACTCTCCCCCGACTGGTCCGTGTCCCCGGTCGGCGTTGTGTCCGCATCGTCCGGTTCTCCCCCGGTGGTGTCGTCCGTCTCGGGTTTCTCGACGACGGTCTGGGCACCGGTCACTTCCTCGTCGGCCTCGACGTCACTCGCGGGCGTCAGGTCGTCGGACGCGTCGGTCTCGTCCGCCCCGTCGGCCTCGCCGGCGTCTTCGTCCGTGAGCGGCGCGGAGCCACCGGTCGCCGGCCCGGGACCGGCGATAGTTCCGTCACCCTCCCCGTCGTCGTCCCCGCGGAGATACCGGTTGTAGAGGAACCCGCCGGCGCCGAGTGCGACGATGACGAACCCGACGCCGAGCATCGCGAGGGGTGGACCCGACCCCTCGTCGGTATCGGTTGTCGTAGTCGTGACAGCGGGGGGTGCGGTCGTCGGTCGCGGGGTAGCCGTCGGCGTCGGTGTCGGAGTCGACGTCGCCGAGGGTGTGTCCGGGGGTCGCGGGCTGGGCGAGACCGTCGGCGAGGGCGACGGTGACGGTGTCGGGGACCGCGTGGGCGTCGGAGAGGGCGTGGGCGTCGGCGTCGTGACCTCGGGACCACCGATTTTGACGCCCCAGGCACTGGCGCTGGCCGACGCGGACGACGCCGTGTCACCGACACAGAGGATGCCGCCCCCCTCACCGATCGCCGTCGCGTGGAACTGACTGGCCGTGTTCCGGGCGTAGGTCTCGCTCCACAGCGTCTCCCCGACGAGGTCGACCAGTGACACGTACCCTCTCGCTTCGGTGCCGGCACCGTCGACCGCCGTCTCGCCGACCACGTAGTGTGAGATCCCGTCCGAGGCGATACCGTACAGTTCCGTGAACCCCTCCGACGAGAGCGTCGTCGCCCACTGCCTGACGCCGGTGTTGTTGAGTTCCATCACCCACCCGTTGCGTTCCGCGCCATCGGCGTCGACGCCCGTTGCACCGACGACCACGAACCCCTGTCTGACCGCTGCCACGTCGTAGAAAGCGTTGAAGTCGTTGTACGGGTTGGTCGGGTTTTCGTTCTCGCGTCGATAGAACTGCGAGCTGGCCCACTGCTGTTCACCCTCGTCGTTGATGTGCATGACCCACCCCTTGAGGTCCTCGCTGGCGTCCATCCCCGCCCCGGCCAGGAACTGCCCTCCGTCGGGGTGGTTCGCGATACCGCCGAACCGGCTTCCGTCGCCGCCGTTGTACGTGTACCCCGCGTTGACCGCGCCGTCGCTCCCGAGTCGTTTGACCCAGCCGTTCTCGAACCTGCTGGTCTCGCCCGCACAGACGAACCCGTTGTCCGGTCGCTGGACCATCGCGTTGACTGTCTCGTCCGTATCGGAATTGAACCAGAACGTCTGGCGCCATTGCACGGCACCGTCGGGGTCGACACGGATCGCGAACCCGTTCTGGCCGCCGCTGGACCCGCTCGTGTTCCCTGCCAGCGCGTAGCCGTCCTCGGTCGTGACGAGAGCGGTCGCGACTGTCGTCGACTGCTGACTGTAGGTCCGCTCCCAGACGAGATTCCCGGTCGCGTCCACCTTGTAGAGCCAGGCGACGCGGTCGGCGTCCTCACCGGCTTTCGCCCCCGCGACCACGAAGCCGTCGTCGTCGAACGCCCCGACGACCGCGTTGGCCGTCGCGTCACCGCTCTCCTGATAGGTTCGGTCCCAGCGAGTCGGCGGCGCGTCGAGCCGACGGCGTCCCCCCGAGTCGGCCAGTGCGTTGCCGGCGAGGAGGGCACCCGCACCGGCACAGCCACAGCCTGCGACGAACTCCCGCCTGCTGTAGTCCCGTGTCATACTCCGGTCTGGTGTCCGGGGACACCAAAACCCTGTCGCACATCCGAACGCCGTCTCCCATCGACGACGAGTGCGCTCCTGAAGGGCGCCAGCCGACTGTATCAGCATCCTTCAAGGCGGAGCCCCCGGCCTCAAGGAGCGAGGGCTTCCGACCGGTCGGAAGCGCGAAGCGAGTAGCCCGGGGAGGAAGCCGATATGGTGGTAAACGAACCACGATGCTGTCGGTGAGAAACTTGCCACCCGATACACTTTTTTCGGGGGTCACCATACCAGTAAACAGTGGCACCGTCGCGCAAGTCGGCGGTATCACGGGCCGCAGTAGCCCGGCCCCCGAATGGTGGGGACGCCGACCCGAAGATCGTTCGGTACGGGCGAGGAACGACCTTCCTCCCCGGCGACAACTGACGGCGAGTCCCACATCAGAGCCCCACCCGCAACGAGCCAACCCGTCAGGGTGAGCGAAGTAGGGTGGGGTCGGTTACACGCCGAGTTGCTTTCTTGCGACGTCCGCGAGCAGCGGGATATCCGAGAGGTGGAGTAGCTTCCTGGCCGCCAGCCGGTTCCCGTTGTTGACCTCGGTGAGGACGTCCTCGCCGGCCGACCGCAGGTCCCCCATGAGCCGGTCGTACCGGTCGTTGTCCGCGAGATACAGGAGCTCGGTCATCAGCAGCCGCGTCTGTGCGTTGGGTGCGACCTCCGAGTGCCACAGGCGGTCGTAGACAGATACCGCCTCGGCGGAGGTGTCGGGCTCGTCGGGAGTGAGACAGGCGTCGGCCGTCGCGGCGGCCGCCCGCGCGGACTTCATCCCCTTGTGGATGCCCTCGCCCCAGAGCGGGTCGATGGTCGGGACGGTGTCGCCGATGGCCATGAACCCGGCCGCGCTCACCTTCTCGCCCGGTGGCTGAATGTGAGCAGACCCCCGGTGGGCGCTTTTCCCCTCGATCCGTTCGGCGTTCGCGAATCGCGGGTCGGTGTCGAGCCAGTACTCCAGGTAGTCGTCGATCCCCATTCCGCTGGCCGCGTACTGCTTGTGTGACTCGTTCTGGATGTAACAGAGCCCGACCTTCGCCGTATCGTCGCCGGTGTGGAATATCCACGAGTAGCCACCCGGCGCGAGGTCGTGGTCCAGGCGCAACATCATGGCGTCGGTCAGGTCCGGATAGTCGGGGTGGTCGATCTCGACGCCCTCGAACTCCCACTCGACGCCGATCGCCTGGCGCTCGCGTTCGAGGTCGCTGACGCCCAGTTTCTTGGCCAGCGGTGCCGATGGCCCCGTCGCGTCGATAATTATCTCGCCGTAGACCTCCTCGTCGCCGTTGTACCGGACGCCGATGGCCTCGCCGTTCTCGACGACCGGACCGGAGACCCGCGCGTCGAAGCGATACTCTGCGCCCTTCTCGCGACTGTCGCGGACGAGAAAGCGCTTGAAGTCGGCGAACTCGAGGACCGCGCCGGACTGCTCGCGCGTGAACGAATTCGACGGCGACTCGAGGACGACGCTATCGGTGAAGTTCATCACGACGTCGTTCGGGATCGAAAACGACGTCATCATCGAGGGGAAGGTGCCGGCGGTCGACTTGTTGGACTGGCGCGGGAACTCGTCTTCGTTCTCGGTTTCGAGGACGAGGACGTCGTACTCGCGTGCTGCCAGATCCCGCGCACACTGGGCGCCGGCGGGCCCAGCCCCCGCGATCACCACGTCGTAGTGGTCGCCCATACTCCGCGGTCCGGCGTCAGCGTAATGAGTGTTGCTGAACGCACTGGACGTGTTGTCGCGTTGGTCTACCCCGCCACGCACCGTCGAACGCTTTCCGATCCCATTCTCTTGTCCGTGAACGGTGGAGATAGGCGACGAACTTAACGCTCGTTCCACGAGCGTTGCGTTCGTCGGGCGGCAGTGGTTGGTGCCGGCCACGTCGCTCGTGCTCTGCTGAGACCTGTCGG
>Ga0207813_100285_pt1 | contig 34163 bp, 28 predicted proteins | sample A23E3SouthBayCA_2_FD_187730 | JGI IMG/M metagenome (GOLD analysis project Ga0207813, IMG submission 187730) | Aerobic enrichment media microbial communities from Eden Landing Ponds, California, USA - A23 E3 (4) (SPAdes) | ecosystem: Environmental > Aquatic > Marine > Unclassified | place... | reverse complement strand
ACGCGCAGGAAGTAGTCGTCGAACTCGACGAGCATCTCGTCGCCCTGCACGTCGTCGGAGACGTTCTTGTAGTAGGCGACGTTGTAGATGGGCTCACAGCCGCCGGTGGTGTTGCCGACCATCGAAGTCGTGCCCGTCGGCGCGATGGTCGTCGTGTTGTGGTTGCGCAGCGCGAAGCCCTCCTCCCACTCGTCGGCGTCGAGCCCCGTCTGCTTCTCGAACCACTCGCGGTACTCCGTGGGGTTTGCGTACTTGGCGTTGTCCCACTCCTCGAAGGTGCCTCGCTCGGTCGCGAGTTCGTGGCTGGCCCACTTCGAACCGTGGTTGATGTGGCGCATCAGCTGGCGAGCGACCTCGTTGGAGACGTCCTCACCGTACCGCATGCCGAGCTGGATGTACAGCTGCGCGAGTCCCATGACACCCAGGCCGATCTTGCGCATCTCCCGGACCGTCTGTTCGATCTTCGGGACCGGGAAGTCGGACATCGTGACCACGTTCTCGAGGAATCGGGTCCCCATCTCGATGCGGTGGTCGAACGCCTCGAAGTCGATCGCCTCCTGCAGGAACGCGTCGACGGCGTCCTCCAGCGAGTCGTACTCGTCGGCGTGTTCCTCCGACCAGACGCGCCAGTCGGGCGCGTCGGTCGCCGCGAGCGTCGAGAGGTTGATGTGTCCCAGGTTGCAGGCCTCGTACTCTTCCAGGGGCTGCTCGCCACAGGGGTTCGTCGCGAGGATGCGGTGGTCGGGGTGCTCCTCGACGTCGAACGAGTGCTCCTTGTTGACCCGTTCGAGGTAGATGATCCCCGGTTCGCCGTTCTCGTGGGCGCCCTCGATGATGTGCTCCCAGAGGTCGGTGGCAGGTACGGAGAGCACCTCGCCGACCTCGACGTGCTCGCCGAGGCCGAACATCTCGTAGAGCTCCTCGGTTTCGGCGGTCGCGACGTGGGGTTCGCCCGTCCGCGGGTTCGTGAAGGTGTAGTCCTCGTCGTTCTTGACCGCCTCCATGAAGCGGTCGGTGATCCCGACGGAGATGTTGAAGTTGGAGAGGTGGCCCTCGACGGCGTTGCGGAGGTGTTTCGGTACCTTGCCGTCCTCGTCGATGAGTTCACGGGACTCCTCGAGCGCGTCGGCGAAGGAGTTGTGCGTGAAGTCGTCGGGGTCGTTCAGCCGCAGCGTGTTCGCCAGCGAGACGTCCTTGTTCTTCGCGTGGATGAACTGGATGACGTCCGGGTGGCTGACACGCATGACGCCCATCTGCGCGCCGCGACGGGCGCCCCCCTGGGCGATGGTCTCGCACATCTGGTCGAAGGTGCGCATGAACGTGATCGGGCCGGAGGCGATCCCTCCTGTGGAACCGACCGCGTCGCCGTACGGCCGCAGCCGCCAGAAGGCGTAGCCCATGCCGCCGCCGGACTGGAAGACCTGTGCGGCCTCCTTGGCCGTCTGGTGGATGTCGTCGATGTCGTCTTCGGGCGAGTCGACGAAACAGGCCGACAGCTGCTGGAGTTCGTCGCCGGCGTTCATCAGCGTCGGCGAGTTCGGCATGAACGAGAGGTCCTCCATCAGCGTCTGGAACTCGTCGGCGGTCTCCTCGACGTGGGTCCGGACCCCCTCGGGCAGTTCCGGAACGACCGTCTCGTAGGCGAACTTGTTGACGTTGTACTGGTCGAGCGTCGTCTCGGCGTCGTCGTCCGCGGTGGTCCCTTTGCCGAAGACCTCCGCGGCGAGCTCGTCGCGTCGGGGGTGGTCGGGCTTGAGCTGGTCGGGCGTGACGGTGATCTCGACGTCACGATTCTCGGCCTCGTAGACGGCCTCGGCGAGCGCGATGTTCTTCGCGACGCGGACGAACAGATCCTCCTGCTGTTCGACGAGTTCCCCGTCGGCGTCCTTGCGGAGATAGCGCGCGGGCAGAATGTTGTGATACGCGTTGCCGGTCAGCCGCTCCTCCAGCGTCTCCCCCTCGGTGCGCTTGATCGGCAGGTCGATGTCGTCGACCGCGAGATCGCCGCTACTCATGTGTCCTGTTCCTCCCACTGGCGATACCGGCGCCGGATCGAGAGCGTGTCCGCTGTGGCCTCATACCTATCATTTGTGACGGAATTTCTGTTTGTTTGGGTCCCAAATAACGCTTTGGTTTGCGGGTATTCGTCGCTCGGTTCGAGTGTCCGAATTCAGAGAGGTTGCGTCGCTACGGGCGTCTCTGGTCACGTAACCGTGCGTTCCGTTTCATACGGCGATTACGTCTTAAACGTAGGCAGACCGTGGTGAAAGTAGTTCCGAAGTCCCGAAAATCGAAAGATAGCGCTCGGATCTGCAGTAGAAGCGCTAGGGGGTTCTTCCGGATCTGTCGGTCTCACCCCCTCCGCGAACGCACCGCTCGATGCCCCGATCATGTGTATAATTGTTCTTATATAATTGGATGAGTGTGGTGGACCGATCTCGCGGCTAGTGGATCCCGAACGGGCCGATATTTTATATAATAATTTTGAGTGTACCGCGGGTGGATCGGGTCGACGTGACCGGCCGGTCGTCGCGCCGGCGGTCCGAAGTGATTAGCCACGGGGAGCCGAACGACGACTGTGCCACCGGAACGGAACGTACTCGGAACGGAACTGGCGACGTGTAGCGAGGACCCACTGACCGGCTACGGCCGCGACGGCTGTTGTCGGCACTTCCCGAACGACGCCGGCCGCCACGAGATCTGTGCGGTGATGACCGATGAGTTCCTCCGGTACAGCAAATCCCGCGGCAACGACCTGATCACGCCTCGACCGGACCTGCAGTTCCCTGGCCTGGAGGCCGGCGACCGCTGGTGTCTCTGCATCGACCGCTGGCTCGAAGCCGAAGCGGCCGACGCCGCTCCTCCCGTCGTCCTCGAAGCTACCGCCGAGGAAGCTCTAGATCGGGTGCGACTGGAGACGCTCGAAGCGCACGCTCATGACGAATAGATAGGACGCGCGGGACGGCCGGCAACCATCGACACCCATTATTCCCGGCACAGGTGCGACCGGAACTGACCGCGACCCTCCGGTCCTGAGGATGGCCTTCGGAAACAGATGGTCGTTGGCTCACGGGGATTTCGCGAGCGTACCGAGTGAAACTACGCGAGGGAACGAACGGAGTGAGTGGACTCGCGGGGATTTGAACCCCGGGCCTCTTCCTTGCGAAGGAAGCGATCTGCCACTGATCTACGAGCCCGCGTATATCGCTCGCAGCGCGGAGGGGATAAGTCCTGCGCGTGAGAGCGGCTTCGGCAATCGGTCACACGGTCGCGCCGTCGGGCGACCGGGCGACTGCGGTGGCCGGTGCCACCGTCCCCTCTAGTCCTCGAGGACGATCTCGATGGAGACGTCGTTCGGGACCTGGATCCGCATCAGCTGGCGCAGCGCGCGTTCGTCGGCGTCGATGTCGATGAGCCGCTTGTGGACGCGCATCTCCCAGTGTTCCCACGTGGCGGTCCCCTCACCGTCGGGGGACTTACGCGTGGGCACCTCGAGCGTCTTGGTCGGCAGCGGGATCGGGCCCGACAGCTCGACGCCGGTCTTGTTGGCGATGTCGTTGACCTCGCCGCAGATCGAGTCGAGGTCTTCGGGACTGGTGCCGGCCAGCCTGACGCGTGCTTGCTGCATGAGTTATTCGCGCTCGTTGACGGACATGACCTGGCCCGCCGCGATGGTCTGACCCATGTCGCGGATGGCGAAGCTCCCCAGTTCGGGGATCTCGTTGGCCGACTCGATGCTGAGCGGCTTCTGCGGGCGGATGGTGACGACCGCGGCGTCGCCGTTCTGGATGAAGTCCGGGTTCTCCTCCTCGGCCTCGCCCGTCGCGGGGTCGATCTTCTGGTCGATGGACTCGATGGTACACGCGACCTGCGACGTGTGGGCGTGGAAGACCGGGGTGTAGCCGGCGGTGATGACCGACGGGTGCTGCATCACGACGATGCGAGCCTGGAAGGTCTCGGCGACCGACGGCGGGTCGTCGGCGGGACCACAGACGTCACCGCGGCGGATGTCGTCCTGGCCGATGCCGCGGACGTTGAACCCGACGTTGTCACCGGGGCCGGCCTGCGGGACCTCTTCGTGGTGCATCTCGATGGTCTTGACCTCGCCACCGACGTCCGAGGGCTGGAAGCTCACGTTGTCGCCCGTGTTGAGCATGCCCGTCTCGACGCGTCCGACCGGGACAGTCCCGATGCCGGAGATGGTGTAGACGTCCTGGATCGGGAGGCGCAGCGGCGCGTCCGTCGGCGGCTCCGGCTCGGGCAGCGCGTTGAGCGCCTCGAGCAGGATCTCGCCGTCGTACCAGTCGGTGTTCTCGGACTCGCTGGCGATGTTGTCGCCCTCGAAGGCCGAGACCGGGATGAACTTCGCGTTCTCGGTGTCGAAGCGAACCTGGGTGAGCAGGTCCTCGACCTCGTCGACGACCTCGTGGTAGCGACCTTCCTCGTAGTCGGCCAGGTCCATCTTGTTGACGGCGACGATCATCTCGCCGATGCCCAGCGTGCGGGCCAGGAAGACGTGCTCCTGGGTCTGGGGCTGGACGCCGTCGTCGGCGGCGACCACGAGCACGGCGTTGTCCGCCTGCGAGGCGCCCGTGATCATGTTCTTGACGAAGTCGCGGTGGCCCGGACAGTCGACGATAGTGAAGAAGTACTCGTCGGTGTCGAACTCCTGGTGGGCGATGTCGATGGTGACACCGCGCTCGCGCTCCTCGGCCAGGTTGTCCATGACGTAGGCGAACTCGAAGCCGCCCTTGCCCTTCTCCTCGGCCTCCTCCTTGTGCTGTTCGATTACGTGCTCGGGGACGCTGCCTGTCTCGTACAGCAGTCGCCCGACCAGTGTGCTTTTCCCGTGGTCAACGTGACCAATGATAGCCAAATTCTGGTGTGGCTTGTCTTCGCTCATTGTTTATCTCACGCGCAGAGGCGCTATGTGGGAACTCTTTGGCGGTTAGTGTTAAAACCATTTCGATAGCGATTCCACGCGATCCCCGCGCCGTCTTGCGATTTGGCAACCGCTCTCACGGACCACGGGCGGACCACTGCGGCGCGATAGACCTGGGCGCTGGCCGGCGGCCGGTCACTGTAGTTGCGCGACCAGTTCGCGGGCTCGACTCTCCCGGACGGCCTCCTCGGCGACCATCCGCGCCGCGACCTCCTCGACGAGGTCGTCCGGAGCGCCGGCCTGCCGTGCGACGTTCTCGGCGTGGAGCTTCATGTGGCCGGCCTGGATCCCCTCGTCGACGAGCGCGCGCAGGCTCGCCAGGTTCTCGGCCAGGCCGAGCGCCGCGGCGACGCCGGCGAACTCGTCGGCGCCTTCGACACCGAGCACGTCCATTGCGGCCCGGCCCGCAGGGTGGACCGCGGTCGCGCCACCGACGGTCCCGACCTGAACCGGGAGTTCGATACTGCAGATCAGGTCCCCGTCGTCGCCGACCTCGTAGGTCGTCAACGGACCGTAGCTCCCACGTGCCGCGTACGCGTGAGCGCCCGCTTCGAGCGCGCGCCAGTCGTTGCACGTCGCGACCGCCAGCGCGTCGACCGCGTTCATGATTCCCTTGTTGTGCGTGGCCGCTCGGTAGGGGTCGCCCGCGGCGAACGCCCACGCCTCGACGATCCGGTCCCGGACGGTCTCGCCGTCGGGTCCGCTCGCTCCCTCGGAATCGGCATCGCTGTCGACGAGCGCGTTCGGATCGAGACGACATCTCGCGCGCGCCAATCGGCAGTCGGCCAGGTTCGACAGGATGCGCAGCGAGACGCGGCCGCCGGTCGCGTCAGCGACGACCGGCGCGACGGCCTCGCACATCGTGTTCACTGCGTTGGCCCCCATCGCGTCGCGGACGTCGACGAGCAGATGGACGACGACCATCTCTCCGACGGGCGTGTCGACGGCCCTGGCCGTCACTTCTTCGCACCCACCGCCGTGACTAACGAGGACGCCCTGGTCGTTGGCGACGGCGGCGACCTCGTCGGCGCGTTCGAGGACCCGTAGCCGTGCGGCGGCCGGGTCGGATACCCCCGCGACCTGGACCTGCCCGATCATGTACGGGCCGTCCGTGTCCGTAGTGAATCCGCCGGTCGAGCGGGCCAGTAGCGCCCCCTTCGACGCCGCGGCGACCACGCTGGACTCCTCGACGGCCATCGGCACGAGCACGTCGTCGCCGTCGACGACGAAGTTCGTCGCGACGCTCACCGGATACGAGACGCTTCCGACGACGTTCTCGCTCAGTCCGTCGACCGTCTCGGCGACATCGTCGCTGGCGTCGAGCGCCTCGACCGCGTCCTCGTCGAGGTCACAGCGGTCCGCGACCGTCGACAGTCGTTCGGAACGGTCCCGGGAGTAGAATCCGGATATCCGCGAGTTCATGACCGCCCGAACAGGCGGGTCCCCATAGGGCGTTTCGGTCCCACGGGGCCGCGCCGCGAGTCCGTGACCGAGACCGCTCGACTACCGCTCGGGCAGCCGCCCCACGTCGGCCAGTACCGCGCTCGCGGTCTCGGGGCCGCCCGCGCCGCGGCCGGAGATGTTGAGTTGCCCGGCGTGTTCGGTCTCCAGCTGGACGATGTTCTCGGTGCCGGTCACGGCGAGCGTGCCGTTTTCGGGGATGAGTCGTGGGCCGACGCGCACTTCGCCCTGCGGCGTGACTTCGCCGATGAGTCGGACGGTGCGGCCGTCCTCGGTGGCCAGGTCGAGCGCGCTGCCGGGGATGTCCTCGATTCCCTGTACCTCGGCGTCGTCCAGCGTGTACTCGCGGCCGTTCCCCGCGAGGACGTTCGCGACGATGATGCACTTCAGCGCGGCGTCGGTCCCCTCGACGTCGAACGCCGGGTCGGTCTCGGCGACGCCCAGGTCCTGGGCCTCGGCGAGGACGTGCTCGTAGTCGAGCCCCTCGGCGGCCATCCGCGTGAGGATGAAGTTCGCCGTCCCGTTGAGGACGCCGCGGGCGGCCGTGATGTGGTCGGAGTCGAAGTCGGCGATCGTCGAGAGGACCGGCATCGCGCCGCCGACAGTCGCCTCGAACAGCACCTGGCCGTCGCTCTCTGCCTCCAGTTCGCGCACCTCCGCGTAGCGCTCGGCGACCGGCCCCTTGTTGGCGAGGACGACGTGACGGTTTCGCTCCAGGGCGGTTCGGACGTGCCCGAATCCGGGCTGAGCGTCGCCAAGCGTCGTCGGCGTCGCCTCGACGAGTACGTCGTACTCACCATCGAGCGCGTCCTGAGGGTCGTCGCCCCCGACGACGCTGTCGGTCCGCTTGGACTCCAGTGCGGTCGCCACGTCGATGCCGTCGGCGTCGACGGCGGCCGACGAGGAGTCGGCCAGCGCGGTGACTGTGTGGCCGTAGTCCGCGGCCAGTTCAGCGACGGCGGCGCCGACGGCGCCGGCGCCCAGCACTGCGAGTCTCACGCCCCATCACCCGCCGCGAGCGGCTCGACCAGACGCAGCTCCTTCTCCGCGGCGATGTCGCGCAGGGCGACCAGGGTGGAGTCCGTTTCCCCCTCCTCGGTGGCCAGTCGCAGGCGCGCGCTCGAGACGTCCTCGGTCCCCTCTGGCGCCGACAGCGAGAGGTCTGTCACCGTCGCGTCGGTCGTCTCGCGGATGCGCGAGAGGGTGTTCGAGAGGTCGCTGTCGACGATGTGGCCCGAGAGGACGATCGTCAGCGACTCGCTGTAGTGGTCGGCGCCGGCCTGGATGACGTTGATCCCGGCCTCGCGGAGCGCGTCGACGATCTCCTCGAAACGCTCGGGGGTCGCCTCCAGGTCGACCTCGACGGGAATGTGACCTCGCGGGGTGAGGTTGCCCCGCTCGTGGAAGATAGAGAGGAGGTTTCCGCCGTTGTCGGCGATCGGGTGCAGCGCCCGCAGGAGCTCGCCCGGCTCGTCGACGAGTTCGAGCCGAACTGTGTACGCGCGTACCTCGTCGGTCGAGTCGCTCATCGCCCGATCACCTCCCTGGTGCGCTCGCGTGCGCTCATTAGGGGAGACTCACAGGGGGCGGCTATATCAATCCGGCCATTCCGTCGTTGCCCGGGTCGCCGTGACGGGCCACCCGGCGGTCGAGGGGCCCGTCACGGGAACCGACACTTATTACTGACATGTTCGAGTAGAGGATGGTGGAATGCCCTCCATACCGACAGGCACACTGAGTAGTACAGCGGCCAAGGCGGTCGTCGTCGTCGCGTTCGTCGGCGTCGTCGCGGCCGGCGGCGTCGCCGCGGCACAGATGGGTGCGCTCGACGGGATGATGGGGTCGGAAGACTCCGCCATGCTCGAGCAGGTCCCGGACGGCGTCGACAGCGTCGCCGTCTTCGACGGGGACGTCATCGAGTCAGACGTGAGCCAGCGGCTCTACGCCACCGGCTACAACGCCACCGTCGGCTCGATGAACCGGTCGACGCCCGCCGCGGGCGACAACGAGACGGCCGGTGACGACGAAATGGCGGACGACGACGAGACGGTCACCCCCACCTCGCCGGCCGAGATGGTGCCGGCGAACCTCTCGGGCGCGCTCGACAGCGTCGAGAACGAGAGCGGGCTCGATCCGCGTGCGGTCGAGCGCGTCATCGTCTTCAACCAGCGCCAGGAGAACTTCACCGCGGCGCCGTACCAGGGCACCATCGTCCACGCCGACTGGTCCAAGTCGGCCGTCGCCGAGGCGGTGTTCAACGAAACCGACGAGTCGTACGTGAACACGACCGTCGATGGTGTCGTGGTCTACAAGCCCGAACCGACCGACGAGGAGAACGTCACGAGCTTCGGACCGCCCGCGCCCGACCAGTGGGTCGCGGTCATCGACGAGAACGAGTACGCGATCGGTACCGAGGAAGCGGTCAACGACACCATCCAGGTCGCGGTCGGGGACGCCGACCCGGTCGACGGTGACCTGCGCCGCGCGTTCGACAGCACTCGTGACGGCTACGTTCGCTACGCCCAGAGCTCTCAGAACGTCAACGTCACGCAGATCAACCAGACGATGGGCCAGTCGACGGGCCTGAACGTCACCGCCTACGCGGAGGCGTACAACGACCTCCACATCACGTCGGGGACGTACTACATCACCGACGACGGCGACGCCCTGGGCGTCGAGTCGCGCATCATGACGAACTCGACGGACACCGCCCGAGACGTTCAGGACCTCGCGCAGGGGTTCGTCTCCATCCAGGCCGGCGCTATCCAGAACGAGACGCTGGAAACCGAACTCCGCGAGACGGACGTGACCCGCGACGGCACGACGGTCACCGTCTCACGGCAGACGGACATCGAGACGGTCGAAACGCTGATCCGCTGGTACGCGGATATCCTCACCGGCGGCCAGCGCACGGCGGGGACCGGCGTCGCTACGGGAACGGCGGCGGCCGCAGCACCGATCGCTTAAGACGGCCCCCCGTCTCACTGCTCTCGAATGGTCGCACCGCTTTTCCAGAAGGAACTGCTCTGGCTCCGCCGTAACTGGCGGGCCGTCGCGGTCGTCTTCCTCCTCGCGCCCGCGCTGTTCGGCGTCGCCACCGCGTCGTTCGACCGGACTGTCCCCCAGGACGTACCGGTCGCGGTCGCGCCCGCCGACGACGCCGTGACGGAGGACGAACTCCAGGCCGTCGCCGGCCTCGCGCGGACGGTTTCGGCCCCGCGAGAGTTCGAATCGCCCGAGCGCGCGCGAACCGCGCTCCGGCGAGAGCGAGTCTACGGGGTCCTCACCGTCGGCCACGGCCTCTACGAGTCGGGCGCCAACGTCACCCTCTCGCTGGCCGTCGACGGGGGGATGGTGACCTACGTCGACCCGTCGCTGGCGGTGACTGGCACCCTCCGCGAGCGGGCGGGCGTGTTCCCGTCGACCGTCACCGTCGAGCGGCGGATCCTCGGCGCCGAGCGGACGCTCCCGGAGTTCCTCTTCGCGACCGGGCTGGTGTACCTGCTCGCGATCTACGCGTTCACGTACGTCCCCTACCACCTGGCCCGCGAGCGACGGGTGTTCGACCGCGTGCGCGTCGAGTCGTCGCTGTGGGCACTGCTGGCCGCGAAGGCCGCCCTCTTCGCCGCACTCGGCGCCGTCGCGCTCGCGAGCATGGGCCTCGTCGGCGCCGCCCTGGGGTATCGCGTGGCGCTCGCCGACCCAGCGGCACTCGGCGTGGTCGCGCTGACGGGCGCCGCGCTCGTCGCCGTGAGCCTCGGGGTCACCTTCGCGACCCGGTTCTCCGTCGCCGGCCGGTTCGTCAACGTCGCGCTCCTGGGAGGGATCGTCGCGTTCTCGAACCCCGTCTACCCGACCGGGTTCTTCTCGGCGGTCCGCCGGACGATCGCGGGCTGGAGCCCGGTGTACCACGCCACGGTCGTCGTCCGTGCGGTCGCGCTGAAGGGCCTGTCGCCCGGGCTGTTCACCGACCGCCTGCTCATGCTGGTCGGTGTCGCCGTCGCGGCGGGCTGCTGGCTCGCGGCGAGCGTCGTCGCCTACGAACGGAGGGGCCGCGATGGGTGACCGCGACGGGCGACTCGACGACGGCGGTGGCGAGGCCATCCGCCTCGACGGCGTCGTCAGGCGCTACGACGGCGTTACCGCGCTCTCCGGCGTCGACCTGCGGATCGAGGCCGGGCAGCTGCACGCGCTGGTCGGGCCCAACGGATCCGGGAAGTCGACGCTGCTCTCGCTCGTGCTCGGCCTCGACCGGCCGACTTCGGGGACGATCTCGCGTCCCGAGGGCCGGATCGGCTGTGGCTTCCAGACGCCGAGCGTCTACCCCGACCTGACCGTCGACGAGAATCTGCGGGTGTTCGCCGCGATGGGCGACGCCGGCGACGACTGGCTCGCCGGCGTCCGCGCGGGTCTGGGACTCGACGAGGTGCGCTCGCGCGTCGCCGCGGACCTCTCGGGCGGCTACCAGCGCCTGCTCGACGTGGCGCTGGCGTTCGTCCGCCGGCCCGCTTTCGTCCTGCTCGACGAACCGCTGGACGAACTCGACAGCGCCGCTCGCGACCGCGTCGTCGCGTTCGTCGCCGACTACTGCGAGGACGACCGGACCGTCGTCGTCTCGACGCATCACCTCGACGCGTTCGGCCCCTCGCTCGACCGGCTGACCGTCCTCGCCGACGGCGACGTGCGCTTCGACGAGCGCGTCGACGGCAGCGACGACTATCGGACGATCTATCGCGACCTGGTCGACTGAACGCCCGCCTGTCGCCTCCCCGCGAGTCACGTCGCCCGAGGTCGTGTGAATGACCCGGTCCACCCCCGGCGCGAGCCTATAGCGCCGATACCGTCGACTACGCCGATGAGTAGCGACGAGCGGACGGGCGCCAGCGACGAGCACGTCTCCTCTCCACCGGGACCCGTCGGTGGCTGTCCGACGGTGCGAACGGGTCCCGGATCAGTCGATTCCGACGGTCGCGTGGGGGCGTTCCGGTTATCAGATCCTGGAAATTGGGGAACGCGTTACACCCCACTGGTCGAAACAGCCACATATGGCGAGTGCAGAAGGCGGTTCGACCGCGGGACAGGACTTCTCACAGGAGATACTGAGTGGAAACGAACTCCCCGAGGACGAACTCCGGGACGTTCTCGCGACCAACCTCCGGCAGGTCATGGAGTCGACGGGTGCGGCGATGCGGATTCTGGATCTGGAGTTCAACGTCGTCGTCGAGAACACCCGGATGAAAGAACTGGGCGGGGTCGACGCCGAGGAGAGCGAACTCGTCAAGTGTTACGACCAGTTCTGCAATCCCGAGGTGTGCGGGACGGACAACTGCACCCTGAACCAGATAGTCGACGAGGGGAAAGACGAGATCCGCGTCGAAGTCGAGAAGGAGAGCTACGACGGCCGGATCGTCCCGACGGAACTGGTCGTCAGACCCATCTACGACGAGGCGGGCGACGTCGTCGCGATCAGCGAGACGTTCCGCGATATCTCCGACCGGAAGGGCGCGACTCGAAGCATCAAGACCGCGGTCGACGAACTGAAAGGCACCGCCGAGGATGTCGCCGACAGCTCACAGGACATCAGCACGCAGGCCGCGGCCCAGCTGGATTCGGTCACCCAAGTGTCCCAGGAGGTGTCCTCGCTCAGCGCCACCGTCGAGGAAATCGCCGCCACGGCGGACGAGGTCGAGTCGATGGGTCAGCGGGCCCGCGAGGCCGCGGAGTCGGGCGCGCAGGACGCCGAGGAGACGATCGAGATCATGGACGAGATCGAGACGGCCGCCGAAGACGTGACCGCCGACATCCGCGACCTCAACGAGAGCATCCAGCAGATCGACGAACTCGTCGACGTCATAAACGACATCGCCGATCAGACCAACATGCTGGCGCTCAACGCCTCCATCGAGGCGGCACGCGCCGGTGAGGCGGGGTCCGGATTTGCCGTCGTCGCCGACGAGGTCAAGATCCTCGCCGAGGAGTCACAGCAGCGCGCCGCCGAGATCGAGGAGATCGTCGCCGCCGTCCGAGAGAACACGGTCGACACCGTCGAGAGCCTCGAAGAGACCAACGACATCGTCACCGAGGGAGCCGAGAAGGTGCAGCGTTCGGGGGAGAGTTTCAAGGACATCGCCGAAGTGGTCGAGTCGGTCTCCGACGGCGTCACGGAGGTCGCGGACGCGACCGACGACCAGGCCGTGAGCACCGAGGAGATCGCCAGCATGGTCGACGAGACGGCCGCGGACTTCGAGCGAGTCGCCGACGAAGCCGAGTCGATCGCCGCCGCCAACGAACAACAGACCGAGATGATCCGCGAGATCAGCTCGAAAGTCGACGAGATAAATGCCCTCGACGTGCAAAGCGAACTCTGACCCACCAACTGGCACCGATCGACATCAGGTCCCCCAGATGGGACGACAACGATCCCTATCGTAGCATTTGAACGCGTGTAACGGTCGAGCGCACGCAGTCGTGCGGTCGTTCGAGCGATGTCCGTCACACTCGACGGGAGTGCTCAAACGCTCTCGAGCACCCGCGAGCGGCACGGGTAGTTCACCGCGCTCTTCGGACGCGGTCGGTTTCGACTCGGATCGTTCCTGACGTGGCGTCCACGGCGAGCCGGAGGCTCACGAGGATACACGACGGCAAAAAGCGAGTGCCAGGGGCGTTAGAAGTAGTCGATCGCTTCGTGGAGTTCCTGCTTCATGCCCTTGCGCTCGCGGATCTCCATGATGGTCTCGCGCTGGAGGTTGTCGGCCATGACCTGGAAGCCGGCGTTCTCCGTGTTCCAGGAGGCGCGACCCTCGGTCGCGCTCCGGATGTCGCTGGAGAAGCCGATCATCTCGTCGACGGGCGCGACGCCCTCGACGACCATCAGATCGCCTTCCTGGTACATGTCGTCGACGCGGCCACGACGACCCTGGATCTCGCCGGAGGCGGCGCCCATGTGGTCGTTGGGCACGTCGATGCGGACCTCCTGGATCGGCTCCAGCAGGCGCACCTCGGCGTCGATGAGGGCGTTGTGGATGGCCTGGCGGGTCGCCGGGATGACCTGGGCCGGACCGCGGTGGATGGCGTCCTCGTGGAGCCGCGCGTCGTGGAGGCGGATGAGCGAACCCTGGACCGGCTCGGCGGCCAGCGGCCCGTCGTTGAGCGCCTCCTCCATCCCTTCGAGGACCAGCTCCATCGTCTCGTTGAGGTGCTGAATCCCCTTCGTATCGTCGATGATGACGTTGGTGTGGTGGATGTGCTCGACGTTCTGGGAGGTGTCCTTGTCCATGCCGGCCTCCTGGAGCGCCTCGCGGCGTTCCAGCTCGGGCATGTCCATCGAGGCCTCGCCGTGCTGGATGGCCTCGACGATGTCCTCGTCGAGCGGCGTCACGGTGATGTAGAAGCGGTTGTGGCGGTTCGGGGAGATTCCCTCGACCTCGCGGGAGTCGCCCTGCGGGGCCTCGCGGAAGACGACGATCGGCTCACCGGTGTTGATCGGGATGCCCTGGTTGCGCTCGATGCGCTGGCCGATGACTTCGAGGTGGAGTTCGCCCTGCCCGGAGATGAGGTGCTCGCCGGTGTCCTCGTTGATCTCGATCTGGATGGTCGGGTCCTCCTTGGCGACCTGCTGGAGCGTCTCGATCAGCTTCGGCAGGTCGTCCATGTTCTGCGCCTCGACGGACTTCGTGATGACCGGCTCGGAGATGTGTTCGATGGACTCGAACGGCGTCATCTCGGTCGAGGAGACGGTCGATCCGGCGATGGCGTCGCGGAGACCGGTGACCGCGGCGATGTTCCCGGCGGGGACGCGGTCGACCTCCTGGCGCTCGCCACCCATGTAGATGCCGACCGACTGGATGCGGTTCTTCCCGGCGGTCCCGGAGACGTACAGCTCCTGGCCCTTCTCGATAGTGCCCGAGAAGACGCGGCCGGCGGCGATCTCGCCGGCGTGGGGGTCGATCCCGATGTCGGTGACCATCAGGACGACTTCGCCGTCCTCGTCGACCAGCTGCATCGTCTCGGCCACGTCGGAGTCGGCGTCGCCGCGCCAGATGCGCGGGATACGACGGGGCTGGGCGTCGATGGGGTTCGGGAAGTGCTCACAGACCATGTCGAGCACGACGTCCGAGAGCGGCGTCCGGTCGTGGAGCTCCTGGCGCTTGTCGGCGCGCTCGAGCTCCATGATCTCGCCGAAGTCCATGCCCGTCCGCTGCATCGAGGGCATCGAGACGCCCCACTTGTACAGGGCGGACCCGAAGCCGACGGTCCCTTCCTCGACGCCGACGGTCCAGTCCTCGTCGATGTCCTCCATCTCCTCGGTCATGCCGCGGATGAGCTCGTTCACGTCGCGGATCACGGCCAGGAGACGCTCCTGCATCTCTTCGGGCCCCTCCTGGAGCTCGGAGATGAGGCGGTCGACCTTGTTGATGAACAGGGTCGGCTTGACGCCCTCGCGCAGCGCCTGGCGCAGGACGGTCTCGGTCTGGGGCATCGCGCCCTCGACCGCGTCGACAACCACGAGCGCGCCGTCGACGGCGCGCATCGCGCGGGTCACGTCACCGCCGAAGTCGACGTGGCCCGGCGTGTCGATGAGGTTGATGAGGTGGTTCGTGTCCTCGTACTCGTGGGTCATCGAGACGTTCGCGGCGTCGATGGTGATACCGCGTTCCTGCTCGTCTTCCTCCGTGTCCATCGCGAGCTGTTCGCCCGCGGTGTCGTCGGAGATCATGCCCGCACCGGCGAGCAGGTTGTCAGTCAGCGTCGTCTTCCCGTGGTCGACGTGCGCCGCGATGGCGATATTCCGGATGTTCTCCGGCTTGTCCATCAGTGTCTCGCATTCCTGTACGATTTTCTTACGTCGGCCCATTATACGGCATTCTATCAATGGGGGCGTCAAAAGAGTGCTGTTTCCATTCGCGTGCGACAACTCGGGGCACGCGGAGAGGTGCCCGTCGCCCGGAGGAACGGCCCAAAACCGTGCCAATCCCCCGCAAGAGTAATACTGACGTAAACCTTGATTCGGAGCGTATGGACGTGCGAGTGCGCGGCCCCGGTCCCGAAGAACCGATTCTCGGGGCGCGCGACCTCTTCGAGACCGAACGGACGCTGAAGCGACCGGTCACCGTCGAGATTCGCGAAGACCCCGACGAGCGGACACGCGTGAGCCACGACGAGGAGGGGCACCTGTTCGTCATCTCCCAGCAAGCGGCCACCTCGGCGATGGCGCGCGAACTCGCGCTCCACGAGTTCGCGCACATGCACCACTACGAGCGGGCCCATCCCTCTCACACCCAGTCGATGGAGGAGGTCATCTTCCTCGCGCTGGCTGGCCGCTCCGTCGAGCGGCGCAAACTCACTCACTGCTACCAGATCGCCAACCACATGAAGGACATCTACGCCGACGACGTGTGGCTGGAGGTCGCACCGGCGGACAAGCTCGTCCCCTTCCTCGAATCCAGCCTCGCGGCGGCCGTCGCGGACCGACCCCGTGACCCGCCCGCGTGGGGTAGCGCGGCGACTGCGTCGCCGCGGCAATCGAGGCCGGTGGAACCGGCCTCGCAGCTCACTCCGGCAGCGGACCCGGACATCACGGCGGTCAACGCCGCGTTCGCGTTGGGGCTGGTCGAACGTCACGGCCTCGCCGACGACGACCACCGGATCTACGACCTGGCGCACGCCGCCGCCCAGGACGCGCCGGAGATCGATGTGGCGGCGTTCACCCGGCGGTTCCGGACCCTCGCTCGCGACCCCGACGACAGCGAGTACCGCAAGGCGCTGGTAGACGTGACCCGAGCCTACGCGACCGGTGGCGAGCGGGCCGCCGATTGAACGCGACGGCCGCTCGGAGGCCCCGGACCGCTGGTTCCTACTCCTGGGTCAGTCGGACGAGCACGTCGTCGCGTTCGGTGGGGAACTTCCCGTTCGCGCGGCCGTCGCGGTTCGAGGTGATCACGTATATCTCGCCGTCGGGCGACTGCTCGACGTGACGGATGCGGCCGAGTTCGTTCTTCATCGCGGTGTGGACCGTCGCGGTGTACGCCTGATCTGACCAGTCGTCGGTGACCTGGGCGTAGGCGTCCTCCGCGGGGGGAAGCGTCCCGCCCTCCGTGGTGAGCGTCGTGATGACCAGTTGCTGGCTGACGAGTCCGCCGGTGACCATCCGGTTCCGAAGCGCCGGGACGCTCTCTCCGGTGTAGAACAGCGACCCCGTCGGCGCGAAGCTCTTCGCCCGGGTGTTGAACAGCGGCGGGTGGAAGCCGCTCCCGGGGTAATCCTCGGGTTTGAACACCTCGTTCCAGCTGTAGTTGTCGCCAGGGACCAGGCGATTGATCTCGTCGCGACCGGTCGGCCCGTGCTCGGCGTTGACGGGCGTCCCGTCGGGGAGCCAGACGATCCCCTGGGGGTTGCGGTGGCCGTAGGTGAACACGCTCGAATCGGCACCGTCGCCCAGGTCGGGGTTGTCCGGTGCGGCGTCGCCCGACGGGGTCACGCGGAGGATCTTGCCGGCGAGGGTACCCGGGTCCTGGGCGTCGTCGGGCTGGCCCCCGTCGCCACAGGTGATCCAGAGGTAGTTGCGCGGCCCGAACGTGATCCGCCCGCCGTTGTGGTAGTTGTTGGCCGGGATGCCGTCGACGACCGTCTCGACCGGTTCGCCGGGGTTCTCCGACTCGACGTCGAAGGCGGCGACCTTGTTGTACTTCGTCCCCTCGTCGTTCGTGTACGTGTAGTAGACGAAGATCCGCGAGGGGTCGGGGAACGTCGGGTGAACGGCGACGCCGAGTGTGCCGCCCTCGCCGCCCTTGACCCACCAGGGTCGCTTGTCCGACCCCGGCTCGATGGAGCCGGCGTCGATGGCCTCGGTCGGTTCGGCGACGGTGCTGACGGTCTCGCCGTCGAACCGCAGGACCCGACCCACGCGCTCGGTGACGAACATGTCGCCGTCGGGTGCGAAGGCGATGTCCCAGGGGACCTCCAAGTTCTCGACGAGGACCTCGGTCCCGAGGGTCGCTTCCGCCGGCGAACTCGTCGGCGCCGCCCACTCGGGGTCGTACTCCGACCACTCCGCGAGCGGGCGGCCGACGACCGACGACGCGGTAGCCGTGTCGCCCGCCGATCCGCCGTCCGAGCCGCCATCGGACCCGTCGCCGGCCGCTCCGTCGCTGTCGTCGCCGTCCGAACCGGCGTCGGTCGGCGTCGCGGTTTCGGTCGAACAGCCCGCCAGGCCGGCCACGCCGGCGGCGGCCACCGCGAGGAATCGGCGGCGCGACCGTCCGCGCGCGGCCGCGTCGCGGTCCGTCGAGTCGCTTTGCATGTCCGATTCCTATTACCCGACCGGAATGAATCTTCCGGGAACGCGGTCGGGGAACGAGGCCGGACGGCACAGGATGGGCGACCGCCGGCCAGCACTTCCGACGGCCGCAACTCGAGGGACCACACGATCGCCGCCACCGATCCAGTCCAGGTCGTCGAGTGCTCCGAGCAACGCACCGGCTGTCGTCAGGGGAACAGCGACAGCAGCGGCGACGCCGCCAGCGCGGCGCCCAGCGCCGCAGTCGCGTAGTCCCGCCGCCGGAACGCGAGCGCGGGGAGCGTCGGATTCCAGGCGAAACAGCGAGCGCGCAACGCGAGCGCCAGCCGGTCGGCACGCAGGAACGACCGCTGGAGTCCCCGCGTCAGGATCCGTCGGACGCGGTCGCGCAGCGACCGGCGCCCGCCCGCCCTGGCGTGGACCGCTCGCCGAGTCGCCTGCAGATCCGCCAGCACGACCGGGAACAGGCGGAAGACCAACCCGACGCCGACGCCGAACAGTCGACCGACCTTCCCCGGGACGACCCGCTGGATCGCCGCCCGCGTCTCGCGGACCGGGGTCGTCCGCACGTAGACGGCACCGACGAACACGACGGGGATAACCCGTGCAACCGACCGTAGCGACTCGACGGCCGGTCCGACGCGGAACCACGGCTCGCCCAGCGCCGCGCCGCCCAGTAGGGGCCCGACGGCGAGAAACAGGAAGACCGCCCAGTACGTGCGGACGACACGCAGCGGCGAGAGCCGGCCGGCCGCCAGCGCGGCAAGGGCCACCGCCCCGCCGACCGCGAACCCGCGGGCGGTCGGGTAGGCGAACACCGCGACCGCGAGGCCGAACTGGACGGCGAGTTTCGCCCGCGGGTCGAGCCCGTGGGCGAGCGAGTCGCCGGGCTCGTAGGTCAGCATCGCGGGTCGCGGACACCCACCTCGTCCAGCCGGTCCAGCGCAGCGGAGGTCGGTTCGTCAAGCACCACGCGGCCGTCGACCAGTCCGACGACGCGGTCGACCGTCTCGACCAGATCGCGCAGGTCGTGGGTGACGACGACGAGCCCCGTTCCCTCGGCCGCCAGCGCGTCGAGGTGGCCCAGAACCGACTCGCGAGCCGACCGGTCGAGGCCGGCCAGTGGCTCGTCGAGCACGAGGTGGTCGGGCTCCATCGCGAGCGCGCCAGCGAGGGCGACCCGGGCCTGCTCGCCGCCCGAGAGCCGGTCGATCCGCTCGTCGCCGCGACCGGCCATGTCGACCGCTTCGAGCGCCGCCTCGGTTCGTCGGTCTATCTCCGACCGGTCGAGTCCGAGGTTCTCCGGGCCGAACGCCACGTCGGCGCCGACGGTCCCGGCGACGAACTGGTCGCGCGAGTTCTGAAACACCATCCCCACGCGCGTCCGGGCGTAGACGGGGTCGTCGGTCACGTCCCGTCCGTCGACGCGGACGGACCCCTCGTCGGGCTCCAGCAGCGCGTCGAAATGCCTGACCAGCGTCGTCTTGCCGCTGCCGTTGGCGCCGACGACCGCGACCGCCTCGCCGTCGTCGATGGTCAGCGAGACGCCGTCGACGGCCGCGCCGTCGCCGTAGCGGTGGACGAGCGACTCTGTCTCGATCATTCCCGGACGGCGACGACGCCGCCCTCGACGACGCCGACGGTGACGAACACCTTCACCACGTCCGGCAGGGCGTACGGAGCCATGAGGCCGGCCGCCCTCCCGACGGAGACCCCCAGTACTTCGGCCATCCACGGGAGACCGACCGCGTAGACGACGACGAGTCCCGCGGCCACCGCCGCGAGCTCGACCGGAACGGAGAGCTCCGAGACGGGTCGCGGCTCGATCCCGCGATGGGCGACCGCGCCGACGACGACCGCCGACAGCGCGAACCCGACGAGGAAGCCGCCGGTCCGCCCGCCGAAGTGGCCGATGCCCGCCGCGCCGTTCGAGAACACCGGCGCGCCCGCCGTCCCCGCCGCGAGGTACAGCGCCATCGCGAACCCGCCCCACAGCGGCCCGAGCACCAGTCCGGCGAGGAACGGGCCGAACGGCTGCAGCGAGAACGGCACCCCGACGCTCGGGATCGGGATCGACAACTGCGCGAGCGCCGCCGTCAGCGCGGCCAGCACCGCCGCCCCCGCCAGGTTCCGTACCGTGTCATCCCCCACGAGATCGACCGACTCGTACTCCTGTGCCATGCGCCACCTTGCTCTGTCAACCGATAAATAGCCACGGGTTTACCCGAACGCGAACCGCTCGGGGCTCGGTTTCGTCCGCCGTCGACCGGGGATTTACCTCTCACCGGACCACAGTCGTCCCATGGAACGCGTCACCGTCCAGGGCGCCGAGGTTCCCGCCGTCGGCCTCGGGACGTGGCAGCTCACCGGCGAAGAGTGCTACGAGACGGTCTCGAACGCCCTCGAGCTCGGCTATCGCCACATCGACACCGCCCAAATGTACGAAAACGAGGCGCAAGTCGGCCGCGCCCTCGCCGACTCCGACGTGGATCGCGAGGACGTGTGGATCACGACGAAGCTCAAGCCGGGCAACGCCCGCCGCGACGACGTAGTCGAAAGCACCGAGGCGAGCCTCGATCGGCTGGGCATCGACTACGTCGACCTCCTCTTGCTCCACTGGCCCAACCCCCTCGTCTCCTTCCGCGACACCGCCCGTGGGATGGCCGAGTTGCGCGACGACGGCCGCATCCGCCACGCCGGTGTCAGCAACTTCCGCCGCTGGCGCCTCCGCCGCGCCCGCGAGAAGTCCACTATCCCCGTCTTCGCCGACCAGGTCAGATTCCACCCCTTCTACACCCACGGCGCCCTGCGGGAGTACTGCCAGAAGGTCGACACCATGCTGACCGCCTACAGCCCGCTCGCCCACGGGGGCCTCCTCGACGACCCCGTCCTCGCCGAGATCGGCGAGCGCTACGACAAGACCCCCGTCCAGGTCGCGCTCCGGTGGGTCACGGGCTTCGAGAACGTCGCCACCATCCCCAAGACCACTTCCCGCGAGCACCTCGCCCAGAACATCGATATCTTCGACTTCGAACTCTCCGAGAGCGAGCGCGACCGGATCGCCCGCCCCTCCTACCTGAAGTCGACCGGGCTCTTTCTCCGCAACGAGATGGGGATCTGAGTGGTCGAACCTGGAGGGCAGCCACAGTGGCGCGCTCTCGTGCGCGCGACGAAACCGTGCGAGGGACGAGCATCGCAGCCTGCGAGAAGCGCAAGAGGCTGGGGAGGTTCGAGGCTGTCTGCGGTTGCCGTGCGGGGCGGGTTCGGTCGTGGTGGCGTGCTGTCCCTGGTGGACTGAAAGGGCGAGGTGCGCTCGCGTTCGGTAGTCGCCTGGCCGGGCACTATCCGCGCGGGCAATGCGGAGAGCGCGGATATCCCGGTTAGCGACCGCGAGCGGGCCGAGGGCTTTCGAGAGCCATCGACGGACGAGAGCAGCTACACCAACGCTCGGTACACGCCGTTCACGGCACCGCGACAACAGCTTCGTACGTCTCGTTCTCGTAGCGAACGCCCCGGTGCTCGATCCAGGCGGTCCGGTTCACGTCTCGCGGGATCGGGGCGATCCCGTCTTCCGAGCGGAGCGCGCGCTCGAACACCTGTTGCTGTGCCGTCGACAGCGAATCGAAGGGAACCGTCTCGTTCGCAGCGATAGCTGGGCCTGAACCGTCCACGAACAGGGTCGCCTCGTTCGGGTCGCTGTGGAGATCGACCACTGCGAGGCCGAGAAACGGGAGGGTGAACGCCAGAACGACGCCGATGACGATCCAGTGGCGTTTGTCCACGTCGAACGGGTCAGCCACTTCGGGGAAGTGTTTTGTGGGCGATCAGTTCATCGGGGCCGAAACAGCGACTCGGGTGGAGCCGACGCCGTTTCGTGACAGACGGACCGTGAGAGTCACGACTCACGGACGAGCGAAGACGGAAAAGCGGAGAATCCCAGAGAGATTACCGGGCGGCGGCGGCGACGCGTTCTTTCTCCTCTTTCTGGTTGACGGCGTAGGCGGAGACGTCGTCGTTGGCGGCCGAGGCGAGCTGGTTGGCCAGCGCCTCCTCGGCGTCGGTCGGCGTCTTGAACGAGTCGTTGTAGACGCCCTCGGCGATGAACTTCAGGGCCTGGTCGACGCGGCGCTGGGGCGCGACGTCGACGGCCTTCGGGACCGAGATGCCACCGTACTTCAGGCGGACGGTCTCCTCGCGCGGGGCGGCGTTCTCCACGGCGGAGACGAGGACCTGGACGGGGTTCTCGTCGGTGCGCTCGTGGATGATGTCGAAGGCGTCGCGCGTGATGCGCATGACCTTCTGCTTGTCGCCGGTGTTCTCCTCGGTCTGCATGAGCCGGTTGATCAGCCGCTCGACGATGCTGATCTCCGACTTCTGGAACTGCTTGCCGGCGTGGCGGCCCATCGTGTGGGCGATGGGGGTGACAGTGATGTAGCGCTCGGTCGAGGGGTCGGTGTAGTCGATGTTGATGACCTCCCACTCGCCGAACAGCTTGGCGGGCGCGTCCTCGTCGTCTGTCCCGGCCGGGGCATCGGGCTCGGGAGCTTCGTCGTCAGCACTCATGATTATCGGACCGGTTTCTCCGCGTTGCCGCGTACGAGTTCGATCAGCGAGACGCCGTTGACCTTCTCGACCTTGTAGTTGACGCCGGGGAGGTCGCCCTTCGACCGTCCCTGGGCGCCGCCGATGCCGGCGATGGTGACCTCGTCGTGCTCGTCGATGAAGGAGATGGCACCGTCGCCCGGCAGGAACGCCGTCACGGCCTTGCCGTTCTTGATCAGCTGGACTCGGACGCACTTCCGGATCGCCGAGTTGGGCTGTTTGGCCTCGCGGCCGATCTTCTCCAGAACGATACCTCGCGCCTGCGGCGCACCCTCGAAGGGGTCCTCGCCGGGGCCTTCCTTGCGCCGCGCGTAATCGGAGTCGGACCACCGTCGCTGCTGGCGGTCCTTCTTCAGTTTGCGGGCGGCGTATTTGCCGTTCGCCATAGTGGCCGTGGCTACCCCACGGAGGTACTTAAGCGTCCTCTTTCGCTCCGTGGCCTGTGACGCTCCCACGTGGCTCTCCTGGCGGGATCTCCACCCGCCGGCGGACATGGAGCTTATGCTACTGGCGACAATAGCTCAGAAGGTATGTCTGGCCCCCTCGATGCGGTCATCGACGACCTCGCTGGCGAACGGCGCGAGCTCGTCGCGGTCAGCCAGGCCGACGACCCCTCGCTCGACGCCGTGGTGGACTACTTCGACCGGTTCAACCTCTCGGAAGTGACCCGCGTCGACGACCCCGCGCTGCCCGCTGGCGCGCTCCTCGTCACGGACGGCGAGCGCTGTCTGGCTGCCGTCGACATCAACGACCTCCACGCGTACCTCTTCGATCCCGCGATCAGAGGTGGCGCGTTCGCGGACGACCAGTCAGTCTTCGACTCCGGCGCGGGCACCGAGGGCGCGAGCCCCACCGACGACACGACCACCGCGGACGGAGCCGCTGGCACCGGCGAGTATCGGTCGCTGACGGACGCCGATCTGGCGGGTATCAGGCAGTTTCTCGCCCGGCTGGACAACCGCGTGTACACGGTCACCAAGGAGCACCGGACGCCGATGGTCGCCGTCTCCCGGCAGATCGAACAGCAGGCGTTCGCGGCCGGCGAGGGCGCCATCCACGCCGGGTTTCAGCGGCTGTCGCGACTGCGCGACCGCCGGCACACGCTCGACACCTACCGCACTCTCGCCGAACCGGGCGTCGACGTGTCGGTTTACGGCGTCCCCGACTGGATACCGTCGGCGATCGACGGCGTGACCGTCTACGGGGACGACGACGGCGACGTGGTCGGCGACTACTGGTTCGTCGTCGTCGACAACGACCGAGGCGGGGGTGCGCTCGTCGCCCGCGAAGACGAACCCGGCACCTACACCGGCTTCTGGACGTTCCGCCCGTCGCTGGTCGCCGACGTGGTCGAGACGATCGAAAGGGACGTGCAGTCGGAACTGCGCCGAGTCGGTGAGTGACGGCCCCCGGCCGCCGCCGATAGCCGGCCTGCGAGTGCTGTTCGAGAGATATTCAGAACAGAATTTATTATTCTTCGACAGGACGGGGCGGTCATGGGTGTGACAGATTCGGTGGAGTCGACACTTCCCGACGGTGTGACCGAGCGAGTGGACGACCTCGAGTCGGCTGCGCTCCTGGGCGTGGTCCTCGTGGTCGCGCTGGCGGTTCGCGTCCGCGGGCTGACGGTCGAGAGCCTCTGGATGGACGAGGTGTACTCGGTCACGTACGCGACCGAGCGGTCGACCCTGGAGATACTGACCGAACTGCCCCTGGAGGACCCGCATCCGCCGCTGTACTACCTGCTGCTCCGCGGGTGGACCGCGGTCTTCGGCGCGAGCAAGGTCGCGACTCGGTCGCTGTCGGTCGTCTTCGGCGTCGCGGCCGTCGGCCTGTTGTTCGCGCTCGGACGGCGCCTCTACGACCGCGAAACCGCGACCATCGGGGCGGCGATGCTGGCGCTGTCGGGGATGCACCTCTACTTCTCGCAGGACACGCGGATGTACTCGCTGTACACCGCGCTGGCGGTCGCCTCGCTGTACTGGTACGTCCGGCTCGTGTTCGACGGCGACCGCTCGCGCCGGACCCTCGCTGGCTACGTCGCCACGACGGTGCTGCTCGGCTACACGCACGTCTTCGGCTTGTTCCTGATCCTCGCACAGAACTGCTATCTGGCGATACACGCCCTCCGCTCGGAGCGTTCGCGGGCGGTCGAACTCCTCCGGAAGTGGGTCGGGAGCCAGGCCGTGACGGCTCTGTTGCTCGGCCCGTTCCTGGCGGTACTGGGGATGCGACTGCTGGGCTACCCGCCGTTCGACAGCGCTTCGCCGACTTGGATCCCGGTTCCCGAGCCGGGCCTGCTCGTCGACACCGTCGCCCGGTACTACGAGTACGGCTGGCTGTGGGACTCGTGGGCGATGGGATTCATCGCCGCCTCGGTCGTACTCGGCGGCTGGGCGCTGGCCAGGGACGCCGACTCCGAGCACTCGCCGACTGGACGACTCGACCGACTGCTCCTGTCGCGACGGGCCACCTTCCTACTGGTCGTCCTCGTCGTGCCGGTCGTGGTCCCGTTCGGTATCTCGCTGACCGTCGAACCGATCTACCGGGTGAAGTACACCGCGGCGGCGTCGATCGGACTCTTCCTCCTCGTCGCCCGCGGGATCGTCGAACTCCGCTATACGAACCTCGGCGCCGGCCGCTTCGCCGTCGCGGGACTGCTCGTGCTGGCGATGGCGGGGTCCGTCACCGTACTCCACGGGTCGCCGCAGAACCCCGAGTGGGAGGACGCTGTCGAGGGCGTCGAGCGACACGGCGACGACCCGTACATCGTCGTCGTCGGCGGCGAGGTCCCCGGCCGGTTCTACCCCGCCGTCCACGTCGCCGGCGAGGAGTCGGCCACCGGCGTCCGGGCGACCGAAGCGCACATCGCCGCGGAAGTCGCCGCGGAACGGCACGCACGGGGCGACCAGGTCTGGCTGCTGATCTCACAGTGGCGGACCAACCGCTCTCAGCGCCGCGCCGTCTACGGGCAACTCCACACTCGCGGCCTCTTGTACGACGGCCACCTCGACCACTTCGCCGTCCGGGCGTACCGGATCGGCGACATCACCGAGGATTGAACGGCCCCCGAGAGCAGACGACCGGCCGCTGTCGGCCGAGCGGACGGGAGCCTGCGGGGCGGGTGACGCCGCTGGTAGCGGAGCGGTCTGAAAAATAGGACGCCGGGAAGCGCCGCCCTACGTCAGCTCGATCTCGTCGACGTCGTAGTGGCGGGCGGCGAGTTCGCGGGCGGCGTCGATGTTGCGCCCGCCCTTGCCGATGGCGGCGCCCCGATCCTCGTCGGCCACCTCGGCGTAGGCGACGGTGGAGTCGTTCTCGCTGATCGTGACGTTGTACACCGCCGCGGGCGCGAGCGCGCTGGCGACGAAGTCCTCCGCCGTGGGCGCGTCCTCGACGAGCTTGATCTCACGGTCGAGCTGCTGTTCGACCGACTGGACGTGCTGGCCGCCCGGGCCGATCGCCTCGCCCATCTCGCCGGCGGCGACGAGGAAGACCAGCCGGTCGTACTCCTCGTCGACGACGCAGTCACGAGCCGTCGCGCCGGTTTCGTCCTCGAACAGCGCGATCAGCCGCATCGCCTCGTCCGAGAGGGTGACAGTCATGCGTCCCGGACCGACATCAGTCGGCCTCTTCGGCGCCGTCACCGCGGCCCGGCGCCATCCGCAGGTCCACGTCACCGGTGCCGAGCTTGATCGGCTTGCCGACGATGACGTTCTCCGTGACGCCGTTGAGGTCGTCGACCTCGCCGTGGATGGCGGCGTCGAGCAGGTGGTTCACCGTCACCTCGAACGCCGCACGGGCGAGCACGGACTCCTTGTTGCCGGAGATGCCGTGGCGACCGATCGACTCGATGCTCCCGCGGTTCGTCATGATGTCCGCGACGAGCATCAGGTGACGGATGTTCACGTCGTCGAGCCCCTGCTCCTCGAGGGTGTGGCTCGTCTCGTCGATGATCGCCTCGCGCGCGGCTTCGATGCCGAGCTGGCGGTGGATCTCGTGGATGTTGTTACACGTGGTCCGGGAGGCGTCGACGCCGTCGAGCCCGAGCACGTCGCCGAGGGCCGACCCCTCGGTGTAGAGGACGAACTCCTCGCCCTCGTCGGTCTCCTCCTTGCGGATGACGACGCGGGAGACCTCCTCGATCCCCTTGAAGACGATGTCACGCAGCTCCTCGACCAGCTGGAGCAGGTCGCGGTAACTCGGTTCGTCGGGGCCGAACTGGACGACCGTCGGCGCCGGCGTCTGGACCTCGACGCCGAGCTTCGACTCGATGGTCGAAGCGATGTCGGCCACGACGGATTCGAGGTTGTCGGCGGTCGGCCACCGCTCCTCGAGGGTGTCCTCGTTGAGGTCGACCTGGACGAGCATGTCGGCGACGTTCGTCGACACGTCGCCCAGCTGGAGGATCTTCGTCGACTCGATCTGCCAGACGACCTCGTGGGCGCGCTCGCGCTGCTCGGCGAACTCGTCCTCGAGGTGGATCGTCATCATCGGAGTGTCCGGCTCCTTTCGAGCGTCGACCAGCTCGATGAGCCGGGGCAGCCCCTGGGTCACGTCGATCTCCGCGACCCCCGCGTAGTGGAAGGTGTTCATCGTCATCTGGGTGCCGGGCTCCCCGATAGACTGAGCGCTGACGGTCCCGACCGGGTCGAGCGGGTCGACGCGGGTGTCGACGTACTTGCTCTCGACCGCGGTCGCGATGTCGTCGACCTGCTCGAGCGTCAGCTCGCCGCGCTGCTCGACGGCGTCGTACACCTCGTCTTTCAGCCGGCGCGGCAGCTCGGTGTCCTCGACCAGGGCTCGCACGTTCTCGTCGACATCCATGGTCAGTCACCCCCCGCCGCTTCCATCCACCAGTCGTCGGCGTGCTCGGAGATGTTCGTCGGCTCCGGTTCGCGCCCGAGGAACTGCTCGCGCTCGTCGTCGGACTCGAACTCCGCGTCGACGACGCGGTCGGCGATCTCGTCGACGTCGACCGCCGCCTCGTCGTTGTCCGAGGACACCTGCACCGGCGAGGTGCCGTCCTCGCCGAACTCGAACTGGACGATGGTGTCGCTGGTGTCGCGGACCGTGCCGTCGTACTGCGTCTCCAGCTCCGACAGCGCGTTGATGAGCCGGCGCTGGAGGTAGCCGGACTTCGAGGTACGGACCGCCGTGTCGACCAGCCCTTCGCGGCCGCCCATCGCGTGGAAGAAGAACTCCTTGGGTTCGAGCCCGTTGCGGTAGGAGTGCTCCACGAAGCCGTGGGCTTCCGCCGAGAGGTCGTCCGGCTTGAAGTGACTGAGAGTGCGCCCCTCGTACCCGCGGTTGACCCGTTCGCCACCGACCGACTGCTGGCCGACACAGGCCGCCATCTGGGTCAGGTTCAGCATCGAACCACGCGCCCCGGAGTCCGCCATCACGACCGCGGGATTGTTGTCGCCGAAGTGGTCCTCGGCGATGTCACCGGCCGTGTCACGGGCCTTCCCGAGCGTGGACATGATCTTCATCTCCAGCGTCTCGTCGACCGACCGGCCGGGCAGCGACTCGAGTTCGCCGGCCTCGTAGGTATCGATGAGCTTCTGGACGCGGCTGTACGCGTCGTCGATGGCCTCGTCGATCTGCCCCTCGGCCTCCGCCGGGATCGACTCGTCGTCGATACTGATGGAGAACCCGAAGTGCATGATCGAGCGCATCGCCAGCGTCGACACCTCGTTGACGAAGATGCGCGCGCGGGTCTTCGAGTACTCCTTGGCGATCGTGTCGACGACCTCGCCGCCGAAGCCGCCGACCGCGTCCTCGTCGATGGTGCCTTCGAGTAGCTGGCCGTCCTCGATAACGACGTCGTCGCCCGCCGAAGAGACGAACTCGACGTTCAGGTCGTCGGGCAGCAGCTCCGAGAACAGCGTCCGACCCGTCCAGTACTCCGCGCCGCCGTCGTCGACGCCGTCCGCCGCGGGCAGCTCGTCGATCCGGGTCGCACGGAGCAGGTCCAGCGCCTGCGTCTCGTTGAACTGTGGGTTCGTGTGTGTCAACAGGTACGTCCCGGTGATGTGGTCCTGAATGGCGCCGATGATGTTCTCGCCGAAGCGCGGCGAGAGCATCTGCTCCTGCACGCGCATGAGGACGCGCGCCTCCGCGCGGGCCTCCTCGTTCTGCAGCGCGTGCATGTTCATCTCGTCGCCGTCGAAGTCCGCGTTGTACGGCGGACAGACCGTCGTGTTCAGCCGGAACGTCTTGTACGGCATCACCACGACCTCGTGGGCCATGATGGACATCCGGTGCAGCGACGGCTGGCGGTTGAAGATCACGATGTCGCCGTCGATGAGGTGTCGCGAGACCTCCCAGCCCGGCTCGACCTTCTCGGCGAGCTCCTCGCAGTTCTTCTCGGTGACCTTCAGGCGACGACCGTCGTGGCGGCGAACGTAGTTGGCGCCCGGGTGGGCCTCGGGCCCGTTGGCGACGTAGCGCTGGGCCTCTTCGAGGTTGCGCTCGTTGACGTTCATCGTCTGGGTCATCTCCGTCGCCACGCGGTCGGGGACGCCGACCTCGTTCAGCGATAGCGTCGGGTCCGGCGAGATGACGGTCCGGGCGGAGAAGTTGACGCGCTTCCCCGAGAGCGAGCCGCGGAAACGTCCCTCCTTGCCTTTCAGGCGCTGGGAGAGGGTCTTCAGCGGACGGCCAGACCGGTGTCGAGCCGGCGGCGTGCCCGAGATCTCGTTGTCCATGAACGTGGTGACGTGGTACTGCAGCAGTTCCCAGAGGTCCTCGATGATCAGCTGGGGCGCACCCGCTTCGCGGTTCTCCATGAACCGCTGGTTGATGCGGATGATGTCGACCAGCTTGTGGGTGAGGTCGTCCTCGGAGCGCTGACCGTTGTCCAGCGTGATCGAGGGACGAGCGGTGACCGGCGGAACCGGGAGCACCGTCAGGATCATCCACTCCGGTCGGGAACGGTCGGGGTTGATCCCCAGGGCTTCGATGTCCTCGTCGGGGATCTCCTCGAACCAGTCGCGGATGTCCGAGGGCATCAGCTTGTCCATGTCCTCCTCGACGAGGTACTCGGCGGCGGAGCTGACGTCTTCCTCCAACTCGTCGAGGTCGTTGAGCCGACCCAGCGCGCGACCGAGGTTCTTCAGCCGCTCGATGTCGTTGCGGTCCGGGCGGTAGCTGCCCGAGAGCAACTCGCGGATGCGGTCGGCCTCGAAGTCGCCGTCGTCGAGTTCCTCGGCGATGTCGCTCGGCCGGACGGTCTCGCCCTCCGGCGGGTCCATCGCCCGCTCCAGACGCTTGGAGAGCTCGCCGTGGGGCACCTCGATGATCTCGTAGTAGGTCGTCGGCTTCTCGTGTTTGATGTCGAACTGCTTGGCGTCGCAGTACGGACAGTAGTCGACCTTCCGGCACTCGCGGATGGCCGACTTGAGCACGTCCGACATGTCCTCGTTGAGCTCCGCGGTGCGCTCGAGTTTCTCGCGGTACTCGCGCTTGCGCTCCTCGGCCTTCTGCTCGGCGTCGGCGACGCGGCGGCCGTCGACCGGCGTCAGCCGCGAGCACTCGCGGCAGGTACCGCGGAGCAGCCGGCGGATGAGCTTCGCGAAGCCGACGTGGATGACCGGTGCGGCCAGTTCGATGTGACCGAAGTGGCCGTTACAGGACCCGGAGTGCTTGCCGCAGGTCTTGCACTCCAGTCCGGGGTCGATGACGCCCAGACGGGGGTCCATCAGGCCCATGTCGATGGGGAAGCCGTCGTCGTCGTAGGTGTCGGCCGTGATGACCTTCGTGGCCGACATCTCGCGGTACTCCTCGGGGTCCATCAGCCCGAAGCTGATCTGACCGATCTCCTGGGGTGTTCCTTGCGCGGACATGTTAGACTGCGTCCTCCAGTTCGATGCGCGGCGCGATGCCGAGCGCCTTCATCTCGTCGAGCAGGAGCTTGAACGCGTAGCTCATCTCGACCTCGTGGATCTCCGTCTCTTCGTCGCAGTTGGGACAGTAGACGCGACGCTGCTCGACGTTCTCGACCGCCGTCATCCCGCACTCGCCACAGACGTTGATGAACTCGCGGTCCGACTCGTCGAGCAGTCGCTCCTTCAGCGCCATCGCGGCCCCGTGGCCGATGAGCACGTCCCGTTCCATCTCGCCGACGCGCAGGCCGCCCTCGCGGGCGCGCCCCTCGGTCGGCTGGCGGGTCAGGACCTGCACCGGGCCACGCGAGCGGGCGTGGATCTTGTTCGAGACCATGTGGTAGAGCTTCTGATAGAAGATGGTCCCGAGGAAGATCTCCGCCTCGATCTGCTCGCCCGTGATGCCCGAGTACATGATCTCCTTGCCGCTGGACTTGAAGCCGTGCGTCTCCAGCGAGCCGCGGAGTTCGTCCTCGTCCTCGCCCGTGAAGGCGGTCCCGTCGACGCGCCGGCCTTCCAGCGAGCCGACCTTGCCGCCGATCATCTCGAGGATGTGCCCGACGGTCATCCGCGAGGGCAGCGCGTGGGGGTTGATGATGAGGTCCGGGACGACGCCCTGTTCAGTGAAGGGCATGTCCTCCTGGGGCGCGATGTGGCCGACGACGCCCTTCTGGCCGTGCCGGGAGGCGAACTTGTCGCCCAGCTCCGGGATGCGCTCGTCGCGCACGCTCACTTTGGAGAGCTTCGAGCCGTCCTCGCCCTCCATCAGCGTCACCGTGTCGACGACGCCCGATTCGCCCGAGCGCATCGTCACGGAGGTTTCACGTCGCTTCTGGGGCGAGAGGCCGCCCATGTCGTCCGGCTCTTCGAGGAACCGCGGCGGGCTCGTCTTCCCGAGCAGCACGTCGTTCTCGCCGACGTGGGTCTCGGGGTTGACCAGGCCGTCCTCGTCGAGGTGGGTGTACGCCTCCTCGCCGCGGGCACCGCGGACCTCGTCGTCCGGGATCTCGAAGTGGTCCTCCTGACCGCCGGGGTAGCGGCGTTCCTCGCCCTCGTAGGTACGGAAGAAGTGCGACCGGGAGAGGCCCCGATCGACCGACCCCTTGTTCATGACCAGGGCGTCCTCGATGTTGAACCCCTCGTAGGACATGACCGCGACCACGAAGTTCTGCGCGGCCGGGCGGTCGTCGTAGCCGATCTGCTCGGTGGTCTGGGTCTTGACCAGCGAGAGCTGGGGGTAGTGCAGGAGGTGCTGGCGCGTGTCCGGCCGGATCCGGTAGTTCGCGCTGGGCAGCCCGAGCGACTGCTTGATCATCCCCGACCCCATCGTAATGCGGGGCGAGGCGTTGTGCTCGGGGTAGGGGATCATCCCCGCGCCGATACCGAACATCAGCTGCGGGTCGACCTCGAGGTGAGTGTGCTCGTCGGTGAGCTCCTCCTCGTCGACGGCGACGAGGATGTCCTCTTCCTCCTCGGCGTCGATGAACTCGATGTACCCGCGCTCGACGAACTCCTCGAACTCCATGTCGCCGTCCTTGATCGCCTCGACCTCCTCGTCGGAGACGATGGGCTCGCCGTCCTCGATGACGAGCAGCGGACGGCGGGCGCGGCCGGCGTCGGCGTTGACGATGACCTCGCGCGTGCGGTTCTTGACCGAGACGTTGACCATCTCGCTCACGTCGCCGCGGCGGCGGGCCTGTCGGATCTGGTCTGCGAGCTGATGCGGGTCGGGGTGTGTCCCGACCAGACTCCCGTTGACGTAGACTTTGGCTTCTCGTTGCTGGCTCATGTTAGTCGTCCGCTGGCTGCTGGTCGATGGACTCGATGCCCGGGATGCCCGAGACGCCCATCGCCGCCAGTTCCTGTTTCAGCTCCTGTTCGTCCTCGACGTTCTGGGAGAGCTCCATCGCCTGCGCGAAGTTCTTCACCAGCCCACAGTTCGGTCCCTCCGGCGTCTCGGAGGGACAGATGCGACCCCACTGGGTCGCGTGCAGGTCCCGCGCCTCGAAGTGCGGTTGCGAGCGCGAGAGCGGCGAGCGCAGCCGCCGCAGATGCGACAGGACACCCATGTAGTCCGTCCGGTCGACAAGTTGGCTCACGCCCGAGCGGCCGCCGACCCAGTTGCCCGTCGCGATCGGGTGCTCCAGGCGCTCGGTCAGCACGTCCGAGCGAACCACGGTCGACACGGAGAGCTGTCGATTCCGCATGTTCGCACGTTCGAGCTGGTACTTCACGTCGCGGGCCAGCTTGTTCAGCGCCGTCCGGAACAGGTCCTTCATCAGGTCGCCGCTGACCTTCAGCCGCTTGTTGGCGTAGTGGTCCTTGTCGTCGGCGTCGCGTCGTTCGAGCGCCAGCTCGAAACACGCCTCGGCCATCCGGCAGAGGTAGTACGCCTTGTTGATACGCACGTCCTCCTCCTCGACGCCGTCCTCGTGGAGGTGCGGCAGGAGGTAGCGGTCGATGACATAGTTGGCCCGCTTGAGCTGGTAGTTCTTGCCCTGGCCGGAGGCGACGCGCTTGCCGAGTTCCTCGATGGCGCCCTCGGTCGTCTGGACCTCGGCGGCCTCGAGGTTCTCGAGCATGAACTTCACGATCTCCGGGTCCTCGGAGACGCGGTGGACGATCTCCTCGTCGGATTCGAGTCCGAGCGCGCGGACGAGCGTCACGAAGTTGATGCTCCCCGAGACGGAGGGGAACGATACTTCGAGCAGCCCGTCGCGGGTGCGCTCGACGAGCACCAGCGCGCGGTACCCGCGGCGCTGGGAGAACGTCTTGGCGACCTCGATGGTGTCGCCGTACTTCGTGTCCGTCTCGGCGAGGATCTTGTTCGGCGCGAGGTCCTCGCTGGTCATCAGCACCCGCTCGGAACCGTTGACGATGAAGTAGCCGCCGGGGTCGGCGGGGTCTTCGCCGATGTCGATCAGTTCCTCGCGCGTGAACCCGGCGATGTTACACTTGTCCGAGCCGACCATGACCGGCATGCGGCCGATCTTCGTCTCGGTCTGGTCGACGACGCGCTCCTCTTCCTCCTCGCCGCCCTTGATGATCGCCATCTCCATGAAGACGGGCGCGGCGTAGGTGATGTTCCGGAGCCGGGCTTCCTGGGGGTAGAGCAGCTCCTCCGACCCGTCGGCCTCACGGACGCGCGGGGTGACCACCCGAACGTCGCCGAGCTCGACGTAGACGGGCTCTTCGCCCTCTTTGTCGCCGATGTCCGTCTCGATGGTCGCCTTCTCGTCGACGACCTCCTGCATCCCCCGGTTGAGGAACGCGTTGAACGAGCGGAAGTGGTGTTCTGCGAGCCGTTCCCTCGAGAAATACTCACGCGATATCTCGCGTCTGTCCTGAATGTTCATATTATTCCACGACGAGTCGGTATACGACTGCTCGGTCGGTCGTTCGCGAGTCCCGTGTGACCTGGACCACGTCGCCCGTCTCGACGTCGGCCTCCAGATCGCGCATCGCGGGGTCGGTTCGCTTGATCTTCGGCAGGTCGGTTTTCTTGATGTTGTACTCCTCGAGTACGCCCTCGATTTCCTCACCGTCGAGGACCGTGTGGTCTGGAACGAGTTCGTGTTGGCTTACGTCTACCATGTGTGTGGTTGTCCGGAGTGAGAAGTTGCTGTCACGAGATACTACAGGCGCCTATAACCGCGAGCTATAAAACGCTTACCAAGTCTGCCGAGCACGGCTGTTCGCACCGCGATCAGTTGTCGTGGAAACGCGACGTTGTCGGTTCGTGACAACGGATACGCGGAAGCCATTGATAGGTGTTGGGGTACGAGGGGGATTGGCACGGTTCAGGCGATGCGATCGACCGAGGGCGCCGACGTAACTGAAAAGCCTTTTCCGTGTGTTCTTCCCAGGTGTGCATGTAGCCCGGGTGGTGTAGTGGCCCATCATACGACCCTGTCACGGTCGTGACGCGGGTTCAAATCCCGCCTCGGGCGCTCTTTCGATTTCTCATCCGTGAGCG
>Ga0207813_100284_pt1 | contig 34211 bp, 27 predicted proteins | sample A23E3SouthBayCA_2_FD_187730 | JGI IMG/M metagenome (GOLD analysis project Ga0207813, IMG submission 187730) | Aerobic enrichment media microbial communities from Eden Landing Ponds, California, USA - A23 E3 (4) (SPAdes) | ecosystem: Environmental > Aquatic > Marine > Unclassified | place... | reverse complement strand
TCTGTGCCGGCCACGTTCGGCCCGCGACCAGGGTCGCGGTCCTCGTAATCGGCTGGTGAAATTTCTACGATACCGAGCGAGTGCGGCGCTGAGACCGCCAGGTCTCAGCAGAGCACGAGAGACGTGGCCGGCACCAACTGCCTCCATTCGACGAACGCAACGCTCGCTTGCGAGCGTTAAGTTCGTCGCCTGTACATACCAATCAGAGGCGACCGAAATCGAGTCGACACAGAGTCCGACGCTACGCTGGTGAGAGTCCAGATGGTGACCGACGGGAACTGTTTTTGTACTCGCTCCAGTAGTACCGCGCATGGCAGAAGGCTCGATCGAGGTGCTCTCGACAGGCACGGAGGCCCCGGATTTCGAACTGCAGGGAACGGACGGGGGAACACACAGTTTAGACTCGTTCGCGGACTACGAAGCCCTCCTCCTCGTGTTCACGTGCAACCACTGTCCCTACGCGAAGGCGAAGTTCGACGAACTGAACGCCATCGCCGAAGAATACGACGACGTCGCCGTGGTCGGGGTCAACCCGAACAACAACCCCGACTATCCCGACGACTCCTTCGAGCGGATGGGAGAACTCGTCGAGGACGGGACGATCCAGTACGACGCCTACCTCTTCGACGAGGACCAGCGTGTCGCCGCGGCCTACGGCGCGGTCTGTACGCCGGACCCGTTCCTCCTAGAGCGAACGAACGGTTCCTTCGAGGTCGCGTTCCACAGCCGGCTGGACGACGCTACCAACCCCGACGACGAACCCACGCGCGCCGAGATGCGCGAGGCCATCGACGCGCTCCTGGCCGGCGAGGAGATTCCGGTCGAGGAGAACCCGTCCCGCGGGTGTTCGATCAAGTGGCGCGAGGGCAACGAACCCGACTACTGGGACAGGGTGTAGGTATCGGTGCGAGGGTGTCATGAAACGAAGACCGTTCCTCACCACGTCTGTTGTAGCAGGAATTAGCCTCGTCGGGGGTTGTTTGGGAAACGGGTCGCCGACGACATCACCTGGTGAGAGCGTTGAATCACCGAGTCCGACAGCCGTAGAGAATCCCGGGCGGCGAGTCTCACTGGTCGAGACTGACGATGTTCCGGACCACGAACTCTCGATCGAGGTGACGCTCCGTTCGAACCAGGTGGACACCGCGTCGCCGGCCACACTCGAAGTCCGGACGACGAACACGGGGCCACCACGGCGACTCAAAATCGAGTCGGGCTCCGATTGCTGTCTGTTCAACCGTCAGTATCAGGGGAGTGACCCACAGGGGTTGTACCTCTATCACCGGAATAGGACTCCGGAAGAGAGAGAACAGAACCGATGGGAGGAAACCACGACCCCCAACGGGAGCGGGTTTGGAGATTACGGATGTGGGGCCCCGCTTTACGAGCAGGGCGATTCGGTCGCAAACGAGTACGAAATCTGGGATGATTATCGGATTTCCGGCTATTATCCGACTGGAACCTATCGATTTGCGGCTCCGATCGAAATCAGCGAAGCGGACGAACGAGGGGAAAGCGAGATACTGGCCGAAGTTACCTGGGGATTCTCGATCGACGTGACGACGGACGAATAGCCAATTGCGGTCCGAGACCGAGCGGATCTTGGGAGCAAGAAAACGGGTGCGAAAACCGTTGTATGACACTCTTATGGAAAATGCGAGGCTAAAACCTCTCCCTTCAGGGCGGGGAGGATGTCAACGGTACAGGTACACAGGGGCAGGTATCCAGACCTCCCGGACTACGCCCCGGGAACTCGCTCGATCGCCGCCAGCAGTCGCTCCTCGTAGAACTCCTGCTCGAATCCGGAGAGTTCGCCCATCCTGGCCATCCCCCCGACGGAAACCGCGAGCGTCTCGACCCGGGACAGCGGTTCCGCCGCGTGGAAGGCATCGGGGAGTGCGGCGATGTCCCGGTAGCCGTCGTAGAACGTCTCGCGGACGTCCCAGTCGGCGGTCGGGTCGTGCATCCAGTTGCCGTTGGCCGCTTTCACGACGTCCCGGGACCGGTACCCGGCGTATGAGTGGTCGAAGTCGAGGACTCCGGTCAGTTCGTCGTCCCGGAACAGGAGGTTGTCCGGCGAGAAGTCGTTGTGACAGAGGACGACCGCCCCGCGGTCGCTCGACTCGAACGCTCGGGACTCGAACAGTCGCTCGACCGCTCGCCCCGCCCTCTCCAGTCCGCCCGCCTGCAGGTACCCGGCGTTGTCCTGCACCTTTCGATGTCGCCACTCGTTCAGACTCCCCTCGTCGAACTCCTCTATAGTCACGTCGTCACCGGATCCGGCCGCGGTCACACCGTCGTCGAACCGTAACCAGCCGGGGTGGTCGAACCGGACAGCGTCGTGTATCTCGGCGAGACACCGTCCCGCGTTCCGGACCCGTTCCGGGGAGACGTCGCGCTCGGCGGTGGTTCCCGGCAGTTTCTCGACGACGGTGTACGCTCGTCCCTCGTACTCCCGGACGCTCCCGGTCACGAGGTCCGGCACAGGGAGGGCCGTCCCCGCCACGAGACCGTAACAGCGCAGGCCCCGGCGCAGGACGTCCGTCTGGCCGTCGCCCGCGAGCTGGAGGACGTAGTCGGTGCCGTCGACGCTGACCTCGTAGGTCTCGTGTATCAATCCTGCCTCGATCTGCCCACTGACGACCGTGCCCTCCCCAAGCTCTCGCCGTGCTATCGCGGCGACTCGTTCGTCCATCGGACGTGGGGTCGGTATCACCCACCGCACAAAGAGCGTACCGGCGGCGTGACACGCCGACACACGATGCGGAAACCCTTTTGCCCGCGCTGGGCGGGGTAGGAGTATGAGCAGTCGCGAAGCAGTCCTGGACCTGCTCCGGGAGAACGCCCGCTACTCGACCGACGACATCGCCCGCATGACCGACCTCTCCGCCGAGGAGGTCGAGGCGACCATCGAAGCGCTGGAAGACGACGGGGTGATCCGCGCCTACCAGGCGGTCGTCGACGTCGAGAAGGCCGAGCCCGAGCGGGTGCGGGCGAGCGTCGAGTTGAACGTCACGCTGGACCGCGAGACGGGCTACGACGACATCGCCGAGCGACTCGCGAAGTTCCCCGAGGTGAAGACCCTGCGACTGGTCAGCGGCGACTTCGACTTCGCCATGGAAGTGGAGGGCGACTCCATGAGCGAGGTGTCGCGGTTCATCAGCGAGCAGGTCGCACCCGTCCCCGAGATCACCCAGACGGTGACTCACTATATCATGGAGACCTACAAGGACCGCGGCGTCGAGTTCGGGGACGGCCACGACGACGACCGCCTGTCGATATCGCCATGACCTTCGAGGAGTCCGAGCGTCTCGAAACCGTCCCGCCGAGCGGGATCCGCCGCTTCTTCGAGATCGCCGAGGAGTACGACGACATCATCTCACTCGGTGTGGGCGAACCCGACTTCGCGCCGCCGTGGGCGGCCCGCGACGCCGCGATCGCCTCGCTGGAGCGGGGCCAGACCTCCTACACCGCCAATCGAGGGATGCGCGAGTTGCGCGAGCGACTCTCGACACACGCCGCCGAGAAGTACGGCCTGTCCTACGACCCGGACGACGAGATCCTCGTCACGACGGGCGTCAGCGAGGGCGTCGACCTGGCCTTTCGCGCGTTCCTGAACCCGGGCGACAGCGTGGCGATCGCCCAGCCCTGCTACGTCTCCTACGTCCCCGGCGCGCAACTGGCGGGGGCCGAGGTGGTCGACGTGCCGACCCGCGAGGCCGACGACTTCACGCTGACTCCGGAGGTCCTCGAAGCGTCGGGCGCAGCGGCGGCCGACCTGCTCGTGATGTGTTACCCGAACAACCCGACGGGCGCGACGATGACGAAGGCGGAACTCGAACCGGTCGCCGAGTTCGCCCGCGAGCACGACCTGCTGGTCGTCTCCGACGAGGTGTACGCCGACCTCACCTACGACCACGAACACACCTCGATCGCGACGCTGCCGGGCATGCGCGAGCGGACGGTGGTGTTCAACGGCTTCTCGAAGGCCTACGCGATGACCGGGCTCCGACTGGGCTACGCGATGGGCCCCCCCGAGGCCATCGAGGCGATGAACCGCATCCACCAGTACACGATGCTCTCGGCGCCGACGACTGCCCAGCACGCGGCCGTCGAGGCGCTGGACAACTGCGACCCGGACGTCGCGGAGATGCGCGAGCAGTACGACCGCCGCCGGAAGTTCCTCCTCTCGCGGTTCGGAGACGTCGGTATCGACTGTTTCAGGGCCGCGGGCGCGTTCTACGCGTTCCCCGAGTGTCCATGGGACGACAGCGCGGCCTTCGCGGAGGCGCTCATCGAAGAGGAGCGGGTCGCGGTCGTCCCCGGCGACGTCTTCGGCGCGGGCGGCGAGGGTCACCTCCGCGTGTCATACGCGACCGGACTCTCACAACTGAAAGAGGCGATGAACCGCATCGAGTCGTTCGTCGACTGAGCCCGCACCCCGTGCTGCCGGAGCGCGCCCCTGGCTGGCGTGCCGGAGCACGTCACTGACTGGCGTGCCGGAGCACGTCACGTGACCGGTTCGAACCCAACGCGAGTCCAGTTTTCGAGACCATAACTGTCGATCATACACAACGTCTCGGAACCGACGTCTGTCCCGGCCCAGCCAGTTTTCAAATTCGATGTTACGACCCCCTTATCGAGCCCGCGATCACGGTAATCTCCACCTGAAACGGCGGAAAACCGCCCATTTGAGGGTTCCCTGGGCTCCTCGCGGCCGAACAGCTCTCGAAGCTGGCGTTCTCGCGGTGGAGTATTGGGCGTAAAGTTTTTTCTGCCGTGACAGCAGTAAGCTTGTAATGGCAATCGATGACACGGGGGGCAACGAGTCGGACCAGGTCGGATCGGGGTCGACCCTGACCGGGGACGAGGGCGTGACGGTCGGGGAGTACACGTGGAACGACCTCCGGCGGGACGTCCACACGGGTGGCCGTTTCGACCGAAGCGAGTATCTGGGATTCGACCCGACCGATATCGAAGACCGGATCAGCGACGCGGCGAGTTCGGCGAAGACGCTCGACCGCGAGTGGGACGAACTGATCGAGGCCGAACGGTCGTTCGTCGTCAAGGACCGCTACACCTGGGAGCACTTCAAACAGGAGTACTACTACGAGAGCGACGGGAGCATCCCCCGGGGCGGCGACGGCCGGAAGGTACCCTTCGAGCCCGAGGAGTCCCTTGGGTTCGACCCGTCGGAGACCGGGGACCGACTCGCCGACGCGGGGGGTGTCGCCAACAGTCTCGCCGCGCTCGTCGACGAGCGTACCGTCGACGTCAACCCCAATCTGGACGAGGACGCCTTCTTCTCGACGAACGAGGGCAATACGACGGTCGTCAACCGGTACGACCTCGAGAAGGCGGTCCCGGACGAGAAGAAGAAACACTTCGTCGAGGAGGAGCGCTACTGGGTGAACAAACCCTACGCCTGCGTGGTGATCTTCCACTCGCGCAAGGAGAACGAGCGCAAGTACTACGCCATCCAGCCCTACCAGAACGACATCGAGTCCCAGATCGCCGAGTTCCTCTCGGGCAAGCTCCGGTCGGCGATCAAGTACTCCGACGACGACGTCGTCGTGGAGGGGACCGAGACGGACCGCGCCAACGTCATCCAGCGCGAGACCGAGCAGTTGCTCGACCGCTACGACCTCTACACCCCGCCCGAGCAACGCGAGATGGGGATGGTCGACCAGATGAAAGACATGCTCGGCATGGAGGTCGCCCTCGACGACATCGAGGGACAACTCGAGGGCATCGAGGCCCGCCCCGAACCGGCTATCATCGAGGAGGACGCCGACACGCTCACCGAGTACCAGGTCGAGAAACTGCTCTACCGCCTGAAACGGGACTTCGTCGGCTACAGCCGCATCGGTCCCATCAAACACGACATCAACGTCGAGGACATCTCCTGTGACGGGTACAACACCCGCGTCTTCGTCTACCACACCGAGTACGAGAACATCATCACCAACATCGAACACGGCGAGAGCGAGCTCGACGACTTCGTCGTGAAACTCGCCCAGCGCTCGGGCAAGGGCATCTCCAAACGCCAGCCCCAGGTCGACGCCACTCTCCCCGACGGCTCCCGTGCCCAGCTCACGCTCGGCCGTGAAGTCTCCGACCACGGGACCAACTACACCATCCGCCAGTTCAAGGACGTCCCCTTCACCCCCGTGGACCTCATCAACTGGAACACCTTCTCGCTCGACGAGATGGCCTTCCTCTGGCTCTGTATCGAGAACAACAAGTCGATGATCTTCGCCGGCGGTACGGCATCCGGGAAGACCACCTCACTGAACGCCGTCTCCCTCTTTATCCCCAGCAACGCCAAGATCGTCTCTATCGAGGACACCCGCGAGGTCGAACTACCCCAGCGCAACTGGGTCGCCTCCGTGACGCGGCCTTCCTTCGGCCAGGACGACAAGGGTGACGTCGACGAGTTCGACCTGCTGGAGGCCGCACTCCGCCAGCGACCCGACTACATCGTGATGGGCGAGGTGCGTGGCGAGGAGGGTCGCGTCCTCTTCCAGGTCATGTCGACCGGTCACACCACCTACACCACCTTCCACGCCGACTCCACCGCGGAGGTCATCAAGCGCTTTACGACCGACCCGATCAACGTCTCGAAGACGCTGTTTACGGCACTGGACCTGGTCTCTATCCAGACCCAGACGCGGGTGGGCGGCGACAAGGTCCGCCGGAACAAGACGCTCACCGAGATCAACGAGTACTCCGCGGAACACGACGAGATCAACGTCAGGGACGTCTACCAGTGGCAGGCCGAGTCCGACGAGTACCTCCAGATGGGGAACTCCAACACGCTCGAAGAGATCAAGTTCGACCGCGGGTGGACCCAGGAACGGCTCGACGAGGAACTGTTCAAGCGCAAGGTCGTCCTCGCGTTTCTCATCGAGGAAGGACTGAACACCTACACCGAGGTGGCGGCGACCGTCCAGGCGTTCATCAACGACCCCGACACGATCATGTCGCTCATCGCCCAGGGACAGCTCACGCGGTCACTGGAGGACCTCCGGGAGATGGAGTCGGTCGAGATCGATATCGACCCGGAAAAAGAGAAGATGGTGCCCAGGCCGGACCCGGGCGAGGAGATGCTCGAAGAAGCGGGCGACATCCTCGACAACGCGGGGCCGCTGTTCGATAGCCTCCGCGAGGCCGAGACCACGGACATCGTCAACGCGCTGACCGGCATGGAGGCCGAAGACGACATCACGCCGGTGCCGGCCGAGTCGGAGGGCGAGGAGTCCTTCGACTTCAGCGAGTTCGTCCCCGCGGCCGGCGCGGAGGCTGACGAGGCATGAGTCTCGGGAGGAGTTCGAGCCAGGTCGGCTCCACGAGCACGCTCGGCGACGCCTTCTACCCGCTGTACCGGCTCATGTTCGACGAGGAGGGGGACTTCGTCGCCAGCGTCGAGGACAAACTCGGCGAGGCGCGCATGGCCGACAACGTCGAGATGTACATCTCGCGCGCGCTCGCTATCGGGACGATCGCGGGGCTGATGCTCTGGCTGCTGGGCATGCTGCTCAGCTACCTGATGATCACCCAGGTGCTCGCGCTCACCGCCGAGGAGATCACGCTCCTCGGACTCGAACTCCCCGAGGGGGTCGCGAATACGGCGAACATCCTCAAGATACCGGCACTGGCGTTTTTCTCCGGACTGGTCTTCGGAACGATCGGCTTCGCGACCGGTTTCGGTTCGCTCCTCTCGATCCCCTACTTCCGTTCGAACTCCCGCCAGCGGGAGATCAACGTCCTGCTGGCCGACTCGGTCGCGTTCATGTACGCGCTGTCGGTCGGCGGTCTCAACCAGCTCGAGATCCTGCAGGCGATGGCCCAGGCCGACGACACCTACGGCGAGGTCTCCCGGGAATTCCAGGTCATCGTCCTCGAGACGGAGTACTTCGACACCGACTACCGGACCGCGATCCGCAACCAGGCGCTCCAGACGCCCAGCGAGGAACTCGGCCAGTTCCTGACGGACATGCTGTCGATCGTTGACTCCGGCGGGGACATGACGTCGTTCCTCGAAGACCAGAAGGACAAGCACATGCGGACGGCCAAGCAGGAACAGAAGATGGTGCTGGACACCCTCGAACTGTTCGGGGAGATGTACATGACCCTCTCGCTGTTCCCCCTCCTCCTCATCATCATCCTCGTCATCATGAGCATGATGTCCTCGGGGTCGCGCATGGACATGATGCTCGGGACGGTCTACGGGCTCATCCCGCTCATCGGACTCGGGTTCCTGGTGCTCACGTCGACGGTCACCCAGGACAGCGTCGGCGACGGCTACCTGCGCCCCGACCGTGGTGACGGCGAGACCTACGCCGAGGCCGACGAGGGGATTCTGAGTCTCGGTCTCGTCGAGAACTACACCGGCACCTACAGCGTCTTCGACCGGATCCGGAGCCGTGAGGGCAGCTACCGCGTGGTGGAGGTCCTGAAAGCGCCTCACATCTTCTTCCGGGACAACCCGCTGATGGCGCTCACGCTGACGGTGCCCTTGACCCTGCTCTTCTACATGGCGGTCATTTACTTCCACGCCGCGCCGATGAACATCGCCGAGTTCGTCACGCCCGCCGGTAACGAGGTACCCGAGAAGATCGGCTTCATCCAGCCCGGAACGCTCGGCACCGACCCCTGGAGGCATCCCGCCATCGTCGGGACGTTCATGTGGGTGTACGTCCCCATCTACCTGAACCTCCTCCCGCTCGCTATCTTCCACGAGTGGAACCTCCGGACCCGGCGGAGCGTCATCGGTAACCTCTCGGAGAACCTCCGCAAGCTCTCGTCGGCCAACGAGACCGGGATGACCCTGCTCGAATCGATCAAGGTCGTCGCCGACACGTCCTCGGGGCGGATGGCCGACGAACTCGAGTCCATGCACGCGAAGGTCAACTACGGCACCAGTCTCAAGAACGCACTCCGGGAGTTCAACAACCGCTATCACATCCCCCGGCTCGCCCGCACGGTCAAGCTCATCGGCGAGGCACAGGAGGCCTCGAGCCAGATCCAGGACGTCCTCTCGACGGCGGCCCAGGCCAGCGAGAACCAGGACGACATCGACCGCGAGCGCAAGTCACGCACGCGGATGCAGATGGTCATTATCATCATGACTTACCTCACGCTGCTCGGCGTGATGGCCCTGCTGAAGATCAAGTTCCTCACCGTCATGGGCGACCTCGCCCAGCAGACCGCCGGCACCAGCAGTTCCGGTTCCGGGCAGGCCCCGGGCGGCGACCTCAGCAGCGTCAACGTGCAGGTGCTCTCGGTGCTGTTCTTCCACGCCGTCGTCCTCCAGGCACTGCTCTCGTCGTTCATCGCCGGCTACATCCGCGAGGTGAGTCTCATGGCCGGGCTGAAGTTCGCGGTCACGCTGCCGACCATCGCGCTGGTCGTCTGGTACGTCGTCGAGCTCATGTCGGCCTGAGGACGGTCCGCTCGGCCTGTCACGTTCCGTCTCCGGCCCGTCTGACCCACGTCTGACTGACACTCTTGTACAGGGGGCGTCTGGGCTCGACCATGCGGGGTCGTAACAAGGACCACGACGGGAGCAGGGACGACCGGATCATCAACCCCGAGGGAGAGGCGACGGAGCGCCTGAAAGCGATGCTCGACGCCCAGTGGGGACGCGAGGATTCCGAGAGAGAGGAGGAGACGGAGACAGGGGTCGAGGCGGAGTGAGTAGACGAGTCGGGACGACTGCGTAGAAGCGTCGAGAGAATCGTTCAGTCGCGCGAACCACAGAGGCATTCGTGGCCCTGTGCGGAACGGCCCACGACGAAAGCGTGAATTTCCGTGGCGAGTTCGTGCATCTTCCGAGCACGCTCGGTCGTGGCGAGTCCGTCCTGGTAGTAGGTCTTTGCCCGGTGCTCGCGCCACATGTCCGCAAGGTCCTCGGCGACCGATTCGGCGAAGATACCGACAGTGGCGGCCTCGCGGTACACGCCTGGATGGCTTCCGGGCAAGCCGTCGGGCTCTGTCGTCCCGCTTCGACATCGGTCGGTCTGTGGTCGAACACCGCCTTGCGGACCGGATCCAGTCGCTCGTCACCGTAGACCGTGATGCCTTCCCGGAATATCTCCCGGAGTTTCGGTGCTGCACGCTCTGCACTCTCGACCGACTCGACGTACGGTTCGAACTCGAACCGGTCGCCGTCGAAGCGCCGCTCGCCGAGGTCGGCCACCACGCCGGTCACGACCCGTCGCGCGACCGTCCGGTCGCCCTCGACGACGACGAACAGGTCGATGTCGCTCCGTCTGTCGGCGCTCCCGCGGGCGACGCTCCCGAAGACGACGACCCCGACCAGGTCCTCGATCTCGTCGGCCTCGTCGACCGCCGTCCGAATGCGCTCGACGAACGCCCGAACAGGGTCGTGGAACTCCGACTGTTCGATGGCGAGTATCGGGTCGTCCTTTTCGAGTCGCTCCGGGTCGATGGAGACGTAGTTTCGCTGTGGCGTCTCACGGATCCGGACGACACCGACGCTATCGAGCAGTTCGACGGCCCGCCAGACCGTCGAGCGGGCCGCTCCCGTCGCCTCCGCGAGTTCCGCGATGGTGAACTCCGTCTCGTGGGCGTCGGCCAGCAGTCGGAGGACCTCGTCCGCTGCTTCGAGGCGAAAGACGTCGACGTCGTCACCCGGGTTCACGTCGATACTGGCCTTTATACCTTGTTGCGTATTCTCGGACACCATATTATTTTGTGCAACGAGATATATATGAGTTGTGGGGGATACGGTTGGGGAGACCGTTCCGAGAACAGATGGTCAGTTCGGAACTGGCCAGTCGGGGCTGATACCGGGGAAGGGAGTTCTCGCCGAACCGCACTCTTCCGAGTTCAGACAAAGCATTTATCGAAGACAACTTTTGCATCAGTATGGGAATCCCGCTATCACGACGGCAGTTCCTCAACCTCTCGGGTGCAGTTGTCGTGTCCTCTGCGGGCTGTATTTTTGCCGAAGACCCGAACGTAGCCGACTTCTTCCTCGACAACAGCCGAGATCAGGAAGTCACAGTCACGACGGTTGTCACGCGTATCTCGGACGGCGAAGAGATCGTGAACGATACGACGACGATCCCGAAGGAGGATCATCACGAATACGAGGACCCGATTACTGACGTAGCGACGGTTCGGATTCACGTTTCCACAGCCGGTGGACTGGAAAACCGACTCGAATGGGAGTTCACGGATGACGAAGCGACCGGCCTGTGGGTGACGATAGCCGAAGACGAGATCGATATCGGGCCATACGCGGCGTAGTCCCAGGTTAACGGGAGAGGCAGTCCGATGGTATCAGGGCTGCTCACCGTAATCGGCGCTGGTCCCATCCTTTCTCGGATCCACTGAAGAAACCGGGCGGTAGAAACGAGAACGCGACGGTGTGGTAGTTCAGTCCGACACGCTGACGCCACCGAAGGCGGCGAAGCCGGTGACGACCAGGTCAAGGTCTTCGTTGTGCCGTTCGGTTCGGGCGCGGTCGTCGGAGGCCCCACCCAGGACCGGCAGGACGTCCATCCTGACATTCCACTCGCGCGGGACGACGACCTCGACGCCGCCGAACAGCGCGACGGCGTTGACCTGTGCGGGCCGGTCGGCGATCTCGGCGTCGCGCAGGTCGAGTTCGGTCCCGCCGAATATCGCGGTGAGGTCCGCACCGGTGAACCCCGCCGACGTGTTGCGCTTCTCGACGCCGCCGAAGGCCGCGAACGCGCTGGTGTAGGCGTCGTCGGTCTCGCGGACGGCCGAGCGGAACTGCCCCAGCAGGACCGACAGCCCGAAGGCGATCACCAGGACGGGCCAGAAGACGACGACCTCGTCGACGGTCGCGTAGTCCAGCGCCACGAGTTGCCAGGCGCCGGCGAGGCCAACCAGGACGACCGGCCCGACGACGTTCCGGAAGCGACTCTGCACGAGCGACCACAGTCCCACGAGGACGAACAGCGACGGGACGTACAGCAGCGCGTTCTCCGTCGGCAGGAGGCCGGTCGTGTCGAGCAGGAGCAAGATACCCACCAGGACGATGATGGCGCCGAACAGGAGCTGGCCGGTCGGGAGCCGCCGTGATTGCGTTGTCGTGCTCATGTCGATAGATACGACAGCTGACGGGATAAAGTTACGCGCCGATCCCCGGACGGCGAGAATCCGTCAGATGCCGAAATATTGCGACTTGGGCCGATAAGGGCGCCATTCACTCACGATAGACTGGCGACCAGGTCGCTCGAAACTGGCCAGATTGCTACCACGTATCACTACGAGTATAAGTCGTCAGGACGCGTCTCTGTAGACATGGCACGCAAGATCACCATGTTCGAACTGTACTTCGACGGCGCGCACTTCGGCCCCTCTGTTCCCGAGGCCGCCGAGGAAGACCCGGACGACGAGATGGCCGACACCTACTACGAGGACGCGTCGGACGACGAGATGGACTCGGGCCGGTCGATGCGCCCCGCCCTCGCCGCGGTCGGTGCGATCGCTGCCGTCTCGGCGGTCGGGTTCCTGGCGGCCCGACGGTTCCGCGGCGGGGACGAGGACGACTTCGGGTTCGACGAGCCCGACCACGACCACGTCGAGATCGACGAAGCCGAGCACGCCGACGAACCCGTGATGGAGTAGGGCACGGGTAGTCCCGGCGCGATTTCTGACTGAGAACGGTTGCTGTCGTCGCTTCCCCACGGTCCGCATGGAGTGCGATATCGGATGTTTTCACCGACCAGTACTGGTTCGACACACTGTCTTGGCGGCGAGTCCCCAGTCACCCGCCGGTCCGCCCCTGTCGCCCGTCGGTCGTCCTGTGTGACGGGTGCCACGTCTCGTGTCCCGCGTCGGAAGTGCCGTGTTCGCAGTTCTTATGCTCGCGACCCCACCACGTCCAGAGGAATGCGGCGCCCACAGCCGGTCGTCCTCGCCGTCATCGTCAGCACGTTCTTCGTCGGGCTCGGCGGTGGCGTCGTCTTCCCGGTCCTCCCGAACCTGGGTTCCGTCCTGGGGATTTCGCCGTTCCTCGTCGGGCTCATCCTGAGCGCGAACCGCTTTACCCGGATCCTGGCCAACGCGCCCGCGGGGTCGCTCGTCGACCGGATCGGCACCCGGACGCCGTTCGTCGTCGGGCTGTTCGTCGAGGGACTGGCGACGCTGGGGTACGTCGTCGCCATCGAGGCACCGCTCCCCGAGGTGTGGTTCCTCCTCGCCCGGATTCTCTGGGGGGTCGGCAGCGCGCTCGTGTTCGCGACCGCCTATACTATCGCCGCCGACGTCAGCGACGGGAACTCGCGCGGGACGAACATGGGCATCGTCCGCGCCGGGATCACGCTGGGGTTCCCCGGCGGCCTGGTGATGGGCGGGGTCGTCAGCGACCTCTACTCCGTGTTCGTGGCGTTCGTCCTCGCGGCCGTCGCCGCGCTACTGGCGAGCGTACTCGCCTACTTCACCGTCCCGGAGACCCACGTCGAGGGCCACCGCAACGCAGTCAAGCCCTGGGAGATCGATACCGCACTCCCGACGCTCACCGCGGGGTTCGTCAACTTCGGGCTCTTCTTCGCCTACCTCGGCGCACTGTTCTCGACGCTCGTGCTGTTCGTCGAGGCCGAGTCGTTCACCGTCTGGGGGTACGGCCCACAGGGGATGTCCGGCCTGCTGATGGCGGTGACGGTGCTCACGGCGGCCGTCTTCACCCTCGTCGGCGGGAAGGTCAGCGACGACCTCGGCGCGCGAGTGCCGACGCTGCTCGTCTTTCTCGTCGTCTCGTTTGCCGGGTTCGTACTGCTCGCCCTCGCGTCGTCGCTGACCGACCTCGTCGTGGCCTGTGTCTGCATCGGCGCCGGCCAGGGCGGGACGAACGGCCCCCTCATCGCCCTGCTCGCGGACATGACGCCCAACGAGCGGACGGGGCGGGCGATGGCGACCAACAACGTCTTCGGCGACCTGGGCGGTGGCCTCGGACCGATGGTCTCGCTCCCGGTCGTCGAGTCGGTCGGATTCTCGCCGGTCTACGCCGCCTGTGCGATAATTCCGCTGCTCGCTGGACTGTGCCTCCTCGGCGGCGTCTACTCACAGACCGGGAGCGTGAACCCGCGGACTGCCGCCGTCGGTGACGACTGACCAGCTATCAATCGATGGTCTCGGGGGGCAGGAGTTTTATCTGTCGAGACTCCCACCGTCGGATATCGCGATGTCGGACGACCCAGAGACTGGACGGGCGACGGCGGACGGGTCGGGCGACCGGTCGACGGAGCACTCCACCGACTGGTCGTCCGGCGGCGACGAACCGACGGCCGTCGACACCTCGCCACCCGAGGAGACTGGGGTGGCCAGCGAGGTCGAAGCGCCCGACGATGGCGACTCGTCCGGGGAGTCGATACCACCCGCGCGGAGCGACCCGCCGGACGCCACGGTCACTGGAGCAGACGGGAGTTCCGACGCCGAGAGCAGTCCGCCAGCGTCGGCGCTCGAACCGTCGCGCGAAACCGTCGAAGAAGCCGTCGTCGCCGACGTGAACGCGTGGTTCGACGACCACGAGGCGGAGACGGTTCCCGGACGCCCCGCCGAGGAGTATATCGCGGAGTCGTGGTTCGACTTCTCGTATCTGGAGGACTACGCCGAGCGCGAGCGCTACTGGGTCGCCGAACCCTACGCCTACGTGACCGTCCTCTACGACGACTCGACGAACAGCTACCGCTATCACGTCGTCGAACCCGCACTCGACGAGTTCGAGGAGTACGTCCGCGACGACCTCGTGAGCGTCCTCCGGAGCGACCTGATGTACCGGGATATCGACGACGAGGCCGACCGCGCGACGGTCTTCGACGAGGAACTCCCGCGCGTCATGCGTGAGCACGCGGCGACGGTCGACGACGGCACGCTCGCGGCCGTGGGCTACTACCTGCGCCGGGACGTCGTCGGCTACGGCAAGGTCGACCCCGTGATGCGCGACCCCGGCGTCGAGGATATCTCCTGTGACGGTGCCGATACGCCGCTGTTCGTCTACCACCACAACTACCGCGACCTGCGGACGAACCTCAGTTTCGAGGCCGAACGCCTCAACGCCTACGTCACTCGCCTGGCCCAGCGGGCGGGCAAACATCTCTCGGTCGCGGACCCGCTGGTCGACGCACGCCTCCCCGACGGCTCGCGCGTCCAGTTGACGCTGGGCGGCGAGGTGACGACACGGGGTTCGAACTTCACCATCCGGAAGTTCGCACAGGTGCCCTTCACCCCGGTCGACCTGATACGGTGGGGGACCTACTCGCTGGAGCAGATGGCGTTTCTCTGGCTGGCCGTCGAGAACCGGCTGTCGCTGCTCGTCGCCGGCGGGACCGGGTCGGGCAAGACGACGACGCTCAACGCCCTCTCGCTGTTTATCCCGCCCGACAGCAAGGTCGTCTCCATCGAGGACACGCCCGAGATCACGCTGCCCCAGGACAACTGGATCCAGAGCATCACCCGCGAGGCTGTCAACGCCGCCAGACACGGCGCGGTCGACATGTTCGACCTCCTGCAGTCGGCACTGCGCCAGCGCCCCGAGTTCCTCGTCGTCGGCGAGATCCGGACCGAGAGCGAGGTCGCACACACGTTCTTCCAGTCGATCGCCACCGGCCACACGGCCTACACGACGTTCCACGCCGACACGATGCGCGGGATGCTCAGTCGCCTGGAGAACGACCCGCTGAACGTCCCGCCGGGGATGATCGCCAACCTCGACCTGGTCGCGATCCAGCAACAGGTCCAGCAGGGCGGCAAGCGCGTCCGGCGCAACCGCCAGCTCGTCGAGGTGCGCCGCGCCGACGAGGCCGAGACCGACCTGCGAACCCGGACGCTGTACGAACACGACGCCGCCACCGACACGATCGAGCGGCTCCGCGACTCGCTCGTCATCGACGAGGTCGCCGACCAGCGCGGGTGGAGCGAGGACCGCGTCGAGACGGCGCTCGAACGGCGACGCGCGGTACTCGCGTACCTGCTCGACGAGGAGATCACGGGGTACGACGAGGTGACGCGGACGGTCCGCGGGTTCATGCGCGACCCCGAATCCGTTCTCGAGGCGGTCCGCGGCGGCGAGTTCGAGCCCCACGACCTCCCACCGGTCGACACACAGCCATGAGCGGCGATGCCGGCGGCAGTGGTGATTCCGACGACGGTGACGGCTCGTCTGGTGGCGACGAACGCGGCGGTGCCGCCGGTGACGCCAGCGTCGGGGACGCCCCGTTCCGGGGTGCAGGTATCGACGAGGAGACTGCCGAGGCGGTGCTCGCCGACGCGCTCGACGACCCCGTTTCGCCCTCCCCTGGTGCGGACGAACTGGGAGACGGGGACGGGGACGGGGACGGGGACGGCGTGCCCGGCAACGGTGAGGGGGGCAGGTTCGGCGAGGCGAGATACGGTGAGGGCGGCCACGACGAGGCGGACCTCGACCCGCAACCGGAGGCCGCGCTCGGGCAACGAACCCAGGAGGGCGGAGCGGTCCGCCGGGCCGACGCCGCGGAACTCCGCGAGGCCTACGGCAGGGTGCGCGCGTACTTCAAGACCCGGCCGGAGCGCTATCGTGACCTCCAGCGACGCCTCAAGCAGGCACGGATCGGCGTCACCTACGACGAGTACCTCGAGAGGAGCGTCCACGTCGCCGCCGTCGCGGGCGTCGCGGGAGCAGCCCTCGGCGTCGCACTGCTGGCGGTCTGGTCCGTGCTCGTGGCACTGACGACGGGTGCCGGGACAGCCGGCGCGACGGCCGGAACGACGGTGACCGCCACGGGGGCGGGGGCCGGCGCGGGTGCCACGACGGGCGGCGCGTCGGTCGAGCTTCCGTCCCTCCTCCCGGGACTCGCCGCTGCGTTCGCGGGCGGTGTCGTCGGCGCGGCGACGGCGTGGGTCGGTCGGAACTACTACCTCCCGCGTCGGACCATCGCGGCGCGGCGCCGGGAGATCGCGCTGACGCTGCCCTACGCCATCACCTACACGTACGCGCTGTCGAACGGTGGCATGAACTTCGCGGAGGTCTGCCGGCGCCTGGCCGCTGCGGACGCCGTCTACGGCGAAGTCTCGAACGAGTTCGACGTCGTCGTCCGCGAGATGGATCTCTTCGGGAACGACCTCCCGCAGGCGCTAGGTAACGTCCGCGGACTGACGCCGAGCGAGTCCCTCCAGCGCTTCCTCGACGACCTGCTCTCGGTGCTGGAGTCCGGTGGCGACCTCGAATCGTTCCTCGAGGGCGAGTCCAGGGAGTACCTCGAGGACGCGCTCGACGAGCAGAAGTCGTTCGTCGAGACGCTCGGGACGCTCAGCGAGGTGTTCGTCGTCGCCTTCGTCGCGGCGCCGCTCTTTCTCATCGTCGTCATGCTCGTCGTGAGTTCGCTCGGGTCCAGTACCGTGCGCGAGACGACGCTGATAGTCTACCTCGTCTTCCCGCTGGCGATGGTGTTTTTCCTCCTGCTGGTCGACCTCCTCTCGGCACCGTACGAGCAACCGGCGGTCGCCCGCCGCACGGCGGAGACGAGCGAAACGCAGGGGGCGGTCACGGACGACGAGCGTTACGAGCGCTACGAGAGCGCGTCACGACGCCGGCGGCTCCGTGGACTCGTCACCGAACCGCTCGCGACGATGGGGCGCCGGCCGGTGAGGTCGCTGGCGCTCACGGTCCCGCTCGGCCTCGCAGTGGGCGGGCTCGCCGTCGCGACCGACACCGTCCAGCCGACAGTGGCGGCGTTTCTGGAGCGGCCGGTGGCGACGACGACCGGGCTGGCGGTCGCGCCGCTGCTCGTGGCGACGACACCCCTCGCGGTCCTGCACGAGCGCGAACGCCGGCGGCGACTCGTCCTCACCGAGCGGTTTCCGGACGTCCTCTCGATCCTCGCGAGCGCCAACCGGATGGGTATCGGCGTCGTCGACGGCCTCGACCTGGTGGTCCGGTGGACCTCCGGCACCCTCGCGACCGAGTTGCGGACGGTCCGCAACGACCTCGCCTGGAACCACGACTTCCCGACCGCCATCCTCTCCTTTGCCGACCGGATCCGCGTCCCGGGACTGACACGGACGATCCGGCTGGTCGCAGACGGGAGCCGCGCGAGTGGCGACCTCCACGAACTGCTGGAGGTGGCGGCGACCGACACCAGAGCGCGGGCGAAACTCCGCCGGACGCGTCGCCGTGCGGTCGGCTCCTACGTCGCCATCGTCGTCATCGGGTTCCTCGTCTACCTGCTCGTCGTCACCCTGCTCAGCCGGAGCTATCTCGCCCCCCTCGAGGCGCTCCCGGAACTCCCCGAGACGTCGGCGACGACCGGCGCGCCGCTGGGGGCCGACGTCCCCGTCGACGCCTTCGAGGTGCTCTTCTTCCACTCGGCGCTCGTCCAGGGCTTCGGGAGCGGTCTCCTCGCCGGCAAACTCGCCGAGAACGACCTCAAGAGCGGCCTCAAGTACGGCATCGGACTCGTCGTCGTCACCGTCGTCACGTTCGCCCTGTTCGTCTGACCATGTCACGAGATACCCCTCCCGAGACACGACGCCCCGGGCGCGACGACCGTGCCGCCGGGTCCGACAGCTGTCCTGTCGGGTTCGACGACAGTGCCGTCGGAACCGGCGGCCGCACTATCGGATTCGACGACCGCGGCGTCTCGCCGGTCGTAGGTGCGCTCCTCCTGTTTGCCATCGGCGTCATGCTGGTGGCGACGCTGCAGGTGACGGCGGTGCCGGCGCTCAACGAGCAGGTGGAGTTCCGCCACAGCGAGCGCGTCCAGTCGGACCTGGTCGGAATCTCGGCAGCCGTCGACCGGACGGCCGCGACGGGGCTCGGCCAGACCGTCCGCGTCGAGGCCGGCATGCGTTACCCGACGCGGCCGCTGTTCGTCAACCCAGCGCCGGTTTCGGGAAGCCTGCGGACGGCCGAGCGCGGCGTCGTCACCGTCAGGGATGCCCACGCGACCGGCGAGACCGGCGATATCTGGAACGGCACGACGAGAAACTTCTCGACGACCGCACTCGTCTATCGCGCCGGCTACCACGAGTACGGGTCGGCGCCGGTGACTCGCATCGAACCCTGGGGGACGGTCAACCGCTTCGACGAGCGGACGCTCTCGGTGACCGAGCCATCGCTCGTCGAGGGCCGACGGCTCACGCTGGTCGCCTTCGACGGCAACCGCTCGACCAGCCGCGTGGACGTGCTCCCGGTGTCGGTGCGACCGACGAGTGCGCCCGCTCGAACTGTCAGCGTCAGTGCCGGCGACGACCCGATCAATATCACGGTCCCGACCGAGATCCCTGAGGACGTCTGGAACGAGTCACTCGACGCCGAGTACGACCCCGACGGGACGATGAGCGGCCGTTACGTCGCCGACTACGACTGCGCGAACGACCCGCCGGCTCCCTGTGGGCGGCTGACGCTCGAACTGGAGCCGAACACGGTGTACGAGTTCCGTCTCGGCGAGGTGGCCGTCGGGCCGGGCGCGAGCGAGGAGGCCGCGACCTACCTCACGGACGTCGCGGGCAACGGCTCGACGGTCTACCAGGGGAGCCGACAGCGACTCGTCGTCGAGGCCCGCGACCGCTTCGACAACCCCGTCTCGAACGTCACCGTCTCGGGGAACGTCGCGAGTATCGACGACGGCGACCCGGACACGGGAACGGTGACCCCCGTCTCGCCGGTCACGGGCGCCGACGGGCGGGCGGCGTTCGTCTACGAGGCACCCAGCAGCGTCGAGGGGACGACGAACCTCACCGTCACGCTCCAGTTCGGGTCGGGCGAGGCGGCGGCCAGACAGGTGACCTTCGACGTGCAGGCGAACGGCCCGCTCCCCGCCGAAGCGCCGCCCGGTGACGGACCGCCGGACGGCGGCTTCGACGGCGGAAACGGGACCGACGGCGGCGATACCGGGAACGGGACCGACGGTGGCGATACGGGCAACGAAACCGGGAACGCCGATCCGAGCGCGAGCATCGTGGACGTGAACAGGACGAACCCTGGCGGTGGTAACGTCGACCAGTACGACGTCGCGGTGGACGTCTCGGACCCCGACGGTGACCTGGGGACGGTGACGTTCACCCTCGAAGCCCTCGACGGGACGGTTCTCGACAGCGTGAGCGCGCCTGTCAGCGGCGAGAGCGCGTCACAGACCGGTCGACTCCGGGTGCAGGGGACCAACGTACGCGAGGAGTATCGCGTGGTCGTCACGGTCGTCGACGAGGCCGGTAACACGGTGACCGTTCGGCGTACCGTCAGCGGCGGAGGCGGGGGTGGTGGAAACGGCGGGAACGGCGGAGGCGCCGGAGGTGGCGGGAACGGCGGAGGCGGCGGGAACGGTTGAAATCCCGACCCTTACCGCCAGGTCGTCCAGCCGCCGTCGACGACGAGCGACGCCCCGGTGACGTAGCTCCCGAGGTCGCTCGCGAGGAAGACGGCGGCGCCGGCGATATCCTCGGGTTCACCCTGCCGACCCAGCGGGATCATCTGCCTGAGCTGGGCCAGCTGTTCGTCGCTGGTCTGCTCGGCGCCCTCCGGGCCGATTTTCGTGTTGATCGCGCCGGGATGGATCGCGTTGACGCGGATCCCCTCGCTCCCGAGTCCGTGGGCCAGCGAGTAGGTCAGCAGGCGAATGCCGCCTTTCGAGACGGTGTAGGTGGGGAAGCCGCCGTTGCCGTAGATGCCGTTGACGCTGGAGACGTTGACGATGCTCCCGCCCCCCGATTCGGCCATCCGCTCGGCGGCGGCCTGGCACCCGAAGTACACCCCCTTCATGTTGATGTCCATGAGCTGTTCGTACTCCTCCTCGGTGACCTCCAGGAACTCCTCGGGACGCCAGATCCCCGCGTTGTTGACCATGACGTCGATCCCGCCGAACGCATCGGCCGCCTCGACAGCCGACTCGATGTCCGTTACGGAGGTGACGTCGCAGTGTACGAACGTCGCATCGCGGTCGGTTTCGGCCTCGATCGCCTCGTGGGTCGGGTCGCCCTCCTCTTTGGGCTCCTCGCGGACGTCCGCGACGACGACGTCGGCCCCCTGGCGGGCGAATTCGAGTGCGATACCGCGACCGATGCCGGAACTGCCGCCGGTGACGACGGCGGCCTGGTCTGTCAGGAGTGACATTGCACCCGTCACTTCGACCGCGACACCTATAACCGATAGCCAGTTTGTCACCTTCCGGGAATCTGCCCCGGTGGGACCGGGGACGGACGGGCCGACAGGCCGACAGGCGGACGGACAGACGGCCAGTACGCTGATGTCGACAGCCTCGGATACCGACAGTATGAGTGGTCCTGCTTTCGCCCCGGTACGGTCCGGGTTCACCCCGGCCCAGACCGGGTTCGCCCCTGCGACGCTCGCGCTCGCGATGCTCGGGGTTGCCATCCTCGCCGTCGTCGGTGCTGTCACGCTACGCCGGCGTCGGTTCGACCGTGAAATAGCCGCTGCGGTCGACGAACTGCGGTCCGCGGCGACTGCCAAAACCGGCAGCGAGGACGTCTACACGAGCGAGGATCTGGCGGACCTCCCCGACCCCGTCCAGCGATACCTCGACGCGGTTCTCACCGAGGGGCAAGCCCGGGCCCGGACGGCTCGCGTCGAACAGCGCGGCGAGATCCGGCTGGGCGAGTCCTGGAAGCCCTTCACCGCTACCCAGCACTTCGCCGTCGACCCGCCGGGGTTCGTCTGGGACGCGACCGTCGAGTTCGCACCGTTCCTCCCGGTGCGGGTCGTCGACGTCTACGCGGACGGCGAGGGGTCGCTCCGGGCGAAACTCCTGTCGGCGCTGACCGTCTCCGCGGCCGCTCCCTCGCCGGAGGTGAACGAGAGCGAACTGGTCAGATATCTCGGCGAGACCGCCTGGAACCCGACCGCGCTCCTCCCCACCGCGGGCGTCGAGTGGGAGGCGATCGACGACGAGTCGGCCAGGGCGACCATCGAAGACGGCAGGACGACCGCGTCGCTGGTCTTTCACTTCGAGGACGAGGAGGTCAGGCGCGTCCACACCGAGGCGCGCTACCGACAGGAGGACGACGACGTCGCCCCCTGGACGGGGTACTTCGACGCCTACGAGGAGTTCGACGGCGTCCGCGTCCCGACCGAGGCCGAAGTCGAGTGGAATCTCTCGGACGGTGATCAGCCCTACTGGCGCGGCGAGGTCGAGACGGTCACGTACGATTCCGGGAGTGGGTCAGAAGGTGACACAGACGAATGATCCTCTCGCATCGTGATTCACAACAGCCGTTCAATGGGTGTGACGGATGGTACAGGCGTAGAGGATAGTGGGTGAATTCCGTCCGCAGACAGCACCGCACTCGTCAGTGAGGCTTCCATCTCGCGAGTACGAGGGCTGTCACGACAATCACGAGAGCGCGGCGACCGGCAACTCAGTTCAGTTCGACGCTCGCACGCACCCGCTCGTCGCGCGAGGAGCGGCCGACGACCACCGCGTATTTCCCGGAGTCGACGGTCCAGCCCGCGTCGACGTCGTATCTCGCGAGCGCCCGACGAGAGACTGACAGCGAGACGCGCTGGCGTTCGCCGCCGTCGAGCGCGACTGACGCGAAGCCGCCGAGTTCCCGCGGCGGGCGCTCGACGGGGGCCGCCGGCGGTTCGACGTAGGCCTGGACGACTTCCCGCCCGGGCCGGTCGCCCGTGTTCTCGACGGTGACGGAGACGGTGAGGCCGCTCTCGTCGCCATCGCGCTCGACAGCCAGGTCCTCGTAGGCGAAGTCGGCGTAGGAGTGGCCGTGGCCGAAGGGGAACAGCGGGTCGACGCCGTCGCGGTCGAAGGCGCGGTAGCCGACGAAGACGCCCTCGTCGTAGTGTGCCCGTCCGTCGACGCCCGGGTAGCGCCGCTCGTCGGCCACCGGGTAGTCGGCAAAGCGGCGACCGAACGTGACCGGGAGTCTCCCGCCGGGGTCGGCACCGTAGAGGACGTCCGCGAGCGCCGCGCCGTCGGCCTGGCCGGGGTACCACGTCGCCAGGACGGCCGCGACGTCGTCGACCCACGGCATCGTGACGGGGCCGCTGGAGCGGACGACGACGACCGTCCGGGGATTGGCGTCGGCGACGGCGGCGACGAGGCGGTCCTGTGCGCCGGGAAGGTCGAGCGAGTCGCGGTCCTCGCCCTCGGTCGCACCATCCTGGACCACGACGACCGCGACGTCCGCGCCAGCGGCCGCCGACACCGCGGCGTCGAAGTCGGGGCCGTCGGTCGAGCGCAGTCGGTCACCGAGACCCGCCCAGGGAATGTCGAACATCGACGGGTTCGCCACGCGCTCGACGCCCGGCGCGGCCCGGACAGCGGGTGCCCGCTCGCGGAGTCCCTCGATAGGACTCACGGTGCGGGTCGGACTCACCTCGGAACTCCCGCCGCCGCCGATCTTGGCCTCGTCGGCGTTCGGCCCGACGACGGCGAGCGTCTCGTCGCCCGAGAGCGGGAGCGTCCCGTCGTTTTTCGGGAGGACGGTCCCGCGGCGAGCGAGGTCCCTCGCGAGGTCGTGGTGTGCGCCCCAGTCGACGGTGCCCACCGGCCGGTCGCCGTCGAGCAGCCCCAGGCGCTCGTAGAGGTCGAGGACGCGCCGGACTTTCGTGTCGACCGTCGACTCGCTGACGACGCCCGCCTCGACAGCGTCGCGGAGGCGGTCGCCGAAGAAGTCGTAGGGGTAGGGGTCGGGCTGGCCGTCGTCGGCGACGTACCGGTCGACCGGTCGCCAGAACAGCGGCGGGTCGACGTCGAACCGGTCGGAGAGCCGCAGGCCCAGCATCGCCCGGAGACCGGCGCTGTGGGGCGCGAACAGTTCGACGACCGAGGCGCCGGGCATCTCCAGGTCGAGGCCCCCCTCGGCGGCGGCGACCGCGTCGTGGGTCCCCCACCAGTCCGACATCGCGACGCCGTCGAAGCCCCACTCCTCGCGGAGCACCCCCTCCAGCAGTGGTGCGTTCTCGCTCATGTACTCGCCGTTGACGCGGTTGTAGGCCGTCATGACCGCCGACGCGCCGGCGTCGACCGCGGCCTCGAAGGCGGGCAGGTAGACCTCCCGGAGCGTCCGCTCGTCGACCACGGCGTCGACCTTGTCCCGCCTGCGTTCCTGGTTGTTGGCGACGAAGTGTTTCGCGGTGGCGGCGACGCCGTTCGCTTCGAGACCCCGGACGTACGCCGCCCCCAGGCGGGCGCCGTGCTGGGGGTCCTCGCTGAGGTATTCGAAGTTACGGCCACAGGTGGGCACGCGGACGACGTTCAGCCCGGGTGCGAGCAGGACGTCGTGACCCTTGACGCGCGTCTCGGCGGCGAGGGCCGCGCCGAGGCGGCGGGCCAGGTCGGGGTCCCAGGCCGCGCCGGTCGCGATGGTCGCCGGGAACGCCGTCGCGTCGCCGTCACGGACGCCCAGCGGGCCGTCGACGAGGCGTAGCGGCGGGATCCCCGCACGCTCGATTCCGGGTATGTATCCGGTCGCTCGCCCCTCGGGGTCGGCCCGTCCCCGGACCAGGCCGAGTTTCTCGTCGAGTGTCAGCGCTGCGACTATCGCGTCGGTCCGCGCGGGAGCCATCGACGGCGTTTGTGCCGGCCGGGAGATAGCGTTTGCGAACGGCTCACTTCGTTCGCCGTTCGCAGGTGGGGCTGTGCCGGCCACGTTCGGCCTGCGAGCACGCTCGCAGCCCTCGTAGTCGGCTGACCGGGTACGTACGGGGACAGCCCTCTGACAAATTCGCCGAATCAACTACCCTTCCTTTCGGACGCGGAACCACTCGCCCTGCCAGGAGATGGGGTACTCGACGATCCCCTTGATAGCGGCGAGGCTGTACAGCGGGAGGAAGACGGGCGCGAACAGCCAGCCGACACCGACGCGGTCGACGACGCCCGCCCGGACGTCGAGGAGGCGCGCGGCGAGAGTGACACCCCAGATGGCCGCGAACGTCGCCACCAGTACCCGGGGAGATCCGGTCCGGGCGAGGACGACCCCTTGCGGGACGAGCGAGAGCAGAGCGAAGTTCCCGAGGAGCGCGCCGGCACAGAACGCCGTCGAGCCCACGGTCCGCGGGCGGTCGAGCGGGCTGAGCCGGCCGAGTACGTGGTGGAACACCTGCGCGTAGCCGGTCATCCAGCGCTTGCGCTGGCCCCACCAGTCACCGACGGTGTGGGCCCCCTCGATCTCCGAGGGGTACGCGAAGGAGGTGTGGACGCTGACGTCGGCCTCGTAACACCGGAAGGCGAAGTCGAAGTCCTCGGTGAGCATCGCGGGGTCGTAGCCGCCGACGCGGTCGTAGGTCTCCCGGCGGATCACGAGGGCGTTGCTCGCGACCACGTCGAACCCGGTCACGAGCGATACCAGACGTGGCGTGAGATACCCCAGGACGACCGACTCGTAGTAGGCGATCGTCTCCAGCGGGCCGTCGGGTCGCGGGAAGGTTCGCCCCTGGACGGCCTCGTAGTCGTCGAGTCCCGCGACGGCGGCCGGGAGAAACGACGGGTGGACGCCCTCGTCGGCGTCGAACACCCCGACGGAGGGCGCTTCTACTCTCTCGACGGCGTAGTTGACCGCCGCGGCCTTCGACCCGGGGTTGTGGTCGTTGACGAGACAGGTCACGCGGCCCCGTTCGGCGAGTGTTCTGGCTGTGGCGAGCGTCTCGTGGTCGCCGGGTTCACACACCACGAACACCCGGACGTCATCGTAGTCCGAGTCGAGCAGACTCCCGACACTCCGGTGGAGCGCGCCGGCGTCGCCGTAGGATGGGACCACCGCGGCGACGGTCGGGCCGGAGGTCGGAAGCGGACGACGGCGGCGTTCGCGGAGCACCTCGGCGACGAAGATCACTCCGGAGACGGCCAGCGTCGCGGCGAATCCCAGACAGGCGACGGTCGCGTTCAGTATCGAGACCGGACCGGTCCCGAGGGCGAGGAGCGGGAGCGTGACAGTGAGTCGGCCCTGGACGAACCCGACGGTGACGACAGCGAGCGTCGCGAGGGCGAAACAGGTGCGGTCGAGCCAGCGTCGAACCGAGTGTGGGACCATCGTGGTGGGAGGTGTCGTGTGCTGCTGTCACAGTACGAACCCTGCGCGGGTGTCCTGGCGAGTTCGCCGTGTTCCGGCGAGTTCGCCGTGCCTGGGTGTCGTGTACGGGCCGGTCGGCGGACGCTGCTGACCGGGCTCGTATCCGCGAGTCCGCCACCCGCACGGAAACGCAGTCGACGGAGGCGATACAGCCGGTAGTCGCCTAAGTGTTGTGTTCGCTTCAGGTCGGGCGCGAGCTGGCCGTCGATGGCGACCGGCGAAATCGCCCACTCGTCCAGCCGGTATGCGGTCGGCGTCACCGTTATACAGGTTCGGACCGTATTCGTGAGCTACGACGCAGTCTCGACGCGAACAAGGTATCACATGGACAGGTGTAGCAGACTGGCGACCGGCGCTCCGGGGCAGGCGCCAGCGGGTTGGGCAACCCACGGACTGACGAGCTATCGTATCGACGAACCGAGGAGGAGCGCCTCTCCCACCGTCCGGAGGTGTCGTCGGTGAGCCTCTCGACGGAGGATACGCCCGTCGACATCCACCGGATCGGCCGGCGGTTCGCCGTCGTCCTCGGCGGACTGGCACTCGTCGGAGTCGTGGTCTCGCTGGTCGGTGTCGGGCCGATCCAGCGGACGCTCGGCCACGCCGACCCGGGTGCGGTCGCCGTCGTGGCCGCCATCGCGGTGAGTGTGCTCCTCCTCCGGGGGCTGGCACTGCGCGTCCTGCTCGGTGTGCTCGGCCACCGGGCCCCGGTCGGACCCGTCCTCGGCGCCTACGCGGCCACGTCGGTCGTCAACACGCTCGTCCCGGGCGGCCAGGCGGGCGGCGCGCCGCTCAACGGCCTGCTCGTCGCGCGGTCCTCCGACGCGGCCTACGAGGACGGCGTCGCCGCCGTCGTGACGATCAGCGCGCTCTCGAACCTCGTCGTCGGTGCCTCCGGCGTCGTCGGTGTCGGCTATCTCCTCGCGACGGCGACCGGCGGCGACGTGACGCTCCTGGCGACCGTCGGCGTCGGCCTCTTCGGCCTCGGTATTCTCGGCGCGCTCGGTCTCTGGCGGGTCCGCAACCACGCGCTCGAACTCGCGACGACGGCGCTCACGACCGCCGCTCGGGTCCTCCGGATCGTCCCCCGAGTATCGCCCCCCGACCGTGAGGTCGTCGAGGCGCACGTGAGCGGGTTCGCCGCCGCGCTCGGCCGCCTGCGCGAGGGGTCTCGCCGCGAGATCGTCGCGCTCGTCGGGCTGCTGGCCGTCGCTCACGCGCTGACCGTGGTCGCACTCTGGCTCTCCTTTCTCGCCGTCGGCCACTCGGTCTCGGTTGGTGTGTTACTCGCTGTCATCCCGGCGGCCGTCGCCGCGGCGGTCGTGCCGACACCCGGCGGTCTCGGCGGGGTCGACGTCGCGCTCGTCGCGTTGCTGACCTCGGGAACGAGCGCCGTCGCGCCCGTCGCCGGCGCGGCCGTGCTCGTCTACCGGACCGGTACGTCGGGCCCGGCGCTGCTCGCCGGCGGCTCCGTCGTTCTGGCGATGGCCTCGCTGGGCTGGCTCCGGGAGTCCGACTCCGAATCCGAGTCCAGGTCGGAGAGCGAGGACAGGGGCGACGGCGACGTCAGGACCCGATAAATCGGAGGACCACGCCGACGAGAGCGGTCAGACCCCCGAGAACGAACGTACCCGGGAGCGGGAGGACGAACAGTACGACACCGGTCGCGATGACGGCTGTCGACGTTCTCATCGTGGGCGATCGGTTCGCGAGACGGTTGAATGTGGTGTCTGCACGGCCGAATTGGAGTCGGGACCGTGGCCCGACGCTCGCCGAACGCGTTCCGACTACAGTGGATGTTCGTACAGGCCGATAGCCCAGTGGTCACCGAACAGTGGCTTCCCGAGGCCGATATTCCCGTCGACGGCACAGAGCCAGCGGTCTTCGAGCAGCCACGCGTCGAGATGGTGCATCCGCCCGGAGTTCCAGCCCAGTCCACCCGTCGGGCCCAGTACCGGTGACGCCGCCGCGCGCTCGTCCCGGTAGCTGGCCGGCGTCAGTTCGGTCACCTCGTAGGCCCACAGGCGCTCGCCGTAGCGGCGGGCACAGTCCTGGAAGAAGACGAGGACGCCACCCTCGCGGGCGACCGGCCGGCCGCCGGGTCGGACCGCTGTGGGACGTTCGGTGACGACGGGATTGTCGGCGTGGGGCGTCCAGTCGTCGGCGACGAGGTCCGGGGAGTGGAAGGCGTAGAGGTCGTCGTCCGCGCCGGCGAGTGCCCACCAGCGACCGTCGTGGCGGAAGACGATGCAGTCGTGCAGTTCTCGATCGGGCGAGAGCGGCGTCGCCACCGGCTCCCACTCCTCAGGGAACGAACGTGCGCGATAGAGCGTGAAGTCGGCGGAGACGCCCGGTCGTTCGGACCACGGGTCGGGGAGCATGTACCGCTCGCCAGCCCACTCGAAGACGAACGGAAAGGCGAGGTGGACGTCCGGTTCGAGCACGACGCCCGTGTATCGCCAGGTCGCGCCCTGGTCGTCGCTACTGAGGTGGGCCAGCGCCGCCGGCGGGTCCCGCGCCGGGCGATACACCTCGACGAAGAGGTGCCACTCGTCGTCGATCCACAGGAACGGGTCCGCGACGAAGGCGACGTCCGGCCCGAGGTCGTTCGCCGTCAGTATCGGGTTCGGTGCCGCTGGTTCGGGCGCGAGCGGCGGTTCGACCGACCGGGCCGCGTCGTCACTGGCGGGCACCGCTCGCTCGCCGGCCGCCGAGGGACGATATCCGGGTCCCGCGGAGCCGAACTGAGCGGGCACCTCGTGGTGGAGCCAGCGCCCGGCGTGCCAGCGCGGGTCCTTCATCGGGATTCGGCGCTCGATCCTGTGGCTGTCCCGTCGGGTGTCCGTCGGTCGGCCGTCCCGGCGGCCCGTCGACCGGCCGTCTCGTCGGCTGCTCGTCGCTGGCGACCCTGTACTGTGCGATAGAGTCGGCGCGCGGCGCGAAACGCCGTCCACCGGGCGGGGGCGATGCCTCGTTCCCAGGTCAACACTGGCGAGACCGACCCGCCGTACTGGGACTTGTACGCGAAGCCGCCGTCGGTCACGTCCGCGTTCGACTCCCCGAAATTGTACTCCTCGAACCCCTCAGATATCGCCCACTCGACGGCGTACTCGTGGATCCGGCTGGACGGATGGTGGCCGAAGTGTTCGGCGCGCAGTCCCGAGAAGAAGTGATGGAGCGACTCGCGTTCGTCGTCGCGGAGATAGAGGTGCCAGCCGACGGGTTCGTCGTCGAGGTCGGCGCGCAGGAGCACGAGTCGGTCGCCCAGTTCGTCGGCGAGCGCATCGACGAACGCCCGCGAGTAACGAACGCCGTCGACGCGGTCGATCATCGCCGCGTAAGCGTCGTAGAAGCCGTCGAGCGCCGCGGGGTCCGCGACCGGGTCGACGTGCGTGACGGTCGTTCCTGCCTCGCGGGCCTTTCGCGCCTCGCGGCGGCGGTCCTTGCTCCAGTCGTCGAGGATCGCGTCGACGGATCGGGAGAGGTCGATGGCGAGCTGGCAGGTCAGGACGGCGGCGTCGTAGCCCCGCGAATCGAGGTGGTCGGCGTAACTCACAGCACCAGGATCGAGCGCACGCAGTCGGTGGGCCCAGACGTCGTCGGTGGCGGCCGCGCGGACGCCGTCGAGGAGTCTGTCGAGGACGCGCCGGTGGTCTCCGGCCACGACCGGTCCGCCGAAACCCGGTTCGGTCGAAACGAGTTCGCGCGGCGCGAACCCCGCCATCGAGTCGGGCACCTCGACCGGAAGGGGGACGTCGCTCACGAAGTTGGGGCAGAGTCCGACCGTCGAACCGCCGCGGCTGACGACGACGTGGCGTGGCATGAGGTCGGTCCCCCGTTCGACGGCGCGGAGCCAGCCCGTCCGGTGGAACACCGATCCTGTCGCGGACCCGGCGACGGCGCCGTCCCAGTCGCGGGGCAGCGTCGCCGCCCCGGTGTGAACGTCGAGCGACAGGTCGGCGGTCATGTAACTGTCCAGTCGTTCGCTGGACGGGGGGATAAGGGTTGTTGCCTGCTGTCGGCTCCGACCCTCGTACGGACAGCGTTTCGTCTCACTCGCCGCGCACGAGCGGTTCGTACCAGTCGCGGTTCTCGCGGTACCAGGCGATGAACTCGCGGACGCCCTCGCGGATGGTCCGGGTGGCCCCGTAGCCCAGGAGCTCGTTGGCCTTCTCGACGTTCGCGTGGGTGTGGTCGGCGTCGATGTCGTAGCCCTCGGTGTACTCGATCTCCAGCTCCGGCGCGAGTTCGTCGCGCACGACCTCGGCGAGTTGCTGGATGGAGATGTTGTCGGTGCTGCCGACGTTCAGCACCTCGCCGTCGGCCGCGTCGTCGGTCAGCAGCGTCCGGTTGACGTCGACGACGTCGTCGATATAGGTGAAATCGCGGGTGATCGACCCGTCGCCGTAGACGACCGGCGGGTCGCCGTTGATACACCGCGAGACGAAATTCGAGATAGCCATGTTCGGGCGCATCCGCGGTCCGTAGACGGTGAAATAGCGGAGCGCCACTGCGGGAACCCCGCGGTGTTCGGCGTAGACCATCGTGTAGCGCTCGGCGGCGAGTTTCGACGCGCCGTAGGCACTGACCGGCGTCGTGACGTGGTCCTCGTCGTAGGGCAGATAGCGGGGTTCGCCGTACACCGAGGAAGAACTCGCGAAGACGAACCGTTCCAGGTCCGCCTCCTCGGCGGCTTCGAGCAGGTTGAGCGTCCCGTCGACGTTGACCTCGTGGTACTTCCGGACGGCGTAGTCGGTTCGCACGCCTGCCTGGGCGGCGTGGTGGTAGACGTAGTCGGTGTCGGCGACGAGACTCGCGACCAGGTCGGCGTCCCGGATGTCACCGTCGACTACGTCACACGAGCCGTCACTTTCGGCCGCCGCGTCCTCGACTGCCTCGACGTTGTGTTCTTTCAGGCCGACGTCGTAGTAGGGGTCGAAGTTGTCGAACACGACGACGTCGTGGCCGTCGCGGACGAACTGTTCGGCCAGGTGGCCGCCGATGAATCCCGCACCACCCGTGACGAGGATGTCCATACCGCCTACCAGACCGCTACGGTACTAAAAGGGTGATTGTTCGGTCGGGGAACGGAGGATCGTTCGGCCGGACCGCGACCCGAGCGTCGCGAGAGCGGTCACGGACGACGGGAGTTCAACTGTCCGCGCCTGTCGTCGTCCGCTGTGGCGTGGACCGTTCGAACGGGTCGCCCCACTCGAAGGCGTCGGCGGTGTCGGTCGTTCCCTCGACGACGGCCGTTCGGTCCCCCGTCGAGACGGACACGTCGGTCCAGCCCTCGAAGTAGTTCGTCTCCGGCGGGCGGTCCGGGTCGGCCCACGCCTCGACCGCCTCGGCAGGGACGTCCGCGTCGCTCGCGAAGACGAACACGTGGCGCAGTTCGGTCGTCGTACCGTCGATATCGCGAACGCCTCCTTCGGCGACCTCCCCGCGGAACTGTCCGCGCTCGGGGTCGGTCTCGGTCACGCGCTCGTAGGTCGAACCCGAGAGTAGCGTCGCCGTCCCGAGTCGTTCGGTCAGTGTGGCGACCCCGTCGTCGACCTCGACGAGTCCGTCACGCCGACCGGCACCCGTGTCGATCAGCCGCTTGACCGTCCGCGACGGCGCGTAGACGTCGACATACCGGAGAGCGGGCCGCCACGCCTCGACGAGTCGCCCACCGTCGACGGCCACCACCCACGGACCCTCTGTACTCCGCAGCGTCTGGTAGCCCTCGTAGGTGCCGTCGCGTTCGAACTCGCGTTCCTCGAAGGCGGTGACGATGCGGTCCGCTTCGAGGTCGGTCTCGGTCACCGTGAACCCGTGGTCGGAATGCAACTCGAACGACACGTCATCGACCCAGAGGTCGACCACCGAGTGCAGAGACCCCAAGTTCCCGGGGGGCACGTACTCGGTGTCCTGTTGCGCCGCGTAGTCCGCGACCCCGTCGTACGTCGCCGCCCAGAACGGAAGGTACTCGGTCGACGGGCCGAGACGGGTGTCCGTCGCGGCGTCACCCCCGCTCTCCCCCTCCTGGTCGTGAATCGTCTCCTGGGTCGGGAGCCACCCCCCGTAGGCCGGCTGGCCGGATCCGCTCGCCGTCGAACACCCGGAGAGGGCACCGAGCGCTCCTACGCCCGCCAGTGCTACGCTTCCTTCGATGAATCGCCGCCGGGTCACGCCCGGCTCCGTGTCGCGGGCCGAGTTGTCAGCAGGGGACATGCAATTCGACTTTCGTCCCCTTCACAGAAATATTTTCTGACATAAAAGTATTTTAATTCCACATTTCTATATATTTTTTACTTCTTTGTATGGTTGGGGGAATTTCGATCTCTTTTCCAGCAAGTGGGGACTGGGCGACTCTCGAGGCGTCGTCAGGACTGGCGAGACGGCGGCCGGTCAGGGGCCACGAAAACGGGAATGTCAGACAAGTGTCTGGCAGTGTACCTATCCGGGACACGGACGTAGTGGGGGTATGAGCACTCGCTCGACCCTCGGCTGGTCGCTGTTCAGTTCCGGCGTCGTGACGCTCCTGCTCATCGCACTGCCGGGCGACTCGCTGTGGTGGGGGTTCGGCCTCATCGCAGTGGGACTGGTCGCGCTCCTCGGTGGGGGCGGCAGTCGGTACTGACCGGTGTGACACGACACACGCCAGCGACGGTACTCGATCAGTCGTCGGCGACCGACCGCGTCCCACAGGAGACGCAGTAGCGGAACGACTCGGAGTCGAGGTGGGTGCCACACCCCCGACAGTCGCTCGATTCGGTCCCGTCTCGCGCGCCCTCCGAGAGGTCGCTGAAGGGGTTCGATCGTTCGCCGTCCTCGGTCTCGAACAGGTGCTGGCGCTTCGGGCCGGGGCGTCCCTGGCGTCGGACCGTCACGGCCGTCGCGACGACGGCGACGCCACCGACGACGACAAGCGTACCCGGCGTGACCATCGCTCGTCCGGAAGAGTCGAATACGTCCGTAAAAACGTTTCACCGGCCCTATCAAAGGCGATATCGACACCTAGAGGATCTCGATATCCCTCTCAGCCGACCACGACGACCGCGGTCTCGGTCTCGGCCATCTCGCCGTCGCCGGAGTAGGTGCGAGCGGTCTCGATCTCGAACATCCCCGGGTCGAGTTCGACGCCCGCGACCTGCAGTTTCCCGTCGACCTCCTCGAACTCGCCGGCCTCGATGGCGGCGTCGATCTCGCCGACCTGGTTGCCGTACTCGGGCCCCACGAGCGAGTAGTCCAGGTCGACGCCCGTGACCTCGGTCGTGACGTCGGGGGCCTCGTCGAACGTCTCCAGGCTGTCGACGTGCATCGCTTCGGCGATAGCGCCCTCGAAACCCGCGACGTGACCGTACACCTCGACGCGTTCCAGGTCGGCGTTGAGTGCGAGTCCGTGCTCGGTCTTGTAGCGCCGGAGCGCCGCGATGACCTCCATCGCCGTCTCGCCCGCTGCCAGGTCCGCGTCGTAGCCCCGCGTCGCCGGCCAGTCCTCGGTGTGGATCGAATCGAGTTCAGCCACATCGGCGCCGTCGTCAGCGTAGAGGCGCTGCCAGAGTTCCTCCGTGACGTGCGGGAGGAACGGAGCAAAGAGTTTCAGGAAGGTCCGGTGGGCGGTGACGAGCGCGTACTCGGCGGAGGGGTCGCTGCCGCCGGAGAGTCGCTGTTTGGCGATCTCCAGGTAGTCGTCACAGAACGTGTTCCAGAAGAACGCACGGAGTTCGTTGCGCGCCTTCGAGAACTCGTAGTCCTCGAACCGGTCGGTGAGCGTGTCGACGTGGTCGTCGAGTTCCGCCAGCAGCCACCGGTCGACGGCCGCGAGGTCCTCGTCGGCAGGAGCTTCGATCGCCTCGGGGGCGGGCGTAATTTGGTCGATCAGCCGCGAGGCGTTCCAGATCTTCTGGAGGAGGCGCTCGCCGGCTTCCAGGTCCCCCTCCCGGTAGGGGAAGTCGTCGCCGATGGAGGTGCCGGCCGCCCAGTAGCGCGCCGCGTCGACCGGGAAGTTCGCCGTCACCTCCTCGGGCGGGATGACGTTGCCCTTGGACTTGGACATGGCCTCGCGATTTTCGTCGAGGACCATCCCGTTGATCATGACGCTCTCGAAGGGGACCTCGCCGGTGTGCTCGTAGCACTTGACGACGGTGTGGAACAGCCAGAACGAGATGATGTCGTGGCCCTGCGGGCGCAGGTCGAACTGGTAGAGTTCC
>Ga0207813_100283_pt1 | contig 34231 bp, 30 predicted proteins | sample A23E3SouthBayCA_2_FD_187730 | JGI IMG/M metagenome (GOLD analysis project Ga0207813, IMG submission 187730) | Aerobic enrichment media microbial communities from Eden Landing Ponds, California, USA - A23 E3 (4) (SPAdes) | ecosystem: Environmental > Aquatic > Marine > Unclassified | place... | reverse complement strand
GGTGCCGGGCGAACCAGCCCCGGCCTCGACAGTCAAGCCGGCGACCCGACCGGGCGCGCTGGCGGTCGTCGGCAGCACGAACGAGCGGACACTCGTGCAACTCGCGGCGGTCCCCGACGAGCTGGTCGTCGCGCTCGACCCCGCGGCGGCCGTCCGGAACCCCGAGGAGACGGGCCGGCGCGGGGCGGTCCGCCTCGCGCGTCTCCTCGACAGACGCGACCGGGCGGTCGTGACCGCTGCGACCGGCGATGCGGATGTCGAGGCGGCCGAGCGCGTCGCCGCGGAGACGGGAGCAAACGCGGGCGAGCGGGTCGCGACGGCACTCTCGGCGGCGGCGAGCGGCGCAGTCGCGGCGGCCCAGCCGGGCACCCTGCTCCTGACGGGTGGTGCCGTGGCCCGCGCGGTCCTGACCCACCTCGAAGCGCCGGAACTCGCGCTCACCGGTGTAGCAGTCGCCGACGGCGTCCCCGAGAGCGTCGTCGCGGCCGGCCCCGCGCAGGGCACGCGAGTTGTCACCAAGGCCGGCGGGTTCGGCGACGAAAGGACTATCCTCAACTGTCTGGACGCGATGTGACCCACCATGGACCGACCCACAGTCGCCGTGACGATGGGTGACCCTGCGGGGATCGGCCCCGAGGTGATCGTCGCGGCCTATCCCGACCTGCTCGCCGACGCCCGACCGGTCGTGGTCGGCGACGCCGACGTGGTACGCCGCGCTGTCGATATCGTCGGGTGTGACCTCGACGTCACGGCCGTCGATCAGGTCGCCGACGTCACGTCCGACACCGGGCCCGGCGCCGACACAGGCGCCGACTCCGAGCCCGGCCACGACGCATCCGGCACGCTCCCGGTTGTCGACCTGGACAACGTCGACGCCGACGCGCTGGCCTACGGGGAGGTGCGCGAGGCCTACGGCGCGGCGAGTCTCGCCTACGTCGAGCGCGCGGCCGAACTCGCGACGGCGGGCGAGGTCGACGCCATCGCGACGGCACCGATCAACAAGCAGTCGACCCGGCTCGCGGGCAGCGAGTACGCCGGCCACACGGGGTTGCTCGCCGACTACACCGACACCGAGACCTACGCGATGATGCTCGTCGAGGACGACCTGCGGGTCACGCACGTCAGCACGCACGTCCCTCTCGTCGAGGCCTGCGAGCGCGTGACGCGAGGGGCCGTCCGGGACACGATCGACGTCACCGTCGAGGGACTCCGGGACCTGGGGGTCGACGACCCCACCGTGGCCGTCGCGGGACTGAACCCCCACGCCAGCGACGGCGGCCTGCTGGGCACGACCGAACAGAGCGAGATCGAACCGGCAGTCGAGAACGCCCGCGAGGACGGTCACGACGTCGTCGGCCCGGAGTCGCCCGACACCGTCTTCGCGCAGGCAGCCGCCGGCGCCGCGGACTGCGTCGTCGCGATGTACCACGACCAGGGCCACATCCCCATCAAGATGCTCGGGTTCGCCGGCGACGACGCCGTCTCGGGCGTCAACGTCACTGTCGGCCTGCCCATCGTCCGCACGAGCGTCGACCACGGCACCGCTTTCGACATCGCTGGCGAGGGGACGGCCAGTCCCGCGAGTCTCGTCGACGCCGTCGCGCTCGCCGCCCGCATCGCCCGAAACCGCGCCGACCGCGAGGACGACGCCGCGGCCGCGGAGGCTCCCGAGGGACGATGAACGTCGAGTTCCCCGACGCCGAACGGCTGCGCGGGGCGACCGACCACGCGGCCGCGGACCTCCCGGAGTTCGCCGTCGCCCGTCGCGAGCGCGACCTCGAACGCGTCGACGACCCGCGGACCGCCGGGCGGGACGCGGTCGGGAAGATAACTGCGTTCGATACCCTCCCCGAGGGTGCGACCGTCGCCGTCACCGCGGGAAGCCGCGGCATTCACGACATGCCCGCCGTACTCGCGGGAGCCGTCGCCGAACTCCGCTCGCGGGGGTACGAGCCGTTCGTCCTCCCGGCGATGGGGAGCCACGGCGGCGCGACCGCCGAGGGGCAGCGCGAGACGCTCGAAGCCCTCGGGGTCACCGAAGAGTCGCTCGGCTGTGCGATCCGCTCGTCGATGGCTGTCACGGAAGTGGGCCGGGACACCCTCGACCGCCCGGTCTACGCCGCCGAGGACGCCCTCGACGCCGACGCGATCCTCCTCGCGAACCGGGTGAAACCACACACCGACTTCCGCGGGTCGGTCGAGAGCGGCCTCGCGAAGATGGCGGTCATCGGCCTCGGGAAACACCGCGGGGCCGCCTCGCTGCACGACGCCGCCATCGCCACGGACTTCTCCGGGGTGATCCGCGACCGGTTCGAGGTGCTGTGCGAGGCGACGCCGGTCGTCGGCGGGGTCGCCCTCGTCGAGAACGCGGGAGACCGCGCCGTTCACGTCGAGGGGATCGACGCCGGCGCTATCCTCGACCGCGAACCCGAACTGCTCGACCTGGCGCGCGAGCACTTCGCCGAACTGCCCGTCGACGACCTCGACCTCCTGGTCGTCGACGAACTGGGCAAGGACAAGTCGGGGACCGGGATGGACACGAACGTCCTCGGGCGCTACGACTTCCACGGCGAGGCCGAACCCGAGCGGCCGACTATCACCCGCGTCTACGCCCGGTCGCTGACAGCGCCGTCACACGGCAACGCCATCGGGATGGGGCTGGCGGATTTCGTCCACCGCGACCTCGCGACCGAAGTGGACTTCGGGGACACCTACGTCAACGTCGTCACCAGCGGCGAACCCCGGCGGGCGAAACTCCCGGTCGTCGTCCCCGACGACGCGACGGCGCTCGTCCTGGCGTGTGCGACGACCGGCGTCGCCGACGCGGGCGAGTTGCGCGTCGCGCGCATCCCCAGTACGATGGATCCCGACGCGCTGGTCGTCTCCGAACCCGTCGCGGCCGAACTGCGCGAGCGCGACGACACGACCGTCGGGCCGCTCGAACCGCTCGAATTCGAGGACGGACAGGTGCCGACCGACCCGTACTGAGCGGCCGTCGCAGTGTTCTCCCCTTCCGGACTCGTCGAGTGAATTCGCTGTTCGATTCGACGTGTGTCGGTACCGGTCGGTGACTGCTGAACTGACTCGACCAGACAGACCGGGAATACCGACCACGAACGTCACCCAGACCACCGACCGAACCACACAAGACCGATACACGAGGCGCAGAAAGGGATCACGAAACCGCGATGACCATCGAGGAACGGACCCGCGAGGAGGTCCGACGGCGACTCGACCGGCTCGAAGGCGAATACGGCCAGTTTCCGGTGGTCGAGGAGACCGTCACGAACGACCCCGACTACTTCGCCCTGGGAGTCGAGCGCGCGGCGAACGGCTGGATCGGCGACGCGGGCGCCTGGGTCACGGACGCCGACGGCCGTGCCCTCCTCATCCGCCACGAAGAGGCACCCGATCGGTGGGGCACGCCGGGCGGCGGTCACGAACCGGGTGAGACGCTCACCGAGACCGCCCGCCGGGAACTCCGCGAGGAAACTGGCATCGACGTGCGACTCACGGGCATCTACCGGGCACGTCGGAAGACCGTCGTCCACGAGTCGAACCCGGAACGCCGATTTGTCGTGCTCACGGTCCGGTTCGAGGGCGAACCCGCGAGCGAAGACGCCGAGTCGACCGACACCACGATCGAGATCGGTGACGACGAAATCGTCGAAGCGCGGTGGTTCGCCGAGCCACCGGAGGCGGTCCACGAGTTCCTCGTGGAGAAGATCGACAGCTGGGACGGCGCGGTGACCGACTGATAGCAGATCCAAAAACCCACAGACAGCGAACAGTCAGACGCGCGTCTGCCCGGCCTTTTTGACCCGCTGAGGCGAACGTGTGAAGGCATGGCACACGACCCAGACGCGTCCGGCGACCCCGACCCGCTCGCGGGACCGCCGGTCCGTGCACGCACCGACCGTGGGACGGCAGCCCGGTCGGTCGAGACGACGCCGAACGCGCTCTACCGCTGGCAGATAGCCCTGCTCCGGGCCAGACTCGACGCCGAGCAGTCCAGAGCCGAGCGCGCGGAACGCGACCGACAGCACGTCATCGACCGCTACGAGACGCTCCTCGACCGCCGGCCGCCGACCGACGAACTGTACACCGATGGGGGACGACCGACGACACCGACCACCGACCAGTCGGCCGAGTCGTCGACTACCGAACGGGCGCTCGAACGCGTCCGCTCACTGTTCTGAGGAACTGAGGCCGTCGCCCGGCCGCCAGGCTCCCGAGCGACCGCACCGTCCGGACACACTCCCGGGCGACAGCACCGAAAACTGGCGCTACGTCCCGTTGAGCGAGATGTAGGTCGTCTTGATGATCCGTTCGTCGGCGTGGAGTTCGTCGAGCACCGACTGCGGGACGGGGTCGTCCAGGTTGTAGACGGTCAGCGCCTCGCCGCCGATGGTCTCGCGGCCGTTGAACATCCCCGCGATGTTGACGTCCGACTCACCCAGGACGGTGCCGATGAAGCCGATGACCCCTGGGACGTCCTCGTTGCGCGCGACGAGCATGTGTCCGCTCGGGACCGCGTCGACACGGTAGCCGTCGATGCGAACGATGCGCGCCTCGCCGCCCGCGAATTCGGTGCCGCTGACGGCGATCTCCTCGTCGCCGTCGGTCACGCGCACGGTCACGAGACTCTGGAAGTCCTCGGACTGGCGGGTCTTCGATTCGGTCACGTCGACGCCGCGGTTCTCGGCGATGGTGGGCGCGTTGACCGGGTTGACCGAACCCACGAGCGGTTCGAAGACGCCCTGAAGCGCGCTCGCGGTCACGAGGTCGACGTCCAGTTCGGCGACGTCGCCCGCGTAGACGACCTCGACCTCGGAGACGCGACCCTCGAAGAGCTGGACTGCGATGGTCCCGGCGGTCTCCGCGAGGTCGAGGTACGGCCGGATCTGCCGGAAGACGGACTCGTCGACGGAGGGCGCGTTGAGCGCGTTGACGACCGGTTCACCCGCGAACGCGGCGAGGATCTGGTCGGCCGTCGAGGTGGCGACGTTCTCCTGTGCGGCCTCGGTCGAGGCACCCAGGTGGGGCGTGACGATGACGTCGTCGACGTCGAGGAGCGGGTTGTCGGGGTCGACGGGTTCCTCGGCGAAGACGTCCACCGCGGCGCCCTTGAGGATGCCGTCCTCGACAGCCTCGGCGAGCGCGGGTTCGTCGATGATGCCCCCCCGAGCGCAGTTGACGACGTAGCCGCCCTCGAGCTGGGCGAGTTCCTCCTCGCCGATCATGTTCTCGGTCTCGTCGGTCAGGGGGGTGTGGACGGTGATGAAGTCAGCCCGGGAGAGGCATTCGTCGAGCGATTCGACGAGGTCGGCACCGAACTGGTCGGCGCGCTCCTCGCTGATGTAGGGGTCGTAGGTGACGAGATCCATGCCGAGACTCGCGAGGCGCTTGCCGACCTCCTGGCCGACGCGGCCGAAGCCGACGACGCCCAGCGTCTTGCCGTTGAGTTCCGTCCCGAGGAACTCGCCCTTGGCCCACTCGCCGTCGCGCAGGCGCTGGTGAGCCTGCGGGATGGACCGGGCCGTCGCGAACGCCATCGCGACCGAGTGCTCGGCGGCCGCGCGGACGTTCCCCTGTGGCGCGTTGGCGACGACGACCCCGTGGTCGGTGGCGGCGTCGATGTCGATGTTGTCGACACCGATACCGGCCCGGCCGACGATCTCCAGGTCGGGCGCGGCCTCGAAGACCGCGTCCGTGACCTCGGTTCCCGAGCGTACGACGAGTGCGTTCGCGTCGGCGACGGCGTCGAAGAGCGCCTCGCCCTCGACGTCGTACGCGGTCTCGACCGTGTGACCCGCTTCCCGCAGTCGTTCGAGACCCGCCTCCGCGATGGGGTCCGTCACGAGTACCTTCATGCGCGTCACATCCCTGTCTGCGGGTATAACCCTTGTTTTCTGCCCGCGTCGCAACCGTCACCGTCGACACCGACGACACAGTCGACTCACTTACCGCTCGCGAGCGAGCGGTGTGTTCGTCGAACCGCAGTGGTAGGCGCCGGCCACGTCGCTCGTACCCTACCGAGACCTGACGGTCTCGTGCCGCACTCGCTCGGTATCGTGAAAACATCCACAGTCGAATACGAGGGCTGCGAGCGCGCTCGCAGGCCGAACGTGGCCTGCGCCGTCCACCACTGAACGGCGAACGAAGTGAGCCGTTCAGTCAGCGCCAGGCCGGTAGCGAGGCGGCGTCCGCGAGCGGTGCTGTGAGATACGCGTCGTCGCGGCTAATATCCGCGATGACGAACGTCTCGGTGGATCCGTCCTCGACCGAGGCCATGACCTCGGCGTCCGTTGCCACCTCAGCTTCGGCAACACCCTTCGGCGCCATGCATGCGAATAGGTAACAACCGACTATAAACCTGCCGGAACGATTCTCAGCGATTGAAACCACGATGTCAGTCACGCGTCAGACGACCGCACGACGTGCGCCGGGTCGCTGGGGCCAGCGACGGTCGAACCGGGTAATGTCAACCACTGATTCGCCCGCGTCCGAGCGCGCGCCGGAAAACCCAGCCCGCCGGGTCGTAGTGGCCGAGTATCGGCCGAGTTTCGGTCGGGTCCCGGGAACGGGCGCGTGGCGCGAAAGTGCAAAGTCTTAGTGTGTGCGGGGTGGAATGACCGACACTATGAACGTCGCAGACGTCATGACGCCCCGCGAGGATCTCGTCACCGTCGAACTCCCGGGTACCCGCGACGACGTCCTCGAGTACCTCCAGGAACGGGCGTTCTCGTCGGTCCCCGTCGTCAAAGAGACCGGCGAGGGCGAACAGTTCCGGGGTCTGATCACCCGCACGGACCTGATCGACAACCCCGACGAGGACCAGCTCGCCATGCTCGTCCAGGAAGTTCCGACGGTCGAGAGCTCGGCGAGTATCGAGGCGCTCGCTGAACTGATGCTCGCCGAAGGGGCCCGCCGTGTCCCCGTCGTCGACGGCGAACTCGAGGGGATCGTCACCATCACCGACGTCGTCAGAGCCATCGCCGCCGGCGACGTCGAGGTCGACGTCCGGGTCGGAGAGCTGGCCCGCAAGGCGATCAACTGCGTCTACCAGGGGACGCCGCTGACGGTCGCCGAGCGCGAACTCTCCCACGCCGACATCCCCTACGCCGTGGTGCTGGGCGACGACGGCGACCACGTCGGGATGCTCACCGAAGTCGACGTCATCGACGTCGCCCGCGTCGTCGAGGGCGAGGAGGACACCGGGGGATCCATCGCCAGCGACGACGACGACTGGAAGTGGGAGAGCGTCCGGACCGTCGGCAACAGCTACATGCCCACCCGGAACGTCGAACTCCCGACCGGCCCCGTCTCCGAGTTCATGACCGAGGACCTGGTGACTGTCAGCGGCCGCCGCTCCGTCCAGGACGTCGCCCAGCAGATGATCGAGTACGACATCGAGCAGATCCCGCTGGTGTCGGGTGACGAACTCGAGGGCGTCGTCCGCGACATGAACCTGCTGGAGGCGCTGGTATGAGTGAGCTGACGGAACTGGCAAAGCGTCGCGGCTTCTTCGTCCAGACCGCCGGCGCCTACGGCGGCGTCTCGGGCTTCTACACGTTCGGTCCCCAGGGCGCCAGCCTCAAGGACAACATCGAGGACACCTGGCGCGACCGATTCACCGTCCAGGAGGGCAACATGGAGGTCGACGCCCCCACCATCATGCCCGAACCCGTCTTCGAGGCGTCTGGCCACCTCGACGGCTTCGACGACATGATAGTCGAGTGTCCCGAGTGTGGTGAGAGCCACCGGGCCGACCACGTCGTCGAGGACAACACCGACTACGAGGAAGCCGAGGCACTCGGCGCCGAGCGCGTCGGCGAGATCATCGCCGAGTACGAACTCGTCTGTCCCGTCTGTGGCGCCGGCCTGGCCGGCCAGGCCATCGAGGAGTTCAACCTCATGTTCGAGACCAACATCGGCCCTGGCTCGTCCTCGCCAGGCTACCTGCGCCCCGAGACCGCCCAGGGTATCTTCGTCGAGTTCCCGCAACTGGCCGAGTACGCCCGCAACCAGTTGCCCTTCGGCGTCACGCAGATCGGCCGGGCCTACCGCAACGAGATCAGCCCCCGCAAGTCGCTGGTGCGCGTCCGGGAGTTCTCCCAGGCCGAACTCGAACTGTTCTTCGACCCCGAGGAGGACGTTCCCGACCTCTCGGCGGTCGAGGACGTGGTCGCGCCCTTCTACAGCGCGGCCGCCCAGAACGACGAGGACGGCGAGGCCCGCGAGCTGACGATCCGGGAGGCCGTCGACGAGGGCGTCGTCACCGACGAGTGGATCGCCTACTACCTGGGCGTCGCCACCGAGTGGTACGAGTCGATCGGCGTCGACATGGACCGGTTTCGCTTCCGCCAGCACCTCGGGGGCGAACTCGCCCACTACGCCGCCGACTGCTGGGACGCCGAGAGCTACATCACCGGTGACTGGGTCGAGATCGCCGGGTTCGCCTACCGCGAGGACTACGACCTCTCGAACCACCACGAGCACTCCGACGACGACTACACGATATTCAAGCAGTACGACGACCCCGTCACCGTCGAGCGCCCCACGGTGGATCCGGACATGAGCTATCTCGGTCCCGAATTCGGCGGTGCGGCGAGCGACGTCGCGAGCGCGCTCGAAGACCTCGCCGAGCGGAATCCCGACGCGTTCCGCGACGCCGAAGAGGACCCGGAGGGTGACGCGACCGTCACGGTGGAAGTCGACGGCGACGCCTACGAGGTCCCGGTGAGCCAGACCGACTTCGCCGTCGAGCAGGTCACCGAGTCGGGCGAGCACATCATCCCGCACGTCGTCGAGCCGTCGCTGGGTATCGACCGGGCGCTGTACACGGTGCTCGAACACGCCTACCGCGAGGACGAGATCGACGGCGAGGAACGCACCTATCTCGAACTCCCGCCGGAAGTCGCCCCGACGACGGTCGGCGTGTTCCCGCTGATGGACCGCGACGGCCTCGACGACGAGGCGAAGACGGTCGCCGCCGACCTGCGCGAGCGCGGCCTGGCGGTCACCTACGACGACTCGGGCGCCATCGGTCGCCGGTATCGGCGCCAGGACGAGGTCGGCACCCCCTTCTGTGTCACCGTCGACTACGCGACCATCGACGAGGCCGAGGATCCCGAGGAGGGTGACCCCGGCACCGTCACCGTCCGCGAGCGCGACACGACCGCACAGCGTCGCGTCCCCGTCGAAGACCTGGGCGAGACGCTCGAACGACTCCGGGACGGCGACCTGGCCTTCGCCGACCTCTAGCGTGGATGGCCGACGACGGCGGCGGACCGGCGGCTGCTGACGCCGACCACGAGCCCGTGGACGACGGGGCCGAAGAGAGCACCGCCGTCACGACGGAAGCGCCGATCCCCGACGAGGTCGCCCGTCGCGTCGTCCACGCGAGCACGAGCGTCGTCCCGCTGTCGTACGTCCTGCTGGATTTCGTCACCTGGCGACGCCTCCAGGTGTTTCTCGTCGCTGCGGTTGTCCTGGGACTGGGCCTGGAACTCGTCAGACTCCGTGCCGACCTGGAGTGGTGGCTGTTCGACCGGCTCACCCGCGAGTACGAACAGGACAACCTCGCCGGCTACTATCTCGGCGCGGTCGGGATGACGACAGTCGCGCTCGTCTTCCCGCCCGAGGGAGCCGACCCGCTCGTCGCTGCCGTCGCTGCCGACCCGACGCCGGTGGCCGTCCCCGCGATGCTGATGCTGACCGTCGCCGACCCCGTGAGCGGTCTGCTGGGGTCGGGAACGCTCCGTCCCGCCAAGGAGGGGTGGGTCCTGCTGGCGACGTTCGGCGTCGCGACGCTGCTGGCGGTGCCCTTCGTCCCGTCCCTGGTGGCCGTCCTCGGTGGTGTCACTGCGACTGTCGCCGACGGCGTCAAGCCGGTGATCCGCGGGTACGTCCTCGACGACAACCTCACCATCCCCGTGAGCGCCGCCGTCGTGATGTACGTCGCCGTCCAGTACCTGCCCGCGCTCGGGTGAACGGTGGTCATCCACCGTACCGCGAGTGGAGGACCCGCCCCGCGAGGAGCGCGACGCCGCCGGTGCCCGCGAGAAATCCCCAGGGCGGCTGTGGCGCGGGATCGGCGACCGTCGTGGCGGAGGTCAGGTAGACGTCTCCTTCGTAGCGGACTCTGTACTTGACGTCAGAAGCCGTCCCGGCGGGCGCGGAGCCGTGGCCCGTCTCGATGGCCGACCGGAGACCCGACCGCCGCTCGGCGGGCACCTCGGAGAGGGTCACGACGTTTCGCTCGAAGTAGTCCGATTCGTTCAGCCGCTCGGCTTCGATCCCGTAGTACGCCGACGGCGGCTGGTAGAGGAACGCGAACGCCAGGAGGACGACTGCGCCGACCTCGACGGCGGTCAGGACGGCTGGACGGGACACGCCCGGCGATGTGACCCGGTCGGTGAAAAACGCTGTCCCGACGGTTGCGCTCGGTCCCTGTTACTCGACAGCGGTGTCGCCACCGACTCCGCCACTGCCACCGCCATCGCTACCGACGACCCGTCGCTCGATCACACCGGAGTACCGCATCAGGACGGTGCCGAGCAGTCCCATGACGAGGACGTACCCGACCGCGAGCGCGGCGATGGTCTCGCCCTGCGGGAGCGCGACGTCGGGCCGGGTGGCGAGCGCCGCGATGACCAGCGAGAACTCCCCGCGCGCGACCAGACCGACGGCGACTCGTACGGACCGGCGCTCCGAGAGGCCGTAGGCCCGGCCGCCCCAGTAGCCGCTGGCGAGTTTGCTCGCGGTCGTGACGAGGACGAGAAGTGCGAGGGGGCCCGCGACGCCGGCGACGAGTGCAGGATCGGTTTCGAGGCCGATCGAGAGGAAGAAGACCGCGGCGTAGAGGTCGCGCTCGGAGGTGATCACCCGCTCGATGCGGTGGGCGTGGCTGGTCCCGCCGAACGCCGCTCCGAGGAAGAAGGCGGCGACGGCCTCGCTCACGCCAAGCGCCAGCGCGAGTCCGCCGACACCGGCCGCCGCCGCGACCACGCGGATGAGCAACTGTTCGTCCGAGCGGGTGTCGAGGAGGCGTTCGAGCAGCGGCGTGCCGTAGGCCGCGAGGAGAACCAGCGCGACGAGGACGGCGAACGCGCGCCCGACGGAGATCACGAGGTCGGTGGTGCCGGCGCCGGCACCGCCGCTGGTCGCGATCGCGGCGACGACCGCGAGATACACCGCGACGACGACGTCCTCGAAGACGAGCACCCCCAGGATCGCCTCGCTCTCGGGGTCGGCGATCCACCCCAGGTCGATGAGCGTCTTCGTGATGATCGCCGACGAGGAGATGTAGACGATGCCGGCGAGAAAGAGCGCCTCGATGGCCGAGAACCCGAGGACGATCCCCAGGACGAGGCCGACGCCGCCGTTGACGACGAGGTCGACCGTCCCCGCGCCGAGCACCCGGTCGCGAGCGGCGGCGAGTCGTTCGAGGTTGAACTCCAGTCCGATGAAAAAGAGGAGGAAGACGATACCCAGTTCGGCCAGGAGGTCGACGAACTCGCGGCTCTCGACGAGGACGAAGTCGAATCCGAACAGCGTCGGGACGTTGGGTCCGACGAGGACGCCGGCGATCAGGTAGGCGGGGATCACTGACTGGCCGAACCGGGAGGCGAGCCCGCCGCCGAGCGCGAGTACGACGAAGACGACCCCTGCCTGGAGGAGGAGATCCGGCGCGGCCATCGATCAGGCGTCGTCGTCCCGATCCGGACCGGATGCGGTCCCCCGCACCAGCGTCTCCAGCGCCTCGTGATCTTCCCGGGTGCCGAGGCCGACGAGGACGTCCCCTGGTTCGACGGTGACGTCGGCGCCGGGATTGGTGACGGTCTCGGTCCCCTGCTGGACGGCGATGACCGAGACGCCGGTCTCGTTCCGGACGTTCGCGTCGGGGAGCGTCCGGCCGGCGACCGGCGAGTCCTCGGGCACCTCGATCCACTCGATGATGGCATCGCCCAGCGGGACCGACAGGTCGCCGGCGTCGACGGACTCGAAGTGTGCGCCGGTCAGGATCGATCCCAGTTGCCGGGCCTGCGCCGCCGTCAGGTCGAACACCTGTTCGCTGTCGGCCTCCGGGTCCGCGCGACGGAACACCTCGCGTCGGCCGTCGTGGTGGTGGACGACCACGGCGCGTTCGCCGCCGCCGAGTTCCACCTCGAACTTCCGACCGACGCCCGGGATGTCCGTCTCGTAGACCGTCATGTGTGCGGGTTCGGACAGGGTGGGCTTAAACGTACGCGGCAACCCGCGAATGACGGCGCCTATTCGAGAATCTCGAACACGTCGACTGCTCTGTACTCTTTCCCGCGTTCTTTGCCGGTCACCTCTTCGACGAGGCCGTCCGCTTCGAGGTCGTCGACGACCTTGTAGGCGGTCCGGCGTGACACGTCGAGGTACTCCACGAGGTCCGGTGGCGTGAAATACGGGTACTGGAGCAACTGACGGGCGAACCTGTCCGTACTCGTGTTGCCCGGATAGGTCTCCTCGTAGCGGTCCTGCAGCTCCCGGAGTCGGTGAGTCCGGTCGTACGACGTCTTCGCCTGCGTTCGGAGCCCTTCGAGGAAGAACGTGAGCCACTCGTCCCACGCACCCTCCTCGCTCACCGCACGCATGCGCTCGACGTACTCGACTTTGTGCCGGTTGAAGTACGCGCTCGGGTAGATATACGGACTCTCGAGATACCCTTCACTCGCCAGGTAGAGAATAATGAGAAGGCGACCGAGTCGGCCGTTCCCGTCCGAAAACGGATGCACCGTCTCGAAGAAGTAGTGAACGATGGTTGCGTCGACGAGCGGATGATACTGTCCACCCATCTGGACGTACGACTCGAGTGAGTGCATGAGTGCGTCGAGCCCTTCCGGCGACGGCGGGACGAACGGACGCTGCCCGGACCGTGGACTCGTGAGGTGGACCATGTGGTCACGGAAGTCGCCGACGACGTCATCCTCGTTCCGGACATCTTCGAGGATCATCGAGTGGACTTCTTTGACGAGCGAGAGCGTTATCGCGTCTCCATTCTCGATTCTGTCGAGCCCGTAGGTGAGCGCGTTCTCGTAGTTGAGCGCCTCTTGCAGGTCTTTCTCGACCGTCGCGTCCGTCTCACCGGACGGATGTCGCGTGTGATACGCCTCGACGTCCTGGAACGCGACGTCGGCACCTTCGATGCGTGCGGATTCGACAGCCTCGATGCGAATGAGAGAGGTGTAGAGGACCGCCGAGAAGTCGACGGTCGAACTGATGCCGTCGACACGACCGATCTGATACGCCGCGTCGGCCACCAGGTCGTGTGTCTCCTCGGAGAGCTCGATCTTCGGCTCGACCGGGAGCGGGTCCGGTGAATAGTACGGCTCCGGGTGGTAGGGGACGTACGATCCCGGTGCAATATCCGGAAGCTCTCTCGTTGGCATTTCGATAGGACGGCTTTCTCGCCCTGTTAGTATAGTTGTTTTTATAGTGAGTATACGGAAAACTGGTTCGAAGACTTCTGTGTGAAACTGAGCGTGGATAGTATACGTTCAAACGTCGACGCGGCGTCTACAGATAATTTCGTAGGTACAAGTACATCATTGACCGTCGTCGGCCGCCTAGTTCACCGGGAATCTGAGGAGCGCGCCGACACCGAACGTCTCGCCGAAGCGCGCGCCGCGGTCCGAGCCGTCGGTGACGACGACCGTCTCACCGCCCTGTTCGGAGACGGCTGTCTCGATCTCCTCGCGAGTGTCGGGCGGCACGTCGGTCGCGACGAGCGCGGTGTCGACGGCGCCGTACGCGGCCGCCTGTAGGACGTCCTCGACGCCGTAGGCGACCGGGTCGTCGTCGCGGAGTCGCCCGAAGAAGTCGTCGACGTGTTCGCGAATCTCGCGCTGTTCGGCGTCGAGGAGTTCGGCTTCTGCGGCGTCGACGAGGTCGTGGAGGCCCTGTTCGGTCGCGTACTCGACGCCGTAGGTCTCGACCAGGCGCTCGCGGAGCCGGTGGTCGAGATAGTCGCCGTCGACGAACTGCTGTGCAGTGCCCATCGACCCGCCGACGACGACGCCGGTGACCGTTTCGCCGTCCGCGCGATCTCCGTTGGTGTCCCCGAGGAAGGCTTCTTCGGCGGTGGCGGCGACCTCCTCGAAGAACTCGTGGGCCTGGCGGGCCCGCTCGCGCTCGAAGCGCTTGGCGGACTGGCCGCCCGCCCGCGAACTCCCCATAACCTGGCTCTCGAAGGTGCGGTCGGGGACGACCCGGTCACCCAGGAGTCGCCCGACAGCGGCACGGCCGCGTTCGACGACGACGAGTCCAAAGGTCTCGCCAGGCGCGACGGTCGCTCTCACGGGGTCGAGGTGGAAGCGGTCGTCACACCGGTAGGTGCTCTCGGTGATCGGTTCGGGCAGGTCATCGAAGACTGCGGAGACGAGGTCGTCGTCGACGACGCCGGCACAGACGGCGATCCCGCTTTCGGGCGTCTCCTCGTAGGGCCGGAGCAGTCGCTGGATGCGTTCCAGGGCCTGGCGGACGCGCGTTCTGGTGCGTTTGGACCTGATGTTCTCGGCGCTGGCGTGTTCGCGAGCGACCCGCTCACGGGTTGTGGCGAGCGAGTCGCCGGCGGGGACCGTCACCGTGACGAGTTCGGTGCCGGCACCTTCGGTCGATTCGAGCTGTTCGATACGGTCGCGGAGCGTGGCGTGTGACATTGCGGTGGTGTGTCGGGTGATCCGGGTCGGGATCTGGTGATCGGGAAGCGATGCCCGTACCGTGGCCCGCAGCGGGCCGTCACCACCGTCTTCAAAGCAAGGAGTCGGAGTCGCCACTCACGACCGAATCGGGCCCGCGATCGCCCGCGTTCGACGGGCGACCGGGCTGTGAGTGGTTCATACTCGATCAGACGATATTGCGACGGAAAACCGTTCCGTGAGTGTGTGGATCGATGGCAATCGACGGCGACCGACCGGGGAGTGGGCGCGACACTCGGCCGTCAGTACCACCCGCGGTTCCGGACGACCGACCGGGTCGCGAGCAGTCCGCCGGCGAACACCAGCGCGTAGATGCCCCACGGCGTGGGATCGTAGTAGGAGTCGCCACCCTCCCAGTAGATGGGGCGGGTCCGGATCTGGTAGAGCGTCCCCTCGTACCGGACGCCGTACCTGATAGTCTCCATGCCGTCGATGCGGGCGGTACCGAGGCCGTACTCGTCGACGACGGCTTCCTCGATTCCGGCCTGCTGGCGCTCGGGCAGGTCGGCGAAGTCGCGGACCGGCCCGTAGACGGAATCGGCGTCGGTATCGGTGCCGGCGTCAGTGTCGTCGACCCGTTCGACGCTCACGCGGTGGAGCGGGTCCGGCGGCTGGTACAGGACGGCGAAGACCACGAGCGCGACCACAGTTACCTCGATGGCGGTGTCAGCGACCGGGCCGTCCATGTCTCGAACGTGTGATTCGTGCGGAATAAGCAGTTGGGTGGCTCGATGGACCACTTCCACCGCGGTACCTGAACCCTTAACCGGGGTGACGGCCAACGAATCGGCAATGGCAGCTACTGACGAGGGCGAGGGGGACGAAACGTTCGTCTCCGGGCCCCTCCTGGTCGACGGCGTCCTGGAGGACCGCCGCTACCAGCGCCGACTGGCCGACGCCGCGCTGGAGGGACACACGCTGGTCTGTCTCCCCACCGGCCTCGGGAAGACCACCGTCAGCCTGCTGGTGACTGCCGAGCGACTCGCCGGCGAGGTGATCAACAAGGCGCTCTTGCTTGCGCCGACGAAACCCCTCGTCACCCAGCACGCCGAGTTCTACCGGGCGGCGCTCGACGTTCCCGACGACGAGATCGTCGTCTACACGGGCGAGACGCGTCCCGACGACCGCGCGGACCTCTGGCAGGGCGCGCGCGTTGTCGTCGCCACGCCCGAAGTCGTCGAGAACGACCTCGTCGGGTCGCGGATCGACATGGCGGACGTCGTCCACTGTACGTTCGACGAGTGCCACCGGGCGACCGGCGACTACGCCTACACCTACATCGCCGAGCGCTACCACCAGCAGGCCAGAGACCCGCTCGTGACCGGGATGTCCGCCTCGCCCGGCGACGACGAGGAGTCGATACTGACTGTGTGTGCGAACCTCGGCATCGACAGCGTCGAGGTGATGACCGAAGCGGACGCCGACGTCGCCGAGTACACCCACGACACGTCCGTCGACTACGAGCGCATCGAACTTCCGGAGACCGTCATCGAGGTCCGAGACGCCCTGCAGGACGTCATCCGGGACCGGCTGACGAAGCTCAAGGAACTGGGCGTGACGAACAAGACCGCGCCGGACGTCTCCGAGCGGGAGATCCAGCGGATCCAGGGGAAACTGCGCGAGCTGATGGACAGCGACCAGTCGGAGGGCTACCAGGGGATGAGCTTCCTGGCGGAGGTGCGCAAGTTGCGGACCGCAGTGACCTATGCCGAGACCCAGAGCGTCGAGTCGTTGCGCCGGTATCTGGAGCGCCAGCGCGAGGCCGCGCGCACGTCCGGGGCGTCGAAGGCCGACCAGCGGATGGTCTCGGAACCGAACGTCCGGGAGGCGATGCGGAAGGCCGAGAACTACGACGACCTGCACCCGAAGTTCCGGCGGACGCGAATGTTGCTGGCCCGGCGACTCGGCATCGAGGGCGGCGAGCGCGTCATCGTCTTCACCGAATCCCGAGACACGGCGGAGACGCTGACCGACTTCCTGGGCGAACACTTCGAGACCAGGAAGTTCGTCGGCCAGTCCGACACCGACGGCAGCGACGGGATGACCCAGAACGAGCAACAGGAGACGCTCGACGACTTCCGTGCCGGCGAGTTCGAGGTGCTCGTCTCGACGTCCGTGGCCGAGGAGGGGCTGGACGTCCCCGAGGTGGACCTCGTACTCTTCTACGAACCGGTGCCGACCGCCATCCGCGCCATCCAGCGCAAGGGCCGGACCGGACGCCAGACCGAGGGTGCCGTCTCCGTGCTGATGGCCGAGGACACCCGCGACGAGGCCTACTTCTGGAAGGCAAAACGCGACCAGAAACAGATGCGCGAGGAGTTGCGTTCGCTCAAGTCCGTCGCCGAGAAGATCGAGGCCGCGATCGGGAGCGAACAGGCCGCCGTCGACGCGTTCGAGGAAGCCAGCGGCGTTGCATCCGAAACCGAGGGGGAAACGGCAACGGACTCGCAACCATCCGGCAGCCGAACTGACGCAGGCGACGGCGACGCAGTCGGTGAAGACGACGACGCCGACGACGCTCCACCGGAAACAGGGGGCGAAAGCGGGGCCGACGGACAGGCGGGACTCGACGCGTTCGCGAGCGGAACCAGCGACGGAGGCGACGCCCGTAAAAGCTCAGACGACACCGGTGAAAGCCCGGACGACACCGGAGACACCAGCGAAGTCGGGGAGACCGAAGAGGGTGCGACGCCGGTGCCGAGCGCGGACGACGACGCGGTGGAGATCGTGGTCGACCAGCGCGAACTGGACTCCTCCATCGCGAAGGACCTCTCGCGGCGCGAGGAAGTCGAGACGCGACTGGAGACGCTCGCGGTGGGCGACTACGTGCTCTCGGACCGGGTGGTCGTCGAGCGCAAGACCGTCGCGGACTTCCTCGATACCCTGACCGGCGGCGACGAGCGCTCGATGTTCGAGCAACTGAAAGACGCGAGTCGGAACTACGCGCGCCCGGTCGTCGTGGTGGAGGGCGGCGACCTCTACGGCGAGCGCAACGTCCACCCCAACGCCATCCGCGGCGCACTGGCCTCGCTGGCGGTGGACTTCGGCGCGAGCGTCCTCCGGACCGACGACGAGAGCGAGACAGCCGAACTCCTGCGGGTCGTCGCGTCCCGTGAGCAGGAAGACGCCGACAGGACCGTGAGCGTCCACGGCGAGAAGAGTTCGAAGACGCTGGCCGAACAGCAGGAGTACGTCGTCGCCGCGGTCGCCGAGGTGGGACCGACCACGGCACAGAGCCTGCTCGAGGAACTCGGGAGCGTCGAGGCGGTCATGACCGCGGACGTCGAGACGCTCAAGGAAGCCCACGGCGTCGGCGACGTCACCGCCGAACGCATCCGCGAGGTCGTCGCCAGCGACTACGACGGCTGACCGGGGGGGTCAGTTCTGGCGACTGTCTGGTCGATCGGGGTCTGCCCCGCCATCACAGGTCGGAAAGTGCCGTCCAGCCGGTAAAAGTGTCATTTCGAATGGTCGACTGTGTGTGTCTATCGTCCCGAGTGTAGGATCAGGCGATACGAAGGCTATCACGCCTGAATTCCGGCTGAGCCGGGGACGGGGGTGTCGATCCACCCCTCGTTTCAAATCGAGAAATCGAGAGATCCAAAGAACGAATATACCGGGGGTAAAAGTAGCGAACGAAACGGGGAGTTACGATGAGCGATGGGATGCAGTGGATAGTCAGGTTCGAGTTGCCGAACGGGGGACCGGGGCCGGAGACGGTCGCGAGTGACGACCTCGCCACGGAGTTCGACGCCGTGGTGGTACTCCTGTTGCGTGACCACTACTGTCAGGTCTCCCGGAACCGGGCGTCGGCCTACAGCGACGCCATCGACTCGTTCCTCGACGGGGACGTTGCGGTCGTGGCCGCGCTCCCCGACACGGACGACCGCGCCGCCTACTGGCGCAAGCGCTACGACCTGAGTTTCCCCGTCCTGTCCGACCCCTCCGACGTCACTCCCGAGTCGACCGAGACAGCCGACGCCGCTGGTCGGTCCGGGGCAGGGTCCCGACCCGGTTCGTCGCCAGCTGCGATGGCCGACGGGACCCCCCGCTTCGACGCGTTCTCGGACCTCGAGCTCGGCGTCGACTCCCTCCCCGGTATCGGCGTCCTCGACACCACCTCGAAGTTCCCCCGCCTCGTCTACAGTGAGGGTGGCGACACCATCCAGGACTGTCCCACCCCCGAGGAAGCGCTGGACGCCGCGACCGATATCGTCTCGTGACGCCCGCGGGAGTTCCTGTCGAAAGCGCCTGATCCGACCCGTGTAGGTCTTCAGTACGAGGGGAGTGCCGACAGCGCCTCGGCCGCTTCCCGCGCGGCGGCGAGGTGGTCTTTCGCGCGGCGAGGGTCGTCACAGCGCTCGGCCTGTCGCGCCTGGGTGAGCAGAGTCCGGGTCAGCGACTGGCGGGCGGCCCCGAGTTCGTCGGCTGTGTCGCCCGATCGTTCGGGAGTCCGCGGTGAACTCGCCGGTTCCGGCACGGGTGCTGGTTCCGGTGAAGCCGCTGGTTCCGGCGAACGGGTCGACTCCTGGCCGCCGCTCTGGTCCTGTGCGGGCGTGGCTCCTCCGGTCGCTGCAGGCGTGTCACTCCCGGCGTCGGCGGACGTGACGTCGGCACCGTTCGCGTCGACCTCCGTACTCTGCCCGTCGGCGACCGCTCCAGTATCAGTCTCCGGACTGTCTGCGCTTGCGGCCGTCGTACTCTCCCCACTCGCATCACCGTCGTCAGTGCGCGTATCCGCACCGCCTTCGGCGGCGTCAGATCCGTCAGCGTCGGCCCCAGCAGCGTCAGCCGCCTCGTCCGCGGACGCGACGGGCTGCTGGCAGGTCGGACAGAACTCCTCGCCGTCGTAGCGGAAGATGGGGTCGCCGCAGTTGTTACAGTGGGCGTTGGTCATCGTCGCCCCCTTGAGGAGGAGTTCGCTCATCTGCTCTGTCGACTTCCGTTTCTCCTGTTCGCGCTCGTATTTCTCGCGGAGCCGCTCGCGCTCGGCTTCCTTGTCGAAGTCGCTCATACCAGTCAGTGGCCGGCGACGAATGAAAAACGCGTCGGCACGCACGTGCCTGTCTCCCGGCTCCCAGCGTCCGGACGCCCTGCTGCCCCGGCTCCCAGCGTCCGGACGCCGCGTTCCCCCAGAATATTCGACGATCGTGGAATCGAATTGTGGCGAATGACGCACTGTCTCCGGCGGTTTCGAAACTCTTACGCCGAAACGTGGGGGAGATTGACGTGGTATGACGAAAGTTAGCATCGTCGGTGCGGCAGGCACCGTCGGGGCGGCGGCGGGGTACAACCTCGCGCTGCGCGACATCGTCGACGAACTGGTCTACGTGGACATTCCCGAACAGGAAGACGTCACCGTCGGGCAGGCGGCCGACACCAACCACGGCGTCGCCTACGACGCGAATACGACTGTGCGCCAGGGCGAGTACGCCGACACCGCGGGCTCGGACGTGGTGGTCATCACCGCCGGCATCCCCCGCCAGCCCGGTCAGTCACGACTCGACCTGGCCGGTGACAACGCCGGCATCATCGACGACATCGGTTCGTCGCTGGCCGAACACAACGACGATTTCGTCACCGTCACGACGTCGAACCCGGTGGACCTGCTCAACCGCCACCTCTACGAGACCGGTGACAGGGCTCGCGAGCAGGTCGTCGGCTTCGGTGGTCGCCTGGACTCGGCGCGCTTTCGCTACGTGCTCTCGGAGCGCTTCGACACGCAGGTCGGCAACGTCGAGGCGACGATCCTCGGCGAGCACGGTGACGCGCAGGTGCCCGTCTTCTCGAAGGTCCGCGTCGACGGCGCCGACCCCGAGTTTTCGGGCGAGGAGAAAGAGGAGATCCTCTCCGATCTACAGGAATCGGCGATGAACGTCATCGAGCGCAAGGGCGCTACCGAGTGGGGGCCCGCGACCGGTGTCGCACACATGGTCGAGGCTATCCTCCGCGATACGGGCGAGGTACTCCCCGGCTCCGTGGTTCTGGACGGCGAGTTCGGCCTGGACGGCGTCGGTCTGGGCGTCCCGGTCAAACTCGGGTCGAACGGTGCCGAGGAGATCGTCGAGTGGGACCTCACCGACGAGGAACGCGAGCAACTCGGCGAGGCAGCCACGAAACTCGGCGACCAGTACGAAGAGATCGCGTAGGCTCAGCTGACCGTACGGGCGTCAGAACGCACCACTTATCGACTCGCGGGACCGTCGGAGACCTCTCCTAGCCGGTCACCACAACCGCTCTCGACCGCTTCCTCCGCGACGCGTTCGCCGAGCAGCGACGCCCACTCGGAGACGTGTGACTCGGTTCGCCGTGACATGTGAAACACCCTCGATAGGGGTATCTCCGCGCGAAACTATAACGATTGTGCCTGGCCCGTTCGGATGGTCGGTTCGAGTAGAACGTATCCGGAACGGCGACCGGAACACCCGTCCGGGAACGGCGACCGCGACGTCCGTTCGGTTCAGACGTCCGCGTCGCGCCAGGTTTCGGGCACCTGAATGCTGTAGCGACCGTCCTCGCGGAGCGCGATGATGTACTCCTCACGGTCGTACAGTTCCATGAGGTTGAGTTCGTACTGACCGGGTTCGACGACCCGGATGCTCTCGAACTGCTCGTTGAGTTCCTTCCGGAGTTCGGCGACGTCCGGTCGGTCGGCCGTCTCGGTGTCGGGTTCCGACACCTCTGTCCGGGAGTCGGACGCCGATTCCGGTTCTGACTCCGCGACTGTCTCCGTCTCGACCTCGTCGTCGGACGCCGATTCGGACTCCGAACTCCCCGGAAGTTCGTCGGCCGTCGCGAAGCCGCTCCGTGCGTCGGCCTGTGCCGCGTCCTCGTGTGACTCCTCCGCGACCGGGTCGGATTCGGCGACGATGATGTCGTCGTCCCCCGCTTCGTCGGCTGCTGTGTCAGTCGACTCGTCGCTCGCCGAGTCACCGCCAGGGGGTTGGGCGGCCGTCGCGTCCGGTCCCGCCGAACCGCCGACGAGATCGCGGACCGTCGCCGCCGCCGAACCGACCGTCCGGCTGACCGTCTCGCTGCGTGACGGCGAGAGGTCGTCTATCGACTCCTCGCTGTCGTCGCCGCCTGCTGTGGCGGTCCGGTCGACAGTGCCGGTGTCGCCGGGGCCTTCGGGGCCACCGGGTGCCCCGGTGCCGTCGCTGGCTGGTCCGGTGTCGCCATCGACGAGTCCCGCGTCGTCACTGGCTGGCTCGGCGTCGCCACCGGCGAGTCCCGTGTCGTCACTGGCTGGCCCGGCGTCGTCACCGCCCGGTCCGGCGTCGTCGCCGTCGCCGTCGAACCCTTCGGGTCGGAACTGGAACTTGGTGCCCGAACAGTCCGGACAGCCCGACAGCATCTCCTTGGAGCCGTCGGCGAACGTCCGGCCGCAGTTCGTACACTGGTGGGGCATCTCGTCTCGTCTACTTGCGCGAGACCAGCGCGCTGATGAGGGTCTCGTCTTTGTGGAGCGTCTCGATCTGGTTCGCCGGCCCGATGACGGTGAGTTTCTTCGTCTCCTCGCGACCCATCAGACGGCCCAGCAGACTGGAGTCGTCGGCCTGGGACTGCGGGTAGGTCTCGATCTCGATGCCGTTGAACTCGTCCGGGCTGATCTCGGTCATCGTCACCTCGATCAGTCGGGACTCCTCGTCCGGTGTCAGCCCGGATTCGAGGATGACGATGTTGCCCTCCCGGACCCCGTCGAGGATCGTCCGGATCTTCTCCATCGTCGTCTTGCCGTCCATGCGCTCGGCGCTGATCATGTCGATCTGGACGCCGGTTCCGTCGTCGCCGTCTGGGTGTTTGGCTTCCGGCATCGCTCTCACCCGAAGTACTCCGCTATCTGGTCGTACACTTCGTCCATGTTGTCACCTTCCAGCGCCGACAGCGGGGTCGTCTCGTGTTGCGGGAACGCGTTTCGGATCCGCTGGACGCTCGCCTCTTCCAGGTCGATCTTGTTCGCGAGAATCAGAACGGGGAGGTCCTGGCTCTCGATGATGCCGATGAGCATCGTGTTCACCTGCGTGAACGGGTCCTCCGCCGCGTCCAGGACGTAGATCACGCCGTCGACGTCCTCGCGGAGCCAGTGCATGGCCTCTGCGACGCCCTCGGTCGCCTCCCGCGACCGCCGGACGGCGTCGTCTTTCTCCATGTCGTGTTCCAGGAACTCGGTGTAGTCGACCTTGGTCGTGACACCCGGCGTGTCGACGATGTCGATGGTCACCGTCTTCCCGTCCCGTTCTATCTCGACGTTCTCCTTGCGCCGTGCCCGGCGCGTCTCGTGAGGAACGTGACTCTCCGGCCCGACCGCGTCGCCGGTCCAGTCACGCGCGATCCGGTTCGCGAGTGTGGTCTTCCCCGCGTTCGGCGGACCGTAGATCCCGATCCGCTTGGGGTCCTCCTCGGAGAACAGCGTCGATGCCGCCCGTGAGATGCTGTCTTTCAGGTTCGTGAGCAGTCCCATCCTATCCTCCGCGCCGTGTGGCGCGTCTGCCCGATGTACCCGCCCCGACTCACTTAAGCCTACGTCAGACATACATAAAATATCCGATCGGTTTGAGAGGAATTCGGGTGTCTGATACCGGTCAGTCCCCGGTATTTCGCTGTGGCGTCCGTTTTTTATTCCGTTCGTGATACTACTGCCGGACAGAGACCGGACAGGGACCGGACAGAGACCGGACCGAGACCCGACGGAGAGAGCGATACAGTACCGATACGCTACGCTGTGGTCTCTCGGAAGACGACGTAGCCAGCGAGCGCGACAGTCGAGATGACTGCACCGACAGCGACGACCGACATCGGGGCGCGGTAGCCGAGGTTCCACCCGACGACGAGCAGGTGGACGGCTCCGAACAGAACGGTCACCCCGAGGACGAGGGCGTCGATCGAATGGGGATCGCTGGGTGGGTCGAAGCGGGCAGCGCCACGCAGGACCGCGATGGTCGCCACTGTGACGACTGGTACCGAGAGCACTGCTACGAACTGGGGGACGTAGTTGTCCGGGGTCCCCGAGGCAGAGAAGTGTACAGCCACGTCCGCGGGGGGCTGTGGAACGAGTGCGAGTCCGACCGGAGTCACGAAGACGACGATCCCCAGAGAGAGACGGTCTGCACGGCTCTGGAGTCTCATACCCGACTGAACAGACGAGATCGGCTTCACGGTTTCGGCGAGACCCTGTTTCGCGGGACTGCTTCCGTGAGGCTGTCGAGTGGGACCGCTTTCCTTCGACTGCCCAGCGGGATTGCCTTCAGCGGGAGGCCACCCTCCGGAAGCGTCTCTCTTCCGGTCTTCCGTCTCCCGGGGAGCGTCACCCGGTTCGTCGAAATGGCGTGAGAAAGGGGAGGAGGAACGGAGAGTATCGAGCGAGGAACGATGGAAAGAGGGAAAAACGGATCCCCTCACAGGAGGATTCGGGAAGGTGTGACTGGAGCCACCTCCCTCCGCTCACGATCCCGCCGAACCCCCACCCCTTCGTTTCAAGTGGAACGTCACGAAGGAGTGGGGGATGAAGCTGGGATCGGGGTCGTGGGAGGGTGAGAGGACCCGACGACTTCCAGAGGCGAATTACCTAGAAGTATCCTAGATCACATAGGAATCACTAGCAGTTATTCCCAGCTTATCTAGACTGGTTACGTCTCTAATACTAGAAAGATAATGGCGTGAAAATTAGTTTTCTTTCTAGTGCGGATTTGATTTAAGTGAGTATGTATTAAATCTTTCTCTCGCAATAGCCAAACAAACCCCCTCCCCACCCCCCACCCACCCTTTTCTCCCGTTCCACCCGAAACGAAGGGGTGGGGGGGTTCGGGTCTGTTCTCCGGATGCTCACTCCCGTGGGCTCATCTCGTCACCATGGCGTCACTATACCGTCATCATATCGTCATCAAATCATCATCAAATCGTCACCTCTCGTCGGCGTTCGGTCACTTCTTCCGGGATGCTGTCATCCGTTCGTTCGGACCAGAGAGCTCGCTCGTTCTCGCGACCGCAGTCAACGAGCTGTTCCCGATCGGGTCGAACACTCGTATCTGGCGGCTTTCAGTGACTGATTCACCCGATCTGGTAGTCTGCCGACGTGTCGCTCTCTGGCTGGTCGACCGCCGGTAACCAGCAGTGACCGAAATATTTAATATCTCTACAACCACGGGTTCTTGTGGTTCAACTGGACGACCGGTATTCGCCAATACTGGTGGACGGCGGTGAATTCCGGTGTGTGAGTCGCGCTCGCGGTTCGCGCGGCTTGGTTTCCACTCGAAACAGAGGGGTTCGAATCGGAGCATGAGTGACGGGAACGAATCGGATCAGGACACGACGCTCGACTCGAAGCGGTTCGTCGACGGGGAGGGGGAGGTCCCCGAAACCGGAGAACCGACGGGTACAGCTGGAGACGAGACGGTGTCGGACGGTGAATCTTCCAGCGGGGTGCCCGACGTCTCGACGGACCTGGAGTCGGTCGACACCGACGGGAACAGCGATATCGACCCGTCGTTGCTGGACGACGTCGTACTCGACGAGATCGAAGGCGAGGACGACTCCGACGAGGCCTCGCGCGGACTGTTCGACGACCTCCTCGAGGGTGACCCGATATTCGAGAACAAGGAGGTCCTCCGCCCGTCCTACACGCCGCGCAAACTCCCCCATCGCGAGGAGCAGATCAACAACATGGCGACGATTCTCGTCACCGCCCTCCGCGGGGACACCCCTTCGAACATCCTCATCTACGGGAAGACCGGGACCGGCAAGACCGCCAGCGCGAAGTTCGTCAGCGAGGAACTCGAGTCCACCTCCGAGAAGTACGAGGTCCCCTGCGAGGTCGAGTACATCAACTGCGAGGTGACCGACACCCAGTACCGCGTCCTCGCACAACTCGCCAACAAGTTCATCGACAAGAACGAGGCCGTCATCGACGACCAACTCGCCGAACTCACGGATCTCCGCGAGCGCGCACGCGAGGACACGACTGCACTCGCAGGGAGCGAGTACGATTCCGTCGATGCACTCTCCGGCCGTATCGAGGACCTCGAGGCCGACCGCGAGGAGTTCGAACAGGTCCCGATGACGGGGTGGCCCACAGACCGGGTCTACAGCACCTTCTTCGACGCCGTCGACTACCACGAACGCGTCGTCGTCATCATGCTCGACGAGATCGACAAACTCGTCGAGAAGAGCGGCGACGACACCCTCTACAACCTATCGCGGATGAACTCCGAGCTCGAATCCTCCCGGGTCTCGATCATGGGGATCAGCAACGACCTGAAGTTCACCGACTTCCTCGACCCCCGCGTCAAGTCCAGCCTCGGCGAAGAGGAGATCGTCTTCCCGCCCTACGACGCCAACCAGCTCCGGGACATCCTCAATCACCGCGCCGACGTCGCCTTCGAGGACGGTGCGCTCACGGACGACGTCATCCCGCTCTGTGCCGCCTTCGCCGCACAGGAACACGGCGACGCACGCCGGGCGCTCGACCTGCTCCGGACTGCGGGTGAACTCGCCGAGCGCGACCAGACGGACGTCGTCGACGAGAACCACGTCCGCAAGGCCCAGGAGAAGATCGAACTCGACCGGGTCGTCGAAGTCGTCCGGACGCTCCCGACCCAGTCGAAACTCGTCCTCTTCTCTATCATCACCCTCGAGAAGAACGGCGTCAACAACATCAACACCGGTGAGGTCTACAACGTCTACCAGCGGCTGTGCGAGGAGATCGACGTCGATACGCTCACACAGCGCCGGGTCACGGACCTCATCAGCGAACTCGACATGCTCGGCATCGTCAACGCCGTCGTCGTCAGCAAGGGTCGTTACGGCCGCACCAAGGAGATCTCGCTCTCCGTTCCGATCGCCGAGACCGAGGCGGTCCTGATGTCGGACTCGCGGCTCTCGGATATCGAGGACACCCAGCCGTTCGTCCAGATGCGCTTCGACAGCGACAGTTGACTCACTTACCGCTCGCGAGCGAGCGGTGCGTTCGTCAAACTGCAGGGATCGGTGCGGGCCACGTCGCTCGTACTCTGCCGAGACCTGTCGGTCTCAGCGCCGCACTCGCTTGGTATCGTTGGTTTCGTCGACACGACTGGAGCGAATTCGCAGAACTACACTCCTCGTTCTATCCACTGGCCGGCACTCGACAGCGTTCACAGCCCGGCGGGGCATCGGCGGTGACCGTCCCGAGGACGCCGTTGGCACAGCGGTCCGAGCGCAGACGGATACAGCCCAGGAGCGGGATCCGCACTTCGGCGGTGCCGACGACCCAGGCCGGCTTGACGGGGCCGCTCAGCTGGTCGACCTGGTCGTAGCGGCCGTTCGCGTCGCCTTTCGTGATGAACCCGGCGTGGGGCGCCGGACAGTTGGGGAGTGCCTCGTCCGTGGAGTTGCCACAGGCGCTGTAGCGTCCGAGGGACTGTTTGTCGGCCTTGTCGTACCAGTTCTCGCTCTCGTTGACCCAGAACATCGCCCGGTGGATGATCGGTGTCGTATCGCTCCTCCCGTCAGGGTTGTAGACGATGACGTCACCCTGGCGCTCGAACTTCCGATAGTCCGCATCCGTCGTCTCTCCGACTCTCGCGGTGACGACGCCGGTCTCGCCGTGGGCACCCTCGCCGGGGAATCGGGTCTCTTCCATCACGAACACGAGGTCGCCCGTCTTCATCTGGGGGGTCATGCTCGGACTCTCGACGGCGACCATCGGCGGCCACACCCCGCTGACCGCGAACAGCAACGCGCCCACCAGCAACACCGCCACCGCGCTGTTGACGATGTCGTAGACGAAGACTCGCCAGTCCGTCCCGTCTTCCCTCTCCTCCGCCTCTTCTCTGTCTTCTTCTTCCGTCTCTTCCCTGTCTCCCCGCTCTTTCTCGGAACTGTCCTCGTCCAGTCGGCGGGGCCAGTCTCTGTCGGTTTCCCCGATCTCCTGTGACGCGACACTCTCGGCTTCTTCAGGGTGACCACCTGCCGTCGCCGGGTCACTGTCGTCCGGTGTTTCGCGTGCCGGAGTGTCTTCGGGGGGACCTTCCGGGGGATCTTCGGGGGGGCCTTCCGGGTGATCTTCGGGAGCGTCGGAGAGAGGAGAGTCGGACGGCTTGCGGTCGCCGTCGTCGGGCGGACTCATTGCCCGCCACTTGGCGCACTCGGGGTTTGAATGTTCTGACCGGGACGCGTGGGAAGGTCCCGACCGGGGGCAAGCGTGTCGCAACCGTTTTGCTGGCCGCTGCCGACCATCGACTGTGTCCCTGGAGACGCCGGTCCGCGTCGCGAGCGAACTCGCCAGGCGGGGCTACAACGCCGACCCCGAGGCGGTCACGCTCATCGCCAGTGCGAACGACCCGGCGGCGGCGCTGGAACGTACACTCGAAACGGTCCCCGAAGACGCCGTCAAACTCACTGCGAACCACGTCAAGTCCGCGGTCGAAACCCGATCCAGGTCGGCCGAAGCACGCTCTCCTCCCGAAACCCCGACTCCCGGTGGCTCCACCGACGACGTATCCTCCGCCGTAGCTGAAGACCCCTCTGTTTCGACTGGAAACGACCGGAAACAATCCCCTGACAGCGGTGTCAACTCTCCAGTCGAAACGAAGGGGGTTGCGGAGGACTCAGACGAGGGGGTCGTGAGCGAGACACGCACGGAATCGGCCGGCAGCGCGGCTACAACCGCGGCCGCGCCGGAGCGGTCGATCGAAGTTCCGGGGGAGTTTTCCAGTACGGGGACGGGTGAGTACGAGGACTTCGTCGCGGTGTTCCGGAACCGCTACGAGAAACTCTCGAAACTCCTTCGCTCGCGGATCAACCACCGGCCGACTCGCGCACTGCGCTCGATGGCGGGCAACAGCGAGGCCGCGGTCGTCGGGATGGTCTCGGACATCCGCTCGACGGCGAGCGGCCACTGGCTGGTCGAACTCGAAGACACCACCGGAACCTTCCCGTGTCTCGTGATGAAAGACCGGGAGTTCGCGGGACTCGTCGACGAACTCCTGCTCGACGAGGTGATCGCCGTCGAGGGGAACCTCGCCGACGACGGCAACATCCTGTTCGTCGACGCGATGTACTTCCCGGACGTCCCCCGCACCAACTCTCCCTCGACGGCCGACAGGGAGGTGTCCGCCGCACTCGTCAGCGACGTCCACGTCGGGAGCCAGGAGTTCACCGCCGACGCCTGGCAACGCTTCGCCGACTGGCTCCACACCCCCGAAGCCGACCACGTCGAGTACCTCCTCATCGCGGGGGACATGGTCGAGGGCGTCGGCGTCTACCCCGACCAGGACGAGGAACTCGACATCGTCGACATCTACGAGCAGTACGAACAGTTCAGCGAACACCTCAAAGCCGTCCCCGGGGACATGGAGATCGTCATGATCCCCGGCAACCACGACGCCGTCCGCCTCGCCGAGCCCCAGCCCGCCTTCGACGAGGAACTGCGCGACATCATGAGCGCCCACGACGCCCGGATCGTCGCCAATCCTTCCACTGTCACCGTCGAGGGCGTCGACATCCTGATGTACCACGGCGTCTCGCTCGACGAGGTGATCGCCGAACTCCCCGACGAAAAGGCGACCTACGACGAGCCTCACCTGCCGATGTACCAGCTCCTGAAGAAACGGCACGTCGCCCCGCAGTTCGGCGGGATGACCCGCCTCGCGCCCGAGGAGGAAGACCACCTCGTCATCGAGGAGGTCCCCGACATCTTCCACGCGGGCCACGTCCACAAACTCGGCTGGGGGAAATACCACGGCGTGCTCACCATCAACTCCGGGTGCTGGCAGTCACAGACGGCCTTCCAGGAGCGAATGAACATCCAGCCCGACTACGCCCACGCCCCCATCGTCCGACTCGACACGCTCGACCTGACGGTGCGGGACTTCCGGTGACGCTCGCTTCGCTCGCGTTAGTGGTTGGCGCCGGCCACGTTCGGCCTGCTCGGTTTTCCGAGGCGCGTAGCGGTCCCGCTCGCAGCCCTCGTAATCTGCTACTCGGATTTCCACGAAACGAATGAGTCGCCTCAGGTCAGCGGTGCCCTGTCACCGAGGACGAGCAGCGCCAGCCCGACGAACGCGATCACCAGATACATCGGGTGTGCGAGTAGGAACCCCAGAAGCATCGGGAGCGGGCCCGCCTCACCCACGAACGAGGCCGCAGTTTCGGTCGCTTCGGCCGGGATCGAGAGGGGGAACTCGGTGGTCACGCTCGCCGCGGAGACGCCGGTCGACCCCGCCAGGAGGCTGGCGCCGATGACCCGGATGCTCTGGTCGTTCAGCGCCGCGACGAACCGGCCACCAACCCCGTCTGCCATATCGGTAAACGATCACGGTGATCAGTGATAAAGGTCCGTCAGACGCTCGGTCGCCCCAGCGGAGAGACCATATCGATCCCGGCGGGTCCGCGCCGATCTCGGGGGGCGAACTCGTTCGGCGACGTGGGCAGTTCCTGCCGGGGTCCCGGAGTGCCCGCCGTCGTGGCCGCTGTTGTGGGATTTATGCCGGTCGGGGTCGTCGGTGGGGACGACCCATGAGCGACGACTGGGACCCCGAGACGGCAGCGCTGCACGCGGGACAGGAAGAACCCGACCCCGCGACCGGCGCACGGGCACCGCCTATCTACCAGACGACCTCCTACGTCTTCGAGGACGCCGAGGACGCGGCCTCGCAGTTCGCTCTCGAGAAACCGGGCCACATCTACTCGCGGCTGATGAACCCGACCAACGGCGTCCTCGAGGAACGGATCGCCGCGCTCGAAGGCGGCGTCGCGGCCGTCGCCACCGCCTCGGGGATGGCCGCGCTGAACCTCGCGACCTTCCTGCTCGCGGACGTCGGCGACAACGTCGTCACCGCCTCCTCGCTGTACGGGGGTACCTACACCTACTACACCCACACCGCACCCCGGCAGGGCGTCGAGGCCCGGTTCGTCGATACGCTCGACTACGACGCCTACGCCGAGGCAATCGACGACGACACCGCCTACGTCCACCTCGAAACCATCGGTAATCCCGCCCTCGTGACGCCCGATATCGAACGCATCGCGGACATCGCCCACGACCACGACGTGCCGCTGTTCGTCGACAACACGTTCGCGACGCCCGTGCTCTGTCGGCCCCTCGACCACGGCGCGGACCTGGTCTGGGAGTCCACCACGAAGTGGATCCACGGCCACGGCACGACCATCGGGGGCGTCCTCGTCGACGGCGGCTCCTTCCCCTGGGAGGAACACGCCGAGAAGTACCCCGAGATCGCCCAGTCGAATCCCGCCTATCACGGCGTCAACTTCGCCGAGCGCTTCGGGGCGGCCGCCTTCACCTACGCCGCGGTCGCCCGCGGACTGCGGGACCTGGGCAACCAGCAGGCGCCCTTCGATTCATGGAACACGATACAGGGCGTCGAGTCGCTCCCGCGGCGGATGCCCCGTCACTGTGAGAACGCGATGGCCGTCGCCGAACACCTCGAAGACCACCCCGAAATCTCGTGGGTCTCCTACCCCGGGCTCGAATCCCACGAGACCCACGACCAGGCCAGCGAGTACCTCGACGGCGGCTACGGCGGGATGATCACGTTCGGACTCGACGCCGGCTACGACGCCGCCCGCGACACGGTCGAGTCCACCGAGATCGCGAGTCTGCTGGCCAACGTCGGCGACGCGAAGACGCTGATCATCCACCCCGCCTCGACCACCCACCAGCAGTTGAGCGACGACGAGAAGGCCGCAGCGGGCGTCAGCGACGACATGGTCCGACTCTCCGTCGGGCTCGAATCGGTCGACGACATCGTCGCGGACCTCGACCAGGCCATCGAGAGCGCGACGCAGTAGCGCTTCGAGGAGCGTCGGCGGTGTTCGTCCTGTCGCCATCGATAGGCATCTCACAGCCGAACCCGTTCGATTCTCTCTTTTCGGGAACGCGCTCCCTTTTTTAAGTGGATGGTCGGCGAATCTACAGATGTAGAGGTGAGCGACAATGTCAACCCAACGGCGAATGCTGGAGGCCGACCTGCTCGGCCGTGAAACGGACTTCGAGTACTCAGAGACCTGGATCGGGTACGCGCTGCTCGGACTGCGCGTGGTCATCGCGTGGGTCTTCCTCCAGGCGGGACTGGACAAGCTGTTGCAGGGTGACTGGACGGCCGCAGGCTACCTGGAGAACGCCATCCCCGCGGGCAACCCGTTCGGCTTCTGGGACGCGCTGGCGAGCATGCCGCTGGTCGACCCGCTCGTCATGTGGGGACAGGTCCTGATCGGGCTCGCGCTCCTGTTCGGCGTCGCCGTCCGCTTTGCGGCGCTTATGGGTGCGCTCCAGATGATCCTGTTCTGGATGTCCCACCTCACGGGCGGGCTGATGGCGGGGTTCCCGATCGAGCACGGCTGGGTCGTCAGCAGCCACATCGTCTACGCGCTCCTGCTGTTCGGCCTGGGCGCTATCGGCGTCGGCCGGATCCTCGGCGTCGACAGCTACATCGAGAAACTGGAGTTCGTCCAGAACAACAGCTGGCTGCGCCTCTTCCTCGGGTGACGACCGGCGTCACCCCTTCGTGACGAGCCGTCGTTCGAACGCTACGCACTTAGCGACTGATTTCTCCCCGATTCCGTAGCTATCGGAGTCCATGTGGTGTGTGACTACTGAACCGACCGCACAGACCTCCCGAACCGGAGGACCGAGCGATGAGTGACGGAGAGGGTCGAGCGACGAGTGACGGGACAGTATCCGTGGACCGGCGCTGGTTCCACGCGGCGACGGCGGCATTGATCGCCTTGCTCGTCGTCACGGCGGGGTGTTCGGGACTGCCGGTCGGCGGGACCGCGACTGAGGCACCCTCGGACGGTGCGGACGGGTCGGACGGCGCAGACGAGTCGGACGGCGCAGACGGGGCGGACGCGGGTGCCGGGACGACGGTCAGCGGCGGGATGGACGGGACGAGCCCGGCCGGGACCGACCAGGGCGACGGAGCGACGACGGACAGTGACGGGGCGGGTGCGTCCGGCGACTTCGGGTTCAGCGCAGGCGACAGCTACCGCTACAGCGCCGCGCTCACCAACACCACGTCGCGACTCGAAGTCGTCTGGGAGGTCACTGACGTCAGCGGCGAGGAGCTGACCGTCGAGGTGGGCATGGTGTGGAACGAGACGTTCAGGCCGACCCAGACGCTGACCGGCACTCCCGAGGAGATCTTCGGGGGGATATCGATGGAGTCGGAGAACATCGCGCCGGTCGTGTTCCTCTCGCTCCGCCTCGGGGCCGAAATCGCGGCCGGTCACTCCCTGGAGGTCGGCAACACCTGGACGGTCACGCCCGACGAAATCCCGGGCGGAACGCGGATGACGCCCGAGAGTGGCGAGGCCCAGGCCGAAGTCACCGGCACCGACAGTTACGGCGGCGTCGAGTGTACGAACGTCCAGCTCACGTCCGAGAACTCGCCACCGACCACCTACTGTGTCAACCCCGACTACCCGTTCGCCCTGGCCTACGATACCGAGGGGGTCGAGGGCAGCGATGTCGTGTTCGAGGGGACCTCGGTCGGTAGGAGCGGCGGGTCGACGCCCACCGACACCGGCGGGTCGACGCCCACCGACACGCCCGTCGACCTCGGGGACTCCAGCGGGTCGGTCGAAAACGAGGTCGACGGCCTGACCGTCGTCGGAATCGAGGCGTTCGTCGGGAACGAGACGACGTTCGTCGGCGACGGGGACTGGGCGGTCAGAGTCGAGGTCCAGAACGACGGTGACACGTCGACCGAACCGCTGGGTTACACCTACGGGGTCACCGTCTACGACGAGTCGGGCAACGAGATCGAGTCGGGACTGCCCTCGGCCGGCACCCAGGCAGGGTCCCTCGAACCGGGCGAGAGCGGCGTGGTCATCCTCCAGCCGACGGAGTCGTTCGACCCCGACCGAGTCGATAGCTACGAGGTCAAAATCTCCTGTGGGACCCTGGCCGACGGCGCCTACTGCGAGTAGCAGACCGACCGCCTCAGTACGTCGAATCGACCACGTCGGTCAGCACGTCGAGGCGACCACGTAGTACTGTTCGCCCTCGTCGGTCACGAGCACCGGCGACCCCCACACCTCGGGGAGCGTCTCCAGTTCGGCGGTACCGTTGCGCGCACGGTCGAACTCCGACTGGCGGGCCGCGGGGAGATTTTCGTACGCGACGGTACGATCTATTGTCGGGCAAATGCCCTCGCAACAGACGCGAGTGACCGGATCGTGATTTCACCACGGGCAAAATCAGCCGCCGCGGTCCCGAGTTCACCAATATCGATCCCGTCGTCGTCGGTATCGTACTGCACGACGATATCGGCTGGTCCCCCGTATCTGTTGGCACCGTATTCCCCAAAACCGTACCGTTGTTTGTTTTCCGCCACAGTCGACTCGGTTCCGGTGCGCACGGATCGATCCATGCGGTCACCCTGGTTCGTCGTGCCCGACCGAGACTCAGTACCTCACAAAGCCTGTAAGTTGAGAGGTCTGCTTGCGGAAGTGTGTCCAAGCACCAGCAGCAAGCAGACAGTGAAATCCACGAGGACCAGCTC
>Ga0207813_100281_pt1 | contig 34432 bp, 29 predicted proteins | sample A23E3SouthBayCA_2_FD_187730 | JGI IMG/M metagenome (GOLD analysis project Ga0207813, IMG submission 187730) | Aerobic enrichment media microbial communities from Eden Landing Ponds, California, USA - A23 E3 (4) (SPAdes) | ecosystem: Environmental > Aquatic > Marine > Unclassified | place... | reverse complement strand
GAGCGACTCCCTCGACCGCGCTCGGCAGGCCGACGACGAGGCCGCCGCCCGCGCCGCCGACCGACTGGGCGACCGGGTGGTGACGCTCTCGCGGTCGGGGACGGTCTTCGCGGCGCTCGTCAGCGCCGCCCCCGAGGCCGTCGTCGTCGCCGAGTCGCGCCCGGGCGGGGAGGGCGTCGGGACCGCCGAGCGAGTCGCCGACGCGACCGACGCCGACGTGTGGCTGACGACCGACGCTGGCGTCGCACCCGCGGTGGCCGACCGCGCCGTCGACACCGCCGTCGTCGGCGCGGACGCGATCCTGGCAGATGGCTCGGTCGTCAACAAGGTCGGCACCCGGGCGCTGGCGACGGTCGCCGCCCGCGAGAAGGTCGACTGTCTCGCCGTCGCGGCCAGCGACAAGGTCGCGCCCGGGACCGACGCCGACCGCGAGGAACGCGACCCGGCAGAACTCTACGACGGCGACGCGGCCGTCTCGGTCGCCAACCCGACCTTCGACGTGACGCCCCTGGGCCTGTTCGACGCCGTCGTCACCGAACGCGGGGTCCTCGACGGCGCGGCCGTCCGGGAACTGGCGCAGGCCCACCGCGAGCGTCGGGCGCGACTCGACTGACGCTGGTGATCCTCACGTGACGATCGGTCGTCGCCCGTCGGATCACTGCTCGTCGAGGACCACCGGGACGCCCGCGGCGGCCACGTCCGCAGCGAAGGACCGCGAGTCCGTCTCCAGCGTCGAGAAGGTGTTGTAGTGGATCGGCATGACGAGGTTCGGGTCCATGCGCGCGGCCAGCGCCGCGGCCTCGTGGCGGTCCATCGTGAACCGCGGGCCGATCGGCGGGCAGAACAGGGAGACGTCGACGTTCTCGTGAGGGCCCAGGACGTCGGTGTCGCCGGGGTGGAGACAGCGGGTCCCCCCGACCGCGACGAGGAAGCCACAGCCGAACCCCTCGGGGTGAAACGGCGTCCCGTCGGGCCGGGTGTGGGGCCCGTCCCGTTCGTTGTACGCGGGGACCGTCCAGAGCGGCACGTCCCCGACCGTAACGTTCGCCCGGTCGCCGACTGTCCGGACCTCGTAGGGCAGGTCGGCCAGCGGCGGCAGGTCGTACTCGACGGCGTCCTCGGCGATGCCCTCGTAGGCGACGACGGTGGCGTCTGGGGCGGCGACGCGTTCGATCCCGTCGGGGTCGTAGTGGTGGACGTGCGTGACACAGACCACGTCGCCGTCCTCCGGGCGGTAGTCCCGCGCTGGTGGGTGGCCGATCCCCTCGGTGTCGGGTTCCCACTGGCCCGTGAGCGTGCCGTACCGGCCCGGATCGACGTAGACGACGGTGTCGGCCCCGGCAAGGCGGACGCCAGCGTACCCGAGCCACTCGACCGTCAGCCCGTCGTGTCGGACCGTCATTACACAGTATGGAGGCTGGCAGACAGATAAGTCAGACGTTCGTCGACGATCGGCCGCGAGCGCCTCGTCGGCAACCGTTAACTCCGTCGACCGTCAGGGTAACCCATGGCACAGATCGTCGACTACGAACTGTTCAAGGTCCCGCCGCGGTGGCTATTTTTACGGGTGGAGACGGCGGACGGGACCGTCGGCTGGGGGGAGCCGATCCTCGAGGGGCGGGCCGACACGGTCAAGGCGGCCGTCGAGGAGCTGATGGACGGCTACATGCTGGGCGAGGAGTCCAGCCGGATCGAACACCACTGGCAGCGGATGTACCGCGGGGGGTTCTACCGCGGCGGGCCGGTGTTGATGAGCGCCATCGCGGGTATCGATCAGGCCCTGTGGGACATCAAGGGCAAGTACTCGGGGGAACCGGTCTGTGACCTGCTGGGCGGCCGATCGCGCGAGCACGTCGCGACGTACAAGAAGATCGTCCCGGACACCGTCGAGGACATCCCCGATCAGGCGACCGACGCCGTCGACGAGGGCCACACCACGCTGAAACTCCTGACGACCTACCAGACCGGGCCCGTCGAGTCGACCGCGGACATCGACGCCATCTGTGAGTTCCTGTCGGCCGCCCGCGACGCGGTCGGGCGCGACATCGACATCGGGGTCGACCTCCACGGCCACATCTCCGCGAGCATGGCGCCCCGCGTCCTCTCGCGCCTGGCCGAACACGACCCGATGTTCGTCGAAGAGCCCGTCCGGCCGGAACACCTCCGCCTGCTCAATCGCTCCCCGAACCACGGGATCCCCATCGCGTTCGGCGAGCGGCTCTACTCCCGGTGGGAGTTCCGCCCGCACCTCGAGTCCGGACTGCTCGACGTCGCCCAGCCCGACATCTCCCACGCTGGCGGGATCTCCGAGATCAAGAACATCGCTTCGATGGCCGAGACCCACGGCGCGCGGCTGATGATGAGCTGTTCGGTCGGCCCCATCGCCTACGCCGCGGCCACGCAACTCAGCCACCACCTCCCCAACGCCGTTCAACAGCCGACGGTCGCCGAGCGGTACGTCGACACCTACGTCGACAACGTCGAAGACCTCCGCCCCACGAACGGCCGCGTCTCCATGTCCGAGAAACCCGGTCTCGGCATCGACATCGACGAGGACGGCGTCCGCGACCACGCCGGCCAGGGGACCGACTGGCGGACACCCATCCGCCGCTACGACGACGGCAGCATCGTCGAGTGGTGATCGCGTTTTCTCGCCCGTCTCCGCCACGGCCGCGTGTACACCATCAGTGTACTTATTGGCGCGTGCCTCGCAGTGTGGCCCATGGCCAGCGACGACCGCATCGCGGCGACGGAGACGGCCTTCGAGATTCTGGACGCCGTCCACGAGTCACAGGGTGCCACGGCCGCGGAGTTGATCGAAGCGACCGACCTCTCGCGCGGGGGTGTCTACAAGCACCTGCGGACGCTCGTCGCGGTCGACGCGCTCGTCAATCACGACGGCGTCTACGCGCTGGGGCCGAAGTTCACCGAGTACAGCCTCGGCGCGGCGGAGGTCTACCCCGTCCTCGACCAGACCGACAAGGTGGACGAACTGGCCCAGTCGCTGGACGCGCCGACGAACCTCTGGGCAAACGACGCGGACAACTGTCTCTGCGTCTACACCGCCCTCCCGTCGGACCGCGAGGACTACCCCCGGCGCCGCGGCGACAGCGAACCCCTGGTCAAGAGCCCACCCGGAAAGGTGATCCTCGCGCGGACGGCAGACGAGCGGCGCTCGGAACTGACTCGGCGACACGACGACGAACTACAGGCACAACTCGAGGCGCTCCGGGAGCAGCAACTGCTCGAGGAGCCGCTCCGGTTCGCCCCCGAGTGGGTCTCGATCGCCACCCCGGTCCTCGACCCCAGCGACCAGCCCGTCGCCGCACTCGAAGTCGTCGTCCCCGCCGAACGGGCCAACAGCATCGACGTCAAGAACAACGTCCGGGGACTGCTGACCGAGACCGCGCACCGGATCCGCGTCGACATGCTGTAACGTCATCCCGTGGCCAGTAACTATCATAAGTAGCACTTTTTCGAGGTCCTACAATACTTCTATCATTATACAGACGGCGCGAAGCCTGTCGGCCGCGGTGCCGATCACACTCCGGTGGGGAGTGGGGCCCTGCGTCTCGATCCCGGTCTGTGTTTTCACCAGATTCGCCCTTTCTGGACCCCTGAGCACCGTATAGACGGTTTTAACGTCTGTCGGCTTCCCCGGGAACCGTCACCCGTCCGGGACTCCGACCGCTGCGATCCAGTGGAGACGGATCCGCCCCAGACGGCCACTTGAGTGGGTCTGAGACGGTTTATCTCGCGGTTCGCCAGTTCGTTCGTTGCGTCGCCACACACTACCTTCGTCCTCACCGGACCACCGCGTCGCCGCGGATCCGCGCGTCTCGCCCTGATGAAATATTTGTATAATTATATACACTCTAATTTTATACGATCCCGTCGCCAGCCGCCAGAAGTTTTTTCCACGCGACTCGTGAGAACGCACTATGGACATCGCAGTGACGGGTGCGGCCGGTAACGTCGGCCGCGAGGCGCTCCAGGCGTTCGAGGACCACGACGTGACGGCGGCGACACACAGCGACCACGATGACATCGACAGCACGGTACTAGACGTCACGGATCGCGAGGCGGTCCGCGAGGTGCTGGGCGGACACGATGTCATCGTCCACCTGGCGGCCAATCCCGATCCCGGTGCCGACTGGGACGACCTCGTCGGGCCGAACATCGAGGGGACACACAACGTCTACGCGGCGGCCGTCGAGACCGGCATCGACCGCGTCGTCTTCGCGTCGACCAACCACGTCCACCAGAACCACGTCCTCGACGGCGACCACGACGCCCGGTCGTTCCCGGATCGACCGGGGGCCATCACGGCCGACGACCCGTACCGGCCCGATTCGTACTACGGCGTCTCGAAGGTCACCGGCGAGGCGCTGGGGTCGTTTCACGCCGACAGGGACGGCCTCGAGGTGGTGAACCTCCGGATCGGGTGGCTGCTCACCCGCGAGCAACTCCGCGAGCGACAGAGCGACGACGAGCGGCTGGCCCACTTCGCCCGCGCCATCTGGCTCTCCCCGGAGGACTGCCGCCAGGGCCTCCGGAAGGCCGTGACCGAACCACTCGCGGAGACCCCGCTGTCCGTGAACCTCGTCTCCGCCAATAGCGAGAACTACTTCTCCCTCGTCGAGGCCCGGTGTGGGTTCGGGTTCCGGCCCCGAGACGACTCCGCCGACGTCGTCGACGCGGACTGACCGGCGCGGTCGTCTCCTGTGTCTCCGCACGACTCCAAACGCGACCGCCGAGAGACCACAACAAAAATATACCGGAAGATCATGTACAGGAAACATGGTCTGTAGCGACGCGGTTGTACAGCGGCGAGACTCTACCGCGACGGGGTGTGGAAATGTCTAACGTAGATCGACTGCGGTCCGGGCCGGGTGTCTCGGATCCGGTCATGGAGATACAGGACGCGAGCGTCACGTTCGACATGGAACGGGGGGAGTCCCGCGTGCTCGACGACGTAACGATGGACATCGACCGCGGGGAGATCCTCGGCGTCGTCGGCGAGTCCGGGTCGGGCAAGTCGATGTTCGCGTCGGCACTGCTCGACGCCGTCGTCGAACCCGGTCAGCTCACGGGGTCGATCACGTACAATCCAGCGGGCGAGGAGTCGGTGGACGTGCTGGACCTCTCGGACGAGGAACTGCGACGCCTCCGGTGGGAGAAGATCTCGATGGTCTTCCAGGGCGCGATGAGTTCCTTCGACCCGACGATGACCATCGGCGCGCAGTTCCGCGAGACACTCCAGGCCCACGACGCGGACAGAGAGGAGGGGATGGAGCGAGCGCGGGGCATCCTCGCGGACCTCTATCTCGACCCCGAGCGGGTCCTGGAAGCGTTCCCGCACGAACTGTCGGGCGGGATGAGCCAGCGAGCGCTGATCGCGCTCTCGCTGATACTCGAACCCGACGTACTCGTGATGGACGAGCCGACGGCCGCGCTGGACCTGCTGATGCAGCGGTCGATCATCGCGTTGCTCGACACGCTCCAGGACGAGTACGACCTCACCATGGTCTTCATCTCTCACGACCTGGAACTCGTCTCGGAACTGGCCGACCGGATCGCGGTGATGTACGCCTTCGAGATGGTCGAAGTGGCGTCAGCGAACGACATCATCACGGAGTCGAAACACCCCTACACCCGGTCGCTGATCAACGCGACGCCGAACCTCGACACGCCGGTCGAGGCGATGCGCCCCATCGAGGGCGAGGCGCCCGACCCCGTGTCGGTCCCGGAGGGGTGTTCGTACGTCTCGCGGTGTCCGATGGCCGACTCGAAATGTACGGCCGACGACCCGCCCCTGTACGACGCCGAGTCCGGCCACCGGTCGGCCTGTCACTACTGGGAACGCGTCGAAGACGAGATCCCGCTGAGCCTCACCGAGTACGCCAACGACGGCGCCGCCGGGTCCGGCCCGGACGTCTCGGTGGACCGTACGGACGACGACCCGGTCGTCCGCCTCGACGACCTCGAGGTCCACTTCGAGGAGGACCAGGGATTCGTCGAGGGCCTGTTCGAGGAGGCGAGGACGGTCCAGGCCGTCGACGGCGTCTCGCTCGACGTCTACGAGAACGACGTCGTCGCGCTGGTCGGCGAGTCCGGCTGTGGCAAGACGACGCTGGGCAAGACTGCCATCGGCGCGCAGAAACCAACCGGGGGGAGCGTGAACTACCACGGGCAGGACATCTGGGCGGCCAAAGCTGGCGGCGACGACGTCGACGTGCCGTGGAGCGAGATCCGGCGGTCGCTCCAGATCATCCACCAGGACCCCGGGAGCGCACTCACGCCACACAAGACGGTCAAGTCGACGCTCGAACGCCCGCTGAAGATCTGGGAGCCGGACCTCAGCGCCCACGACCGCGAGGCGCGCATCTACGGGATGCTCGAACGCGTCGGGATGAAACCCGCCGAGGACTACGCGAACCGCTACCCCCACCAGCTCTCCGGCGGGGAGAAACAGCGGGTGGCGCTGATCCGCGCGCTCCTGATGAATCCGGATCTGATCCTCGCTGACGAGGCGGTGTCGGCGCTGGACGTCTCCCTGCGGGTCGACATGATGGACCTCCTGCTGGACCTACAGGACCAGTTCGACACCTCCTTCCTCTTTATCAGCCACAACCTCTCGAACGCGCGGTACCTCGCCAAGAAGACCGGCGGTCGGATCGGCATCATGTACCTGGGCGAACTCGTCGAGATCGGGCCAGCCGAGGAGGTGCTCGAAAACCCGAGTCACCCCTACACGAAGGTGCTGAAGTGGGCGACCGCCAACCTCGATCCCGCGGAGTCGACGGTCGAGCGCCCGCCCCTGCGCGAGATCGACGTCCCCGACCCCGTCGATCCGCCCACCGGATGTCGCTTCCACACCCGCTGTCCCGAGGCCCGCGAGGTCTGTACCGAGCGGTCGCCGTCGCTCGAACCCAGCGACGACAACTCCCGGGCAGCCTGTTTCCGGTCGGACCCCGACCACGCCTACTGGGACAGCGCCCCGCTCTCGGGCGGTGATTTCACCGGGCTCGGTGAGGGCGCCACTCGGTCGGACGCATCGAGCGATTAATACCGTCGCCGCCGCTCCGTTCTCACATGTCGACCGATTCGGAAGGGGATCCGCTCGCCGAGCGCGTCTGGACCTACGTCTGTCCCTTCCGGCGGTATCTACTCGTCGTCGCCATCCTCGAGATCGTCTTCCTCGTCTTGCTCGTGTTCTCGCTGGCCGTCGGCGTCGAACCCGGCACGTCGACGTACTACATCCTTCAGATCGATCTGCTGATCGTCGTCCCGACGCTGGCAGCGTTCACGTACGCCTACTACCGGTGCCGGAACAGGGAACAGATCTGACCGTCACCGTTCGGTGTCCCTGACGGCGCGTTCCGAGTGTCCGCCAGCCAGCGGTGACGCCAGTCGACGGCGCCACCGCTTGTCGATCGTCGTAGCGGACGTGACGGGGTGCACCTTCGGCGCACAGCGGCCGTCGAGCGGACGTGACGGGCGCGGCGGCAAACCGGCTGTCGGCGACGGACCGAAGAAACTCCGGCGGGTGTGGTTGACAGCGACAGCCGGAGACACAGTGGTGACAGAGACCGTCGGCGCGTCAGTTCGTCGGGTAGAGGTCGCCGGTACGGACCCACCACTCGGTCGGGTAGAACGGGTCGTAGTGTTTGCTGTCTTCCGAGACGGTGTTCCACCCCTCGGTGGCGATGTACGACGTCGAGACGCCCTGGGTCATCGGCAGCGTCGGGAGGTACTCGTTGTAGACCCAGGCGATCTCCTTGACGATGTCCCTGGCGTTCGCCGAGTCGGTCGCCGTGTAGAGTTCGTCGAGTCGCGCCTGCACGTCGACGGTCGTCTCCCCGCTGGACTCGCCCAGCGGCGGCACGGTGACGGTCGTCTCGTTGTTGAGCTGCTCGCGGCGGTTGATGAAGTCGCGCTGGTAGCCGCTGTAGGGATGGGGCGCCCACCAGTAGAACAGGCTCATGTCGAAGTCGCCGTTCGACCGGCGGTTGGAGAACTGCGTCCCGGGCTGGCTCGACACCTCCATCTCCAGGCCGAAGTCGTCGAGGATGGTGTTGGCCGTCTCGGCGATCCGGCTCGGGTTCTCCCAGGTCGGTGTCAGCAGTTCGAACGTGACGGTCTCGCCGTTCGAGTCGACGACCGTCCCGTCCTCCTTCGAGTAGCCCGCCTCCTCCAGCAGTTCCATCGCGCGCTCGGTGTTGTTGCCCTCGTAGGTCTCGTACTCGCTGAGACTGTCACCGAGCCAGTTGGGCGCGGCCTTGTTCGTCAGCCCGACCATGTTCTCGACGTAGCTGTGAGCCGGGAGCGTGTTGTCGGCCATCCGCTGGCGGTCGAGCAGGTGCGCGATCGCCTGCCGGACCCGCCGATCGCCGAGGAAGTCGTGGTCCATGCTCACCGAGAGGTTCCACCCGCCCGAGGCGGTCCCGGCCTGGATCTTCCTGATGTGATCGGGCAACTGGTCCTGCGTCGACCCCGGTGCCGACATGTGCGCCTGCCCGTCGAGGTCGCCGCCCAGGAACGCCGAGACGATCGAGTTGAGGTCGGAGAGATACTTGTAGACGTACTCGGTGAACGGGACCGGCCGGTGGTACTCCTCGAAGTTCGTCAACACCAGTTCCTGTGACCCCGCTCGCTCGAACTGGAAGGGGCCGTTCCCGATCGGTTCCTCGATCGACATACTCTGGAGGTCGCTGAGGACCTGGTCGCGCCCCTCCTGATCGTCTGCGTTCTCCAGTCGATCCAGCCAGTCGGAGAACTCGCTGTGTTTGACCGTCCCCTCGACCAGCAGGCTGTTCCAGAGGATCTGAGGGTTGACGGCCTCGGCCAGCGAGATCCGGACCGTCTTCTCGTCGACGATCTCGAACTCCTCGACGTTGCCAAGCGCCGAGTTGACGTACTGCTCCATCTTGTACTGGGTCACGAGGTCCCGCGCCTTGTACGTGTCACCGTTGTGCCACCGTGCGTCCTCACGGATGTTCAGCGTCACCACCGCGTTGTCCGGGTCGTAGCTGCGGTCGGTGAGCAGCGTCCCCTCTTCCATGTAGTCCTCGCCGGTCTCGGGCAGGGGCTGCCACAGCTCGTCGTACAGCACCATGTTCGGCGAATTGTTGTCGCCGATGAGCAGGCGCTTGGGGTTGTAGGGGTTGTACTGTCCCTCGTTGGGCACGACGCCCATGCCGATGTTGAACCGGCCCTCGATGGGGAACTGCTCCTCCATCGACTGGGTCTGGGTCGGCGTCGACCCGTCGGAACCGTCCGAGCCGTCCGAACTGTCCGACCCGTCGCTACCGGACCCGTCGGTTCCGTCGTCGCCACCGTCGCCGCCGTCGCCGGTACACCCGGCGAGGCCGACTGCCGACGTCGTTGCGAGCCATTCGAGATATTTTCTCCGGTCGAAGTCTTCACTCATGATTAATCGCCAAGCCTGCCTGGATACTTTTACACAACATACTTAATCCTTTCTATTATTCGATTATGTTTTCGAGCGGAGACTACGCGGTCTCGTCGGGACTCTCCTCGACGGTCTCGGCGTGGCGCGCCCTGATGCGGGGGTTGAACAGGCGGTCGGTCCCCTGTGCGATCAGGACGAGACCGGCCGAGTAGAGGATGATCGCCAGCATCGGGAAGAACAGCCAGTGGAACGCCTCCGGGACGAACAGCGCCGTGCTGTTGTAGGCCTTGTTCAGCATGATCCCCCAGTTCTGCAGCGAGTAGGGGAGCGCCCCGATGAAATAGAGGCCGACCGCGGCGAAGATGATGTTGCGTGCGGTGTTCATGAAGTTGATCCCGATGAAGGGCAGCAGGTTCGGCAACACGTCCGTGAGCATGATCCGGGGTCGCGTATCGCCCATGATCCGGGCGGCCTCGACGTAGTTGGTCTTCTTGACCGACAGCACCTCCGAACGTAGCGACCTGGCGAGCCCCGGCCAGCCGTCGATCGAGAGGATGATCCCGATCACGAAGGGGTTGCTCGGTTCGAGAAAGATCGCCAGCAGGATCACCAGCGGCAGTCCCGGGATCGCGATCTGGCTGTCGATCAGCGTCGAGAGAACGCGGTCGGTCGTGCCGCCGACGTACCCGGCAGTCACGCCGACGACGATCGCCAGCAGGACCGCCACCGTCGCGCCGGTGAGACTCATCAACAGCACTTCGGGGGTCGCGTGGACGATCTTCGCGAAGATGTCCTCGCCGACGCCGTTTGTCCCGAGTGGGAACTCGGCGGTCTGGAACGGCCCGACGAGGTCCTCGCCGTCGTTCTGTTCGGTCGGTTCGACGAGCAACACGCCCAGCGTCCCCATCAGGATGTAGCTGCCGATGATCGCCGACCCGAGGACGGTCCGCCAGTCGTCGGCGGCGATCCGCAGGGGAGCCAGGAGCGTCCGGTCGGCCCACTGCATCCACCGTTCGGTCTCCGTGATCTCGATGTCGCTCCGGACCTCGAAGGGGGAGTCGTCCGCGGTCGTCCCCTGGCGTTCGGGGTTGCTCATTCCTCATCACCCACCGTGACGCGCGGGTCGATCTTGCCGTAGGAGAGGTCGGCCACGTAGACGGAGATCACGACCGCGACGGTGATCACGAGGAACCCCCCCATCATCAGCGGGTAGTCCCGCGACTGGATGGCCTGATACATGAAATAGCCGACGCCGTGGTACTTGAAGATCTGTTCGAGGATGATCGACCCGCCGAACAGGAAGCCGATCGAGATCAGCAGCTGCGTCCAGATCGGCAGGATCGCGTTGCGGACCACGTGTTTGAGCGCGATGTTCCGGGTGCGGATGCCGCGGAGCCGCGCCACCCGGATGTAGTCTTCCCCGAGGACGCTGATGCTGTTTGCCCGCATACTGATCGCGAGACCGGCGAACCCGGTGACCAGCGAGAGGACCGGCAGCGCCGCGTGGTAGAGCGCCCCGGTGACGAACTCGACGGTGAGTCCGACCTCGACGTCGCTCGGTATCCGCCCGCCGGTGGGGAACCACCCCAGCCGGTAGCCGAAGACGTACACGAGCAGGATAGCGACGACGTAGTACGGGACCGACGTGGAGACGATCGCGAACAGCGTCGATCCGACGTCGAAGCGACTCCCCTCGAAGTAGGCCATCAGCGCGCCCAGCCCGATACCGAGTGTGAAGTTGATCAGAAGGGAGATGCTGAGGACGAACACCGTCCACGGGATCGCCGACGCGAGGATGCTCGCGACCTCGCGGTCGTACCAGACCGACGTGCCCAGATCGAGGTGGAGCAGCGCGTTGAGGTAGTCGATGTACTGGCGCCACATCGGTTTGTCCGGCTGGACGTTCGTGTACGCCTCGACGAGTTCGTTGATCCGCGCCATGTCCGTGGTCCCACCGCCCTGTCCCTGCGCCTGTTGCATGAGTTGCGCGCGCATGAAGTCCATCGGACCCCCAGGGATGAGCCGGATCATCACGAACGTCACCGTCACGACGATGAAGATCGTGACGAACGCCTGTAAGGTCCGCTCCGCGTAGTACCTCATGTTCAACCAGTGGCTTCTAACCTTTCAAATAGTTTTCCCATGCGAGTCGCCCCCGTGCGACCGGTGCTCCCCTGCGGGTCGACGGCCGTCGCGACGATCCACTCCGCTCACCCGTGCGGTCGGCCAACGGGCGCAGGGACAGGACAGTAGGACTGTCCGTCGGGCGAAACGCCGCCTACCCTAGACCTTTTTATATAGTCAGCCAGGATCAACTGAGTACCCGTGTCCCGAACGCCAACACAACTCTCGGGGATAGCCGACTATATCGAGAACCCCTCGCTCCTGGGTGAGAACGTCGAACCGACCCACGTACCGACCGTTCCGTACGGATCGGCGGAGGCGGCGCTGGACTCGCTCGACGGCCTGACCTCGCCGGAACAGCGGTGGAGCGAGTCGGAGTACGTCTCGCTGCTGAACGGCGAGTGGGCATTCAAGTGGGTCGAGCGACCGGCGGATCTGCCGGACCTGGACCTCGACGGCGAGTGGGACTCGATCCCCGTCCCGGCCGTCTGGCAGCTCGAAGGCTACGACCGCCCCATCTACCGGAACCACGAACTGACATGGGAACGACTCCCCGAGGTCGACGGGTCGCCCGAGGCCCCGGCGGTCCCCGAAGAGTTCAACCCCGTCGGTACGTACCGCCGGACCGTCGACGTCCCCGCCGACTGGGGCGGCGACCGCCGGACGCACCTCCACTTCGCCGGGGTCAAGTCGGCGTTTTTCGTCTGGATCGACGGCGAGTACGTCGGCTACGACCAGGGGTCGATGGCCCCCTCGGAGTTCGATGTCAGCGACGCTCTCGACCCGGGATCGAGTCACACGCTCACCGTCCAGGTCGTCCGGTTCTCGGACGGCAGTTACCTCGAGACCCAGGACATGATCCGCTTTTCGGGCATCTTCCGGAGCGTCTATCTCTACTCGAAGCCCGCGGTCTCGATCCACGATTACGACGTGCGGACGACACTCGACGACGACTACGAGGACGCGACGCTGACCGTCGACGCCGACCTCCGCGGCGAGGGGGCGACCGGCGACTGGACGGTCACGGGACACCTCTACGGCCCGGACGGCGGGGCAGTGGCGACCGCCGAGACGACGACCGTCCCGGCCGAGGGCGGAGCACGCCTCGAGACGGCCGTCCCGGACCCCCAGACGTGGTCGGCCGAGACGCCCGTACTGTACGATCTGGTGCTCGAACTCCGGGACCCCGACGGCGAAGTGGCCGAGGCGGTCCCCGAGCGGGTCGGCTTCCGGGCCTTCGAGATCGAGGACGGCCGCCTGCTCGTCAACGGCGAGCCGATGACGGTCCGGGGGGTCAACCGGCACGAGCACGATCCCGAGACCGGCCGGACGGTCCCCTTCGAGCGGACCCGCGAGGAACTGGCGGCGCTGAAACGTCATAATGTCAACGCGATCCGCACCTCCCACTACCCCAACGACCTCGCGGTCTACGAGCTCGCGGACGAACTGGGTCTGTACGTCGTCGACGAGGCCAACGTCGAGACGCACTTCAACATGAACTTCGTCAACGAGCGCCCGGCGTTTCACCGGTCGTTCGTCCGCCGGTTCGAGCGGATGGTCGACCACCACAGGAACTTCGCCTCGATCTTCGCCTGGAGTACCAGCAACGAGGCGGGCGAAGGACCGGCACACGAGGAGATGGCCGCCTACGCTCGCGAACACGACGACCGCTTTGTCTACCACCAGGGGTCGGGCGAGGCGCCCTACGCCGAGTTCCACGAGAGCATGACCGGGACGGCGCCGTTCGCGGACGTCTCCGGACCGCGCTACCCGGTCCCGCACACGCTCACCGCACACAGTCATCTGGAGGACCGCCCGTTGATCATGGGCGAGTACGGCCACGCGCTGTGTAACAGCCTCGGCCTGCAGGACGACTTCTGGGACCTGATGCGTGAGGTCGACGGCCTCCAGGGCGGGTTCGTCTGGGAGTGGGCCAACCAGACGCTCGCAGGCGAGGTGGTCCCCGACGGGACGCCCGGCGAGTGGTGGTTCGACGACGACCCGTTCCTGCTCGACGGGATGGCGTTCTCGGATCTGACGACCCAGCCGGAACTCCAGCAGTTGAAGAAGAGCCACCAGCCGTTCACCGTCGCGGCGGTCGACGCCGCCGAGGGCGCGTTCACCGTCTCGAACCACTACACCGCGACGAACCTCGGGGCGTTCGACGCCGCGTGGGAACTGACCGTCGACGGCGAGACGGTCCAGTCCGGGCCGCTCGATCTCGACGTCGGTCCCGGGCGGACGCGCGGCCTCCACGTTCCCTTCGACGACCCGTCGCCCCCGCCGGGCGCCGAGTGCCACCTCACGATCCGGCTCTCGCTGGCCGCGGCGACCGACTGGGCGCCCGCCGGTCACGAGATCGGCTTCGAACAGTTCGAGATTCCCGTCGAGGCCCCCGACGCGGTGGCCGAGACGTCCGGCAGCCCGACCGCGGCATCGCCGATCACCGTCGAAGAGACGGCCGAGGCGGTCGTCGTCTCGGGCGAGCGGTTCCGCTACCGCTTCGACCGCGAGCGGGGCTGTTTCGACGAACTCAGTTACGATGGCACGGTCGTCGCGGAGGGCGGCCCGCTGTTTGGCGCGTTCCGCGCCCCGATCGCCAACGAAAGCGCTCTCGACAGTGAGACCGAGTGGGGCTACGACAACGCATCGGAGTGGCACTCGCTCGGACTCGATGCCCTGGAACAGCGGGTGACTGCCGACACCATCGGGCGCCCGTCGGACGACCGGGTCCACCTTTCGGTGTCGACCGCCGCCGAGGATCCGGACGGTGAGACGCTGTTCGCCGTCGGCTTCGAGTACGCGGTCCACGCGGACGGAACCATCGACGCCGGGGTGGAGATCGATCCGACCGACACGCTCCGGTCGTCGCTGTCCTCGTGGCTCCCGCGACTGGGCGTCGAGTTCGGACTCCCCTCGGCCGCCACGGACGTCGAGTGGTTCGGGCGCGGTCCCGAGGAGACCTACCCGGATCGGAAGACCGGCTGTCCCGTCGGCCGCTACGCTGGCTCGATCGACGACCAGTTCGTCCCCTACCGGCTCCCGTCGGACAACGGAAACAAGACCGACGTGCGCTGGGCGAGCGTCGGCGACGAGGACACCGGCCTCCTGGTCGTCGGCGACCGGCCGCTGAACGTCCGTCTCGACGGGTACGAGAACCTCGCCGAGGCCGACCGCCTCTCCGATCTGGTCGCGGCCGACGGCGCGACCCTCTACACGGACATCGCCGTCGCCGGTGTCGGCGGGACGCCCGTCGCGCCGCTCACCGACCACCGCGTCCGACCCGAACCGGTGTCGTTCGGGCTCTCGATCCGGCCGTTCGACGCGACCGACACCGATCCGGCGGCCCTCGCTCACACGCTCGGCCTCTCCGACGACACCCGCGAGTGATCTGTCCCGACTGATCGACCGTCACCGCGTTCTGTCGCTCCCCCTGTTCCGTTCCGTAATCCGTGTTCTGCCTCGTCCAGACGACAGCCTCGACCGGTGACCGTGACAGTCGAGTTCACTATTAGTGTACATTCCTCGCATCCAATTACAAACTTATGACTGTAATCAGACCCGGGAGTACACTAACAGTAGACACACCCACGGGACAACAGCGTGTTATCACCGCCAGCCGGGGTCAGAGAAGTACACTAACAGTGAACACACTCGCAGGTCGACGGCGCGACACTCGCGGGCCCTGGTGGGTTCGAGTGCACGTTCGACGACGAGTCACACGTCGACAGCGACAGGCAGGTCCGCGTCGGCGTCCGACTCGAGATCGGCGTGTCGCGACATACATAATTCGGATCCGAAACAATAATTTTATTAGTTGTTCATATATACTCGCGGATGGGGTTACAATCATGACAGAAGATAGCGATGGTCATAGAGAGGGTGGGACCTCTCTCACGCGTCGGAGCGTGCTCGCCGGGGTGTCTGGCATCGCGCTCGGGACAGCCCTCCCGACCGGGAGCGTCAGCGCCCAGTCACTCGAAGCGTACGACGACGAACTGTCCGCGGCACGGCTCACGCCCCGCCCGGCCGAAACCGACCTCGGCGGGACCGAGTCACTGAACGGGGCCTGGGAGTTCGCGCTCTCGTCGACCGAGGCTCCGCCCACCCAGTCGGCAGGGCGGGTGATACCCGACCAGTCGAGTGCGGGCAACGATGGGGCGGTCGGTGGGGATCCAGCGGTCGTCACGCGGGAGTCCGAGCGGGCGGTCGACCTCACCGGTGAGGGGTCGGTCGCGGTGGGTGATGCCAGCGGGGTGGATTTCACAGAGCCCGGTTTTACCATCCGGACGACCTTCCGGTACGACGGCGACGGACCCATCTGGTCGAAAGGCGGGGAGCAGTACTCGCTGGGCGTCTGGGGCGGTGAGCTCTCCTTCTGGATGCTGGGTGGAGGGGACTGGCCGGGAGTCGGTGGAGGTGATCTGACGCAGGGCCGGTGGTACACGACGACGCTGGTCGTCGACGACAGCGAGATCCGCCTCTACGTCGACGGCCAGCAGGTCGGGTCGACGACCCACCAGTTCGCCGAGTTCGACAGTGTGGACTCGCCGCTGCACCTCGGGTACGACGCCGGAAACGACGATTACGGCGCACCGACGATCGACCAGTTCCGGGCGTTCGACACAGCGCTGTCGGCCGAGCGAATCCAGCAGGGGTTCGAGAGCGTCCCGAACAGCGCCGTCGCGTGGCTCCCGCTAAACACCGTCTCCGAGGGGACCACTCCCGACAAATCCGGCGCGGGCAACGACGGCACGCTCCGGGGCGCGGCGTCGCTGGTCCCCGGCCGCGAGGGTGAGGGGCTCGACCTCTCGGGGGACGGTCTCGTCCGGGTAGAGAACGCCGACAGCCTCGATCGCACCGAACTCGGGTTCACGATCCGGGCGACCGTCCGCTACGGCGGCGGCGGGGGCCTCGTCGTCGACAGGGGCAACAGCAGCGGGGGCACCGAGCAGTTCGGCCTCGGCATCTACGACGGGAGCGTCAGTTTCTGGGCACAGACCGGCGCCGCCAACTGGCCGACGGTCCAGGGCGGGGACCTCTCGGCGGGCGAGTGGTACACGATCACCGCCGTCGTCGGCAGCGGCGAAGCGCGCCTGTTCGTCGACGACCAGCAGGTCGGGTCGGTGAGTCACGACGCCGACGCGCTCGTAGGCAGCGACGCGGCGCTGGTGGTCGGCGGCAACGATCTGGCCCTGTCGGTCACCTCCGTCGCGCTCCTGGGATCGGCGGCGTCGGCCGACCGGGTCGCCCGCGGCTTCCGCGGCGTCCCCGATAGCGCCGTTCTCTGGCACAACTACGGGATCGTCGAGGACCGGAGCGTCGAGTGGGGCGAGGCCGACGTGCCCGGCCAGTGGGCCTACGACGAGTACTACGTCCCCGCGGGCAGTTCCGACTGGTACCCGCCCAGCGGCCAGCTGGGCTGGTACCGCCGCTCGTTCGAGGTCCCCGACGGCTGGGCCGACGGGCGCCTGCTCGTGCGGTTCGACGCGGTGTACAGCGAGGCGTGGGTGTTCGTCAACGGCCAGCGGGTCGGCCACCACGTCGGCGGCTACACCCCCTTCGAGGTCGACGTGAGCGACGCCGTCGATCCCGACGGACCGAACACGCTGGCGGTCGGCGTCTCGCAGGCCTCGGCCGCCGACGACATGAGCTGGCAGAACGTCACCGGCGGCATCACCCGCGACGTGACGCTGCTGTCGGTCCCCGAGGCCCACCTCGCCGACGTGGACGTCCGGACCGATCTCGCCGAAGGCGGCGACGCGGCGACGGTCAGCGTCGACGCGGCCGTCGCTAACCACGGGGACGCCGCCGTCGAGGACGCCACCGTCAGCGTGACGCTGTCCGATCCCGACGGCGAGACGGTCGGCTCGGTCGAACGCACGCTCGGCTCGGTCGCCGCGGGCGACTCGGGAACTGTCGAGGCCGCCATCGACGTCTCCGAACCCCGGCCGTGGAACCCCGAACAGCCGCGCCTCTACACCGTCGACGTGACACTGTCCGCCAGCGGCGCGACCGAACGGGTGAGCGAACGCGTCGGCATCCGCGAGGTTGCGGTCGACGGGAACAAACTCCGGATCAACGGCGAGGCCGTCACGCTCCGGGGGGTCAACTGGGAGGAGATCCACCTCCCGGAACACGGACAAGCCATCCCCGAGGAGATTACCCGCGCCGACGCCCGCCGACTGAAGGAGGCCAACGTCAACTACGTGCGGACCGCCCACCATCCCACCTCGGAGGCGTTCCTGGATGCATGTGACGAACTCGGTATCGTCGTCGAGGTCGAGGCGCCGATCATGTTCATCGGCCGTGACCGCACCGTTGACCCGGACACGGCGATCAGCCAGATCCTCGAGATGGTCGAACGCGACAGGAACCGGGCGTCGGTCTGTCTCTGGTCGATCGCCAACGAGTCCGGGTGGGACGACGCGTTCGCGACGGCCGGAGCGCTCGTGAACGAACTCGACCCGACGCGCCCGACGATTTTCAACCACGACGCCTACAGCGAGTCGGATCCGTGGCACGACGAGTTCGACGTGCGCTCACACCACTACCCCGCGTTCCGGGCGGGGTCGACCGTCGACGAACACAGCAACCTGGCCGACCCGGTCCTGTTCGACGAGTACGCCCACGGCTACTGTTACAACGACGAGGAACTCGTCACGGACCCCGGGCTCCGCGACCAGTGGGGGGTCCCGTTCGAGCAGATCTGGGAGGCGTGTCGTGACGGCGACTCGGTCGCCGGGGCGGCCATCTGGGCTGGCGGAGACCATCTCGAACAGTGGGGTGAGTACCTCTGGGGGGTCCTCGACCGGAACCGCCGGCCTCGTCCGGAGTACTACCACGTCAAGAAGGTCTACTCACCGGTCAGGATCACCAACGTCTCCTGGGACGGGACGGAGGCGACCCTGACCGTCGAGAACCGCCACGAGTTCGTGAACCTCGCCCGGCGGCCGTTCGAACTCAGCGGTGCGTCGCGTGACGAACTCGCAGTCGACCTGGCGCCCGGCGAGACGGGGACAGTCACTCTCTCGACGACCGGAGACACCCTCGGGATCACGGTCAGACACCCCGAGGGACACGCGGTCGACGAGTTCGAGTTTACCCCGGACGATTTCGCGTCCAGTATCCCGACGACGCCAGCGGGGTCGTCACTCTCGGCGGCGGACGGTGCACTGGCGCTATCCGCGGAGTCGTTCTCGCTGACGGTCGACCAGGAGTCGGGGAGTGTCAGGCTCGACGACACCGACGGGAACCCGCTTCTCGTGGACACGCCGGCGCTGGTCCTCACGCCGATACAGCAGGAGGCTGGCCGGGACTACGACACACGGATCGGTCACCGTCTCGACGGCGAGACGGTCACCGACGTCTCGCTGGCCGAGGACGGTGCGGCCGCACGACTCACAGTCGAGTACGCGGTGGCGACCGGAACGTTTCTCGTGCGGCCCCTGCAGAGCGGACTGGCCGTCGAGTACGACTTCACGATGACGGAGTCAGTCGACGCCCGGGAAGTCGGCGTTGCGCTGCCGGTCGCCGACGGACTGCGGACGCTATCCTGGGAGCGCGACGGCCAGTGGCGCACGTATCCCGACGACCACGTCGGCCGACAGAGCGGGACCGCCACGGCCTTCGACGGCGGGAGTCGGCCCGAGAACGAGGGACTCGACCTGCAGGCCGACCAGCCGTGGCACGCCGACACGACACGCCACGGATCCAACGACTTCCGATCGACGAAGCGCAACGTCCGTTCGGCGACGCTGAGCGACGGATCCGGCCGGGACATCACGGTCACGTCTGACGGGTCACAGCACGTCCGGGCGACCGTCGAATCCGGACACGTCGACCTGCTCGTCCTCGACCGGTCGCTTTCGGGGACGAACGCGCGCAACTGGCTCAACCGACTGCCAGTTCTGGACGAAGAGCCAACGATCACCGCGGACGAACGCGTCCAGGGGAGCGCCACGTTACGGGTCGCCGAGGGGACCATGTCACCGATCGGTGACAGCGATAACCCGCCAGCCGATCTCGACGGTGACGGCCGCTTCGAGGACGTCGACGGCGACGGAGCGTTCACGCTCGCAGACGTTCACCACCTGTTCTACAACCGGGACGACTCGACGGTCCGGGAGAACCCGGCAGCGTTCGCGTTCGCCCGGCGGGAGGACCCGACAGCGGTCACCCTGGCAGACGTCCAGGCGCTGTACGACAAACTCCAGGATCGAGACGAATGAGTTCCCAACGCGCAACGAGCGCGGCCGTCTCGCTCGCCGTGGTCGCGCTGGTTACGATCGCGGTCTTCTCGCCGGCGCTCGCCAGCGCACAGACCGACACGAGGGGGCAGGTCGGGCTCACGGTCCAGACAGCCGATGCCGCCATCGAAGAGGCCGCCACGACGACAGCGACGATCGCGGTCTCGAACGCCACGGAAGGGGTGGGTGCGTACGACCTCACCGTCTCGGTCGACGGGGCCGGCGACGCGCAGATCTCGGACGTGGCCGCGACCGCCACGGGTGACGACGGGCCGCTCACCAGAGTCCAGTACCGTGACAACAGGCGGACAGTCCAGGTCGAGGCCGCGACCCTCGACGGCGCCCACCAGCCTGCGGACACGATCGATCTCGTCGAACTGACACTCACCGGTGTCGACCCGGGGTCGGTGACAGTGTCTATCGACGGCAAGGCGACCCTGTACGACCTCGACGGCGGCAAGTACGGCGTGGACAGCCGCCAGAGCGCAGTGCTCGACATCAACGAGAACGCGTCGGAATCGCCGGACGACGCGCAGCCAGGCGATAGCGTGTCGATCGGCGTCGACGCACCCGACGGCGGCGAGATCGACGCTGGCACGGTCGGGGAGCTCCCGGTCGTGATCGGCGGTGCCGACCGTGGTCTCAGTACCTACCAGATCACGTTCAGTATCGACGACGCGTCGACAGCGCGGTTCGACCGGTTCGAGACGGTGCGAACGGACGGGGACGGACCACTGACCGACATCGAGTACTCCGAGCGCCGCGACCGCGTGACCGTCAGTACCGTCCAGCTCGATCGCACCTACGAGGCAAACGAGTCGATCCGGGTCGGTACACTACTGATCGAGGGCGTCGCCGACGGTGAGACGACCGTCTCGGTCGACGCCGTCGGTGAGGTCACTGACCTCTCTCTCGACCCGTACACCGACTACGAACTCGGCTCGACGACCGTCACCACGAACGGAACGCCGACACCGACGGCTACACCCACACCGACGCAAACGCCCACGCCCACACCGACGCAAACGCCCACGCCCACACCGACGCAAACGCCTACACCCATACCGACGCAAACGCCTACACCCACACCGACGCAAACGCTCACACCGACGCAAACGGCCACGCCCACACCGACGCCCGCGCGGACGCAAAGACGGACGCCGACAGACACGGCTACGCCGACACCAACGCTGACGGCCGTGCCCACACCGACAGACACGACTACGCCGACACCAACGCCGACGGCCGCGCCCACACCGACAGACACGGCTACGCCGACACCAACGCCGATGACCACGCCCACACCAGCGCCGACATCAACCCCAACATCGACACCATCGCGGACGGCCACACCCACACCGACAGCGACCGCTACGCCGACGGCCACGCTCACACCGACAGACACGGCTACGTCGACGGCCACAGCCACTGCGACAGCGACCGCTACGCCGACGGCGGGTCAGCCCGCGGTCACGACGGCTCCCCCGGCAGCGCAGGAGGAGACGGCTGGCTCCGGTAGCGACGACTCGAACGGGTCCGGTGGCGGAGAGACGACCAGCGGGAGCGGTCCCGGATTCTCCGTCGTTCCGGCCGTGACCGCTGTCCTCCTCACAGCAGCGTTCGCACGCCAGCGGTGAGCACGCGACGGAGACACACCACTCTTTCGCGCCGCCGCTCTCTGCAGGTGTCGTGTCGCCAGCAACCCCAGCGCGGAACGATCAGACTTACCGGAGCGTCGAATAGACCGATAGTGCGTAGATATTCCAGCCACTAATATAAGAAAAGCATTATACAAATATTACTTATGTATACGACGACACTCTCACGGATTGGCCCGGCTGTCGCGGGCCCAGACGAAGACGTATTGCGCTCCGCTCATGTTCTACATTGCTGGCGTCTTCAACTGGACAATTTGTCGTTTTGGACCGTTTAGAGCGGTCTCAGACCGATACAGCTGTCAGGAGTGCGTCGGTCGAGTTTCGGTCGGGCCGTTAGGTTGCTGAAACGACGTGCATCGTTTCGAACCCGTTTCTTCCATTGCAAACCGATAAAGCCGCAAACTGGACGGATTGTGTCGGATTGGACGGTACCGGACGATCGAACGGGTGAACTTCCCTGTCGATGTCGCGTGTGTCCCGGACACTCGCACGCGAATAAAAATATAATATAGTTGTGTATTATTGGGAAATAAAATTTATACTAACTAACTATGGCCGAAGCGGAGGAATGTCTCTCCTGTATCATCACGGTGGGTGACGAGCAGTTACCCCCACCGAGACCGGATCTCTATCGGTGGGGGCCGAACGAGAATCGGCTTCTCTGACCAGTACTTCGATATGTCTGCCGACGGTAGTCGGGAGCGATGCCCGTGGGATCGGATTCGACTAACTGTCTCTCCAGAGCGGACGTCCTCGTGCTCCACGAACTGGTCGTCGAATCGAACGTGGACACGGCGACAGGTGTCACCTCACCGGGAGATATCGAGTACGTCACCGAACGGGTTCGCGAGGGGCACTTCGGGCACGTTCCCGAGTCAGTCCACGAGAGGGCGTTCCAGCTGCTCCGTCTCGTCGTCGTCAATCATCCCTTTGTCGACGGGAACAAACGAACGGCGCTCATGTCGGTGCGCGTCTTCTACGCGCTGAACGGACTGGCGTTCGCGTACGACCGACAGATCAAAGAGATCCTGAAGGACCTGGCGACGGACGAGGAAAGCGTCGAGCAGGAGACTGTTCTGTCGTATCTCCGGGAGCACACTGGGCCACTTGAGCCGGATTCCAGAGCCACGATCGAACGCTGGCTTCCCCGGATTGGTGACGCCGACGGAGTCCCAGATGACGTCGGTCCCGAACCGCCCGAACGGGACTCGAACGATCGTGACCCGGAACAGCGTAGTGCGACGAGAGTGACCCCAGATGGAGACCAGCCCGAGCGACCGGCGGGTCTCTCGCCGGAAGAAGCCAGGCGATATCTGCTCCGCCTGCTCGGGAACCAGGACCTCGAAGAACACGAGAAGATCTACGAAGAACTCGCCTACGAGTGACGGCCGAGAGACACCGACGGAGCTAGTCGAGCAGGTCGAGTAACTGCGCAACGTAGGGGCTGTTTTCCCAGTTCCGGTGTGGGCTGATCGTCCGAATCAGCGCGCGTGCTTCCTCGCCGCTCATGTGACCGTCGCGGGCGTAGTCACAGAGCAAGCGAGGCGTCGGAACGATCCGTGGGCCGGTCAGTGCCGCGTGGACGAGAGCGAAATTGGTGCCGCCGAACTCGTCGGTCAGAAACCCATCGACTTCGAGGGTATTCGCCAGCACGATGACGTCCGTTTCCCCGTCGTCGAGCCCGAACGTCGGACGCGCCTCCGGTGTCGCGGTGTGCTGGTACGGGTCCTCGATTTCGTAGTGGGACCGAGCGGCGAGGACGTTGCCGGCGGCCGCCGCGTGGATGTCACTGTACTGTGCCAGTTCCTGCAGTTCTGTGACGACAGACGGTGGAATCGACACGTCACAGGAAGTAAGTACGTACTGTAACGGGTCCGGGCCCGTCTGCGTGTCGTACGTTCGGTCGGCGCCCGGAACGGCGAGGCTCACGAGCGCGCTCGTGTCTGCAACGACCGTCCGCAGGCGAGGCCGACCGCTCATCCGTCGTCTACCGACTCGTCAGCCCCGTCAGGTGTCACAGAACGGCGGTCGTCGTCGTAGATGTCGGTGTCTTCGGGCGCGGCGAGGTCGTACGGCTCCCCGTCGAGGTCCGATTTGAGAAGTCGTAACCGCTGGGCGGTCTCGGGGTCGACGAGCCGTTTGACCGTCTCGAAGTCGAGGTCGTCCTCGTAGTATCGTCTCGCGACCAACTCCCGAAACTGCTCGTCGTCGGCAGTGTCTTCGATGTATTCGCGAATCGCTTCGACGAGCAGATCAGTCCGATCCTTGCCGAACAGGTCCGCGATGGCGTCGAGGCGCTCGACGAGGGACTCGGGAGACTGGAAGTGAACCCGCTTGGGATCGTCACTCGCGCTCATTTCGTGTGCATATTCTGCACATAGCGTGATAAGTGCTCTGTCCGATGCACAGAACTTGCACATCGTAGCGGGGCCGTCGTTGATCCGCCCGCCGCGAACGGACGGGCTTTTGACCGGTGCCGGACTACACACTCGCGGTGGCGATGACGAGCAGTTACCCCCACTGAGACCCGATTTCTATTAATATATCCTTCGGTGTCGAAGGCTCGATTATTTACACAGACACTCGTGCCCCTGTGAAGATCGACTGACGACGAAGGTGTGGACTTCTCGGGCGAGGGCGTGCATCGTCTCTGCACGCTCCGCTGCCGCGAGGCCGTCCTGATAGTACGTCTTTGCACGGTGGTCGCGCCACAGGTCCGCGAGGTCCTCGGCCGTCGCCTCGGTGAAGATGCCTGCTGTCGCCGCCTCGTGGTACACACCCGGATGCGTTCCGGGCAAATCAGTCGGTTCCATCGTTCCGCGCTCCAGAAGTCGAAATTCGACCGTCCGCTCGATGGCGACGAACGCGGACTCGATGACGAGTGTGTAGTATCCATGCTCCCACAGCGTGTCCGCTCCGGCGAGCAGTCGACACGCCTTCCGGAGTTGGAGCACTGCGGGATCCGACACGTCCAGCCCAGACTCGATGTCGGCCGGGCGACGGTCGAAGGCGGCCTGTGCGTCATCGACGAGTTGTTCGATACGGGTGCTACTCATCGGCCATCACCGTCTTCCGGATCGACGAGAGTCGGTCGCCTCCGACGACAGTGATACCCTCGGTGAGTATCTCCCGTAGCTTCGACCCGGCCCGCTCGGCGCTCTCGACGGATTCGACGTAGGGTTCGAATGCGAACCGGTCACCGTCGAACCGAACTTCAGTGAGTTCGCTCACCACGTCGGTCACGAGTCGACGCGCGACCGTTCGGTCTCCGTCGACGACGACGAATACGTCGATGTCGCTCTGCCTGTCTGCCTCGCCGCGGGCGACACTACCGAAGACGACGATGCCGACGAGCCCCTCGATATCGTCGTTCTCGTCGAGCCTGTCCCTGACACGTTCGACGAACGCTCGTACTGGGCGGTGGAACTCGGCCTGGTCGATCGCGAGTATCGGATCGTCTTTGTGTAGCCGCTCGGGGTCGATGGAAACGTAGTTGCGCTGTGGGGTCTCGCGTATGCGGACCACGCCGAGGCTGTCGAGGAGGTCGACGGCTCGCCAGACCGTCGAGCGCGCGGCCCCCGTCACATCGACGAGTTCGGGTATCGTGAACTCCGTTTCGTGGGCGTCGGCGAGCAACCGTAGTATCTCGTCGGCCGCTCCGATCCGGAAGACGTCGGTATCGCCCGCGGGGTCGACGTCGACACAGACCGTCGTCGATTGTTTCGTACTTTCGGACACTATCTGATCTTGCGAAACGAGATATAAAAGAGGTTGTGGTGGTCGGGGTTGGACCAGAGCGGGTTCCTTTTGAGCCACGAACGATCATTCGGGGATGGTGGCGATGACGAGCAGTTACCCCCACTGAGACCAGATTTCTATTAATAGAAAGACCGAAATCCTGTCAGACTTCTTCTATATCGCCCACCGTTGGCCTATAGAACCAACGATAACACTTAGGTATGTTGGCCTGTAACGTCAACATAGGTCGCGCAGATGGGATCGACGGTTGTCTACGAGGACTCCGAGACGTTCGACGACGGAACCAGGTATGAGATGATCGCGACCGAGGTCCCGACGAGCGAAGACTATCCGGAGGGGATCAAATACCGGTTCCAGTACATGGACGAAGACGGTCGAACCGTCCTGCGGTTCGATAACTTCCCCGACCATCCCGGCGTCGGACGACACCACTATCACACGCCGGATGGCGTCTACGATGATATCGAATATACGACTCTCAAAGACCACGTACGGACGTTCTACGACGAGATGGACGCCCACCGTGAGAGGTGACAGAATATGTCTGAAAAACCAACTGATACAACCGACGAGTCCGATACCGAGAACGACCCGATCGCGATAGACGAGACCGAGGCGACAGCTGGCTTTCTCGACGACGTCGAGCCGGCGGAGTACCCGTCGGTACTCCGGATAACGTCCCAGTCCGACGAATCACATCGACAGAGCGCGCTCGATCGACTGGATCGCTGGGAGGCTGGCGAGGCTGTCCCGCATGTCCTCAACTTCGAAAACCCGAGTGACCTGCGAGCGTTGCTCACCGACCGTCGCGTCGAACTCCTCCGGAGCATCATGGCGGAGCGACCGGAGAGTATCCGAGGGTTGGCCGAGCGTGTCGGTCGCGATGTCAAGACGGTTCACGACGACCTCCAGATCCTCGCGGAGTACGACATCGTTCACTTCGAGCAGGACGGGCGAGCGAAGCGTCCGTTCGTCCCGTACGAGACGATCGAGGTGAACCTGGAGATCACGACCCCGTCCGGTACCGACGACATCGCCCCCGCCTGACCGACCGTTCGACCGTGCGGCGACCAATACCCGGTCGACAGACGGGGGAACTCTCCCGGTATCGAGTCTGTCCCCAATAACTGGGTTTTTGAGGCCCGCTCGGCTACCTGCTCACGGTGGCGATGACGAGCAGTTACCCCCACTGAGCCCCTTGTGACGAAGCGGTTTCACCGAGCCACCACTCGAAGACGACCGACAGCGGCCGCTCTGTGTTCTACCGGAGTGACGGGACCGTTTCGAGTGGAAACGGCGGTGTCCGCGCACCTAACGTGCGGTCGAAAGAGCGGTCAGAACGGCGCGGTCGTGTCGTCGTCGGTCGATTCGTTAGCCGTCTCGGTGTCGTCGGGCGCCGCCGCATCGCCGCCGTCGGTGATCGGACCGTCCCACGCTTCGAGGCCGCCGTCGAGGCTTTCGACGGGGCCATCGACGCCCTCGTATGAGCCCACGAGGCGGGCGGCCTGGACGCTGGCCTTACCGTGTGGGCAGACTGTCACGACGCGGTCGGCGCCGTCGAGTTCCTCGACCCGATCGGTGAGTTCGGGCGCGGGGATGTTCTCGCTGTCCGGGATGTGGCCCCGGTCGAACGCACCGGGCGATCGGATGTCGACCACGCGGAGGTCCTCGTCGCCTCCGTCTTCGAGAAGCGTCTGGAGTTGCTCGACGGTGATTTCGCCGTCCATCGTTGCAGGCATTCGGACACGGAAACATAAACGATCCGCGGTTCGCCGGGACGGCACCGGTCGAAGCCGCGCTCAGATCACGCCCGCCTCGCGAGCGAGCAGTAGGGGTGTGAGGACGCCACCAAAGGCCGGTCCCGGCCGCTCGCGGACCACGTCGAGCAGTTCCTCAGCAGGGACCAGGTCGGTCTCGATGAACTCCCCCTCGTCGTGGTCGGGGTCGCTCGGCGTGATCCCCTCGGCGACGAAGACGTGTCGGCGGTATCGCGCCCACCCCGAGGGGACGTAGGTGTCGAGATGCGACAGCGAGTCGGCGGTGTACCCGGTCTCCTCGCGGAGTTCGCGGCCCGCGGCCGCCTCGGGGTCCTCGCCGGGATCGACACCGCCCGCAGGGAGGCCCAGCACGTGCAAGCGCAGGCGCGGACGGTACTGCTCGACGACGACCACCTCCTCGTCGTCAGTAACCGCGAGGATCAGCGCGGCGTCCGGGGGGTCGATCCAGTAGTAGTCCGCGCACTCGCCGTCCGGCCGCTCGACGCGGTCGTAGCCCGCCTCGAAGAAGGGGTTCTCCCAGGCGATGACGGCGTCGGCGACGGGCCAGTCCGGATCCCCCGTCCACGGCGGGTCGGCCGCCCACGGTCGCTCCATCATAGGTAGCCGTCGGCCTGCGCGAGCAGGATCCCCTCGATAGTGGCGTCGTTGGCGGGTTCCTCCCGGGCGACCGCGAGCGCCTCGTCGACGGGGACCCGCTCGACGGTGAGGAACTCGTTGCTGTCGAGGTCGCGCTCGACCGGCGCTAACCCTTCGGCGAAGACGATGCCGCGGCGGTGGCGGAGCGCCCCTGTGGTACAGGAAAAGTCTTCTAGCAGCGTCACCTCGTCGGGGGCGAAACCGGTCTCCTCGCGGAGCTCGCGCGCGCCCGCCTCGGCGTAGCTCTCGCCGTCCTCGACGAGGCCAGCGGGGAGTTCGAGACACTGCTCGCGGATCACCGGGCGGTACTGGTCGACCATGAGGATCTGGTCGTCGTCGGTCAGGGCGACGACGACGGCGGCGGCGGGCAGGTCCACCCAGTAGTAGGACTTCTCGGTGCCGTCCGGTTGTTCGACGCGGTCGTAGCCCGCGTCGTACCACCCGGTCTCGTAGCCGGTGACGCGTTCGAGCACCGGCCAGTCGTGGCCTGCGGTGTCAGTGTCGTCGGTCATGGTCGCTGTCGGACCGCGAGTCTGTAAAGCGTACCGTTGTCCGAGACGACGACGCCGTCGCCGACGACGGCGCTGGCGTTGCGGCGCTGGAGCGCGTCTATCTCGTCGAACGGCGAGTGGGTGAACGTCTCCTTGATCCCCCAGGGACCCCGCCGGTAGCCCTCGGAGGTGCCGTTCGCGAGCGCCTCGGTCGCGTAGGGGTAGCGCAGCGCCGAGAGGTTCGTCGCGTCGACGGCCGTCGCGTTCGGCGTCAGTGCGCTCCCGTTCGTCTCCTCGGCGGTCAGGTAGTAGGGATCGCCGGTGGAGAGAAAGGAGGGAAGCGCCCCTAGCGCGAGCAGCGCGAGGACCGCGACGATCAGGACCAGGACGGCGTTGCGCGTCACGCGGCGCATACGCGAGTGTTCGGCTGTGCGGGGAAAACCACACCGCTTCGGGGTCGCGTGACCACACCGCTTCGGGGTCGCGCGACGGCCTATCCCAGACCGCGCCGTTCGGCAGTCCGGCGGACGAGGACTGCCGCGACCCGCTATCGGCCGAGGTCCTCGTGGGCACTCGAGAGGTGTCGCGAGGCCAGCGCCGACAGCAGGGAGAGCTCGCCAGCGAGCGCGCCTGCGGCGACGATCTCGGCGAGGGCGTCGGCGTTGCTCCCCGGTGGGTCCCCGCCGCCCGCGAGGCCGAGCATCTCCAGGGCTTCCGACTGGGTGGCGAGGTCGGTGCCGCCGCCGACGGTCCCCACCTGGAGGCTGGCGAGGTTGACACTGGCGTAGAGTTCGTCCGCGCCGTCCGTCGAGGGGTCGGTGTCGCGGGCCTCGGCGGTCGTGATGCAGTTCGACCCTTCGACGACGTGGGCCTCGTCCTGGCCGGTCGCGAGGAACACGCCCGCGACGACGTTTGCGGCCTGGGCGTTGAACCCGAAGCTCCCGGCCTTGGCCGACCCGATCAGGTTCTTGCGGGTGTTGGCCTCCGCGATGGCCTCGGGCGTGGTGTCGAAGCGCTCCTCGACGGTCTCGCGGGGGATGGTCACGTCCGCCGTGACCGTACGCCCGCGTCCCTCGACGGCGTTGATCGCCGCGGGCTTCTTGTCGACACAGAGGTTCCCCGACAGCGCCACCAGCGATGCCGCCGTCTCCGCCTCGACGAGTTCGGCAGCGGCGCGGGTCGCGATGGTCGCCATGTTCATCCCCATCGCGTCTTTCGTGTCGTAGGCAAAGCGGAGGAACACGGAGTCGCCCACGATGTAGGGCGTCACCTCGACGAGTTCGCCGTGGCTGGTGGTCTCCTCGGCGGCCGCGGTCAGACGCTCGGTGTTGTCCTCGACCCACTCGACCACCTCGGCACCCTCGGCGACGCCGTCGACTCGGAACACGGGGGCGCGCGTCATTCCCCGCTTCGTGATGCGGGTCGTGGCGCCGCCCGCGGCGGTGATCGCCGAGCAGCCGCGGTTGACGCTGGCGACGAGGGCCCCCTCGGTGGTGGCGATAGGCAAGTAATAGTCGCCGCTGGCGGCCCCCCCGTCGACGGCGACCGGTCCGGCGACGCCCGTCGGCAGCGTCGTCCCGCCGACGAGGTTCTCGATGTTCGAGTCGACGCTCCCGGCGGCGAAGGGGTAGTCGGCCGTGCGGTCCAGCGCGACACCCGTCTCGCGCTCGACGACCCGGCGGCGGGCCGCCGTGGCCGTCTCTGCGTCGACGTGCTCTTCGAGTTCGTACAGTCGCAACTCGCCCGCTTCGACGCGGTCTGCAAGGTCCTCGGCGTCGGTCATTGCCGGGTGGTCGCGGGCGACGCCCCTAACAGTTGCTGTCGCGTCCGGTCGGAGCCCGAACGCCAGTCCGCCGCCGGGAGTGGCGACGCGTCACTCCTCGTCACCGAGTCGATCGAACACCGCGGTGAGGCGCTCCAGAGGCTGGCTGGTCAGCACCGAGACGAGACGGTCGCTCCGGTCGTAGAGGCGCTGTAGCTTGCGGACCCTCTCCAGGTCGTGGGCGGCCTGTTCGCTCTCGGCGTCTTCGAGCGTCTCGGCGGCCTCGTCGAGCGCGCGGGTCATGGTCGAGATCTCGCGGCGTACCTCCCCTTCGAGGAACTGCCGGAAGACGTACCAGAAGTCCGTCTCGGCCTCGAAGTACGCCCGTTTTCCCTCGCCGGGTATCGACCGGCGCTGGACGAGGTGATACCGTTCGAGCGTGGTCATCGCCGTGCTCACGGTCGATTTGGCGTACCCGCTGTCCGCGACCAGTTGGTCCAGCGACCGCGGCTCCTCGGCGAAAAAGAGCAGGCCGTACAACCGGCCGTGGCTCCGCTTGCCGCCCCAGATCTGTGCGGCCCGCTCGAAGGCCCCGACCACCGTCTCGCGGGCCGACTCGACGGCCTCCGTGGTGTCGTCCATGCACGCGAGAGTAGGGCGCCACAACGCTTAAATCGTTCTGTGCAGAATATTCGGTATATGCCGAATAAAGAAAATTCATCCGACGACGGACCGGGCGATCGGACGGTCCTCAGAGCGCGCGACATCGAGAAGACCTACGCGTCGCGGGTGCCGCTGGTCGGACGGACCGTCGAGGTGCTCGACGGCGCGGACCTGACGCTGCGGGCGGGCGAGATCGTCGGCATCGTCGGGGCGAACGGCAGCGGGAAGTCGACGCTGCTGGAGATCCTTGTCGGGTCGCTGGCTCCCGACGCGGGCCGCGTCGAGCGGTCCGGGACGGTCGGCTGGTGTCCCCAGGAACCGCGGCTGTACGACCGGCTGACCGTCGCCGAGACCATCGACCTGTTCGGGACGGCCTACGGCCTCTCGGAGGCGGAGGCGGCCGACGCGCGGGACCGACTCGCGGACCGGCTCGACTTCGAGCGGTTCCTCGACTACCAGGTCCGCCACCTCAGCGGGGGCAACCGCCAGAAGGTCAACCTCGCGGTCGCCCTGCTGCACGACCCCGACGTGTTGCTGCTGGACGAACCGTACACCGGGTTCGACTGGGAGACCTATCTCGCGTTCTGGGACCTCACCGCGGACCTGACCGAGCGGGGGACCGCCGTCGCGATCATCTCGCATTTCGTCAGCGAGCGCGAGCGGTTCGACCGGGTCTACGAACTGCGCGACGGGACGCTGACCGAGCGCGACTCCGCCGCCGCGACCGGAGACGCCACGGACGGGTCCGTCGCGGACCCGAGTGCGGCGGCGGTCGACGGCGACGGATCCGGTGGTGAGGGCCTCGGCGATGCGGACGGGACCGATCGCTCCCCGGGGACCGGCGAGGTGGTCTGAATGGCGACGACCGGGACGGGGCGGGCGACGGCGGACCGCCTGACAACCGGGACGGCCGCGCACCTGCGGTCGTTCCTGCGCGAACCGGTCCATCTGGCGCTGCTGGTCGCGATGCCGCCCCTGGTCGTCGAAGGCTACGGCCGCGCGATGTCGTCGTTCCCGGAGATGCCGTTCGTCTCGACGGTCCCGGCGACGCTCGGGCGGGTCAACGGCGCCGTCTTCGCCGCGGCCTTCCTGGCCGGACTGATCGGCCTGTTCCAGGTCGTCGCCGCGCGGCGGGCCGACGATCGCCTCGCGATCTGCGGGTTCGACCGCGCGACGCTGCTGGCCTCGCGGCTCGGCGCGGTGCTGGCCGTCGCGCTCGCGGGCGCGGTCGTCACGTTCGCCGTCCTGCGGTGGCAGGTGACTCCCGAGGCGCCGCTTGTGGCGTTGGGCGCGCTCGTCCTCGCTGGCGCGACGTACGGCCTGCTGGGCATCCTCCTCGGGGCTGTCCTCCCCCGGGAACTGGAGGGGTCGCTCGCCCTCGTGTTCGTCGCGGACCTCGACACGTTTCTGGCCAGCGGCCTCGTCGACGTCGACACGGCGCTCGTGCGGGCGCTCCCTCTCCACTACCCACACGAGCTCTTCCGGGCGGCAGTGCTGGAGGGGTCGGTCGCAACCGCCGACCTCCGGGGCGCGGTCGCGTCCCTCGCGGTCCTGCTGGTCGCCGTCCTGCTGGTCTACACCCGCGTCGCCGGGGGTGACCACGCGTGACGGCGACTGATCGCCCCGCCGGGGAGATCGGTGGCGCAGGCCGCGGGCGGACGGCCGTCGCGGTGTTCGTCGCCGGACTCCGCCAGTACGCCCGCACGCCGGTCCTGCTGGCGATGCTGGCCGTCTTCCCGGCGTACCTGATCGTCGCGTTCTCCCGGCTGACGCCGGAGACGACGGTGCCGCTGTCGGTCCCCGGCGACGGGACGGAGATCGTCGCGCTGTCGGAGCTGTACGCCGTCGTACTGACGCCGATGGTCGGGGCGCTGGTCGGCGGTCTCGCGGGCCTGTTTCTGGTCCGCGCGGCCCGCGGGGCCGACGGCCGTCTGGTCGTCGCGGGCGCCTCGTCGCGGGCGCTGGTCGCGGCGCGGCTTGCGCTGGTCGCCGCGGTCGGCGTCCTCGTGGCCGCCGTCGGGGTCGCCGCCGCGGCGACGACGTACGTCCCCGAGCGCCCGGCCGTTCTCTTCGGTGCGACCCTGCTGGCGGCGGTGAACTACGGCCTGCTCGGGGGGCTGGCGGCTCTCGTCGTCGACCGACTCGCCGGGGTCTACCTGGTGTTGTTCGGGACGATGATCGACTTCTTCCTGCTCCAGAACCCGCTGGCCGACGACGGCGACCTCGCGCGGTACCTCCCCGGCCACGCGCCGACCGAACTCGCCGTCGACGGCGGGTTTTCGACGGCGGTGAGCGCCGCTCCGGCGCTCTCCGGCCTGGCTTTCACCGCCCTCCTCGGGGCGGTGACTGTCCTCGCCCTCGGCCGGTCGCTCCGCACGTCCTGACCCGCCTTCGGCGGACGCGGGCCTCGGGCAATCGCCCCGGATGTGGCTCCCCTCGCGGACTGGGACTACTTCAGGAGATCCGACAGCGAGCGATCGCTGCGGCGCCAGAGCAGGCCGCCGATGCCAGCCAGCGCGGCACCGGCGCCGAACCCGGGACCGGTCCCCGAAGCGGTCTCTGACTCCTCGGTCGGTGTGAGAGTCGCCGTCTCGCTCGGCGTCGGCGTCGCGGCGGAAGTGGGTGTCGCCGTCGGATCGGGCGTCTCGGTCGGCGTGGATGTCGGCGTCGGCGTCGGTGTCTCGGACGGCGTCGCGGTGGGCGTCGGCGTCGGTTCCGGTGTCGGCGTCGTGGCGACGCCCGGTGCCGGTTCGCCGCCGAGTTTCGCCAGTAGCGCCTCGAGTTCGACGGTCTGGTTCGAGGTGATCCGACCCGTGAACCCCGCCGCGAGGGTCCCGCCGTCACCGGTCGCGAGGACGCTCTGGAAGTTGTTCAGTTCCGAGAGGGTCGCGGTCCTGCTCCACTCGAGACCGCCGCCGGTCGTCACCTCGCCGATCCACCCGCCCGACGACGAACTGGCGGGGCCCTCCCGCAGCTGTCCGACGACGGTGAGTGAGCCGTCGGTCGCGGTGAGGCCCGTAAACTGCGTGATCTGCTGGGGAGCGAACCGTTCGCTCGCGACCGCTGTCCCCTCGGTGTCGGTCACGTGGATCCACCCCTTCGGGACGGTGCTGCCCTCGTCGACGACGATCCCCGCACCGGCGTATCCCTCGCTGGTCGCGACGAAGTCGGTGAAGGCACTCCGGCGGGGAGTCCCCTCGGCCGGGGCGACGACGTCGCGCTGCCACTGGATCGCCCCGTCGCCGGTCACGCGGAAGACGTTCGTCCGGATGGGCGGCACCTCCGAACTCCCGTCCTCGGGCGGGTCCTGCAGGACCCCAGCACCGACGTATTCGTCGCCGCCGACCGGTAGCAGGGAACTGATCGTCGCGTTCTGGTCGGGGAACAACCGCTGACGGGACCGCTCGCTCCCGCCCGGACCGACCGTCAGGACGACAGCGTCCCTGGTCTCGCCGCCGGTCCGGAACCCGCCACAGACGTAGCCGTCGTCGGTCGGCTCCAGTGATTGCAGGACGATCGCTCCCTCGCCGTCGCTCTCGTACGTCTCCCACCACCGGATCTCGCCTTCGGGGCCCGTCCGCACGAGCGACTGGGTCTGTGTGGCGATCCCGCCGCCCAGCAGGACGAACCCGTCACCGTCGACCGCCGGAACGAGATCGATGAACTGCACCCTCCCGGAGATTTCCGGGTTCGAGAGTGGCGTCTGCCACTGCCCCGCGCCGGTCGTCGCGTCGATGCCGAACAGCCACCCTTCGGACTGGGTAGCGTCCCCGCGCTGGCCGACCACGACGTACTCGTCGCCGCGTTCGACGACGCTCGTGGCCAGGTTCTGCTGTGCGTCGCCGTACAGCCGGTGCCATCGAACCGGAGGGCGCTCGGACTGGGAGGCGCGGCGGG
>Ga0207813_100280_pt1 | contig 34435 bp, 29 predicted proteins | sample A23E3SouthBayCA_2_FD_187730 | JGI IMG/M metagenome (GOLD analysis project Ga0207813, IMG submission 187730) | Aerobic enrichment media microbial communities from Eden Landing Ponds, California, USA - A23 E3 (4) (SPAdes) | ecosystem: Environmental > Aquatic > Marine > Unclassified | place... | reverse complement strand
CCGGGAAGACGATCTGGTCGTGGTCAAGCACACCTACGACGCCTTCCACGAGACGCAACTGGAGGGGTGGCTGGAGGCCCACGGCATCGACGACCTCGTGATCTGCGGGACGCTCGCGAACGTCTGCGTGCTCCACACGGCCTCGAGCGCGGGCCTGCGCGACTTCCGGCCCGTCCTCGTCGAGGACGCCGTCGGGGCCATCGAGGACGGCCACCGCGAGTACGCGCTCGAGCACGCCGACTTCCTGTTCGGCGAGGTGACGCCGCGCGCGGAGATCGAGTTCGCGTGACGACCGACGGCGACACCGCCGCGACCCCCGTGCCGGACCCGGAGCGCCTTCCCGACAGCGCTGTCCTCCGCCGGGCCGACGCGAGCGACGGGCGCGCCCTCCGACGGCTCTACCGCGCGGCGATGCGCGCCGAGGGGACCGACCCGGCGGACGTGCCGGACACCGACGACCTCGCGGACGTCGAGGCGGCCTACGTCGACTCCGGCGGCGAGTTCCTCGTCGTCGAGGTCGACGGGGCGGTCGTCGCGATGGGCGGGCTCGCCGTCGAGGGCGAGGACCTGGCCGACGGCGAGGGCGAGCTGTTCCGGATCGGTGTCGACACCGACCACCAGCGCCGCGGGTACGGGAGCGCGATACTGTCGGGCCTTGAGGCGGCGGCGCGCGAGCGCGGCCTCGACCGGATCGTGCTCACGACCGCCCGACGGCAGGACGCCGCGACCGAGTTCTATCCCGCCCACGGCTACGAGCAGGTGGGGCGCGAGCGCCATGGCGAGTACCGGCTGGTCCGCTTCGCGAAGTCACTGAAGTGAGTTACGTCGGGTCGATCGTCACCCGCACGTCGGTCTCCACGGGGAGGTCGACGCCCTCACCGACGAGTTTCGCGCCGAGACGGTCGCGCCCGGCCGCCAGCGCCAGCCCGCGGACCGGTTCGCCGTTGGCCCGGACGGTCACGTCCGCCCAGGTCACGTCTCGACCGTCAGCGGTGCCGACGCGCTCGCCGAGGAGGAAGACCGGGCCGTCGGTGTCTGCGGAGCGATTCCCCGCCCCCAGTAGCCCGCCGCCGTCGTAGTGAGGCAGGCCGCCGTCGAGGACATCGACGGGAGCGCCGCGCGCGTCCGTGGCGGCGACGCCGGCGAAGCGCTCTCCGGGCGCGGGGTGGGCGGGCGAATCGAGGACCGCGTAGGTGTCGCCGGTCGCGACGACGGTACCGGTGCCGTCCCAGGGGACCGTTTCGGGTCGAACGGCCGGATCGAGTTCGAGGGGGAGCGACCCCGCGGCGCGGTACGGGTTCGCGTCCGGGTCGCGGAATCCGAGATGGAGGTGGTTGGCGACCCAGGGGGCGAAAAAGCCCGCGCGGACGAGCGTTCCGAGCGAGTCGCCCACCGCGACGCGGTCGCCCGCCTCGACGGCGGGGTCGACGTGCAGGATCCGGGCGACCGGGGAGGCGCCGCTGTCCGTCGTGAGTGCGGGCGTCTCGGCCGCGCCGGTGTCGACGAGGATCAGGTGGTCCTCGGCGGCGGCGTAGGGCCGGGACGGAGCGGTGACCGTCCGGGTGTCGACAACCTCGCCGGCCACGGGGGAGGGCGCGGCGACCGGGTCGCCGTCGACGGGATCGGGCCCCGTCGTCTCTCCGGGATAGAGGTCCACCGCGCGGCCGCGGTCGTGGGCGACGTAGGGGGAGTTGTAGAGGGTGAAGCGCCGGTAGCGACGGAACGCGTCGCCGGACAGCGTGACGGCCATCGCCCTCGCTTGGGGCGCGAGCGACATGACGCCCTCGTTCGCGAGGCGTCGCGTCTGTGGGGGGTTCCGGACGAGACGTTTCGCTCGACCGGCCAAACCGACTTCCGTCGGTCGCGCGTACGTCCGGTCATGCAACTGGCTCTCGTCAGCGACTCGCACATCCCCTCGCGGGCCCAGCGGTTGCCCGACGCGTTCCGCGAGCGGGTCCGGACCGCCGACCGCGTGATCCACGCGGGCGATTTCGACTCGAAGGGCGCGCTCTCGGACGTCCGCGACCTCGCGCCGGAACTGACCGCCGTCGCGGGGAACATGGACCCGCGGGTCGGCCTGCCCGACGTGGCCACGGTCGAAGCGGGCGGCGTGACGTTCGTCGTGACACACGGCACCGGACCGGCCCGCGGGTGGGCCGACCGGGTGGCCCAGACCGTGCGCGAGGAGGCCGACGAGCCGCGGGTCGGCGTCGCCGGCCACACCCACGAGGTCGTCGACAGCGCGCACGGCGACGTGCGCATCCTCAACCCCGGCAGCGTCACCGGCGCCGCCCCGGCCGACCGGGCGACCATGCTCACCGTCGAGGCGAGCGACGGCGAACTCGACGTGACCGTCCACGAGGCGTAGCGGCGGTCGGGCGCGGTCGCCGAGGCCCCCGATCAGACCTCGTCGAGCGCGTCGGTCGCGGCCGTCCAGAGCGCGTCGGCGGTCGCCTCGTCGGCGCCGAACACCGACAGGCCCCCCTCGGAGCGCTCGACGGCGTCGGCCTCGCGGGCGAGCAGTTCGCCGGCGAGTTGCTCCCGTTCGGGCGGGTAGTAGGCCACGAACCCGTCGAGTTTCCCGCGGGCGAACAGCCCCCAGTACACGACCGGTGCCCACGTCCGGATCCCCCGTTTGACCTCGCGCTCGACGGCCTCGGCGACGGCCTCCCACTCGCGGGCCTCGGCGCCGCCCGAGAGGACGGCCGGGCCGACGAGCATGCCGACCGTCGCGTGGGCGGGCTCGACCGTGTCGCCGGTCGCGACCGTGACGCGCTCGCCGTTGTAGCGGACGCCGCCGTCCCGGTGGGCGACGTAGCGGTCGTCGAGCATCGGGACGGCGACCGCCGTCGCGAGCGGGTCGCGCGGGTCCGCGCCGGTGACCGAGGTCCGGCCGTCGAGTTGCGCCGCGTCGTCCCCGCCCGCCGCGTCGCTCGCGCTGGCAAGCGGCGCGTCGGCCGTCACGGCGGTCGCGGCGACGCCGAAGGTCGGGATGCCCACCGCGAAGTTGTTCGTCCCGTCGAGCGGGTCGACCACCCAGCGGACCGCCTCGCCCGCGTGGTCGCCCGACTCCTCGGACGTGATCGCGTGGCCGGGGTGGCGCTCGCCCAGTACCGAGAGGATCCGTTCCTCGGCTTCGCGGTCGGCCACCGTTTTGACGTCCATCGCGGAGTAGTCGGCGTCGCTCCGGCCGCTCGTGAACCGGTCGCGGAGGTAGCCGCCGCCCGCCGTGACCGCCCGCTCGGCCGTCTCGGCGAGCGTTTCGACTGCCGCGGCGTCGCCTTCGCTCCCGTCGACGGCGTCGCTTCCACCGGCGACGTCGGCGTCGCCTTCGCTCCCGTCGACTCCCCCGCGTTCGACTGCGTCGTCGCGCATACCCGTCGGTGTCGCGCCCGTGACACCAGCGTTTCGGATCGGCGAGGGCGGCGCGGGACGGGGTGGGGCGGAGCGGAGTGGGGCGCGGGGCGGCGCGGAGTGCGGTGCGGGGCGGAGCGGAGTGGGGCGCGGGGTGCGGTCGGCGCGCCGACGCGGAACCGTTTTCGGCGCGGCGGTCTCACCTGCGGGTATGAGCGTCAGCGCGGAGTTCGACGAGTGGGCGCGCGACGGCCGCGACGAGGGCATGGAACAGCGCCACTGGCACACCGCGAGGCACGCCCTCGCGCGGATGCCGGTCGAGCCGGGCGACGTGGTCCTCGACCTCGGGTGCGGGAGCGGCTACGCCGGCCGCGCGCTCAAGGAGACGAAGGACGCCGCGCGGGCCTACGGCCTCGACGCCGCGCCGCAGATGGCCCGCAACGCCCGATCGTACACCGACGACCCCCACGTGGGTTACCTCGTCGGCGACTTCGAACATCTCCCCTTCGAGACCGATAGCGTCGACCACTGCTGGACGATGGAGGCGTTTTTCTACGCCCGCGACCCGGACACCGTCCTCGACGAACTGACTCGCGTCCTCCGCCCGGGCGGCACCTTCTACTGCGCGGTGAACTACTGGGAGGAGAGCGTCCACACCCACAGGTGGCAGGACCGGATCGACGTACCGATGGTCCGCTGGAGCGAGCGCGAGTACCGCGAGCGGTTCCGCGATGCGGGGTTTCGGGTCGCCAGTCAGGACCGCATCCCCGACCGCGAGACCGAAATCCCGCCGGAATCTGAGTTCCCGACCGACGAGTGGGACTCCCGGGAGGCGATGGTGGAGCGCTACCGCGAACACGGGACGCTGCTGACCGTCGGCGTCGCGCCCTGATACCGACCGGTTACTCCTCGGCGTTCTGAATCGCGGTCCAGACCCGTTCTTCGGTCAGCGGCATGTCGAGGTCGTCGACGCCCAGCGGTTCGAGGGCGTCGATAGCGGCGTTGACGACCGCGGCCATCGAGCCGATGGTGCCGGCCTCGCCGACGCCTTTGACGCCGAGGGGATTGTTCGGCGAGGGCGTGACGGTGCTGTCCCACTCGATATCGGGCACGTCGAAGGCCTTCGGCAGGGCGTAGTCCTGCAGCGAGGCGGTCGCGAGGTTGCCGCTCTCGTCGTAGACGCCCTCCTCGTAGAGCGCCTGCCCGATGCCCTGGGCGATGCCGCCGACGATCTGCCCCTCGACGAGTTTCGGGTTGACCTGCGGGCCAACGTCGTCGACGGCGACGAACCGCTCGATCTCGACCTCGCCCGTTTCGGGGTCGACGGCGACGACCGCGACGTGGGTGCCGAAGGGCGCGGTCGAGCCCTCGGGCTCGAAGTACGTCGACGCTTCGAGCCCGGGTTCGAGGTCCTCGGGCAGCGATCCGGGGTCGTAGGCGGCCTCCGCGACCGACCGGAAGGAGACCCCTCTGTCGGGTGCGCCGCGCACGCGGAACTCGCCGTCTGCGAACTCCAGGTCTTCGGGGGCCGCTTCGAGCCGGTGGGCGGCGATGGCTTCGCCCTTCTCGACTATCTTCTCCGACGCCCGGCGGACGGCGTTGCCGGCCATCGGGAGGCTGCGACTCCCCGCGGTGCCGCCGCCCTCGGTGACTTTGTCGGTGTCGCCCTCGACGACTTCCACGTCGTCGGCGGGGACCCCGAGTTCGTCGCTGACGACCTGCGCGTAGGTGGTGGCGTGGCCCTGGCCGGTGTCCTGCGTGCCGGTGGCGACGACGACCTGCCCGTCGGCGTTCACCCTCAGACTCCCGCTCTCGATGTCGCCCTCCCAGCCGCCGCAGATCTCGACGTACGAGGAGAGACCGACGCCGCGAACCCGGCCGTCGACGGCCGAGTCACTCGCGTCCCCCTCGCGCACGTCGTCGTAGTCGACCATCTCCAGCGCGCGGTCGAGCGCGCCCCCGTAGTCGCCGCTGTCGTACTCCATGCCGAGGGCGGTCTCGGCCGGGAACTCGTCGGGGTCGATGAAGTTGCGCCGGCGGAAGGCTGCGGGATCGATATCGAGTTCGCGGGCGCAGGCGTTCGCGAGGCGCTCGATGACGTACGCCGCTTCCGGCCGCCCCGCGCCGCGGTAGGCTGAGATGGGGGCGGTGTTGGTCAGCACGCCCCGGACGGTGACGTGGCCGGCGTCGACGTCGTAGGCGCCACAGAGCATCCCGGCGGTGCCGCGCGGGATGCCGACGCCGCCGGCGGTCGGGTAGCCGCCGAGGTCCGCCGTGATCTCGCCCCGTAGACCGAGGATGTGTCCCTCCTCGTCGAGCGCGGCCTCGATCTCGGTGTCCTGGCGGCGCGCGTGGACCATCGAGAGGAAGTCGTCGGTGCGGCGGGCCTGCCACTTCACCGGTCGATCGAGGTCCATCGCACAGTGCGCCGCGAGGATGTGTCCCGAGTAGGGCTGGAGCTTCGCGCCGAACCCGCCGCCCACGTCGGGCACGCGGACCGTGATCCTGTGTCGCGGGAGGGCGAGCGCGTCGCTCAGACGTTCCTGGACGGCGTGGGGGTTCTGGCTCGAGAGTTCGACCACCAGTTGCTCGTCGGACGGCTGGTACTGCGCGACGGCGGCGCGGGGTTCCAGCGCCGTCGGGATCACGCGGTTGTTCGACGGGGCGAGCGAGACGGTGTGGGCCGCGCGGTCGAACGCCGCCTCGGTGGCCTCGCGGTCGCCCGTTTCCCACTCGACGGCGACGTTGTCCGGCGCGAACTCGTGGATCGCGGGGGAGCCGTCGACGTCGTCGGCCGCGTCTCCGTCCGCGGCCGTCGCGAGGTCGGTGACCGCGTCCAGCCGCTCGTAGTCGACGTCGATGCGGTCGAGCGCGTCGAAGGCGGCGTAGCGCTCGGTCGCGACGACGGCCGCGACCGGCTGCCCCTGGTAGCGCACGCGGTCGTCGGCCAGCAGCGGTCGCGCGACGGAGACGCCGTCGTCGGATTCCCCGGACTCGTCGTCTCCGCCGTCGGCGCTCTCGTTGCCCCCGCCGCCCCCGTCGGCGCTCTCGCTGCTCCCGCCGCCCCCGTCGGCGCCGTCGCCGTCCTCGTCGCGGGTGAGGTCCTCGGCGTCGAGTTCGGCGGCGGGCATCGTCCCGTCGAGGCCCGCGTCCACGAGGTCGTCGTACGTGTAGACCGCGACGACTTCGTCGGCGGCCTCGGCAGCGCCGGTCTCTATCGATTCGACCCGCGCGTGGGCGTACTGGCTCCCGAGCAGGGCGAGGTAGCCCGTCCGCGGGTGCTGGATGTCGTCGGTGTAGCGGGCGTCGCCGGTCAGCAGGCGGCGGTCCTCCCGGCGCTGGACCGAGGTGCCGACCATCTCTCCCGGCCTGGCCTCGTCCGGATCGGTCGTGTCGAGCCCCACTGTCACCGCCCCCCGGGGACGCCCTCGTCGAACCCGTGAGGGACAGTCGGCCGTCGGTCCGCATCGCGTCCGATTCGCATGGTCGAACCGTGTTCGCGGGCGCCATTAAGCCGGCCGGTCCCGGAAGCTCCGCGCGGCCCGCGGCCGGTTCCCGGTTGCTCAGTTCCCGTACTCCGCGTTCCGGCCGGATTCAGCGGCTCACGACCGACTCCGGCATCTCAGTCCGAAACCACTCCCTAATCGTTTAGGGTACGGTTATTGGTGGGTCTGTGGTGTACTACGGAACACCTATGACCCACAACTCACGGACCATCGTGGACCGGGTCAGTCGGTACGCGTCGACGGTTGCCTCGTGGGTGTCGTCCGAGAGCGAAGCGCCGTCGGTCGGTACGTCGTCGATCGGTACGTCGTCGGGCGGTGCCTCACGCGACGAGGCGGGGAAGCGGCTCGCGGCCGACGGGGGGAAATCGGTGACCGACTCCCGCGACGCGGACACGTCGGCGGGCGCAACTCCCGCTGAACGGTCGACGGCGTCGACCGGGGCGACGGACCCCACCGAGGCGACGACGCGCACCGAAGTACAGCTGGACCTGGGACTCACGCTGGAGGAGTTCGTCGTCGCGCTCCTCGAAGAGCGCGACGGACGGCTGAAACAGAGCGCCCTCGTCGACCGACTCGACTGGTCGAAAGCGACGGTCAGTCGCCTCCTCCGGGACATGGAAGACGACGACCGGATCGTTCGCATCGAGATCGGCAGGGAGAAGACCGTCTACTTCCCGGACCAGGCGCCCGGCCGCGACCCGTTCGCCCGCGTCGACGGTGACGAAGTCCCCACGGCCTGACCTCCACGCAACCGATTCGCAACCTTCCCGCTGACGCTCTACACGCACCCCGCTGACGCTCTGCACGCACCCCGCTGACGCTCTGCACGCACCCCGCTGACGCTCTGCACGCACCCCGCTGATACTTCGCCCCCGATCCGCTGAGGCTCCGCGGCCTTCTCGCTGGCGCTCTCGTACCTAAGTATATGGGTACATCCCCTATCCGACGCGGGATCGAACACACGGCACATGGATCTCGATCCGGACCGCTCTTCTCTCCGGTTCCTCGCTGTCGGCACGGACGCGCTGCAGGCGGACGCTGTACAGGGGCGCCCGGCGGCCCGGGACGTTCCGACGGAGCGGCTGACTGCGACGACGGTCGCGGAGGCCGAGGAGATCGCTCGGGGGGCGCACCTGACCGCCATTGTGGCCCGGCAGGACCTGCCCGACGGCGACGGGCTCTCCTTTCTCTCGCGCTGTCGCGAGCGCCGGCCGGAACTCCTGACGATACTCGTCGCGGACGGGGCGTCCCGGTCGCTCGTCGACCGCGCCTACGAGGCGGGTATCGACGAAGTCGTCGGCGCCGCGAGTTCGGGAACCGGGCGCGTGGTCGAACACCACCTGTCGGCCTATCTCGGTGACGGCGAGTCGTCGGCGGGCGGCCCGCGAACGACGCGGCACATGGAGACGCTCGCCGCGGCGACCTCGGACGCGATCGTGTCGATCGACGAGTCGAGCGTCGTCCGCTACGCGAATCCGGCGGTCGCCGACGTGTTCGGGTACGAGCCCGGGGAAGTCGTCGGGAAGCCGCTGACGATGCTGATGTCGGACGAGCTCGCCGACCGACACCACGAGGGGATAGGCGAGTACCTGCGGACGGGCGATCGGACCCTCGACTGGCACGACATCGAACTCCCCGGCCAGCACAGGGAGGGTCACGAGGTCCCGCTGAGCATCTCCTTTTCCGAGTTCTCGGTGGGCTCCGACCGCTACTTCACCGGGATCATCCGCGACATCACCGACCGGAAGCGGCTCCGGGCCGAGCGCGAACTCTACCACGAGGCGACCCAGCGGATCCTCGGCGCCACCTCGTTCGAAGACGGGCTCGGGACCGCCATCGAGGCCGTCGGGGCCGCGATGGACTGGCGGTACGGGGAGGCGTGGGTCCGACCGGACGAACGCCTCGAGCGCACCGCCGAAACGTACGTCGACTCGGCGGCCGCCGAGACCTTCGAGCGCGAGACGGCGACCGCCTCGTTCGACCCGGACGAGGGGCTCGTCGGACGTGTCTGGGCGTCGGGCGTTTCCGAGTGGATACCGGACGTCACCGCCGCAGACGCCGGGTTCGAACGGGCGGACGCCGCCGCGACGGCCGGGCTCGGTGCGGCCCTCGGCGTCCCGATCGTCAGCGGCGACGAGGTCGTCGCCGTCATGACGTTTTTCCTCGGCGACGCTCGCGACCTCGACGAGGCGATGATCGAGGCGACCGAGAAGATCGCTGCGGACCTCGGGCGACTGATGGAGCGGCTCCGCGCGGAGACGGCGCTCCGCGAGGAGCGAGCGCTCAAAGACCGCGTCCTCGAGACCAGCCCGGTCGGCATCGTCATCCTCGCGGCCGACGGGAGCGTCGAGTACTGCAACGACCATGCAGGCGAGATCCTGGGTGTCGAGGCCGTCGACGGATCGCTCTCGAGGGCGGACCTGGACATCGAACCGCTGGCGTTCGACGGCGACCCGGACCCGGACGGAAAGCGACCGAGCCGGCGCGTCATCGAGGACGGGGAGGCGGTGTCGGGCGAGGCGCGCGTCGACGTCGACGGCGAGGAGCGGTGGCTGTCCGTCAACGGCGCTCCGATGCGCGACGGCGATGAGGTCACGTCGGCGGTGTTCGCGCTGGAAGACGTGACCGACCGCAGAGCGCGCGAGCGCCGTCTCCGCCAGTACGAACAGGTGATGGAGACCGTCAGCGACGGCGTGTACGCGCTCGACGAGGCGGGACGGTTCGTCCTCGTCAACGAGGCGTACGCCGAACTCACGGGCTACGACCGCGAGGAACTGCTCGGTCGGCCCGCCGACGAGTTCATCGACGCCCGTCTCACCGACGGCGCTCGCGAACTCACCGAGCAACTGGGCGAGGAGGGACTCCGGGAGGCGACGTTGGAGGGCGTCATCACGACCGCGTCGGGCGAGCAGGTTCCCATCGAGGTCCACGTTTCGCTGTTCGAACTCGGCGAGGGCGAGTACGGGCGGGTCGGCGTCGTCCGCGACGTCAGCGAGCGCAAGCGCCGCGAGGAACGCCTCGCGCGCCTCAACGAGGTCGGCCAGGCGCTGACGACCGCCGAGACGGTCGACGCCGTCGCCGACATCGTCGTCGAGGGCGCGAGGGAGACGCTCGAACGCCCGCTGGTGACGCTCGAGTACTACGACGAGGAGAGCGGGCAGCTGCGCCCGGGGCCGCGGACGCGGGAACTCGAGGCCCTCGCCGGCGACGAGCCGCTGTTCGGGTCGGAGTGGGGCCTCCCGTGGCAGGTCTACACCGAACACGACGCCAGAGTCGTCTCCGACGTCGAAGCGGCGACCGACCTCGACGGCGAGGAGACGCCCTTCGAGAGCGCGGTCGTCCTCCCGGTCGGCGACCACGGCGTCTTCGTCGCGGGCGCGACGGAGCCCGACGCCTTCTCCGACACCGACGTGATGGTCGCCCGGGTCCTCGTCGCGAACGCGGTCGCGGCGCTCGACCGGGTCGAGCGCGAGCGCGAACTCAGGGAGAGCAAGGCTCGCCTGGAGGAGCACAACGAGTCGCTCGAGCGGATCAACCGCCTCAACAGCGTCATCAGGAACCTCACGCGGGAGCTCGTTCAGGCGTCGACACGGGAGGAAATCGAGACGGCCGTCTGCGAGCAGCTCGCGGCCGTCGACCCCTACGCCTTCGCCTGGCTGGGCGAGCGGCGCGCGACCGGCGACGAGGTGACGGCGCGCGCGAGCGCCGGCCGCGGCGAAGGGTACCTCGACGCGGTTACGATCACCGCTGGCGACGACGCGGACGGGCACAACCCGACGGTCGCGGCCCTCCGGACGCGCGAGCCGGCCGTGAACAACAACCTGCAGGTCGACCCGCCGTTCGAGCCGTGGCGGACGCAGGCGGTCCGGCGCGGCTACCGCTCGGGCGTCGCCGTTCCGGTCACGTTCCGGGAGACGGTCTACGGCGTCCTGACCGTCTACGCCGACGAGACCGGCGTCTTCGACGAGGTCGAGCGGGCCGTCCTCGGCGAGCTCGGGGACATGATCGGCTACGCGATAAACGCGATCGAGCGCAAGCGGGCGCTCGTCAGCGACGGGGCCGTCGAACTCTCCTTCCGCGTCGACGACCCGTCGATCCCCGCCGTCCGGTTCGCCGAGGAGACCGGCAGCGAGTTCGTCTTCGACCAGCTCGTCGAACGGAGCGACGGCTCGTTCCGCGTTTTCTTCACGGTCGCCGGGTCGGACCCGGACGAGGTCTACGAGTTCGCGGAGGGAACGCCGACGGTCCATAGCGTCTCGCTCATCACGGACGGCGACGACGGCTGTCGCTTCGAGGCGGTCGTCTCCGGGTCGGGCTTTCTCGGCGACCTCGTCTCCTACGGCGCGCACCCGACGGAGATGACTGCGGGTCCCGACGGCGGGGAGGTGACCGTCGAGTTCCCCCAGAGCGGCGACGTGCAGGCGTTCGTGCGGATGTTCCTCGACGAGTACGACGGCGCCCAGCTGGTCGCGCGCACCGAACTCGACCGGCCGGTGCGCACCCGCGCGGAGTTCGAGGCGAACTACCGCGACCGGCTCACCGAGCGCCAGACCGAGGTGCTCAAGACGGCCTACTTCAGCGGCTTCTTCGAGTGGCCCAGGGACACGAGCACCGAGGAGCTCGCGGCGATGCTCGACGTCTCGCAACCGACGGTCAGCCGCCACGTCCGCACGGGCGAGCGGAAGCTGTTCGAACTGGTCTTCGACGACCAGTGACAGTGGCGGCGAACCCCCTTGATCGGCGGACGGCGACCGGTCCGATCGGCGAGGGACGCCCCGTCGGAGCGGCGGGGGGCTATGAGCATAGCCCCCGGTCGGCGAGCGCCGGTATACCGATAACGGCACGACGTATCGGGATCGGGTGCGTACCAGATAGTGATGGCAGACGCGACAGTAGACACGGCCGACGGCTGGGACGTAGGCGACGCGGATTCGCTCCTGGTCGCGATCTCGAAGCGACTCGCGGCCGAGCGCGGCGTCGACCCGCTGGAGGGACCGGCGCTGAGCGAGTACGTCGACACCGACGCGCTCGCGCGACTGTTCGACCCGCCGGGCGGCCGGCGGGGGGCGACGTTCGGACGCGTGACGTTCCACGTCCAGAACTACGAGGTCCGGGTGTACCACGACGGCACCTTCGACGTCCAGCCGATCGAGGTCGACGCCCGGACAGGGGGGCGGTAGCGTGAGCCCGACCGAGGAGAGCGCCGACGATCCGACGGCCGAGCGATACCGCGAGATCGAATACGACGGGACTCTCGGGACGGTCCTGGTCATTCAGGACACGGAAAACGACCGAGCCTGGCTCGAATCCGACCACGTCGTCGACGTCGAGCCCTGACGTGTCTCCGCGACCGTTCCCGCCGGATCCCCCAGTGGGGTGGCGTCCGTGACCGCTCAGTACCGTCTCTCCTGTCAGGAGTGTGATTTCGAACGGACCGTCGACGGCGTCTACCGGGCGCTGGACGTCGCCGATCGGCACGGATCGAACGGCGAGTCGCCACATCCCGTCGATTTTCACCTGATCGAGGACGGGGAAAGCGCGGACGTGACCGAGGACGGGGAGAGAACGATCGAGAGCGAGGACAGGGTCGACGAGACGGAGACGGACTGAACAGGGCGGGGTGGCCCGTCAGGCGCCGTCGCCGAGGGTCCACAGGGTGACGTGGTCGGGGACGGCGTCGAGCGCGGTCGCCGGCCAGCCGTCGTGGGCGAGGGTGAACGCCACGTCCGGATTCGACTCGACGAGCCGCCGGACGCCCTCGGCGGCCCGCTCGCGGGCCTGCGGTTCGAGCCGCTCGGGCATCTCGGCCGTCAGCGGGTAGCCGTCGGAGAGCTCGCGCGGGAACGGGCCGAACGGCGGTTCGACGCGCCAGCACTCGTCGAAACTGTCTTCGGTCGAGCCCTGCGTGAGCAGGACCTCGTCGCCGTCCGGGGCGACCCGCGCGAGGCGGTCGTGGTGACGGGCGACCTCGGGGCGGCGCGCGCTCTCGGTCGAGAGGTGGAAGAACGTGTCCTTCGAGACGGGGTCGGTCCGCTCCAGTTGCGCGGCGTGGGAGAGCAGCGCGCGGTAGCCGTCGAGCATCGCGGGGTGACTGCGGGCGCGCGCCTCGACGAGTTCGAGGAGGCTCCCGCGGCGGATCGCCTGTTTGACCGTCCGGATCTCCCCGAAGGAGACGTGGAGGTTGTGCTCGGCGAGCGCGCGCTCGCGCTCGTCGTCGCCCATCCCGCGCAGGTCTGCGGGCGTGTGCGCGGCACAGACCGGACAGGAACACGGGAAGTACTCCAGATCCGCGAGGTGCTCGGTGGTCCGGACGGTCATGTAGCGGTCGTCGCGGGCGTAGATGGCGTAGGCCGCCGAGTCGAACAGATCGCAGCCCAGCGCGGTCGCGAGCGCGAACATCATGGGGTGGCCGGCGCCGAAGAGGTGGACCGGCGCCGACTCGGGCAGGCCGCGCTTTGCCGCCGCGACGACTTCGACGAGGTCGCCGTAGCGGTACTCGTTCATCAGCGGCACGACCGCACCGATCGGGAAGACGTCGAGCCCGGACTCGCCCGCGCGCTCCCCTGCAGACTCCCGCAAATCCGTGAAGGTCGACCCCTGGACGGGCGCGTTGACGAGCATTTCGCCGGTGTCGGCCTCCCGGGCGACTTCGAGGCGTTCCTCGGTCGTGGCGAGTTCGTCGGCGGCGCGCTCGCGCTCGACGTCGGGGGGCGTGGGGATGTCGACCGGTGTCCCGATGTCCGAGCCGATCTCGCGCTGGAACTCGAGGATCTCTGGAGTCGTCACGTCGATGTCGCCGTACTCGGCGAGCTGGAAGGATCCCGAGTCGGTGACGATCGCGCCCGAGAAGTCGAGCAGGTCGTGGAGGCCCCGTTCGAGGGCGGGCTCGCGGAGTTCGTCGCTGCCGTAGAGGACGTAGCTGTTGGTGATGAGTATCTCGGCGCCGAACTCCGATTCGAGTTGCGCAGGTGAGATCGTCTGGATGTGGGGGTTGATCACCGGGAGGAGCGCGGGCGTCTCGACGGTCACGCCGGCGCGCGGGACTTCGAGTTCGCCCAGTCGGCCGGCCGCGTCGTAGCGGTCGACCTCGAAGACGTCGGTCATTGCCTCGCGTTTCCCGCCTGCGGGCCTAAGGGTTGTGTTCGGCCTCAGGCGAGATCCGCGGGGTCGGTCCGGTCGACGATGCCGTCGAAGTCGTCGTCGAAGCTCAGCACGGAATCGAGATCCCGCTCTTCGATTATGGCAACCGTCGTCGCGTCCGTGAAGCTCAGCTCCTGGTCGTCATATCGTTCGAATACGTCGACAGATCGCTGGAAAAGCCCTGGGTCCACGTGTTCGAACGAGAACACATCGGCGAACTCCCCGACCCCGCGGATCCGTCGACCGATCGACCGTGCTGCGTCGAATCGACCGCTACGCTTCAACGTCAGCGTTACCGTCTCGTCGAAAATATAGTCGCTTACGAACGGCTGCCCCTTTTTGCCTCGATAGATGGCATCCATCGCGCTGTCGGCGATATCGTGTCGAGGCGCACCTTCGTCGTGGTCCGCGTACAGAACACCTGTGTCGACGACGATACTCATCCGTAGAGGATGTCGTCGATGTCTTCTTCGCGAGTTTCAGTACCGGAGTCGAACGTTCCCTCGTTCATCCGCTCGATCTCTGCCTCCGAGAGCGGAACTTTCGTCTCGCGAAACGAGTCGACGAACTCCGATTTCGACTCGTAGGCATCCTCCAGTAGATTCGCCATGATCTCCTGCTGCGTGACTTTCTGCCCTGTCCGCAGTTTGATCTCTGCTTGTAACTCCTCCAGTATCGACTTCGAATCCTCGTCCATCTTGACCGCTGTTGCCATGTCTTACAGTAGCGTTCGAAACTAGGTTAATGTTTCTACTGGTTAGGGCCCGTCCCCGAACGCCGCGACGTACAGCACGGCGAGCATCGACCGGCCGTCGCGCATCTCGCCGTCGCGGGCCGCCGCGACCAACTCGTCGAAGGCGGCCGTCTCGACGCGGATGTCCTCGTTGTAGTCCAGGTCCTGCTCACCACTTGGCTCGCAGTCGCGGGCGACGAAGTAGTGAAAGACCGCATCGGAGAACCCGTTGGCGGGCTCGACGGTGGTGAGGTGCTCGACGGTTCCGGGCCGATAGCCCGTCTCCTCTTCGAGTTCGCGCGCGACGGCGTCGCGGGGGCGGTCGTCCTCGGGTTCGATCCCGCCTGCGGGGATACTGCGATTCACCCGGCTGACGGCCTGTCGCCACTCCTCGATGACGACGACCTCGCCGTCGGGGGTGAAGGGGAGGACGACGACGCTCTCGCCCTCGGTGAGGTAGTCGAACTCTCCCTCCGTGCCGTCGGGGAAGCGCACGTCGTCGGTCACGATGTCGAACCCCTCGCAGGCGTAGCTCGTCCGACTGTCGAGGGTTTCCCAGGCCAGCTCGTCGGTCATACTCGGTATCGACGGCGCGAGGGGGTTATCCGTATCGACTGTTCGCCCTACCGCGACGAGGCACCGTCCAGACACCGTCCCGAAACGCCGAAGGCTCCCGTGGACGACGCGTCCCCATGGACGTTCACGACGAGTTCATCCCGGAGGAGACGTTCGGCGCGTGTCTCGACGCGCTCCCACAGGTCTGCGTCGAAGTGATGCTCGTACGCGACGGCGAAGTCCTCGTCGCTCGCCGGACGAACGAGCCGGCAAAGGGAGAATGGTTCTGGCCCGGCGGCCGCCTCTACAAGGGCGAGGAACTCCCGGCCGCCGCCCGCCGGATCGCCCGTGAGGAACTGGGGCTCGACGTCGAGGTCAGCGAACGCATCGGCGTCTATAGCCACTTCTGGGACACCTCGTCCGTTTCGGGCGCCGACTCCCGTCACACGGTCAACATCGCGTATCTGGTCCGACAGACCGACCCCGACGCCGCGGTCGCGCTCGACGAGCAACACGACGACTACCGGTTCGTCTCTGGCGGCGAAGACGACCTCCACGAGTACGTCCGAGAGTATCTCGCCGACCTCGACCTCGACACCTGACCGCGCCGCGGCGTCTCGCGACCGCCGAAGCGTTCACTCGGCGGGGCCGACCTTGTAGAGCGCGCCGCTCTCGGCAGGATCAGGGGCCGCTGTCGCAGTGCTCGTCTCGGACGTCGCGTCGGCGTCCGTCCCCGGCGGCGTGTCGGTTCCGTAGCGCGCGTCGAGATAGCTCTTCGCCGCGCGGTCGGTGAAGTAGACCGCGCCGTCGTGGACCAGCGGCGTGCTCGTCGCCTCCCCCGCCGTCTGGACCGCCCACTGCTCCTCGCCGCTGGCTTTCTCCACGGCGTAGACGGATTCGTCGATCGACCCGACGAGGACGTGCTCGCTCGTGACCGTCGGACAGCCGATGAGCGACCCGCCGGTGTCGAACGTCCAGCGCTCCTCGCCCGTCCCCATCTCGAGGGCGTACAGATACGTGTCGTGGCTGCCGATGTAGACCGTGTCGGTCGCCGGCTCGACCGACGGCCCGGACATCACCATGCCGCCGGACTCGACGGCCCACTCCTCTTTCCCTTCCGCGAGCCCGATGCGGTAGAAGTAGCGGTCCCACGACCCGAAGAAGGCGCTCCCGTCCGCTGTCGCGATCGGCCCCTTGATCGGTCGGCCGGTCTCGAACGTCCACGCGAACTCCAGGTCGGGGTAGGTCCACGCGTACACCATGCCGTCGTTCGAGCCGACGACGATCCGGCCGGCCTCGCGGTCGATCGCACACGTCGAGTGGGGGTGGTTCGTCGGGCGCTGGCTCGACCAGACGACCTCGCCGGTGACGGCGTCGACGCCGAACAGCGCGCCGCTCGGCTCGTAGTACTCGACGGCGATGTACACCGTGCCGTCGTGATACCCCGGACTCGACCCGATGGCGTCGCCGAGTTTCCGCCGCCAGTACCGCTCGCCGGTTTCGAGGTCGAACGCGTAGAGCGCGCCGTCGTACGCGCCGACGTAGACCGTCCCGTTCGCGATCGCGGGCGTCCCGTGCATCCCGCGACTCGTCGGCTCGACCGTCGCCGTCCACTGGACCTCGCCGTCCGGCGACACGCGCCGAACGACCCTGTCGTCGCCGGGGACGACGATATCGCCGTCCGGCGTGGCGACGGGGCTGGCCTTCGCCGCCGTGTGCTCGCCCGTGTTGACCTCGCGGACCGTCCACTCCACGGCGGGATCGGTCGGAATCGTCGCCTCGGGATAGACGCCCTGTCGCTGGAGATTCCCGCGGAACTGCGTCTCCGCGAACGTCGACGACGGCAGGTGGTCCTCGTCGATGCGACCCGTCGGTTCGCCGCCCGGCGCGCTCTGACAGCCCGCGACCGTTCCCGTCGCAGCGGCGCCGACCGCGCCGAGGAACCGCCGTCGTGACACCCGCTCGTCCATGCCGGCCGTCTGTCCCCCGCGCGTATAGCGTTTCGGGAGTTCGGAGCGACGCCCTCGGGAGCCTGTCACTCCGTCGCGTCGTGGAGCTTCCGGCGCGCCCGTTCGGGATCGACGCGGAACTTGAACGCCGGCCGGCCGTCGATCAGGACGTACGGCACGCGGTCGCCGTAGCGCTCTCGCAGTTCCGGGTCGGCGTCGACGTCCCGTTCGTCGATCTCGACCGCGATCCCCTCGTCGTCCGCGACCGCTTCGAGCGTCTCGACGGCCTCGTCGCAGAGGTGACACTCCGCGCGGCTGAACACCGTGACCGACACCGGGTCCGTCGCCATGCTCGGATCGTCGCGCTCGTCGCCCTGAACGGTTACGGTCGGTCCACGCCTCGCCGCTGGTTCCCTGAACGATTCCCGCTCGGCTGACCGGTCTGCGTCTCGGACCGGTGCTGGCCTCGCCGGGCCGTGGTCCGCTGTTGCTCACCCGACGCGCGTGAGCCCTGCCGTCCGTTCGTCTGTCCGCCGCGCCTTCCCGGTGGGTTCCCGCTGGGCTGTCCCTCCGAACCGCTTTGGTGTCCCGTCTGCTGCCCCCGCCGCCCTGCCTGCTGGTTTCGATGTCCTGTCTGCTGATCTCGGCGTGCGGTTTGTCCATCGCGCCGCTGTGAGCGAGCACCGCTTTGCCCAGCGCGAGCGGTGCCCTGCTGAGAGCGACCGTGATGCGGTTGTCGAGTACCGGTTCCGTGTGTCGACTCGGCCGCGACCACCACCGTCGACGCGACCCGGTCGCCGAGGCGCTGTTTCCGGTCGGAGGTCGCCATCAGCAGGAAGCCGACGGCGTAGTAGCAGATGCCGTCGACGAACCGGAGCGCGTTCCGGACGACCGCGTCCTCGACGTCGATGGGAGCGCCGGTCTCTGTCACGACTTCGATGCCGAACAGTCGCTTCCCCGGAGTGGCGCCGCCCCACAGTCCCTCGAAGATGATGTAGTATCCGACGAAGACGGCGAACGGGAGAATGAAAAACGCCATCACGACGCTTCCCGAGGACAGTCCCCCGCCGAGTATCGTCCCCGCGAGGACGAAGTACAGAACGAACCCGATGACCGAGTCGACGATCGCTGCCCCGACTCGCTTTCCGACGACGTCCGCGTCCGCCGCGGCCGGACCGCTTGCGTATCCGTGCATGCCGGGCCGCACTGGCCGCGGTCCGGTATATAAACGTACGCCGGTGCAGGCCGAAGTCATCGCTCGTCGATTTCTGATGTGAAGTGGGCCGGCACGAATTTGAATCGTGGTTACGGCCACCCGAAGGCCGAAGGATACCAAGCTACCCCACCGGCCCGCAGTGGTAGCACCTGAGAGAAGTGGACGGTCGGGTAAAACTGTTCCGAACCTCGCCAGCGGTGAGCGAGTCGGCACTCCTCAGAGCAGCCGTCAGTACCGCTCGTAGCCGTCGGTGTCGAGGTAGTTGTGCGCCACCGTGATCGCGTGGTCGGCGTGCAACCGCTTGGGGCCGAGTCGCACCCGCTGGTCGGCCCGATCGGCGAGCAGATCCGCCTCTTCGTCGGTGAAATCGCGATGGTCAGAGAGCACGAACACCGGGTCCTCGGGGACGGGCGCGTCGACCACGGGGTCGCTGTCCTCGTGGAGCTGGACGACGGTGCCGTCGCGGGCCGCGTCGGCGAGCGTGGGATCGAAGCCGCGGCGGGTGAGCGAGACGCCGGGAGAAGTCTCGACGGGCTGGTGGCCGATGGCCTCAGCGCGCTCTTCGAGAGCGTTGCGGACGAGCGCGGCAGTGCTGCGCTCGTCGGGGTTGAGTCGGCGGAGGTCGGGGCCGTCGAAGGTTATCGTGTACTCGTCGCGGAGGACGAGGTGGACGCGCACGTCGTCGCGGATGTCGTGCGAGAGGAAGAAGGCGGACGTGACGCACCGACAGAGGACGTCGAGGCGGCCGGCGCCGCCGGCGAGGTCGTCGAGCGCGAAGTCGGGTGTCGTCGGCGCGTCGTGGCCGACGACGACGAACTGGCGCATATCTCACACTCGGCGGCGGCGGGTAAACGTCCGTCGAAGCGCTCTGGCGGCCGCATCGGGGCGGCGGACCGAAACCACTACCTCACAGCCGCGACCACGGCCGGCCGTGCGCCCGCTCGCCCGTCTCGTCGTACTCTTCGCACTCGTCGCGGTCGTCGTCGGTCTCGGCGTCCACTACGAGAGCGCCGACGAGCGTCACAGCCCGTATCCGACGACGACGGAACTCGCCGAGGACTACGACGCTCACGTCGGTGCGGACGCGCTCGTGTTCGGCACCGTTCGCGACCAGTCGGTACGCGGGAACGCGACCCCGCCGAACCAGGCGACGATCGAAGTCGAGTCCGACGAAGGTCCGTTCGAGATGACGGTTCACGGCTTCGACGCCGACGTCCGTCGCGGCGGCACGGTTCAGGTCTACGGAGTCCTCGAGCCCGACCGGACCATGGACGCGCGTAACGTCGTCGTGGTCAACCCAGCGGGGAGCTCGAACCTGTACAAGTACGCCATCTCGGCGGTCGGGGCGGCGCTCGTCCTCGTCGTCTTCTTCCGCGAGTGGCGCTTCGATACCGACTCGCTGGCCTTCGAGGTGCGTGACGATGGCTGACCTGCTCACGCACGTCCTCGCGGCGTACGTCCTGCTGACGGTGGCGAGCTGGCGGATCGACGCGATCGGGTCCGAGTGGACACCGGTGGGAATGGGCGGCGCGGCGATCCCCGACCTGATCAAGGTCGGCATCGTCGTCGACAACGGGGCGATCGAGGGGGTGATCGGGGTTCCGTTCTCCTACGCACCGGTGAGTACGCTCGGGGGTGTGCTCCTTATCGCCGGAGCGATCACGCTCGCGTTCGAGCGACGATACTGGCGCCGAGCGTACGCGTTCCTCTTCGTCGGCGGCCTCGCGTCGCTCGTCCTCGACGGACTGCGGGCGTTCGCGGACGGGAACTCGAACCCGTGGCTGTACCCGTTCGCGTGGTGGCAGCCGCCGACGCCCAGTCTGTACGTCACGTCCGATCCACGGGTCGCCGTGGTCGGGATCGTCGTCGCTGCGGTCGTCTTCGCTGTCGACCGACGGCTGGAACCCGACTTCTCGTAACGACCCGATTTTCTCCCCGAGCCACACGATCGAAATTCCCTTGTCGCCGCCGATATTTCCTCCGCGTAGATGGTCGACGAGGACGCGGTCGCCGAGCTCGCGGCCGGCCGACCGGCGCTCGCGTCAGGGATGGAGGCCGTTCTGGCCGTCGACGACGAACGAGACAGGTGGTCGTTCGACGACGTTCCGGTCGATACGGGGCTTTTCGGTGAGATCGTCGGCCAGGGCCTCGTCGACGAGGACGACGACGGCTACTACGTCGTCGATCCCGAGGCTGTGCGGGCCGGCCTCGCCGCCGCCGAGCGGTCGGCGTCGCAGTCGGACGACGACGAGGCCGCAACAGACAGGGAGACGACGACAGAGACAGGGGACACGGCAGACACGGGCAGCGGTCTCGCGGAGAGGGTTTCGGCCGTGGTGGGAAGCGGCCGTGAGTTCACGTTCTCCGCGATCCGCGCGCGTCGAACACTCGCGATGCTCGCCGTGTTCGCGGTCTTCGTCGCGGCCCGCATCAGCGTCTGGGGCTCGGTCTTCCGCGACGGCGACGTAGTTCTGATGGGCAACGACCCCTACAACTACCGCTACTGGGTCGAGACGCTGCTCGCGCGGTCGAGCGGCCCGCTCGACTTCGGCGTGCTGGCCGACGCGCCGACGGGCGAACCGCTGCTGGTCGCGACGCTGTGGTGGGTGAGCAGCCTCCTCGGCGGGACCGCGGACGCGGCGGGGCTCGTCCTCGCGTGGTATCCCGTCGTCGCGGCCCTCCTCGCCGCTGGACTGCTGTACCTGCTCGCCGCGCGGGTGTTCGGTGACCACCGGGTCGGTCTCGTCGCCGTCGCCGTCCTCGCGGTGATTCCGGGCCACGCGATGCGGACGGCGCTGGGCTTCGCCGACCACCACGCCTTCGACTACGTCTGGCTGCTGGGGGTCATCGTCGCGCTGGCGTGGCTGTGGACCGTCGACATCGATACTGACAGCGATGTCTCCCTGATCGATCTGATACCCCGAACCGCTACGACCGCGCTCGGCGTCGCCGTCGCCGGCCTCGTTCTTTCGTGGAACGGGAGTCCGGTCGTTCTCGTTCCGGTGGCGCTGTTGCTCGCGCTCCGCACGCTGCTCGCGGTGGCCGCCGACCGGTCGCCTGTAGCCGCGAACGTCGCCGCTCTCGCCGGTCTCGGAGTCGCCGCCGCGCTCTCGCTGGCCGCGCACCTCCTCTTCGGCTGGCAGGCGCTCGTCGTGGTCTTGGTCCCGGGCCTGCTCTGTGCGGGCGGCGTCGCGGTCGTCGCGCTCGGCCTGTTCGCGCGGCGACGCGACCTCTCGGTTCGAGCACACGCCGGCCTTCAGACCGTTTCGGTCGCCCTTGCTCTCGGCGCTCTCTCGGTCGCCGTTCCCACGGCCGTCTCACAGCTCCGGTCGCGGCTGGCGTTCCTGTTCGCCCCGCGCAACATCGGCGAGACGGTATCGCTGTTCGACCCGAGCCGGACGTTCGGGGTCGACCTGGTCGGCCTCGTCGTCCTGTTCGCGCTGCCGATGCTGGCCGTCGGGCTCTGGCGCGGCGTCCGCGGCGAGACGCCGTGGCTGGTCGCGAGCGTCTTCGGCTGGTGGTTCGTCGCACTCTCCGCGCTCCAGTTGCGCTTCGTCGGCCAACTGGCGCCGCTCGCGGCGTTTTTCGCCGCTGCCGGCTTCGTTCGACTGCTCGTCCACTACGACCTCGCGGCGACCAGCCCGGTCGCCGGCGGTTCTGACGCCGATGGCGACGACTCGTCGAGAGACGACGGGACACGCGACGCCGAGGCGACGTGGATCGAACGGGACAATCTCACCGGCCGAGCGGCCGTCGCGATTCTCCTCGTGGGCGCACTTCTCGTCGGACCGGCCGCCGCGGGAGTCACCGACGAGGCATCCTCGCCCGCGATCGACGACCGCGTCTACCAGTCGGCGACGTGGATCGCGGACGACGTCGACCGGGGCGGCCGGTCTCCCGCCGAGACGTACGTCTTCAGCCGCTGGGGGACCAACCGAGTGTACAACTACTTCGTGAGCGGCGATGCCGGCAGCTACGGGTACGCACAGGCCAACTACCTCGACTTCCTCGACAGCGGGAACTCCTCGGGCTGGTACGAGCGCCTGCGCGATCGCGTCGACTACGTCGTCCTGGCGCCGATTCCCCGGAACCCGAACACCGTGTTCGAACACCTCTGGGTGACCGCCGGGAGCCGCTGGGCCGAGCGAGGGTACGACGCCGTCTCGCACTACCGCGAGGTGTTCGTCACCGAGAACTACAAGAACAAGGTGTTCACGCTGGTTCCCGGCGCGACGCTCGCGGGGACTGCGGCGCCCAACGCGACCGTCACCGTCGCGACGCGAGTGTCGGTCCCCAACGACTCGTTCACCTATCGACAGCGAACGACCGTCGGTGACGAGGGCCGGTACGATCTGGTCGTCCCCTACCCCGGCGAGTACGAGGTGACCGTCGGGAACGAGACCGCGGCCGTGTCGGTCCCCGAGACCGCCGTACAGAACGGCCGGAACGTCACGGTGAGCGGTCGATAGCCGACACCGTCATACGGTCAACAAGAGTTTTACCGCGGGCCACTCGAACGGTGGGTATGAAAGCCGTCGTGATCGCCGCCGGTGAGGGGACGCGACTCCGCCCCCTGACCGAGGACAAGCCGAAGGGGATGGTCGAGGTCGCCGGCCAGCCGATCCTCACGCACTGTTTCGAGCGCCTCGTCGAACTCGGCGCCGACGAACTCATCGTCGTCGTCGGCTACAAGAAAGAGAAGATCGTCAGCCACTACGACGACGAGTTCCGGGGCGTCCCGATCACCTACACCCATCAGCGCGAACCGAAGGGGATCGCCCACGCCCTGCTGACCGCCGAGGAGCACATCGACGACGACTTCATGCTGATGCTCGGCGACAATATCTTCGACGCGAACCTGCAGGACGTCGTCAACCGCCAGCAGGAGTCCCGCGCCGACGCCGCCTTCCTCGTCGAGGAGGTTCCCTGGGAGGAGGCGGACCGGTACGGCGTCTGTGACACCAACAAGTACGGCGAGATCCTCGAAGTCGTCGAGAAGCCCGACGACCCGCCGTCGAACCTGGTGATGACCGGCTTCTACACGTTCACGCCCGCCATCTTCCACGCCGCTCACCTCGTCCAGCCCTCCGACCGCGGCGAGTTCGAGATCACCGACGCGATCGATCTCCTCATCCACTCCGGGCGGACAATCGACGCCATCCGGATGGACGGCTGGCGCGTCGACGTGGGCTACCCCGAGGACCGCGAGGAGGCCGAACGACGCATTCAGGGCGCGGACGCGGACCCCGAGTCGGACGACGAGAGCGAACAGGCCGACGCGACTGCGGAGTAATCGTTCTACGTCGGCGGGTCGTTCAGTTCTCCCCGCTCGTCGGGGTGATCTCGAACCGCGCCGACGAATTCTTCGTACCGCTCCAAGTCTTGGAGTGCACTACAGACCACATCGTGACCGATTACTGTTCAAGGAGCCGCAGGTCGCGAGATATTACCGGCCTGAACAACTGGACTGATCGGACTAATCGGAGTGGTCCTACTCGCAACAGGCCGAGGGGACTCGTATGACAACGCCTATTGAGCCGCGTCCGCGTATCGATTTCATGAACGTCAGCATCATCGGCGGCGGCGGGCACGTCGGGCTCGCGATGGCGCTGGTGCTGGTCGACGCCGACCACGAGGTGGTCCTCGTCGACCAGGACGAGGAGATCCTCGACACCATCGAATCCGGCGAACTCCCCTACCGCGAACCCGAGGGCGAGCGCCTCCTCGAGAAAGGGCTCAGGGAGGACCGCATGGACTTTTCGACGGACGTCTCGGCGGTGGCGGGCACCGACGTGGTCGTCACCGTCGTCGGGACGCCCATCGACGAGCACAACAATCCCCAGATGGAGTCGCTGCTCGGACTCGTCGAAGACCTGAAACCCCATCTCTCCGACGGCCAGTTGCTCCTCCTGCGCTCGACGGTTTATCCCGGCACGACATCGAACGTCAAAGACGCGCTCGAACGCGACGGCATCGCAGTCGGCGAGAACGAGACCGGCGAGAGCCGGCCCACCGTTTCGCTCGCCTTCACGCCCGAGCGAGTCGCCCAGCACGACGCCATCGCGGAGATGCGGGAACTGCCCCAGCTCATCGGTGCGGTCGACGACGCCAGCTACGATCACGCCCGCGCGTTCTTCGAGACGTTCCTCGAAGCGGAGTGTCCGAGGCTCACGCCCACGGAAGCTGAAATCGGCAAGCTATTCACCAACATGTGGCGGTACATCACCTTCGCCACCGCCAACGAGTTCTTCCTCATCGCCGATTCGTTCGCCACTGACCACGACGTCAACGTCCACCGCATCCTCGACCGCTCGAGCAAAAACTACCCCCGCTTCGACGTGCCCGGTCCCGGTGCCAACGTCGGCGGCCCCTGTCTCACCAAGGACGGCTGGTTCCTCGTCGACGACATCCCCTACAACGAACTCGTCTCGACCGCCTACCAGATCAACGAGGGGCTGCCCGCACAGATCGTCGGCCGGATGCGCCGGATGGCGCCCGACCCCGACCGGATCACGATCCTCGGGATGACGTTCAAGGGCGACTCCGACGACGTGCGCAACTCCGTCTCGTTCAAGATGGAGAAACTGCTGCGCCGCAAGGGCTACGACGACGTCGTCCGGATCGAACCCCACAGGGACGGATTCGACGACTGGAGCGCCGCCGCCGACAGCGACTGGACGATTCTCATGACCCCACACAGCGAATTCGAAGACTTCGACACTGTGAGCGCGCGCATCGACAACCCCGACTGCCTGTACTGCGATGTCTGGGGCCACTGGGACGACCCTCGCTACGAATCGGACAACGGCTACTTCTACGGCCGGGAGTTTCTCGATGGAACTGTGGAAAATGGTGCCCAGGAGGCGGGTCGATGAGAGTCCTCGTCACGGGCAGCGAGGGGTCGCTGATGCAGTGGACGATCAAACACCTCGTCGAGGCCGGCCACGACGTCGTCGGCGTCGACAACCACGCTCGCTACGACGACTACGAACACACGCGCGTCGTCGACCGGGACGACTACGAGTTCGAGAAGGCCGATCTGACCGACCTCGATAGGACCACGGAACTGCTCGACGGCGTCGATGGCGTGATCAACGCCGCGGCGATGATCTACGGCGTCAAGGGCTTCCACGAGTACCCCGCCACTATCCTCTCGAACGATTTGACCGTCCACCGCAACGTCCTCGAAGCCGCCGTCGAGCAGGACGTCGAACGGGTCGCCTACATCTCCTCGTCGATGGTCTACGAGCGCACCGACCCGCCCCACTACGAGGACGACGTCGAGGACTCGCCCGTCCCCTCGACCGATTACGGTCTCTCGAAGGTGGTCGGCGAGCGTTACAGCCGCGCGTTCCAGCGCGAGCACGGCATCGACTACACCATCTGGCGGCCGTTCAACGTCATCACTCCCTACGAAAAGGCCGAAGACGAACCGGGGATGAGCCACGTCTTCGCCGACTTCATCCGGAAGATCCTCGTGGAGAAGCAGAACCCGATGGAGATCTTCGGCGACGGTGAGCAGGTGCGCTGTTTCACCTGGATCGACGAGGTTGCCGGCGCCATCGCCGCCCAGTCGTTCGCCGACGCGACCGAAAACGAGGCGTACAACCTCGCCAACGCCGAACCCGTGACCATGAAAGAACTCGCCCGCCGCATCTTCGCCATCGGGAAGGAACGAGGGATCGTCGACGGCGACGACCTCGACTTCGAGCACGTCCCTATCTACGACGACGACGTGAAAAAGCGGGTGCCGGCAGTCGAGAAGGCCGAGGAGGACTTCGACTGGGATCCGGAGATGAAACTCGACGACTCGCTTTCGGTCTGTATCGACCACTCCGTCGACGAGGCCTGACGCTGACGCGGTGTTTTGCGGCGGTTTTCGATGGCGGAGCGCTCGCCGAGAAGGGGGACAGGCCGACTGATCCCGGCGTGTCTGTCAACGGTCCTCTCCGGCGAGCGACACGCGTGGACTCTCTCGGTTCTCTGTGTAGTTTTGAACGCTGACATTCGTGTCGCAGAGCTTATACTGTCGGGCGAGAGTTCGATTCAGTAATGGCTGTCAGATGGCGGTACCGCATCGCGAGTGTGGGGGGGACTCTGCTTCTCACGGCGCTCGCGGTATGGGTCGCCAACCTGATGTTCGTACAGCAGACGTTCGCGGAGGTGCCGTACTTCGGCCGACCGGCGCCAGCCGTGCTCTCGAACGGCGACCTCTCACTGGCGATGTCGACGACACTCGTCGCCTCGCTCGCTGCGATGTGGCCGGTGTTCAAGCCGCGACCGCGCCGGATCCTCGATACGATCTTGCTCACCCAGAAGCGGGTGCTCCTCGCGATGGTCGCGCTCGCGGCGCTGGGATACTACAACTACAGCTATCGGCTGCCGCGCCCGACCCTGATGGTGGCGACGCTCGTTTTGCTCGTCGTCCTCCCCGCGTGGATGGTGTCGATCCGGCGCCGTCCGAACTCCCAGTCGCGGGCGGTCATCGTCGGTGACGACCCCGAAGCGATGGCGGCCATCCTCGAATCGACCGACATTCCGATCCTCGGGTACGTCTCCCCGCCCTCGTCGTACGCGACCGACGACCGCGCCGAAGCGAGCGTCCCCGAACTGACCGACGGGGGGACGGCCCGGAACCGCCTGGACGAACTCTCGAACCTCGGCGGCCTTTCGCGACTCGACGAGGTGTTCGTCCAGAACGACGTCGACACGGCGCTGCTCGCGTTCACCGAGACCGACCGAGAGGAGTTCTTCGGCGCCCTCGCGGAGTGTCACGAACACGGCGTCACAGCCGAAGTCCACCGGGAACACGCCGACAGCGTCCTCACCGAGGGCGCTGCCGGCGGCGACATCGTCGAGATCGATCTGGAGCCGTGGGACTGGCAGGACCACGTCGCGAAACGCGTCTTCGACGTGGCGTTCTCCGCGACGGCGTTGCTGGTTCTCTCGCCGGCTGTCGTGCTGATCGCCGCCGCGGTCAAACTGGACTCGTCGGGGCCGGTCCTCTACGCGCAGGAACGGACCGCGGAGTTCGGCGACACGTTCACCGTCTACAAGTTCCGGAGCATGGTGGCGAACGCGGAGGACGGGACGGGAGCGAAACTGAGCGATGAGGACCGCGGCGATATCGACCCACGGGTGACCCGGGTCGGCGCGTTCCTCCGGCGGACGCACCTCGACGAGATCCCCCAGCTGTGGTCGATCCTCGTCGGCGACATGAGCGTCGTCGGTCCGCGTCCCGAACGGCCCGAACTGGACAAGGACATCGAGACGAGCGTCGGCGAGTGGCGTCGGCGCTGGTTCGTCCGGCCGGGACTGACCGGTCTCGCCCAGATAAACGGCGCGACCGGACACGAACCGGCCGAGAAACTCCGCTACGACATCGAGTACATTCGCCGCCAGTCCTTCTGGTTCGACCTGAAGGTCGTCATCCGACAGCTGTGGATCGTGGCCTCCGACGCCGTCGCTGCCGTGCGATAAGCTCGCGCTCGCGACTGATATCCACCATCGTCTCCCACACCCGATGGCTTTAATCGTCCGTCGTTACTGGTGGCGGTATGGACGACGCGGCCGCCGTATCGGAGGTTCTCGACGACCGTCCCGAACTCGAAGACCCGCTCCGTGCCGTCCTCGACGTCGACGACGAGAACGAGGCGTGGACGTTCGACGACCTCCCGATCGATTCGGGCGCGTTCGGTGAACTCGTCTCGCGCGGCCTCGTCGAACGGACTGACGACGGTGACGCCTACCGCCTCGCGGATCCCGCCGCCGTCCGCGCCGCGCTCGATCGAGGCGGTTCGACAGACGACGCGACCGCAACCGACGACGCAGCCGCGGACGACGATGCGACAGCCACGTTCTCGTCCCCGTCCACGACCGACCTTTCACTCGATACAAGTGCGATCACCGACCGCTTCGCAGCCGTCGACCGTCAGACCGTCGGCGCCGTTGCGGCCGCGCTGCTAGCGGTCGTACTCGCCCGAGCGTACGTGTACGGGACGGTGTTTCGCGGAGGCGACGTCGTGCTCTCGGCCAACGACCCGTACTACTACCGCTACTGGGTCGAGCAGGCGCTGGCCGAATCGAACGGCGCGTTCGACGTGTCCGCCCTCGGGACGATCTCGGGCGCAGTGCAGACGGGCGAACCGCTGCTGGTCGCGACGCTGTGGTTTTTCTCGTCGCTGGTCGGCGGCGACGCGACGGCCGCCGGCTGGGTCCTGGCCTGGTATCCCGTCATCGCCGGCGTGCTGACCGCGTTTCTCGTATATCTCCTCGCAATGCGCGTGACTGACGACCGACGGATCGCGCTGGCGGCGACGGTCCTGCTTGCGGTCACGCCCGCCCACGCGATGCGGACGAGCCTGGGCTTCGCCGACCACCACGCCTTCGACTACGTCTGGTTGATGGTCACCGCCTACGCGCTCGTCCGACTCGACGCCGATGCGGGCGGTCGACTCCGCGACCCGGGTCGGTGGGCGTGGGCTGTCGTTCTCGGGATCGGGATCGCCGGGCAGATACTGGCGTGGGATGCCGGGCCGCTGCTGGTTGTGCCGCTCGGTATCTACGTTTCGCTCCGAGTCTTTCAGGATATGCGTACTGGAGCCAGTCCGGTGCGCGCCCACCTCCATCTCGTCGCTGGTGTCGGCATCGGTACGGTCGCGGTCTTTCTCGGGTACACACAGATCGGCTGGCTCTCCAGGACAGTCGCGTTCACTCCGGTTCTCTTGCTGTTCGGGGTCGTCTGTGCTCTCGTCGCCGGCGAACTCGCCGTACGCTTCGATGCCTCTCCCTGGTCCGTGGTCGTCGTCGGAGCCGTCGGTGTCGGCGGCGCTCTGTTCGCTCTCCGAACGCTCAGCCCGGCGTACTGGGAGAACCTCACTGTCGGGCTACGACTGCTCACTGCCTCTCGCGAGATCGCCGAGACGCAGTCGCTCCTGAACAGTGGCGCGTTCGGGTGGTTACTCTTGTTCGGATTCGTGCTCGTGCTGGCAGTCCCGTACCTCGTTTGGGCCTCCGCTCGGGTGGTGAGAGGAGGCAGCGAGTGGCTGGTCCCGACGGTCTACTGCTGGTATTTTTTGGCGCTCGCGGTGCTTCAGGTTCGGTTTGCGGGCCAGCTGGCGATGTTCGCTTGCGTCTTCGCCGGTCTCGGGTTCGTACATCTCGCTGACCGAGTCGACCTGACGGCGCCACCCGTTCCCTTCGAGGGAGGGCCAGGCTCCTGGCGGACTGTTTCTTTCCCTGATCTGCGAACGGTCGGGTACATCCTCGTACTGTTTGCACTCGTCGCGAGTCTCAGCCTCGTACAGGTCCCGATAAAGATAAGCCAGGTGACGACTGACGGCAACGCGCACCAGTCGGCGTCGTGGATGGCCGGGTACGCCGACGAACGAGGGTGGGAGTACCCGTCGAACTACGTGTTCAGTTCCTGGAGTCAGAACCGGATGTACAACTACTTCGTCAACGGGCAGGCCGAATCCTACGGCTACGCACAGCGGAACTACGAACTGTTCGCGGCGTCACACAACGGCTCGCAGTGGTACTACCGGCTTCAGGACAGGGCCGGCTTCGTGGTCGTCGGTGACCAGCGACCACGCAACGGTTCGATCTACGACCAGTTGGCGGGGGCGTACGGCGGCCGAACCGAACGGGCCGGCGGCCTCTCGCACTACCGCGCGGTCTACACGACCGGAGACGGGGAGCGAACGGTCTACACGCTCGTCCCCGGTTCGACGATCACCGGCCACTCTCCATCCCTCGGTGGGGCTGTCGAGACCGGGACCACAGTCCGACTCCCGAGTACAGAGTTCACGTACGAGCAACGCACCTCGGTGTCTGCGGGCGTCTACACGGTCACGGTCCCGTATCCCGGCAATTACACCCTCGGGAACCAGTCGGTCACGGTCACCGAGGCCGACGTCCGGAACGGCACGACACACAGTCTGTTCGACGGCCCCGGTGTCGCGTCCTGGTCGTTCGACGAGGGTGACGGGTCGCTCGCGTACGACCGGTGGGGCGGGTACCACCTCCGGGTCAACGCGAGCCACTGGACCGACGACGGTATCGTCATCTCCGAAGAGAGTGTCGTCCGCTCTCCGGACGAGACTGAATTCCTGACCGTCGACCGGACCGAGTCACTGACGCTTCGGTTCACCATCCGCGGCGATCTCTCCGCGAGTTCACAGACGTACCCGAAAGTCTTCTCGGCCGTGGGAACCGACGAGAGCGCGCTGGGGCTGTGGTCGCGGAACAACGCCGGCGACTTCGGCGTCCGTCTGTACGACGCCAACGGAACTATCGCACAGCTGTTCGACATCGAGACGACGAGATTCGAATCGCCGACTAACGTGACCGTCGTCCTCGACAGGGGAACCGACGAACTCCGACTCTACCGGAACGATTCGCTCGCCGGAACGCGGAACGTCAGCGACCTCGGAACGATCAACCTCGACCGCCGCGTACTCATGGGCGGGTTCGTGACCGCCGACGGTGCTGCGCCCGTCGTCGTCTCTGATTTCCGCGTCTACGAGCGTGTTCTCTCTCCGACCGACGAACCGCCTGCGGACTGACTCACCTGTAGACTTCTATCGTTACTGCCCGCCGACCATCGCTTCGAAGACAGCGGCGTATTCGTTCGCGGCTCGATCGAGCGTGTACCGGTCTTCGAGGCACGCTCGAGCGTTCTCGCCCAGTGTATCGGCGAAATCAGGGTTGTCAGCCCAGCGAGCGAGGATATCTGCGGCACGCTCACTATCTCCCGGGAGGACGTGTTCGCCACAGTCACACGCTTCGACCGTGCGAGCGACCTCGTCTCCCTCGCCGACGACGGCCAGCACCGGCATCCCCGCTGCCAGCGACGAGTACAGCTTCGAGGAGACGCACATACCGACCATTCCGGACTTGATCCCGACGAGCGATGCGTCGCCACAGGTCAGCGTTTCGGGTAGCCGTTCGAGCGGCTGAAACGGGAGAAAGCGGACGTTCTCGATCCCCTGGGCGTCTACCCGTTCTCTCAGTGGTTCCTTGCGCGCACCTTCACCGATTATCACCAGCTGCACGTCCGTTCGACCGCGCTTCTCGAGGCGTTCGATAGCATCGATCGCGGTCTCGAGGTCGTGAAACCGCCCGATATTGCCGGAATACAGCAGCGTGAACTTCTCGACCGTGTCCTGTTCGGCCGCGAACTCGTTTTCCTCCTTCTCGACCGGTTCGATGAACTCCTCGTCTTCCCAGTTCGTGATGACGACGATTTTCTCCGGGTCAAACTCCGGGTCGTCGGCCATCTTCTCCTCGAGGCGACGCCGCATCGACTCTCCGAGGACGACGATCCGGTCGGCGTCGCGGTAGACGTATCGTATCGCCCGTTCCCAGAGTCGGGTAACCGTACTCCCGCTCGACAGGTATCCGAGTTCGACCGCCATGTCCGGATACATGTCGTGAATGAGATAACAGTATGGAGTACCGGTTAGCCGCTTGTTCACAAACGCGGCGAACGGGAGGATCGGCGGGTTCGAGAGCGTGAGTACGGCGTCTTCGTCGGTCGACTGACGAAGGAGTCTAACGAGCGCGAGTAGGGTAAACGTGACCCAGTTTATCACCCGGAGCGGGAGGGAGTCTTTGTCGAAACGGGTCGCACGGACTCGTGTCACATCGACTCCGTCCCGTGTTTCCTGCCGGGGCACGGAGGTTCCGCGGTCGTCGCTGTGGTAGTTCGGGTGTGCAGTGATGACGGAGATGTCGAACCGGTCGGCGAGCCGAGTCGTCAAGTCCGTCATTAGTAGTGCTGTCGTGGCCTCTTCGGGAGCGAAGTACTCCGTCAGGACCGTCACTGACAGCTGGCGGTCTCCCATTGGTGGCGACGACGAGACAGGGGCCCGTTAGCGTGACGGTTACGGACGGTGACTATCTCCGGTAGCGACCGAACGATCGTCGTCACTCGAGGTATCCGAGGTCTCTGAGTCGGTCCTCGGTCTTTCCTTCGTCGATGTCGACGTTCGCAACCGACCGGTCGGGACCGATGTCGCGACCCGATACTGAGAGGTGGTCGTCCAGTCGGGTCGCCAGGTCCTCGCATAGTTCGGTCTCGCGCCCGCTCACGTCTTCAAGTTCGTCGGGATCCGAATCGAGATCGAAGAGCATCTCGTCGTCCCCCTCGCGGATGTACTTCCAGCGGTCCGTCCGGACGCTCCCGGTGTAGGTCGGGACGAGTTCGGCTTCACTGATCGCAACTGCTTCATCACGTCGGCCGGGTTCGAGACCGTCTCCGACGAACGACTCCGGAACGTCCGCACCGGCCGCACGGCTCAGCGTCGGCCCCACGTCGACGAGTTCGACGATGTCGTCGACGTCCTCGTCGGCCCGACCGGGACCGGCCACGATCAGTGGGACTCGGATCAGTTCTTCGTAGACCTGATGCGGGTGCGAGTAGCGGCCGTGTTCGCCGAACTGCTCACCGTGGTCGGCAGTCGCGACCACGAGGGTCTCATCGAGGAGCCCTCGGTCGTCGAGTCCGTTCACCAGCCGGCCGAGACAGCGGTCCGTATACTCGATTTCTTCCCTGTACCACTCTTTGAGCCGTTCGCGCTCCTCGTCGGTCACTGCTGCCGGCCTCGTGACGGCTTTTCGCCAGAGGCGTTCGCCCCTGTACTTGTTGCGGTACGACCACCCTGACTTCGACTGATACGGGCCGTGCACGTCCATGTAGTGGAGCCAGAGGAAAAACGGAGCGTCGCCGTTGCGCTCGTCCAGCCAGTTCAGCCCTTTGGTGGTGAGTTTCTCGGCGGGCAGGTAGGGATGCTTCCGGACCATCCTGAGGAGTTTGTCCGTCAGGATTTTCGCCCGCCCAGGGAGCACGTTGAGTCCCGACAGCGGCAGTCTGGCGTCGAACGCGTCGAATCCGCTGTCGAATCCGAACAGATTCGAGAGCAGTGGGTTCGAGTGGAACCCCGCGGTCTCGTAGCCGCGCTCGCGCAGCACACCCGGAATCGTCGGTTCGTCCTCGATGTACACTCCGATGGTCTTGTCGGAGAACTCGAGGTATCGCAGGCTACTCGGATACCGCGAGGTGAAAAGCGACGGCATCGAAAACGTCGTGAACGGCCCCTGCGCGAACGCCTGATAGTACGTCTGACCGCGGCTACTGAGAGCATCGTGCGCCGGGGTCTCGACCGCGTCGCCGTACACATGATCGGCGCGAAGCGAATCGGTCGTCACCAGCACGATGTTGGGTGCGCTCGCGAGTGGATCCGGTCTCACACTACACCGGGTTTCCCTGCACGCTACCAATATGTTTCGGCTCTCCCTCCCGGAGTCGCTGCGAGTTGGACCGACGAGTTTATATTCGGCGCTTGTTCCCCAGTGAACACGAGAAGCCTTTCGTCGCCCATGTCTGAAGACCCCTCTCTTCGAGAAAAATTGCACTCGCTGTCCCGGGTGATCCGGTATCGTCCCGGCGCGGTCGTCGCGCTCGTCGTTTTGAGCATCTTTGCAGCGGTGTTCGAGGCGGTCGGTCTCTCGTTCCTGCTCCCGATAATCGAACAGGCGCGCGGCGATGGCAGTGATCCCAGCGGAATTTCGGCGCTGTTCGCCCGTCTCTACGAGACGCTCCACGTCCCATTCACACTCGAATACATCGTTCTCGGTGTCGCTCTCGTCATGGTGGTTCGGTACGCACTGACGTTTCTCGCCGCGTGGCTTCGCGAGGCGCTCTGGACGAACTACGTACACCATTTGCGCACCGAGACGTTCACGCTCGCGCTCGATGCTCGCATCAGCTACTTCGACACGCGCGGTTCGGACGATATTCTCAACATCATCGTCACCGAGACGGTGTACTCCGGCCGCGTGATCAAACGCATCGTGAAGATCCTCCAGGAAGGGTTTCTCAGCCTCATGTACCTGGCTATCGCGCTTTTCGTCGCCCCTGGGTTGACGCTCGTCACGGCGGTGTCTCTCGGGGCGGTCACGGTCTTCGTCCGAACGGTCG
>Ga0207813_100279_pt1 | contig 34454 bp, 39 predicted proteins | sample A23E3SouthBayCA_2_FD_187730 | JGI IMG/M metagenome (GOLD analysis project Ga0207813, IMG submission 187730) | Aerobic enrichment media microbial communities from Eden Landing Ponds, California, USA - A23 E3 (4) (SPAdes) | ecosystem: Environmental > Aquatic > Marine > Unclassified | place... | reverse complement strand
GGGCGGGGGCGGCCTCGCCACCGCGGTCGGACTCGTGGGTCTGACGCGCGAGCCGTTCCACGCGCCCGTTCCCGAACTGGCCGAGCAGTGGCCCTTCGCGAACGTCGAGCGTATGAAACTCGGGATGTGGATCTTCCTCGGCTCGGACGTGGTGCTCTTTGGCGGGTTCATCGGTTCGTACCTGTTCTTGCGGGTCGCCCACGGCTGGCAGGCGTGGCACCACCTCATCCCGGAGGAACACGTCGTCCTGCCGGGACTGATCAACACCTACCTCCTGTTGACGAGCAGTTTCGCCGTCGTGCTTGCGCTGGTGGCCGCTCATAAAAATAGCCAGCGCGGCGTCGTCGCCAGCCTCGTCGCGACGTGGGCGCTGGGCGTCGGCTTCCTGATCAACAAGGCCATCGAGTGGAACGAACTCATGTTCCACGTCGAGTCCGAGGCGTTCGCGAACGGCTGGCAGATCCCGACGAACGTCGCCTCTTCGACGTTCTACCTGACGACCGGCCTCCACGCGGCCCACGTCATCGTCGGTCTGCTCATGCTGATGTACATGATCCCGCGGGCGATGCGCGGGGCCTACCTCGGAGAGGACGAGGCCTCCATCGAGTACTTCGGGCTGTACTGGCACTTCGTCGACATCGTCTGGCTGTTCCTGTTCCCGCTGTTCTACATCCTCTGAGAAAGCCATCCACCATCCAATACAACAATGACACGACTCAAACTCTACACGGCGATATTCGTGGTCCTGCTCGCGCTGTCGACCACGCAGGCGCTCCTGGAGATGCAGGGACTGCTCAATCGGATGTACTGGACGGCGCTGACGGCCATCCTGGTGCTCTCGACGATCAAGGCGGTGATCGTCGCGGCCTACTACCAGCACCTCCGATGGGAACCGCGGGCGGTCAGTTACCTGATGCTCGGGGGCGTCCTCGTGGCGCTGGCGCTGACCAGCGCCGCCGCCTACTCCATCCTCTGAGCGACGCTGGACCCGGCCGGGAAACGACGTGCCGACCCGGTCCCGATAGCCAGCGTTTATTTCTCCCGGCGGCGACGGACAGACGATGACGGCGCGACCTGACTCGGCGTCCGACGGCGGATCGGTGCGGTCGCTACTCGACTCGCGCTGGCGGAAAGCGGGCGCGGTCGTCGCGGGCCTCGTCACACTGGTCGTCGCGCTCTACGTGCTCGGCGTGATCGGCGTCCCGTCGGCCGGAGTCGTCGACGAGGGTGACTGGGGCACCGTCTCCGAGGAGCGCACCGAGATCGTCACGACCGTCTGGGTGAACAACCCCAACCCCGTCGGCGTCTCGTTCGGTGGCGGTCTCACTGTCGACTACGGGATCGAGTTGAACGGCGTCCGCGTCGCCGAGGGGTCGAAGTCGGACATCGCGATCCCGCGGGGCAACACCACGATGGCCCTGCGGACGGACGTGCTGAACGAGCGGCTCCCGGCGTGGTGGGTCGAGTTCGTCCGCGACGACGAGACGGTCCGTCTCGACGCGAACGCGACGCTGACCGTCGCGGGCGTCTCGGTGAGCGAACCGGTCCAGCACAACCGGACGATGCTCGACGGCGAGACGCCCGTGATCGACGCCATGTCCGCGGCCGCCAACGACACGGCAGACACGTACACCGAGAACGTCAGCGCCAGCGATTTCGGCGGCAACTCCGGCGGGGGCGCCCTCGCGGACCGGATCGGGGAGGCGACCGGCGACCCCTCGGTGACGGTCGGCTACGAGATCGAGCGCGGGTGGGCGACGTGGGGTTCGGTCGACGAGTCCGAGACGACGGTCGTCTTCCACCTGCTCGTGCGCAACGCCGGTGACGTGCCGGTCCCGGCGACGACCGACGGCGTCGGCGTCACCGTCGACATGAACGACGTGCGGACCTTCGAGGCCGAGACCGGCGCGTTCTCCGCCGACAGTCTCGACGAGGACGCCTTCATCGGACCGGGTGAGCGCGAGGAGATCACCGTCGAAGTGACGATGGACAACGACCGCGTCGACGAGTGGTTCACGAGCCACGTCGAGGGCCCCGAAGTCGAACACACCGACGTCGAGGTGAACTTCCAGGTGCTCCTGCGCGACCCCACGACGGGGACGGAGTTGCGTGCCCCAGAGGACGGCCCGGTCTCCTACGACTGTGACTTCTCGACGGCTATCCTCGTCGACGACGCGACGACCGACACCTCCTGTGAGCCGCCCGTGTTCCGGCGGCCCTGACCCCGCCTACGTCGGGTCGTCACCGTTCCCGGGAAAGCCCGGCCGCCAGTACAGCAGCGCCACGGACAGCAGGAAGGCGCCCGTCGAGAGGTCCACCGAGTAGGCGACGACGGTCGACACGAGCGTCAGCGACCCCCCGTAGACGCTCGTGACCATCGAGGCCGCGATGGGGAACGAACAGCTCAGACACGAGAACAGCCCGATGGCCCCCGAGAGGGCGGCGCTGGTGGCGTCGGCGACGGCGGCGTACACCAGGTACGCGAGGCCGACGTAGCCGATGACTCGGAAGGGGACGAAAGAGACGTAGAAGACGCGCGTGAGCAGGCGGACGCGTTCCCACCCCGGCGACCCGGACCCGATATGCAGGCCCAGTTGCGCCTCGGCGATGGGGTGGTGGCCGGTGACCGTCAGCCCGACCAGCCCCGACCAGTTCGCCAGCAGGAGGAAGTAGCCGACGGCGACGACCGCGCCGACGAGGCGGGCCCGTCCCGTGGTCGGGCCGGGTCTGGTCCGGAGGGCCGCCCAGAGGACGACGTTGATCCACACGAACGGGTAGAGGACGTACCGCGGTCGGGTGACCGTCGCGGGCGTCACCATGAAGTACCCGCCAAGCAGGAGGAGTTCGACGGCTATCGCCGCGCCGAGGACGAGGACGCTCCGCGGGACCGCCCGGGCCGTCGGGGTCGCGTGTGCCATCTACGCCGCCATCACCAGCCGCGCCGAGATGGCCGCCACGAACAACAGTCCGAGCGTGATGGCGCTGGCCGCCGTGGCCTGGGCCGTCGGGCGGCCGTTCTCGCGCATCGAGACGTAGACGCCGACCAGCAGGAAGGCGGGGACCAGCGCGACGAGCGCGCCGATGACCGCCGTCCCGGTCGTGGCCGGGCCGAGGTCGCCCGCGTACACGGTCGCACCGCCGAGAAAGCCCACTACCAGCACCACGTACACCGCCGTCCACGTCGACGGCGCACCGGTGATCCGGGACAGCGCCGACGCCGGGCCGCCCTCGCCCGCGTCGAGGGCACTGTAGGCCACCCGCGGCGAGTAGTGACTCCAGTGCCGGACTCGCAACGTGAACACGAGCACCCCCGCACCGAACAGCCCCATGATCAGCATACTCGCGAGATACGCTGTCGCCATGCCTGGAAATCACACACAATGATTATTAAGTTATTCCCCGGGTCGCCGATGACTCGGTACCGCCGAAGGAGGCGGGTGCAGCGGTGAGTGAACACGGTGGGGGGATCGCCGTCGGTCGCCGACACCCTTTTTCGCCCCCGCACCACAGTAGCGGGCATGACAGACGGACCCGGAGAGGAGACCCGGTCGGACGGCGAGGGAGAGGGGCCGCGGGCCGACGACCGGTCGGAGGAAGGGGGGATCGACGAGAGCACGACCGCCAGCGGGAGCGCGGCCACTGACGGAACGCCGTCCGGTGACGAGACCCCGGTCGACGACGTTCCGCCCGACGTCCGCAAGTACGACCGGTTCAAGAAGATCGACGGGGGTACCTACGACCGGGCCAACGAGTTCCTCCGCGAGCGGACCTACATCACCGCTCGGGAGTGGGCCATCGCGCGCCTCTGTGCGGACTTCCGGACCGAGACCGGCGTCGAGATGACCAAGATCGGCGAGAACCTCCCGGAACTGGTCCCCTTCATGACCGACACCTACTCGCCCCAGGCGGTCAATCAGGCCCGAGCGTCCTTCGAGGAGAAGGTCCGCCAGGCGGGTGCGACCTTCCTCTACGGGGCGATGTGCGACTTCTTCACCGCCGAGGAACTCGACGACGTGATGTACGAGGCCACCGAGGTGGCGAAATTCCTGCTCGAAGTCGAGGGCGTCGAACTCTCCGTCGAGGAGGAACTCGAGGCCGAGGACCGCATCTCCGAGGTGATGCGCGACGTGCGCGAGCACTCGGCGGCGCTGCGCCACGACGAGGTCTGCTGTCCCGAGTGTGGCACCGAGTTCGAAGCCAGCAGCGAGTGAAACGGAGCGCCTTCGAGACCGGAACAGTCCGGGCGACACAACACATTTATTCTCTGTGTGACAACACCGGTGCGTGAGACGGACCCTCTCGCTCTCCGAACTCCTCCTCGCGGCGTTTCTGTGTGTCTTCGGCGTTCTGTGGGCTGGGACAGGTACGGGAACGGTCGCGAGTCGGTGGTGGGTCGCAGTCGTCGTCGGCGTCGTGGTCGGGCCCCTCCTCGCGGTCGCCGATCAGTTCGGGCGACCGGAGTGGAACCTCGGCTTGCTCGCGGTCGCGGGCCTGGGTATCGTCGGGCTGTTCGCGATGGCGTTTACGGCAACCGTCCCGTCGGACGCGTGGCTCGGGCCACTGGCCACCGGTCTCGGCGTCGCCGTCGCCGCGAGTCGGCTGTACCTGCACGTCGCCCGCCCGCCTGCCGAGAGCGCCGCCTGACGCCGGGTCTCAGCGCTGAGCGCGGAGGTCCTCGACGACGCCCCGTGCCGCCGCCGCGTTTATTTCGCTCTGACCCGGAGGACCGAGTATGGACGCCGCCCGCAGAGTCCTCCTGCTGGATTTCGGGATGGCGCTCTCGTGGATCGCCCTCGGCGCGCTGCAGGCCTCGCCCGCGACGCTGGCCGGGCGGTGGTGGGTCGTCGCTCTCGCGTTCGCCGTCACGGTCGGGACGTGGCACGTCGGCGACCGGCGGACCGCCCGGCGCGGCGGCTGGGCCGCCGTCGCGGTCGGGGGACTGGCGTTGTTCGTTCTCCCGTTCGCCCTGGCACTGGCGCTGCTGACCGTCGGCCCGCCGATTTCGCTGATCGCCGCCGGTCTGGTCGGCGTCGGCCTGGGCGTCTGCGGATACCGGACGCTCTACGGCCTCGTGTGGTCGATCCCCGAACACCGCCTCGAACGGGCGCGCGGCCGGTCGGTCTGACCGCCCTCACCGACTGTCCGGCTGGCGACAGGCCGTCTGGCGCGGCCCGCGTAGACGGCCAGCGTCCTCACTCCCCGCGGCCCGTCCGGACGTTCCGCCCGTCGTGGTCGGCAAAGGACTCCCCGTCGCCACCCGGGTCGGCGTCGGGGTCGCGCTCGTAGACGACTGTCCCCCGGACCATCGTCCACTCGGGGAACACGCCCGTCCGTCCCTCGAAGGGAGTCCACTCGCACTTCGAGTGGAGTCGCTCCCCCGTGATCTCGTGGCTCGTCCCGGGGTCTACGAGCACGAGGTCCGCGTCGTACCCCTCGGCGACCCGCCCCTTCCGGGGCAGGTCGAACACGTCGGCGGGGTTGGCGGCTGTCAGGTCCCGCACGCGCTCGTAGGGGATGTCGCCGGTCCGCGCTTCGGCCAGCAGCAGAGGCAGCGCCGTCTCGACGCCCGGGACGCCCGAGGGGGCGTCCCAGATGCCCGCGTCCTTCTCGGCGCGGGTGTGGGGCGCGTGATCCGTGGCGATCATGTCGACTGTGCCGTCGGCCACTCGATCGTACACCTCCCGCCTGCGCTTCTCGCGCCGTAACGGCGGGTTCATCCGCCCGTGGGTACCCAGTTCGTCCAGGTCCGCCCGCGAGAGGAACATGTGGTGGGGCGTCACCTCGCAGGTCATCCCCGCCTCGGCGGCGATGTCGATGCCCCGCGGCGTGCTGGTGTGGGCGACGTGGATCCGTGCGTCGCGCTCGCTGGCGGTCTCACAGGCCTGTTCGACGGCGGCGGCCTCCGCGTCGGCGGTCCGGTAGGCGCTCCAGGCGTCGGCGTCGTCGCGGGCGCGTGCGCTCTCGTCGAACGCGTCGGCGTCCTCGGCGTGGACGGTGACCGGGACACCGTGTTCGTCGGCCGCCTCCAGCGCGTCGACGAACAGGTCGGTCTCGATGCCCATGTCGCCCGTCGAGTCCGCGAGGAACACCTCGCCCAGCGCGAACAGCGGGCGGTCGAACAGCGAGTCGGGGTCCCAATCGGCGGTGACGCCGCCGTTGATCCCGAAGTCGACCAGCGACGCCGCCGCGAGGTCGGCCTTCCCGCCGAACGCCGTCCCGTCGACCGTCGGCGGGTCGGTGTTTGGCTGGTCGACCACAGTCGTGACCCCGCCCGCCGCGGCGCTTCGGGACCCCGTCGTCCACGTCTCCTTGTGCGAGTAGCCGGGTTCCCGGAAGTGGACGTGCGCGTCGATCATCCCCGGGAGGAGGCGCTTGCCGGTCGCGTCGACGACCCGGTCGTCGCCCGCTTCGAGGTCCTCGCCGATGGCGTCGATCCGCTCGCCGTCGACGCGGACGTCCCGGCGGCGGCCATCGGCCAGCGTCGCGTTCCGAATGAGCATACTTGCGTTCGGACGGCGCGGGTCCTACGTGTTTCGGAGTGGCCATCCCGCGTCGGCCGCCCCGTCGCTGACGGCGATTCCAGATACCGCGAGACGAGACTACTCGAAGGCTGGAATCCCCGTCGCTAACCGGAATCCCCGATACTACGAGACGAGACTACTCGAACGCGGGGATTCCGGTTAGATCCTCCCCCAGGATCAGCGTATGGATGTCATGAGTCCCCTCGTAGGTGTACACCGTCTCCATGTTGGCCATGTGACGCATCGGCGAGTAGTCGGTCGTGATGCCGTTGCCCCCGAGCATCTCGCGGGCGGTCCGCGCGACGTCCCGGGCCATCCGGACGTTGTTGCGCTTGGCCATCGACACCTGCTGTGGACGCAGGTCGCCCCGTTCTTTGAGCGTCGCCAGACGGTCGGCGAGCAGGCGCGCCGTCGTGATCTGTGTCGCCATCTCCGCGAGTTTCTCCTGTTGTAACTGGAAGCGGGCGATGGGGCCGCCGAACTGCTCGCGGTCGGTAGCGTACTCGCGTGCGACCTCGAAACAGTCCCGGGCGGCGCCGACGGCACCCCACGCGATGCCGTAGCGGGCCTGTGTGAGACAGGACAGCGGTCCCTTCATCCCCGACACCTCGGGCAGGACCGCCGACTCGGGGACCCACGCGTCCGCGAGGCTCACCTCGCCGGTGTGTGAGGCCCGCATCGAGAGCTTGCCATCGATGGCGTTCGTGGTGACGCCGTCCCGGTCGGTCTCGACCAGAAACCCCCGGACGGGGTCGCCCTCGGCCGAGCGGTCCCGCGCCCACACGAGCGCCACGTCCGCGACCGGCGCGTTCGTGATCCACGTCTTGATCCCCGAGAGTCGGTAGCCGTCGGCGTCGCGGTCGGCGCTGGTCTCCATCGACGCCGGGTCCGAGCCGTGGTCGGGTTCGGTCAGGCCGAAACAGCCGACAGCGGATCCGTCGGCCAGGTCGGGGAGCCACCGCTCGCGCTGAGTCTCGGAGCCGTAGGCGTGGATCGGGTACATCACGAGGGCGCCCTGAACGCTGGCCATCGAGCGCACGCCGGAGTCGCCAGCCTCCAGTTCCTGCATCAGCAGGCCGTAGGCGCGCTCGCCGATCCCCGGCAGGCCGTGATCGGAGAGCGTCGGCGCGTAGAAGTCCAGATCGCCCATCGCCGCGACGAGGTCGTCGGGCACAGTCCCGGCCGCGAAGTGGTCGCCGATGTCCGGCCGGACCTCCCGGTCGACGAACTCCCGGGCCGTGTCGCGGATCATCCGTTCCTCGCCCGAGAGGTCCGCCGCCATGTCGAGGTAGTCGAGCATACACACCGTAGGGTCACCGCGGCCATGTCAGTTGTGCCCCTGTACCACGCGGACGGCCGCCGCGTGGCCCTCGGTGACGTGAGTCGACCCCGGAAGCGTTAACGGGGTCCCGAGCCACCACGCCCATATGACGAACAACGACCAGCAGGACGCCGGGAGCGTTCTCGGCAGTTCACTTTCGGCGGCCGTCGACGCGGTCGTCGCGGCCGACGAGACACGGGACCCCGAGGCGGTGCGAGACGTACTCGAGACGGTCTCGGAAGACGGGACCGTCACCGGTGAGGCGCTCGACGAAGCGCGATCGGACGCCGCGCAGGTCCTCGCAACCGCCGAGACGCGGACGGAACTCGCGGGCGAGGCACTCGCGGACGCGGAGGCGGTCGCCGACGAGGCGCCGGATCTGGCGATCGTCGAGGAGCGGATCGACACCTACGAGCGGCAACTGACCGAGATCGAGGACCGCGTCGACCGACTGGGCGATGACCTCCAGGAGGCGGTCTCCGACGACGGGTCGGCTCTATCGGTCTTCGAGGCGGCTCAGACACTCCGGCAGGTCGACCGCGAGGCGCGGGACGCCCAGCAGGCCGCCGACGAGTTGCAGGTGGATCTGGAGGAGTTCGAACACTGGGCGACCGATCACGACGTTCGCGTCGACTCGGTCAGGGCCGACCTCAACGTGATCGCGGAGACGGTCGAGGAGCTCCAGGGTGCGGCGCTGGCAGTCAAAGACGCCGTCGACGACGACGCCGAACCGGACCGGGACGTCGAGCGTCCCGACCTCCTGTGGGCGGACACACTGTTGCGACACGCGGTGATCGACCTGCTGTGTGACGACGTCCGGGCGGAAGTGGCCGAACTCCGCACCTGGGCGCGCCACGAGGACCGCGGCGAGGACTGGGCAGACACCGCGGACGAGCGTATCGAGAACGCCGAGGAGGGGCTCGCCGCCGTCCAGCACCGACTCGACACCGTCACCCAGGACTCGTGGGTCGACCGACACGGCGACCGCCTCGACGAGTTCGGCCGGACGCTCGACGACGCTGGCCTCCCCGTCGACTGGACGGATATCCAGGCGCAACTGCAGAAACACCGCCAGGAACTCCAGAACGAGAACTGACAGGACCGGCGCCGGACTCCGAAGCGTAGCACCTCCGGGCGGCGCTATCCGTGATCCCCGTCGCCGGACCGAGCGGTCTACGTGTCCTCGTCGCGGATTGCCGCCCGGAGCGCGGTCCGGGCGATCCCGGCCGCGTGGTCGAGCGTCCGGTCGAGGGCGTCGAACAGCCGTGCGGCCGCCGCGGCTGTCTCGGGTCGTGGCTCCCAGTCCTCGTGCTCGAACAGTGCCGTCTCGACGGCGTCGAGATCAGTCCGGACCGCGTCACAGCGGTCGAGGACGTTCAGCGCCGCCTCGCGGTCAGGGTCGTCGAGCACCGCCGAGACGGCGTCGTCGACCGTCTGCTTAGTCGCTTCGGCGGCGTCACGGGCGCCGTCGCACGCGGCCTGCGGAAGCGACCCAGACAGCGTGTCGGCGGTCCGGGCGACGTCGGTGCTCAGTCCGACGACCCGGTGGAGGTTCCGGGCGACGAGACAGGCGTCGAACAGTTCCGATCGGGAGGTCCCGAGCCGATCGACGGCCGACAGCGAGACCAGCGAGCGCTGGCAGTGGCGCGCGATCATGTCTCTGAGGCGGGCCGCCTCGGCCTCGCGCTCGCTGAGTGGATCGCGGACCGATTCGCCGTCGGTTAGCGCGGCCAACGCTCGCTGCTGAGTCGAGCGTGCGACGAACCGCAACTGGACGACCGACTGCCGGATCGACACGTCCGCGGCGTCGAGCATGGTCCGGACGGTGATCCGCTCGTCGTCTGCGGCGACGATTTCAGTGCCGACGTATCGGGTGACCGCGTCACGCGCCGCGCGGCGCTGGGCTGTCGAGAACTGCTCCGGGGGGTGGAGTGTCACGCGATCGAAGCCCGCGGTCACTGCCGCCCGGAGCGCCCGACTGACGGTGTCCGGATCGCTCTCCGGGAGACGGATCTCGACCGCGTCGAGACGGCCGCCGTCGGCGTCGTCGCTGCGCAGAACGACCGATCCGTCGGTATGCGTGAAGACGTTGACCGTCTCGCCCGCCTCAAGGGAGTGTTCGATCGCCCACTCCTTTGGGACCGAGACCGTGTACGTGCCGCCGCCGACCTTCTGGAGTTTGCGCGTCTCCATGGTCAGTAGAGCAACGACGTGTCGTTGTCCGCCGTGTAGAGCGTTCGCGCGGCGATGTTGACGGCGTGGTCGCCGACGCGTTCGAGGTCTCTGATCGCCAGCAACACCCGCGACACGTCGTCGAGCAACCGCTCGACGCTCCAGCCGTCGATGGCGAGGTCGCCAGCCCCGTCGCTGGCTCCGGTGCTGTCGGCCGAGATTGCCCCGGCCTCGTCGACGGCCTCGACGTCGCCGTCGGGCGTGGCCGCCCGGGCGATCAGTTCGCGGACGATCCGCTGGCTCGCGCGCTCACAGAGCGCGTCCACCTCGTCGTCGCGGTCGGCGACCGCCCGACACGCCGCGGCGTCGTCGGCGGCGTAGGCGTCAAGCGCCGTCTCGAGCATCTCGTCGACGACGGCCCCGATCCCCCGCAGGTCGACTGCGGCGTCGAGACGCCGGTCGTCGGCCAGCGCGTAGGTCCCGAGGTTCGTCGCGAGATCGCCGACGCGTTCGAGGTCGGTGACGATCTTGAACGACGAGGCGACAAATCGGAGATCCGAGGCCACCGGCTGCTGGAGCGCCAGCAGGTCGATACAGTCACTCTCCAGCGCGAGGTAGCGGTCGTTGATCGCTTCGTCGGCCTCGATCACCGCGCGTGCGAGTTCCTCGTCGCCCCGTTCCAGCGCGCGGAGGCCGTCGTCGAACTGCTCGCGGACGTCCGCGCCGTAAGCAGATATCGCGGATCGAAGGGCGTCGAGGTCCGCCCGGTACTCGTCGCGTGGCATTATCCGAACTTGCCGGAGATGTAGTCCTCGACGCGCTGGCTCTCGGGGTTCTCGAAGATCTTCTCGGTGTCGTCGTACTCGACGAGGCGCCCCCCGGTGAGGAAGACGGCGGTCTGATCGGAGATGCGGGCGGCCTGTTGCATGTTGTGGGTGACGACGACGACGGTGTACTCCTCGGCGAGTTCCTCGATGAGGTCCTCGATCTTCGAGGTGGCGATGGGGTCCAGCGCGCTCGCTGGCTCGTCCATCAGGATCACCTCGGGATCGACCGCGAGACAGCGCGCGATACAGAGGCGCTGTTGTTGCCCGCCCGAGAGACCCAGCGCGTTGTCGTCCAGGCGGTCCGACACCTCGTCCCACAGTGCCGCCTGTCTGAGCGCGCGCTCGACGAGCGCCGCCTCCTCGTCGGTGTCGTCGCGGCCGGTGAGGCGGGCGAGCAGACCGGTGTCGATGTCGCCGTGCTTGCGCGGGCCGTAGGAGATGTTGTCCCGGATCGACTTCGGGAACGGGTTGGGCGCCTGGAACACCATGCCGACCTGTTTTCGGAGTTCCACGAGGTCGGTGCCGTCCTGGTAGATCTCCTCGCCGTCCAGACGGACCGACCCGTCGATCGAGGCGGACTTGACCCGGTCGTTCATGCGATTCAGACACCGCAGGAACGTCGACTTCCCACAGCCCGACGGGCCGATCAGCGCCGTCACGCTCTCTTCGGGGATCTCCATCGAGACGTCTTTCAGCGCGTGATCGTCGCCGTAATGGACGTTGAGGTCCTCGACAGCGAGTTTCGCCTCGCCCGCGAAGTCGTAGTCGCGCCACGACGGGTCGATCCGCTCGGTCGACTCGCCCTGCGTGGTGAGCGACTGCTCTGTGCCGCTGTCCTGTCTGGGTTGTGTGTCCGTTTCGCTCATTCGTAGCTCAGTTTGCTGCGGAAGTACTGTCGCGTGGCGATACCGACCGCGTAGAAGGCGAGGACGACCGCCAGCAGGACCAGCGCGGTCCCCCAGCCGAAGGCGGTGATGTCGGTGACTCCGGCGGTCTCACCGGTGCCCGTCAGGACCACCTGGTAGAGCTGGTAGGGGAGCGCGGTCGTCGCCTGCGTGAGTTCGGGGTTGGTGACGAAGGGGGGCGACAGCGACAGCTGGAAACTGTCGAGCACCTTCGCCCGCTGCCCGGCGCCGACGAACGACCCGCCGCCCATCGTCAACAGCAGGGGCGCGGTCTCGCCAGCGATCCGGCCGACGCCGAGGATGACGCCGGTGACGACCCCCGGCATCGCCGCCGGGAGGACGACGCTGCGGATCGTCTGCCACTTCGAGACGCCCAGCGCGGCGCTGGCGTCGCGGTACTCGTCGGGGACCGCGATCATCGCCTCGCGGGCCGTGATGACCACCAGCGGCAACAGCATGAACCCGAGCGTGATCATCCCCGCGAGCAGCGACTTCTGGGGCTGGGGGGTGAACCGGGGCACCAGAAAGGCGGCACCGAACAGGCCGAAGACGATGCTGGGCGTGGACCACAGCGCGTTCGTGGCGACCTCGACGATCGCCGTGAACCGGCCCCGTTCGGCGTACTCCGTGAGGAAGACCGCCGCGCCGACCCCCAGCGGTACCGCGAGGACGACCGCGCCGATCACGAGCCACGCGGTGCCGACGATGGCCGGGAACACGCCCGTGATGTCGGTAAACAGCGAGGCGCCGTTCATCAGGAACGGCCAGTAGACCGGCCAGACCACGTCGTAGCTGAAGCCGAACAGCGAGACGGTCGTCGCCGGGCCGACGCCGAGGCCGACCTCGACGCCCTCGGCGACCGGGCCGATCCCCTTGAACACGACGAAGGCCACGAGCGCGACCAGTATCGAGATGATGGCGACCGCGTTCAGGTAGACCAGCAGGTACGCGCCGAGGTGGCGCCCGCGGGCGCCGAAACCCCCGTAGGCCTTCGCGGCGGCCCACCCGACGACCAGCGACGACAGCATGACGGCAAACGGCGCAACCGAGCGCGCGAAGAAGGTCACCGACTGGCTGTCGGGGAAGTTCGCTGGCGACCACGACCACTCGGTGCCGACGACCCCGAGCAGGAAGACCAGCCCGAAGAAGACCGCGAGCGCCGCGGCCGGGAGCGTCGACCCTACGTCCTCGCGGGGGAAGGCGGTCGTGGCGAAGGCGACGGCCCCGATCAGGAGGCCCCCGACCACGCCGCCCGCGAGGCCGAGCCCCAGCGCCTCGGCGCCGACGAGGAAGCCGAGCAGCGCCCACAGCGCCGAGAACAGCGCCGCGGCGACGATTCCGACGCTGACGTCCGGATCGGTCGGGAACAGGCCCCGATACGAGAGCAGGCCGAACCCGCCGACGGCGACGCCCATGACGACCAGCAACAGCCCCAGCGCGGTCAGCGTCGGGAGTCCGGCGAGGCTGCCGGTGATCGAGACGATCTCGACGGTGGCCGCGAGTCCGAGAAAAAAGAGGACGGCGGCCAGGCCGACCGTCAGCGCGGCGATCGCCTCGTAGGTCGAGGTGTTCTCGCGGACGACCGACGTCTCGGTCGCGCCCGCCATCACTCGACCCCTCCGACTTTCTGCTCCATGCGCTGTTCGATCAGTTGCGAACCGACGCTGAGCGCGAGCACCGACAGAAAGAGGATACAACCGGCGACGAACAGCGCGTCCTTCTGGAGGCCGCTGGAGGAGCCGTAGTTGGCCGCGATCAGCGAGGTGAGCGTCTCGAAGCCGTAGAAGACGTTGTACAGCGGTTCGGCGATCGTCGGCGTGTTGCGCAGCATGACCGTCGCGGCCATCGTCTCACCGATGGCCCGACCGACGCCGAGCAACACTGCCGCCGAGATACCCGAGAACGCCGTCGGGATGGTGACCGTCGTCATCGTCTGCCAGTCGGTCGTCCCGAGCGCGAGCGAGCCGCTTTTCATCGATTCGGGGACGCTGTTGATGGCGTCCTCGGCGACCGAGACGACCGTCGGCAGCGCCATCAGTCCGACGACGATGCCGACGAAGAGGTAGGTCCCCTGTCCGACCAGGGCGAACTGGTCGGAAGCCCACGGGCTCAACACCGTAAACCCCAGAAAGCCGTAGACGATCGAGGGGATCCCGGCGAGGACCTCCACGCCCGGTTTCACGACTTCCCGGACCGTCGGCGGTGCGATCTCCGAGATGAACAGTGCGGCGGCGACGCCAAGCGGGCCAGCGACCGCGGTGGCGATGATCGTCACGAGGACCGTCCCCTGGATCATCGGGAGCATCGAGTAGCGGGGCGTCCCCTCGGCGGGGGTCCAAGCCGTGGTGGTGAACATCTCGAGGCCGGGGATCGTGAGGCCCAGCACCGTGCCGCTCCGGTCCTGGAGGATCGGCCAGGCCTCGTAGAAGATGAAGAAAGTGATCAGCGCGAGGATGACGATCGTCGAGACGGTCATCGCGAGCGTGACGCCGCGGGCCGCCAGTTCTTGGTGGCGCACCCAGCTGTACGCCACCGCCGCGAGGAAGCCGAGGACGGCGACCGACGTGTACGGCGAGGTGACGAGGAAACCGACGAACGCACCCGCCAGCGACAGCCCGCCGACTGCGCCTGCGACTACCGCGTCGTTGTCTGTGTCCTGTACGAACTCCGCGAAACGAGCGAACCGAGACGACAGTCTTGCCAGCCACCCGTCGGAGTCTCTCTGTTGATTTGTTGCCATTGTACTGAAAGGAAAACCGCGCCGCGGTCCCGGCTCAGGCCGTGTCGGGGAGCTTCTCCATCTCGGCTTCGAGGTCGCTGGTCGGCAGCGGGATGTAGTTGTTGTCCTCGACGAACACCTGCTGGCCGAACTCCGTCAGGAACATGCGCATGAACGCGCCCTCGCGGTTGTCGGTCCCGCTGGGAGTGTCCTCGGTGATCTGCGTGTACATGTGCAGGTCGCGGTTCAGCGGGTAGGAGCTGTCGAAGATGGTGTTCTCGGCGTCCTTGCTGGTCTGGTAGACCGTGCCGTCGAACTCCAGCGCGATGGGCTGGACCTGCTCGCCGGTGAAGGCAAGCGCCATGTACGCGATGGCACCCTCGTTCTGGCGGACGAGCTGGGCGACGCCCTGGTTCTGTCCCTGGCGGGTGTCGACGCCGGGCATCTCGGCCTCCGCGTCGCCGAGCATGTTCAGGCGGAACGAAGTGTCGGTCCCCGACCCGACCGCGCGGCCGATGCAGAAGATCTCCTTGTCCGGCCCGCCGATCTCGCTCCAGTTGGTGATCTCGTCCTGGTAGATACCACGGATCTGCTCGGCCGTGAGCTGGTCGATCCCGGCGTCGTAGATGTCCTTGCTCACGACGATCGGCTGGCCGTCGCGCCCGAGGACGTGGTCGACGACCTCCTCGTCGCGCTTCTCCTCGCTCCAGCCGAGTTCGGCCGTGATCGGGCCCGAGGAGTTGCCGATGTCGACGAGGCCGTCGGTGACCGCCTCACAGCCGGTCCCGGAGTGGCTCAGGCCGATCGTCGCGCGGTAGGGCGGGTTCGAGCGCTCGCCGGTCGCCTCGAAGCCGTGCTGGCTGGCGAAGTAGTCCGCGAGGTTCTGATCCGTCTCGATCTCCGACCAGCCGGGGACCGAGCCCGAGTCGTTGGCGCCCCAGTACTCGCCGTCGCTCGGCGGGGCGTTCCCGTTCCAGTAGGAGGCGCCCTTGTTGGCGATGGGGTAGACAGTCGAGGAGCCCTCGCCGGTCAGCAGCGCGGGCCCGCTGCTCCCGCCGTCGCTCCCGCTCATGTTGGTGTCTTCGGCCTCGGTGTTCTCGGCCTCGGTGCTCCCGCCGTCGCTACCTCCGTCGCCGCCGTCGCCCCCGCTACATCCAGCGAGGCCAGCAGCACCGGCGGCGCAGGTGGCCAGGACGAATTTGCGTCGCGATAGCCGATCTGTCGACCGCTCCGGATCGTCTGTCATCACATGAGAACAGGCTACTCGACATAAAACCCGTTTATAATATTGGCATAGATCGGTACAGAGAGCACATAGCGGTACGTTCTCGACATATCTATCCGTGCGTCGCTGTATAGCTACGTCCCGATCATAGCGGATGGTATCGGAATGTAGTGCTATATAGACGCTCGTCCGGTGGATCCTTGCGTCCGGGCGACACAGAGCGGAGCGTGTCTGACGGAGACTCTCGGGTCGTCCTCGTCACGGGTGCTGGCGGCGGGATCGGTCGGGCAGTCGCGCTCGCGTTCGCCGACCGCGGGTGGACGGTCTACGCGACGGACGTCGAGACGCCGCTACCAGCGGTCGTCCGCGAGCGGTGCCGGACCCGCCGACTGGACGTGACCGACACCGAACAGTGTCGGACCGTCGTCGACGACGTCGTCACCGAGGCCGGCCGGATCGATTGCCTGGTCAACAACGCCGGGTACGCCGCGCTCGGGGCCGTCGAGGACCTCCCGGTCGCGACCGCCCGCGAACAGTTCGACGTGCTCGTCCACGGCCCTCACGCCCTCGCACGCGCGGCGCTCCCACAGATGCGAACACAGGACGCTGGCCGGATCGTCACCGTCTCCAGCGTCCTGGCGTTGAGCGCCTACCCCGGGACTGGCGTCTACTCCGCGGGCAAGGCCGCTGTCGAGTCGCTGACCGACGCGCTCAGGCAAGAACTCCACGACACGCCGGGGGTGACGGCGACGCTCGTCGAACCGGCGTGGGTCGACAGCGGGTTCGCGCGCCGGGCCGCCGCGAGCCTCGCTGACCGCGACCGGACCGGGGCCTACGAGCGGACGTATCAGGGGCTCGAAGCGGGGTGGGTGATCGACGGCGGCCCGCTGGCGGCCCGGCCCGAAGCGGTCGCGGCGGCCGTCGTCGAGGCGGCGACCGCCGACCGACCGCAGGCGCGCTACCCGGTCGGTCGGTTCGCGCGGTTCGTCCGGTGGACACACGTCCTCCCGGCGAGCGTCGTCGACCGGATCAAGCGCGTCTACGGCCGCGTGACCGCGTGGCTGTAGGTCACTCCGCGGGCGCGACGAGTTCGATCGTGTAGTCGTCCGGGTCGGCGACGAACGCCGCGTAGGCGTCGGCGGCCGCGACGACGTGCGGGTCGGCGACGACCGCACAGTCCGGGCGGTCGGCCACGCGATCGAAGGCCGCGTCGACCGCTTCCGGACTCTCCAGCGAGAAGGCGACGTGGTCGGTGTCGGCCCGCGAGGGGGCGATCGGCGTCGTGCGATCGGGGTCGTAGCGCAACTGGAGTTCCCCGGCTTCGGTACCGACGTAGACGTTCTCGACGCCGTCGTCGGTCCAGGACCGCTGGCGGTCGAAGCCGAGGCCGTCCACGTAGAAGGACAGCGACGCGTCCAGGTCCGACACCCACAGCGCCACGTGGTTCAGGTCCATACTCTCCCGTGGACGCTCGTACATCTTGATCTTACGGGATCGGGGGAGTCGTGGCCGGGATTGATGTGCGTCCGGCCGGAACGGTCTACGGATGACAGACGACGCCCCGCTGGCCGGTCGGACGGCGCTGGTCACCGGATCGACCGGGGGTATCGGCGCCGAGATAGCGCGCGGACTGGCGGCCCGCGGCGCGGCCGTCCTGTTGCACGGCCGCGACCGCGAGGCGGGCGAGCGCGTCCGCGAGAGCCTTCGCGACCCCGCGACCGGCGACCACGCGCTGTACACGGCCGACCTCTCGGAGATGGCCGCGGTCCGGAACCTCGCGGCCGCGGTACGCGACGACCACGACCGTCTCGACGTCCTCGTCCACAACGCGGGCACGTGGCAGGGCGACCGCCGCCTCGTGGCCGTCCCGGGCGCCGACGGGGGCGTCGAGTTCACCTTCGCCGTCAACCACCTCGCGCCCTACCTGCTGACCCACTGCCTGTTCGAGGCGGTCGCGGCCAGCGACGCCGACCCCGCGCGGATCGTCACCGTCTCCTCGGAGGTCCACCGCCGAGGGGCGATGGACCTCGACGCGGTCCGCGGCCCCGACGGCCCCGCGGGCGTCGACGCCTACGGTCTCTCGAAGCTCGCCAACGTCATGTTCACCTACGAACTGGCCCGCCGCCTCCCCGAGGGGGTCGTCGCCAACGCCTGCCACCCGGGCGTGTCGCCCGCGACCGACCTCTCCCGGGACGGATCGACGCTGGCCGGTCTGGGCTGGCGCCTCTACGGCCTCGTCGGCGGCGTCCTCGGGACGACCGACTCGCCCGCCGAGGCCGCCGAGACGCCGCTGTATCTCGCGAGTGCGCCCGAGGCCGCCGAACTGAACGGGGAGTACGTCGACGACCGCGAGCCCGTCCGGTCCTCCGAGGCGTCCTACGACCGGGCGGCCCAGCGCGACCTCTGGGCGGCCAGCGCCGAGATGGTCGCCCTGACCGACGAGGAGCGCGCGCCGCTGTCGACATAGCGGGCCGGAGCCGCGGGCGAACCGAGCAGGTGTACCGGCGGGCCGTTAAAGTCGCTCGCGACCTAACGGCAGGTATGGCAGTGGACCGAAACGTCGGCGGCCGGGATCGGATCGCGCGCGCACTCGGGGCGGTCGCCCTGACCGTCGTGGCACTGGCGGCGTTCAGCCGCGGGCGTCGCTCGGCGGGACTCGTGGCCGGACTCGGTGCGGTCGGACTGGGATTCAACGCGGTGACGTGTTTCTGCGGGCTGAACGCCGCGCTGGGGATCGATACGAGCGGGGAGTGACCGGTCCGACGACGGTCGGCCGTCGCGTTCACTTCCCGGCGTCGGGGAACGGGACCTCGATCCGCTGGCCGTCGTCCGGAACGAACGCCTCGCCGTCGAAGACCTCCCGCGCCTCCCGTTCGATGGGGGAGGGATCGCCCGCGTAGCGCGTCGAGATGTGGGTCAGCGCCAGCCGCTTCGCACCGGCGCGGTTCGCGATACTGGCGGCCTCGCGGGCGGTGGCGTGGCCGGTCTGTGCGGCGCGGTCGGCCCAGTCGCTCGCGAACGTGGCATCGTGGATCAGCAGGTCGGCGTCCGCGGCCGCCTCGACGACGCTCCCGGCCGGGCGCGTGTCGCCGGTGTAGACGAGTGTCCGCCCGGGCCGGGGCGGCCCGACCACCTCCCCGGGCTCGACGGTGCGACCGTCGTGTTCGACCGCTTCACCGGCGTGGAGTTTCGAGTACTTCGGCCCCGGCGGGATGCCGAGTTGTTCCTCGGCTTTCTCGCGATCGAATCGGCCCTTGCGGTCGTCCTCGACGAGCGCGTAACCGACCGACTGGGTCCGGTGCTCGGTCGCGAACGCCCGGACCTCGTAGCCGTCGCCGTCGAGGACGGTGTCCTCGGGGCCGACCTGTGTGACGCGGACGGGAAACGAGGGGTCGGTGCCGACGACGCTCAGCAACTCCTCGATCCGGCCGCGGGTGCCGTGGGGAGCGTGGACCGTGATCGGGTCCTCGCGGTCGTTGAAGTCCCACGTCTGGAGCAGCCCCGGGAGGCCGAGGACGTGGTCGCCGTGGAGGTGCGAGACGAAGACGTGGTCGACGGCGAACCCGGTCCCGAAGCGCATCATCTGGCGCTGGGTTCCCTCGCCGCAGTCGAAGAGCAGGCGGTCGCCGTCCCGGTTGACGAACACCGCGCTCGTGTTGCGCTGTGTCGTCGGCACGGCACCGCTGGTCCCCAGAAACGTCACGCGCATCGTGTCTCCCCCTGGGCGACCGACCGGTAAACCCGTGTCGGAATCGCCCCTCCACCGGATCGGCCGGTCGCGAAAAACTAATATAAAAACCCTTCGACCGTTCACGCCCGTATCGTTGCGGTATTGCGTAAATTGGCGGTGTGGGGCCAGAGACGCGGCATCAAATCCGGGTTAATCCCCGTAGATCCGACTTCGGCGTCGCCCTTTTATTTGGGTCTACCCCGGTAAGGGGAGGATACGATGGACCGACAACCAGACCAGCACACACGGAATCGAGCGACAGACGGCGACGCGCACACGGGGGCCCGACAATGAAGATGCGACTCGCGACGGTGCTGACGGCGCTGCTCGTGGTCGTGGCCGGGTGTTCGGGCGGACCGATGTCCGGTGACGCGACGCCGATCGACGACGCGACGGTCGAAGACGGCGCCGACAGCGCTGACGGCGACGCGACCGACGGCGGGAGCGATACCACCGGATCGACCGGGACCGTCAACTTCTACGTGAGCGACCAGCCCAACGATATGGACGACTTCGAGCACCTGAACGTGACGATCACGCAGGTGCAGTTCCACCTGGTCGACGGCGCCGACGACGTCACGGACAACGAGACGACCGAGATGGACGACAACGAGACGGCCGAGACGGACGACGCCGACGACAACGAGACGGTGACGCCCGAGGAGACCGTCGATGCTGACGACAACGAGACGACTGAGACGGCCGAACCTGACGACAACGAGACCGCGACGCCCGAAGAAACCGGCGACGCCGACGGTGAGGACGACGCGGACGAGGCCGAGAGCGAAGAGGAAGACGAAGCCGAGGACGAAGAAGCGGACGAGGCCGAGAGCGAAGAGGAAGACAGCGAAGGTGACGGCGAGTGGGTCACCTACGACGTGGACAACCGGACCGCGGACCTGACGGAACTGCGCGGGCCCAACGCGACGCTCGTCGAGTCGTTCGACGTGCCTGCGGGCGAGTACGACCAGGTCCGCCTCTCGATCGGCGAGATCGACGCGACACTGACCAGCGGCGAGTCGGCGAACGTCAAACTCCCGAGCGAGCGGCTGAAACTGACCCAGGATTTCACCGTCGAGAACGGCAGCGACGTGGACTTCGTCTACGACATCACGGTTCACAAGGCCGGTAACAGCGGGAAGTACATCCTCAAGCCCGTCGTCGGCGAGTCCGGCACGGACGTGCCGATCGAACGCGTCGACGACGAGCGCGAGGACGAAGACGACGAGGACGAGCGCTCGATCCGGGCCGCGTTCCTCGGGAGCGTCACCGCCGGTGAGAACGTCACCGTGCGAGTGACCGAGAACGGCAGCGCCGTTCCGAACGCCACCGTCTCCGTCGACGACGGCGACGAAGGACTCACGGACGCCGACGGCGAGTACGTCGTCAGCGTCCCCGCGGACGCCGAGGAACTCGAGATCGAGGTCGAGGCCGGTGACGCCGAGGCGGAACTCGAACGCGAGTTCGAGGACCGCGAGGGCGCGACTGACGACGGCGAGACCGGTGCCGACGAGGCCGAGGGCGGTGACGACGGCGACCGGAGCGGCGAGGCCAGCGGCGATGACGGTACCGCTGAGACAGACGCGACGACCGACGTCGCCACGGCACTGATCGGGTAACGCCGACCAGCGGCCGTCGGTGCGGGGCGATTCGTGACGGAACGGCGATCACCGATCGCCGGCGTGACGTTTCTTCGTGTGTCCGACCGGGACAGCGGCGGCTCCGGGGTCGAGTGAGACGGGATACCCCCGGACCGTCGGGGAGCGCGGTCGGCGTTAGGAGAGGTCGATGTTCGCGGACTCGTCGGTTCGGTCGAACCGGACTTCGAGGATGCCGTTGTTGTACGACGCCGAGGCCGAGTGTTCGTTGACGCGGGCGGGCAGGCGGAGGCGTTCGCGGTACTCGCGGCCGTTACCGACCGCTTCAATGGTGAGTACCTCGCCGTCACACTTCAGATCGATGTCCTCCTGATCGACGCCGGGGATGTCCGCGACGACCCGGAGCTGTTCTTCCTGTTCGTAGACGTCGACGTGGATGTCGGCGCCCGCGGGGTCGGTCGGCCCGTTCTCGCGCCCGCGGTCGACGTGGACGCTGGCGTCCTCGCCCATCATGTCGTTCATCATGCGCTCGATCTCCCTGAAGAACTCGTCGAACGGATCGTCGGGGTCGTCGCCTCTCATACCCGGGGGTATGGCCATCTCGGTCAAAAGCCTTCGCCCCGCGACAGTCGTCGTGTTTCGCCACCGAAACGTTCCCCGTGTCGATCCCTCTCGGTGGCGATGCCGACCGTCACCGCGCCGGGCCGACCACCGCTTATTTGACGGTCTGCGCCGACTCCCGGAACGTGCGTCTCGTTCAGGTAACGATCCCGACCGGCAAGCGCGAGACGGTCCGGGCCGCGCTGGACGACGAGGGCGTCGACTACGTCCTGACTGACGAGACCGGCGGCGGGGAGTACACCGCCGTCGCGTACGTCCCGTTGCCGACCAACGCCGTCGAGCCGATCCTCGACCGACTGCGCGAGGCCGGGATCGACGAGGGGACCTACACGGTCGTCCTCGAGGCCCAGACGGTCGTCTCCGACGACTTCGATGAACTGTCCGAGCGCTACGCCGAGGACGAGGACCCCGAACGGATCGCCCGCGAGGAACTCATCTCGGCGGCCCAGGACCTGATGCCGCCCCGGTCGACGTACCTCGTCATGTCGGTCGTCAGCGCGGTCATCGCCACCGCAGGGCTGTTGCTCGACTCGCCCGCGGTCGTCGTCGGATCGATGGTGATCGCGCCGCTGATCGGCCCCGCCATGGCCGCCAGCGTCGGTACCGTCGTCGTCGACGACGACCTCTTCGCGAAGGGTGTCAGACTCCAGGTGGTCGGCCTCCTGCTGTCGGTCGCTAGCGCCGCCGTCTTCGCGTGGTTCGTCCGCACGGTGCATCTGATACCGCCCTTTACCGACGTGACCGCGATCCCGCAGGTCCAGGAACGGCTCTACCCCGATTTCCTCTCGCTGGCGGTCGCCATCGGCGCCGGTGTCGCGGGGTCGCTCTCACTGACCGCGGGAGTCTCCTCGGCGCTGGTCGGCGTGATGATCGCCGTCGCGCTGATCCCGCCCGCCGCCACCGTCGGCATCGGCATCGCGTGGGGACTGCCGACCGTCTCGCTCGGGTCGGGCGTGCTCGTACTCGTGAACCTCCTGTCGATCAACCTCGCGGCGCTGGTCGTCCTGCGTTACCGGGGCTACCGGCCGGTCAACTGGTTCCAGCTAGACGAGGCCCGCGGCGCGACGATCCGCCGGGTCGGCGTCCTGGTCGCGACGATCCTCCTCCTGTCGGCGTTCCTGGGCGGAGTCACCTACGACTCCTACCAGTCGGCGACCGCCGAGGAGGCGATCCAGGACGCCGTCGCAGCGACGCTGGCCGACGAGGCGGGCGCGACGCTCCTGTCCGTCGAGATCACCCGCGGTGACGGCTTCCTCTTCCGGGACACCGAGCGCGTGATCGTCACCGTCGGCGTCGAGCGCGGCGACCCGCCGCCGCTCGCGGATCGGGTCGACGACCGCGTCGAGGGCGTCGTCGGCGGAAGCGTCGATACGCAGATCCGGTACGTCACCGTCGACAGTGCCTGAGCGGCGTCGGGACCGAACGACCGCCCCACGGCTGTGAGAGTCTCAAACGGCCTTTTGTGTCTACGGGACGGCTATATGCGCGGCCGTCGTCTCACGGCACGTATGCGATCACGAACAGCACTCATCGGCGCACTGATCGTCGCGACCGCGGTCGTCGCGGCCGGCGTCGCCAGCGGCTTCGGTCCCGCGGGCGCGGCCCAGCAAGCACAGCCACAGACCAACGAGACCATCACCGTCGGCGCCTCCGGCCAGGTCCAGACACAGGCCGACAAAGCGGTGGTCCGTGTCGCGGTCGTCGCGACCGGCGACGACGTCGAAACCGTGCGCGAGCGCCTCTCGACGAACGCGTCGTCGATGCGGTCGGCCCTCTCGGAGATGGGGATCAACGGCTCACAGGTCCAGACCGCCTACTACGACATCTCCTCGAACCGGCGCTACGGCGTCCCGGCCGAGTCCGACCAGCCCGCCTACCGTGCGGTCCACTCCTTCTCGATCACCGTCAACGAGACCGACCGCGCCGGTGAAGTAATCGACACCGCGGTCACCAACGGCGCCAACGAGGTCGATGGCGTCGAGTTCACGCTCTCGGCCGACAAGCGCCAGAACCTCCGCGAGCAGGCGCTCCGGAGCGCGATGGACGCCGCCCGCGGTGAGGCCGGTGCCATCGCCGACCAGTCCGACCTGACGGTCACCGGCGTCAACCGCGTCAGCACGACCGAGTACAGCCGTTCGACCTACCAGACCGAGGCGCTGGCAGCCGACGGCGGCGGCGGCGGGACCTCCATCGAGAGCGGCCCCGTCACCGTCTCTGCGTCGGTCACCGTCGTCTACGACGCCACCGAGGCGTCGACCGGCGACACCGGGACCGACGCGGCGGCCTGATCGGTCACCGCTCGTCGCTTCTCCGGGACCACGGACGGTCGAGAGCGACGGTGCCGTCGCTCACGGTTCCCGGGTTGTTCCGGGGCCACCGGCCGCTCACTCGTCGAACGGCAGGTCGGGTTCGTAGCCGACGGCCGCGACGGCGGCGTCGAGAACGCCGTCGACGTTCTCACCTTCAGTGACGCTCATGTAGTGATCGGCCTCGACGTCCCGCGAGCGGTCGGCCTTGTTGCACACCGTCAGCACCGGCACGTCGAACTCCCCTTCCAGGGCGTCGCGCAGCGCCAGTTGCACTTCGAGGGGGTAGCCACACTCGCCGCTGGCGTCGACGAGGACGAGCACGCAGTCCGCGAGGTGTTCGAGGGCGCTTGCGGCCTGTGACTCGATGTCGTTGCGGTCTTCCGGCGGTCGGTCGAGCAGACCCGGAGTGTCCACCAGCTGGTAGCGGATGTGGTCGCGCTCGATGTGGCCCACCCGGATCTCCGTGGTCGTGAAGGGGTAGGAGGCCGTCTCGTTGTCGGCGTTGGTGACGGCGTTGACGAACGACGACTTGCCGACGTTGGGGTAGCCCGCGACGACGATGGCCGGTTCGTCCGGCCGGATGTCCGGCAGGTCCCGGAGGTCGTTGCGCGCCGCCCCGACCGCGGCGAGGTCGTCTTCGACCTCCTCGACGACGTCGGCGATGCGGGCGAACGCCTGCTTGCGGAGTTTGCGGGCGGTGGTCACGTCCCCGCGCAGGCGGCCCTGGTACTCGTCGCGGATCTCCTCGACTTTGCGGCCCGCCCAGCCGACCTCCGAGAGGTGCTGGCGGGTCACGTCGATGCCGCCCTCGCCCTCGGTGTTGGAGGTCATCACCGCGTCCGCGAGTTCGTAGTAGAACGGATCCAGCGTGTCGAAGTCGGGCCAGGCGGTGACGACGTTCTCCAGGTTATCCGAGACGATGTTCGCGGCGGTCTGGAGCATCGACGTCTCGGCGTCGAGGCCGTCCTTGGCCCGCCCGGTCCGCGCGGCCCGCGAGAACGCCTTGTCCAGTAACTCCTCGGACGTCGGCGTCGTCGGCAGGTCCTCGAACGGTTGGCTCATTGGGTCGTCGTAGCCGCCCGGCACTGAAAAGCCCGTCCGTTCGGCCGTCTGTGCGGGTTCGCGTCCGCTGGCGGGGGGAGAGCGCGTCTGTCCGGCCGGGGGCGCCGCCGCGCGCCGGTCGCGGGCCGCGCTCGCGGTCTGTGCGTTTTTCCCGCTGGCGCCCCCAGCGTCGACATGGCTCAGATCGACGCGGGCGAGGTCCTGCCCAACGAGCACGTCCAGCAGATGGCCGCCGCGGAGAAGGTGACACAGATGCATCGCGGCCACCAGTACGCCGAGGAGGGCGACACCTTCGAGATCGACGGCCGGACCTTCGAGGTGACCGACGTGACCCACCGGACGCTGGGCGACCTGACCGACGAGGACGCACAGCGCGAGGGGTCGGCCGACCTGGAGGCCTACCGCGAGCGCCTCGAACGGGTTCACGGCGACTTCGAGTGGAACGACGACAGCGAGGTCGTCCGCCACCGGTTCGAACCCGTCGAGTGAGCGTCCGTCCCCTCCTGTCGGCGCGACCTGTCTCTCCCTGAGCGGCTCAGCACTCCCGTGTGAGCGGCGGTTTCACGCCCCGACAGCGTAGACCGTTCCGGGCGTGAGTGCGTACACCGCACCCCCGGCGACCGCGAGTCCGCCCGGCCGCCCCGGGTAGACGGCGTCACCGTGATTTCCACCGGGGAAGGCCACGTCCCACAGCACTCTCCCGTCGGTCCGGTCGAGAGCGGCGAGGCCGCCGCTGAAGCCGAGGTACACCCTGTCGTCGGTGACGAGACACTCCTGCAGGGCGTGTTTCTCGTGGCCCTCCAGGCGACCCAGTGCGGTCATGATACCGCGGCGGTGGCGCCGCCACCGGAGAGCGCCGTCGTCGGCGTCGAGCGCCAGCACCTGATCCGGGGTGGACGCGTAGACGCCGTCTCCCGCCGCGCAGACGGTCCGGACCTCTGACGGGTCGTCGAGTACGTCGGCCGTCCAGCGGACCGACCCGTCGGCGACGTTCCACGCGGCCAGCCGGTTCGAGTCCCGACGCGAGTAGACAACGCCGTCCGAGACGGCCGGGATCACGTCTGTGCCAGCCGCTGTGTGCCACAGTTCGCTCCCGTCGCCGGTATCGAGCGCCCGGAGCCGTCCGCCCTGCTGGACGAAGACCCCGGCGTCGGTCACCGAGAGCGGCGGTGGGACGGACGCGGTCGGCTCGACGGGTGTCCGCCACCGCACGCTCCGGGACGACAGGTCGACCGCCGCGACCTGCTGATTCTCGGGGTCGGCGGTGAGATACGCGGTGTCGCCGTGTACCGTGGGCGGCGTCTCCGTGTCGTGGCCGCGGAACCGCCACTCGTGGGAGCCGCTGGCCGCCTCGTACGAGAAGAGCCCGCCGCGGTACCACTCCGTCAGGACGACGCTCCCGGACGTGATCGTCGGTCCCGTCGGCGTGCTTGATTCGCCCTCGGCACACCACGCGAGCGACCCGTCGCGCTGGTCGAGTGCGTACAGGGCACCCGCGCAGACGTAGACCCGGCCGTCGCCGACAACCGGGACCCGCGGTTCGTTCGGAGGGCTCCCGGTCTTGACGCGCCAGAGGAGTTCGCCCGGGCGGTCGCTTGCCGTCCCGCTGACGTATCCCGACCGGCCCGCGTCGGCGCGGTAGGTCGGAAACGTGCCACGGGGGTCGGTCTCGCGGACGACTTCCCGCGACTCGGTGTCACACTCCTGTTCGGTCCCGGTCAGAGAGCCGAGACACCCGGCGAACCCGGTGCCAGCCGTCGCCGCCACCGCCTTCAGCGTCTCCCGTCTGGAGGGCTTCATCTAGCTTGGACTGACTATCCAGTGGTAAGGTTCTTGTCGTCAGCGCCGACGGTGGTCGGAGACAGTCGGTCCCCCGGGGCCGGAAGACACTCGTGTCCCCGTCGCGTACCCCGTTCTATGACAAACTGGCGCGCGGTGCTGTGGGGGTTCGTCGTCGGGGTCGTCGCTGGCCTCTTCGGGTTCCTGCTCCCGGTGGTGGGCCACGCCGCGGCGGGCCTGCTCGCGGGGTTCGTCGCGGGCGTTCTCGCGGGCGGCGGGATCGCGAGCGGCATCTGGCACGGGGCGCTCGCGGGGGCGCTCGACGGCATCCTGCTGGCGCTCCTGGTCGCGCCGATCGCCGCGCTCATCGGCGGGGCCGCGGGCGGTCCGGCCGGTGGACTGCTGGGGGGCGCGGGCGTGCTCGTGATCGGGGTCGCCATCGCGCTCGTGTTCGCCGTCGACAGCGCCATCGGCGGTGCGATCGGGGCGCTGCTCTCGTAGGGTCGTCGGCCGACCGCCGCGGACCTCGCGGCGGACCGCCCGCCGTCACCCCGGACGGCGCGTCGGCCCCGTCCGCTGTTACCGCCGCGACTCCAGTTCCGCCAGCAGGTCGTCGAGGTCCATGTCCTTCATGGCCAGCAGGACCAGCAGGTGATAGACGATGTCGGCCGACTCGTGGGCCATCTCCTCGCGGTCGTCGTCTTTCGCGGCGAGCAGCAGTTCGGTCGACTCCTCGCCGAGTTTCTCCAGGACGGCGTTCTCGCCTTTCTCGTGGGTGAACAGCGAGGCGGTGTAGGAGTCCGCCGGGAGGTTCTCCTTGCGGTCCTCGATCACGGCGAAGAGGTCTTCGAGCACGTCCTCGGGGTCGTCGGTCATCGTATCATCTCACGGATGTCGTCCAGGTCGGCAAAGTTCTCACGGTGTTTGCGCTCGCGCTCGTAGAGGTCGTCGTCGACCGACAGCGCCGTCCCGGTACGGGCCGCAAGCGCGATGGCGTCGCTGGGTCGGGCGTCGACGGTCACCGCGCCCAGCGGCGTGTCGAAGGCCACGTCCGCGAGGTAGGTCTCCTCGACCTGCTCGGTGACGGCCACGTCGTCGAGGCGGCCGCCGAAGGCCTCGACCACGTTCAGCAGGAGGTCGTGGGTCAGCGGGCGGCCGATGTCGACGGCGTCGATACCGCGGACGATGGCCCGGGCCTCCTCGAACCCGACGTAGACCGGGAACCACTCCGCCGCGTCGGGCGGCGCGAGCAGGACGACGGGATGGGGTCGCGGGAGGTCCGTCTCGACGCGGACGCCCTGTATCTCGACGTTCATACCCTCCCGTGGAGACCGGTCGGTAAAAACCCGTCCGACCGGCGGCGCGTGCGGGATCGGTCCCGGTTCCCTCCGCGGACGGGACTCGGGGTCAGGCCCAGTCGCCCTCGAAGAAGGCCAGGTCGTGGATCCGGCAGTCGTCGGTCAGTTCGGGGTGGAAGGAGGTGCCGACGACCGGACCCTGGCGGACGGCAACGGGGCGGCCGTCCCACTCGGCGAGTACCTCGGCCTCGCCCACGGCGTCGATCAGCGGCGCGCGGATGAACACCGCGGGGAACGGGTCGTCGAGGCCCGTCACGTCCAGCGGCGCCTCGAAACTGTCCTTCTGACGGCCGAATGCGTTGCGCTCGATGGCCACGTCAAGCAGGCCCAGTTCGTCCACGCGGTCGTCGTTGGCGTCGCGGGCGGCGACGATCAGTCCGGCACACGTCGCGAGGATCGGCTTGCCCGCGTCGGCGTGGGCCGTGATCTCGGATGCGATCCCCTCGCGACCGAGCAGTCGAGAGATAGTCGTCGACTCCCCGCCCGGCAACAGCAGCAGGTCACAGTCGGGGACGATCCCGGACTCGCGGATCTCGACGACCTCGGCGTCCTCGTCGTGGGCCGCGGCGGCGCGTTCGATCGCCGTCGCGTGCTCGCTGACGTCGCCCTGAACGGCGACGACTCCGGCGGTGAGACTCATTACCCGTCGTTGGCGACGGCGGGCGAAAAACGTCTCGCTGTCGCTCCGCGTGCGGTCGCGCTTTCCCGCGCCGTCCGGCCAAACTGTTAGGTGCGGTCGGAACAACAGGCCAACGATGGCACGGCGCCGCGATCCGGTCGAGGCACGCGAGGACGGGGAGGCTGACCTCTACGAGATCTCGACGTGGGAAGTCCGGTCGCTTTTCGACCGGATCGTCGTCGTCTGTTACTCGCTGCTGGCCTCGGCGGTTCGGCTGTTCGTCGTCGCGCTGGCCCTGCTGATCCTGCTCGCGCAGTTCGCCCTCGGCGGCCTGGGCGCGCTGACGACGACGCCGTTACTGGGCGCGTTCACGCTGCTGTCGGTCGTCCCGGCGCTCGCGCTGGCCGCGTACATCTGGTACGCGGACGTGACCTCCGAACCGCTGGAGTTGCTCGTCGCGACGTTCGTCCTCGGGGTGCTGTTCGCCGGATTCGCGGGCGTGATCAACTCCCTCGTCGAGTCCGGGATGGCGTGGCTCGGCCTGACGACGGGTATCGTCGGTGCCGTCTTCCAGGTGGCCTTCTTCTACCTGATCGTCGGCCCCGGCGAGGAAGCGGTCAAACTGCTCGCGGTGCGTCTGTACGCCTACCGGACACGGAGTTTCGACGCCGTCGTCGACGGCGCGGTCTACGGCGCCGTCGCCGGACTCGGCTTCGCGACCATCGAGAACGCCCTCTACATCACTCGCGTCACGGGCGACGTCTCCGATCCGGTCGCGGCCATCGCGCAGGGCGGGGCGATCACCGCCGTCCGCTCGCTGGTCGGGCCGGGGCACGTCATCTTCTCGGCCTTCGCGGGCTACTACCTGGGGCTCGCGAAGTTCAACAGCGAGCGTGCCGGGCCGATCGTCCTCAAAGGTATCGTCATCGCCGCGCTGATCCACGCCACCTACAACACCCTCTCGTCGGTGGTCCCCGGGATCGTCGCGTCGGTGTTCCAGGTCAACTGGTTCGTCGCCTTCATCGGCTTCGTCATCGTCTACGACGGCTTCTTCGGCCTGCTCTTGCTCCGCAAGATCGACCGCTACCGTCGGGCCTACCATGACGCGAGCGACGAGGCCGACGAGGGGCCAGCGGTCGAACTCGCCGAGTTCGACGGCTGAAACTCCCCGCCGACCGCGGTCGCGATCAGACGCCCTCGACCGGCGGGCGCGCCTCGTCGTCGGCGTCGAGCATCCGCTCGACGTACTTCGCGAGGACGTCCACCTCGACGTGGACCGCGTCGCCGACCGCCTTCTCCGAGAGGGTCGTCTCGCGGTACGTGGTAGGGATGATCGCCACCGAGAACGTCCCCGCCGACGCGTCGAGGTCGGCAACGGTGAGACTGATCCCGTCGAGCGCGATCGACCCCTTCTCGACGACGTACCGTTCGAGGCCCTCGGGGAGGTCGAACGTGAACGTCCAGTCGCCCCCCTCCTCGGCGTCGCTCTCGCGCTCGATCCCGCGGATCTCGGCCGTGCCGTCGACGTGGCCCTGGACGACGTGGCCGTCGAAGCGGCCGTCAGCCGCGAGCGCCCGTTCGAGGTTAACCCGGTCGCCCACCGCGACCGAATCGAGGGTCGTCCGGTCGAGGGTCTCGGTCGCGAGGAACACCTCGAACCACTCGCCCGCCTCGGAGGCCTCGACGGTGAGACAGGCGCCGTCGACGCTGACGGACTGTCCCGCCGCCAGGTCCGCGAAGGTGGTTCCGATCCGGAGGCGTCGCCCCTCCTCGGTGTCCTCGACCGACCGGATCTCACCGGTCTCCTCGACGATGCCCGTGAACATACCCGCGCTTGGGTCGGTCCCGACTAAAGCCCTCGCTTGCGGGATCGGCGGCCACGCAGTGCCCGTCCGCGGCGCCGCCGCGGGTCGTCCGGGCCACCGGCGGGGTCGGTCCGGGTCCGACCGCCGAGGAACGCACCGCTTTTGCCCGGGCGCGTCGTAGCCGGTGGCGATGGCGCGGGGTATCACGGGCCTGATCGGTCTGGGTGCGACGCTGGTCGTGGCCCTGCCGGTCGGCCTGCTGGGCATCGAGTTGCTGGTCCGCGGCCGGACGCTCCCCGGCGTCGGACTGCTCGCGGTCGCGACGCTGATATACGCGGTCCAGGAGTACGTCACCACACCCGGGGACATCCCGACGATGCTCGCCGGGTCGGTGCTGGGCCGGGTCGTCCCGGACCCCGACGAGGTCGACTCCGACGAGAAGTGAGACTGTCGGCCGGGCCGACGACGAAACGCCGAAGTACCGGGGGTCGAAAGGCTGTGATATGGCAGACCTCACGGACGCGGCGATCGAACTCGTAAACAGTATCACCGAGATGCCCGGCCACTTCGCGGACGTGGCGACCCACGACCCGCTCAACATCGTTCTCATCGGGATGGGTGCGCTGTTCGTCACTGCCGCCGTCGGGGCGCTGGGCTACCTGTCGCTGGGCGCCTTCTTCGATCTGTTCACCGGCAAGAGCGCACCGCCCCAGCAGACGCAGTGACCGCCCGTAGGTCAGTTCTCGCGTCCACCTAATCGTCGGCGATCGCTCTGCCAGCGAGTTCGATAGCCCGCTCCAGATCCGGCCCGAGCGGTGACGCCGCCACGAAACTGTCGGCGTACTCCAACACAGCGTCGACCCGATCGGCGACGTGATCGGGGTCGCCCGCGATACAGAAGGCATCGAGCATCGCCTCGGTCACCAGCCCCGCGGCCTCGCGGAACTCGCCCGCCTCGACAGCCTCGCCCACTTCGCCCGCGCGCTCGTGGTCAATGCCGTGTCGATCGAGCACCGGCGGCGGGGCGCTCCCGACGACGAACGCCGTCGGGAACCGCGCCGCCTCCCGTGCGGCCGCACCGTCGTCGTCGACGCTGACGATGGCGTAGGCCGCGAAGTCGAAGTCGCCGCGCTCGTCGGGTCGCTCGGCCAGTCCCTCGGCGACGCGCTCGCTGGCCCACTCGTAGTCCCGGGGGTGGGCGCCGTTGTAGAGGACGCCCTCGGCGTGTTTCGCGGCCATGCGGGTCATGTGCGGGCCCTGCGCACCGACGTAGACCGGGATCGGCCCGGGTTCGTAGTTCAACGCGGCGTCGGTCGCCCGGAAGGTGCCGTCGTGGTCGACCCGCTCGCCGTCCCAGAGGCGGCGGGCGACCCGCATCGATTCGAGGACGCGCCGGAGCGGGCTGTCGCGCTCGACGCCGAGATTCGCCAGCGTCGAGGCGTCGCCCGCACCGAGGCCGAAGACGCCCCGCCCGTCGCTGTACTCGTCGAGCGTGGCCATCCGCGAGGCCAGCGTCACCGGGTGGGTCTCGTAGGGGTTGGCGACGCCCGGCCCGAGGTCGATCCGGTCGGTCGCGGCGGCCATCGCCGTCAGGGCCGCGAACTGGTCGCGGTTGTTGTAGTGGTGGCTCACGAACGCGGTGTCGAAGCCCGCGCGCTCGGCGGCCCGGGCGTGGTCCGCGAGGTCTGCGATCGGGTGTTCGGGAGTGAGTTCGAGTGCGCGCATGGCTAGTAGTCCCACTGTCGGAGCGCCTGCCGGACGAAGTCTCCGCCCTCGCTCCGGTAGAGTTCGTCGTGGCCGTCGTGGTCGCCGAAGTCGAAGCCGCGGACGACGGCGGCGGGGATGCCGTCGTCGCCCTCGCCGGTGATCACGTTCGCGGCGGCCGCGAGTTCGTCGACCACCGCCTCGACGGTGACGCCCAGTTCCGTCCCGTCGCGGTCGACCTCGCCGCGCCAGTCGCGGGCGGCAGGCATCCCCGCCCACCCGAGGGCGACGCCGCGCTGGCCCTGCCGGAACGGCCGTCCCGACGTGTCGGTGACGATCACCGGGACGCCCAGTCGCTCGTGCAGGCGCTCGGCGCTGGCGGTGGGGTCCTCCGGGAGCAAGAGGAGATCGGCGTCGGGGACGTTCGAGCGGTCGATGCCCGCGTTGACGGTGATGTGACCGAAGTGAGTCACCGCGAGCAGGAGCGGTTCCTCGGTGAGCAGTTCCGCGCTCTCCTCGATGACCGCCTGTGCGAAGCGGGGGTCTTTCTGTTCGTCCTCGTCGACGATCTCGGCGATACGCCGGGCGATGCGCTCGGCGCGCTCGCCCGGTTCGAAGTCGGCGAGGTCGGCCTGTCGCCCCTCGGCTTTGGAGACGATGGTACTCGTCACACAGACCACGTCGCCCGCTCGCAGATCGGTCCGGTCGTCGATCATCGCCCCGAGGTCGTCGCCCGGGCGAATCTCCGGCAGTCCGTCGACCGCGAAGACCTCCATACTCGCTCTCCGCGAGGGCCAGTAAAAAGCCCCGCGTTCGGGGCCAGCGTCGCCCGCGTCGGTGACGCCCCTGTCCCGGCGGTCGCCGACAGCGCCCGCGTGCGGCCCGCCGGACGCGATCCGCGCGCCGACTACACCTCGTGGACGGTCACGTCTACGTCGCCGTCGGCCACCGCGGCGGTCATCATCGTCGTCCGGTCGGCGGGCGCGGCGCCGGTTGCGCTGCCAGGATTGAGCAGTCTGACGCCGTTCTCGACGCTGTCGGTCACCTCGTGGGTGTGGCCAGCGACGCCGACGCGCGGACGAGTCGCCTCGGCCTCGACGATGCGTGCGACGCGGAGGCCCCAGTCGCGGGGCGATCCGGTGCCGTGGGTGACGACGAAGGTCACGCCCCCGAGCTCGACGGCGGTGATCGACGGCAGGCCCACCCGCGGGTCCATGTTCCCCGCGACGGCGGTCAGGTCCGGCGCGAGGTCGCGCAGGTCCGCGAGCGCCCCCTTCGAGTCGAAATCGCCCGCGTGGATCACGTGGTCGGCGCCGCGGATCCGCTCGCGGAACGCGTCCGGGAGACGCTGTGCCCGCGAGGGGATGTGCGTGTCTGCGATGATGGCGACGTCCATGCCCGCCATTTCCCGTCGGCCCACTATATCGGTTTGCACACGACATCGCTCGTCGGTGACGGCCAGCGCTCGCCCCCGAGATTGATGCCCGGCGGCCGCCAACACCCGGGCGATGACCGGCGCGGGACGCGGTACAGTCGTCGGACTGGTCCGCCACGAGAGCGAGTTGCTGGTGGTCCGCCGCCCCGAATCGGCACCGTTCCCGGGGCGCTGGGACGGGATCACCGCCGACGACGACGGCGACCCCGCCACGACGGCCCGGGAGGCAGTCCGTGACGTCACCGGGGCGGACCCGTCGGTCGTCCGAGTGGGCGATCGGATCGCCGTTCGGGATGCCGGGGACGGACTGTCCGACGCCCCCGGGACGGTGACGCCGGTCCTGCTCTCGGCCGAGAGGCGGGGGACTCTCCCCGGCGCGGGGCTCGCCGACTGGATCGCCCCGCCCGCGCTCCGTGACCGCGAGACGGTCCCGTGGCTGCTCCCGGCCTACGAAGCCGTCCGGCCGACGCCCGAGACGGTCGCGAGCGACCCCGAACACGGCGCCGCCACGCTCTCGGTCCGGGCGCTCGACGCCCTGCGCGACGAGGCCGTCGTCGCGGCCGCGAGTGACGACGCCCGCGGCGGCGCGGACGGGGCGACCGACTGGGCGGCTCTGCTCGATTACGCCCGCCGTCTCCGGGACGCGCGGCCGTCGATGCCGGTCGTCGGGAACCGGGTCGCCCGCGCGATGGACCGGGCGAGCGACGAGCGCACGCCAGCGGCGGTCGCCGCGGCCGCGAGCGA
>Ga0207813_100278_pt1 | contig 34845 bp, 35 predicted proteins | sample A23E3SouthBayCA_2_FD_187730 | JGI IMG/M metagenome (GOLD analysis project Ga0207813, IMG submission 187730) | Aerobic enrichment media microbial communities from Eden Landing Ponds, California, USA - A23 E3 (4) (SPAdes) | ecosystem: Environmental > Aquatic > Marine > Unclassified | place... | reverse complement strand
GACTCGAGGATGCTCGCCAGCGCGATCCGGGCGTCCATCGAGACCCGATAGTCGTCGATATCCAGCCGTGCGATCCGGTCGATAGGTGCGATGGGTAGTTCGAGTGCGCCCTTGTCTGGGACCGTCTCGACGCCGAAATCGGCGGCCATCAGCGTCTTTCGCCCGTCCGCGGTCGCTTCCGACGCCGCCTCGGTCGCCAGTCGGGCACCTTCTTTCTGGATCCGACGGGCGAGTTCCTCGGCGGCCTCGGCACTGACCCGCAGGTCCCCGGCGTTGCGCCGGATGACGGTATCGACCGGCGCGAACGGTAGCTCGACGCTCATACCCCACAAGCGGGCCGTTTCGGTCTTAAGAGTTTCCGAAGGCGAACGGACACGCCGCGAGACGACACGCCCGCCAGTCAGAACACGTCCTCGGCGTCGAGGCGGTCGCCGCGGACCTCACCGCGCGCGGTCACTTCCTGCCCGAGCGTCAGCGTCGCGTCCGTCTCGACCTGCATCGTCTCCTCGCCGTCGTCCAGGATCACCGGATCGCCCGTCTGGACCACCGTCCCCGTGAACTCGACGGTCTCCGCGGCCGACTGGGCCGCGACGGCGCCGCCCGATGTTCCCGTGGCGGCCTCGGCACCGCCGTCGGACGCCCCCGCGTCGCCAGCGGCTGCGGCAGCGTCGTCAGTCCCGGCGTCGTCCCCGCCCGAGTCGCCCGCGAACGCCGAGAGCCCGGCGTTACCGTCGTCGCGTTCCCCGGCGTCCGCGGCCGGGCCGCCGCCGGTCGCGCCGTCGAGAACGACCACCGTCGACTGCCACCCTGCAGAGGCCTCGAGGTCGTCCTGCCAGCCGTCCTGAATCTCGGCGTCGGCGACGAACACCTCGTCGCCCGGCGCGATGTCCTTGTCGGCCTTCTCGCCCCACAGCGCCACGCGGATGTCGCCGGTGTCGTCCTGTAGACGGACGTTCCGGACCTGCCCTTCGGAGCCGTCGTCGCGGTCGAAGGTCCGCTTGGGGTCGGCCGAGCGGACGACTCCCGCGAGGTCCACGGTCTGGTCGATCTCCACGCCGTCGATAGCCGCCGCCTCGGGGACGAACTCCACGTCCTCGTCGATCTCCTCGACGGCGCCGCGGTCGCCGACGTGGAGTTCGAGGTCGCCCTCTCGTTCGCGGACGTAACCGTCGACGACCTCGACGGCCACACCGGGATCGATCTCCTCAACGGTGTCGGCCTGGCCGTCCCACAGCGTCACGCGAATGCGGCCTGTCTCGTCGCCCAGCAGGAGGTTCGCGACCTTCCCCTCGGTGCCGTCGTCGCGGTCGAACGTACGGATCGACTCGGTCTCCAGCACGAGGCCGGTGAGATCGACGTCGGACTGGCCCATCCGCAGAGCGTCGACGGTCGACCCCTCGCCGGGTTGGACGTCGATCTCCGCGTCCGCGTCGGGTTCTGCCTTGTCGACCGACACTTCCAGCCCGTTGTAGCCGTCCTTCGGGCGGCCCTTGATCCGGAGGACCTGCCCGACCTCCAGTTGCCCGTCGACGATCGACTGGGCCTGTTCGTCCCAGAACGCCAGGCGGACGCTGTCGGTCTCGTCGGCGGCCTCGACGTTGACGACCCGGCCGTCCTCGTCCTCGCCGTCGCGCTCGAAGGTCCGCAGGTCGCCGACCGAAGCGACCTTCGCGAGGAACTTCACCTCGTCCATTCCGGGTTCGATATCGGCGATGGTCTCGACTTCCCCCTCGTTGAGTTCGTGCGCGAGCAGCATCGCCGCCGTCTCCTCGTCGGCGAGTCCCCCCATCTGCTCGACTTTCTCCTCGACGGCCTCGCGGAACTCCTCCTCGGAGACGTCCGTCTCCAGATCCGCGTAGATGTCCTCTATCGCTCCCATTAGTCTAGCGTTGGACATGGCTGCTCGCCGCTTAAGCGTTGTCGTTGGGCCGGTACCCCACTCGCGTCCGTCGGTTCGCGGCCGCGTCCGGGCACCACGATAGAGGGAGTCGCGGTGGCCGCCCCGGTCGCCGTTCCTGCGTGCATAGGCCCGAGTGGTCCCGGCTTCCCTGATAAATTCGTGGACGACGCCGACCCCGCGAAAGCGACAGGGCGGGACTACCGGCGGGTGGACGCGACGCGTGTGTCCTCGCCGTCGTGGGCGTGGACGACGGCGACTTCGGCGGGGAGCCCGTCGGGGAAGGTAACGGTCGCCTCGTAGCCGATCGAGACGATACAGTCGGCACACGCCGTCTCGGGGTCGGCGTCCCGTTCCGAGCCGACGACGACGGTCAGCGTACCGCCGTCGAGGCGCGCGTCCGAGAGGACCGCGGTGTGACACGCGTCGTTGCCCCAGATGGTCCCGGTGACCGTCACGACCTCGTCGTCAGTCCCGAACGCGATCGACGCGTCGTCGTCGGTCGTCCCACACCCGGCGTCGAGCACCGACAGGGACCGATCGGCGATCCCTGAGGGCGTCGTCGACGGCGGGGTCCGGGTGGGCGTCTCACTGGACCGGGGCGACCCCGGCGTCTCGCTGGACCCGGGCGTCCCCGATCCGCCGGGTTCGGTCACCACGTCGTCGCGCTCGTCGGAGTCGGTGTCGCCCGGGGCGTCGGTCGGTGCGGGAGTCGCCGTCAGATCGGTCGTGTCGGGATCGGACGCGTCGGCGGGCTGTTCGTCCGCGCCGTCGGCGAGACAGCCGGTCAGGGCGGCCGCGCCCGCGGCGGGGAGCGCGCGGAGGAGGGTCCGTCGCTTCATGTCCGGATCGTGGACGGCTCGGATAAAGGGTCTTGTCGAGCGTCAAGCCACTGTTTGACACTCACCGGTCGGATCGTAACCCCTTTATTATCGACCCGGGTAGGTGGAGGTGAGTCCGGTTAGGGTAGTGGACTATCCTCTTGGCTTGCGGAGCCAGGGACCGGAGTTCAAATCTCCGACCGGACGCTACATTTTGCGGCGCTACGTCGCGAGCGAAGCGAGCGATCAGCGCCGCTTATGCGTCCCACGGAGATTTGAGCAGCGAGCGGGAGGTGAGCGAGCGGCGCGAGCGAACGGGAGCGAGTGAGTTCAAATCTCCGACCGGACGTTTCTGTCGACGCCACACCGCGAGCGACAGCGAGCGGTCGGTGTCGACGAAACTCCGAAAGGAGATTTGAACACGACAGTCGCAGCTCGCGCAGTGAGCGAAGCGAGCGAGCAAGACCGTCTGTCACCTGTTCAAATCACCGACCGGACGTTTCTCTCATACTGTCGGCTATAAGTTCGTGAAGATATTCGCCACTCCGGGGTGGCGGATTCTTTCGATATGTTATAGCCGACAGTATCAGCAGCAAACGACGCCGAGCGTCAGCGAGGCGTCCGTGCTGCTGGAGAACGACAGAGGAGATTTGAGCAGACGAGTCACAGCCCGCGCAGTGAGCGCAGCGAACGAGCAGGAGTGTCTCTGCGAGTTCAAATCGCCGACCGGACGTTCACTTCGGTCACGTCCGACGTGCCCAGCGCTCGCTTCGCTCGCACTGGACTCCGACCGGACGTTTCTGTCGACCGCAATACGACGAGCGGAGCGAGGAGTCTGCGGTCGGCGAAACTCCGCGAACAGGCCTCTCGATGGGATCCGTCAGTGCTCGCCCCAATAACCATAACAGAGGGATCCATCCAACCGAACAAATGGAGTACGTCTACGCAGCCATTCTGCTCAACGAGGCAGACACCGAGATCACGAAACGGTCGGTGACGAGAACGCTGGAGAGTGTGGGAGTCGACGTCGACCCGTCACGAGTCAGGGCGTTGACCACTGGACTCGACGATGCCGACATTGAGTCAGCGACCGACGCGGTGAAGGCCGGTCCGTACGTCTACGCGGCTCTTCTACTCAACGAAGTGGACGCCGAGATCACGAAACGGTCGGTGACAGAGACACTGGAGAGTGCGGACGTCGACGTTGACCCGTCACGAGTCGAGTCACTCCTCAGCTCGCTGGAAGGTGTCGACGTTCGAGAGGCAGTCCAAGAGGCCTCGTCAGAGTCGACCACAGACGAGGACCAACGGACAGCCTCGACCACAGACGAGGACCAACGGACAGCCTCGACCACAGACGAGGACCAACGGACAGCCTCGACCACAGACGGCGAACCGCCGACGTCGGCAACGGATACGGACCAACCGCCGACGTCGACTCCGACATCCTCCGAGGCGTCAGCGGAGAGTGAAACCACAGGGCGAACTGGCGGCCAGAACAGCAATCGCGAAGAAACAGGAATCCTGTCCAATCTGCTCGGCTTCCTGAACGCCGATGGAGAGGGCGCACGACGAGAGGAGCGAAGCGGGCTTCAAGAGAACGATAGCCGAGGTCTCTTATCAGATGCAGAAGACATGGTTTCGGCGGGCGATACCGCCAGAGAGAACGAGGAGTTTCGAGACGCTATCGCCAGCTACGAGGAGGCGCTCGACAGGTACGAAGCGGCGAAAGAAGAGGCCGGGACGGAGCGGGACGAAGCGTCAGTCAAAGGCGCGATCGCCGAAACGCAGAACAAACTCCAGACAGTTCGAGCGCGCAAGGAACGCATCGATGCGGTACGAGGGCCGCTCCAGGACGCCGAGAGTTCGCTCCAGACCGCCATCGCTGGCCACGTGCAGAACGACGTCATCCCGGCGCGTCGGGACTATCGGCAGGCCAGGTCCCAGTACGAGCAAGCGCTCGACGCACTGGAGGAAGCCGAGGCGGACGTCTTCGAGGAGGAGGGCGCGATAACGGTCGCTGTCTCCCTCGAAGCCGGGCGGTTCCCGAGCAAACTGGTCGCGTGGGACGACCTGTCCGACGACGAGGTGCGAGCCCTCTCCGAGGCGGGGATCGGCACGGTGGCCGATATTCGCAACGCCGGGGACGAACTGATACGGGAACTCGGAGCGGACGAGGCGATCGACGAAGAGTTGATCGACCGCCTCCGGGCGGTCAAATGGTGGCACGGAGAGGACGAACGAACGTTCACCAGTCGGCGAGCCATCGAACGACAGCGCGACCGCGCCGACGAGGGCCACCAGATGCTGTCGTGAGCGAACGGATGTGTGACACGTTGTCGGAGTAGTTATATATACCTGGCTCGACATCCACGAGTACGATGGCCCGCTCCTCGTTTTGACGGGACTGGCTGACTCCCACCCGTCGGTCTGGCTGTTCGATGGCAGGTGAGTCACCGCTCCCGTTTCTGTTCGAGACGCCCCAGCCGCGGCTCTCGGGTGGGGCAGGCACAGGCTCGGAGCCACGCAGCCACGCTACAAATCAATGTTACAGACGGCAATCATCGCAAAGCGGGTCACGGAGGGTGACCCGGACACAGCAGAGATCCGACAACTGACCGAGGCCGCGGGCGCACGCGTCGTCGGCGAATACACACAGACGCGGAGGCCGGACCCCGGGACCGAACTCGGTGCCGGAAAGGTCACCGAACTCGCCGAACGGGTCGAGACGACCGGTGCGGACACGGTGGTCGTCGACGCCGCGCTCTCCCCACAGCAGACGGTCACACTCGAAGACCGCCTCGGCGCGCGGGTCGTCGACCGCCACCGCGTCGTGCTGGAGATCTTCGCCGGACAGGCCCGGACCCGACGCGCACAACTCCAGGTCGAACTCGCGCGGCTCCGGTATCGGCTCCCGCGAGTGCGGGAACGCGCCGACGAGGGCGCGCTGAACCGGTTCACCGAGTCCGGCACGCCCTACTACGACCTGCTCGACCGCATCGACGAACTCGAGCGCAAACTCGACGACCTGCCAGCCGTCGACGAACAGTTCCGCGAACGGCGCCGCGAGCAGGGGTTCGACCTCGTCGCCATCGCTGGCTACACGAACGCTGGCAAGTCGACGCTGCTTCGCCGCCTCGCCGACGGGATGGACCTCGACGCGACGACTCACGACGACGTCGAGTCGACTGCGGCCGTCGAGGATCGGCTGTTCAAGACGCTGGAGACGACGACGCGCCGAGCGACGCTCGACGGGCGCGAGGCGCTCGTGACCGACACCGTCGGGTTCCTCGACGACCTCCCCCACTGGCTCGTCGAGTCGTTCCGCGGGACCTTGACAGAGGTCGACGCCGCCGACGCGGTCCTGCTCGTGGCGGACGTCGCCCAGGCGACGGACGAACTCCGGCGGAAGCTCACCGCGGTCCACGAGACGCTGGGCGACGACCACCCGCCGGTCGTGACGGCGCTGAACAAGGCCGACCTCGTCGACGAGGCGACACTCGAGAAACGACTGTCGGCCGTCTCGGACCTCGCGCCGGACCCCGTCGTCGTCAACGCGCGGACCGACGAGACGCTCGACCCGCTGGAGCGGAGCGTCCGCGCCGAACTGCCCGCGCTCGCCGAGGAGACGCTCGCGCTGCCGCTGTCCGACGACGGGATGTCGCTGCTCTCGCGGATCCACGACGAGGCCGTCGACGCGGCTGTGACCTACGAACCGGAGCGGGCCGTCGTCAGGTTCAGCGCGAAACCCGCGACGGTCGAGCGGTTCCATGCCCGCGCCGAGACACTGGGAGGATCGGCGTAGCCACTCGACTCGGCTCTGCTCGGCCCGACTCGGGTTTCGGCGACGGAGAAGACGGCAGGGCGAACCGACGGTGAGACGGCTCAGAAGGAGTCGATCACCGGGATGCCGACGGTGTCGTAGTCGGTCATGGCGTCGAGTTTCGCGGAGACCCCCTCCAGGCCGATGGTCTCGGAGACGACCGCGGCGGGGTCGAGTTTCCCGGTGGCGACCATCCGGAAGATCTCGTCGTACCGCTGGGGGGGCATCCCGAGAGCGCCGAGGAAGTCGATCTCGCTGGTGACCATCTCGTCGGTCGGCACCGAGAGCATTCCCCCGGCCTCCTCGGTGGTGAGCCCGACCTGGACGTGCTGGCCGGTCTTGCCGAGGCTCCCGAGAGCGTTCTCGCAGGTCGTCTGGATCCCCAGCGCGTCCATCGACACGTCGGCGCCGCCGTCGGTGATCGCCCGCACCTCGGCGGCGGGGTCCTCGACGGCGCTGGCGTTGACCGTCTCGACGGCGCCCAGATCCGCGGCGAAGTCGAGTTTCTCGTCGGTGAGGTCGACGCCGATCACGTTCGCGCCCAGCGCGTCGGCGATCTGGACCGCAGAGAGCCCGACACCGCCACAGCCGTGGACGACGAACCAGTCGCCAGCGCCCAGGTCCGCGCGGTGGGCTAGCCCGTGGAAGGCGGTCATGAACCGACAGCCCAGCCCGGCCATGTCCACCGAGGAGACGCCGTCGGGGAGAGTCACGAGGTTGTGGTCGGCGTGGGGGACCGGCACCTGCTCGGCAAAGGCGCCCGGCGCCTCGGGCTGGAGACCGAGTGCCTGGCGGTTCTCGCAGATGTTCGAGTGGCCGTCCCGGCAGAGGTGGCAGGTGCCGTCTCCGAGATTGAACGGGACGGTGACGTGGTCGCCCTCGCTGACTCGGTCGACGTCGTCGCCGACTGCGAGGACGTGCCCCGCGGGTTCGTGGCCGAGGATATGGCCCGGGACGGGGTCGAGGCCGCGCCAGTCCCAGTCACCCTGCCAGGCGTGCCAGTCGCTCCGGCAGACGCCACAGGCCTCGACGGCCACGACCGCGCCGTGTGGCTCCGGATCTGGCGCGTCGACGTCCGTGACGTCGAGCGGTTCGCCGTAGTCGGTGAAGACGGCTGCGCGCATGGCTGCGAGAGGGTGCGCGCTCAGTTAAGGATGTGGGGCCGACGCCCGCTCGATCGGCCCACCAGACGACCGGCGAACCCGGACGGGAACGCGAGTCGCCGCGCCGATCGGAGCGGTCGCCCACCGTCGGCTCGCACCTCCGGAAGTCGCTACGCCGTCACCGGATCGGCGCCGGTGTCGGGTTCGGACGTTCCGCCCGTCGCGGCGGCGAAGCCGTCGCCCCAGAGCCAGCCCGCGATGACGAGCGCGTAGAAACTCACGAACACGCCGACGATTGCCCCGAGGAACGGGATGATGTTGAGCATACTCGTCACGACGCCGGCGACGATGTTGAGTGCGACGACCCAGAGCCACGCGACCGCGTACTCGCGTGAGAGGACCGTCGTCTTGATGACGTCGACGTCGAACCCGGCGCCGAAGCTTCCCTCTCTGGCGTAGTTGGCGACGCCAGCGAACCCGACGTAGCCAAACAGGAGGGAGAGGACCCACCAGGCGAGGAAGCTCCCGATGAAACCGACGATGCCGAGGCCAGCGCCCGCCTCGGAGCCCGTGAGCAAGGCGAGCAGCGACCCGAGCACGAACACGGTGAAGACGATCAGCGGCACGATCTGATAGATCAGGCTGATGACCGCCGCCATGAACCCCTCCGTGATCAGTTCGCCCCAGTCGTCGAAGACGGGTGGCTCCTCGGCCCCTTCCATGCCCGCACGGAGCGCCCTCACGAGGTAGCCCGAGACCACGAAGATGGGAACGATCAAAAAGGACAGCATCGCCGCCACCCCACCGATCGCCACCGTGATTATCCAGTCGTCCGATTCCGTGGGATACTTCGCCAGCGCTTCGATGTCTCGCTCCATGTGACTACACAGGTATAATTAAGGAACCAATATAAAAGTAGATGGACGAATCGCCATCGTCGGAGACGGCGGTGTCGCCGTCCACTGTGAGGAGTCACTGCTGGCGTTCCGCTACGCCTCCCCGGTTTCGACCGCGGAACGGCAGGGTTTTCACCGATCTTTCCCACTCTAGGCCCATGACCGATCCGATCACGGAGCGACTCGACGACCCCGACGCGGCCCGCGAGGCGGGTCGCCGCAAGATGGACTGGGCGCGCCAGCACATGCCGATCCTCGCCGCACTGCGCGAGGAGTTCGAGGCCGACCGGCCCTTCGCGGGCGAGGTGATCGGCATGGCGATGCACGTCGAGGCAAAGACCGCAGTGCTGGCAGAACTGCTGGCGGCGGGCGGCGCCGAGGTGGCGATCACCGGCTGTAACCCCCTCTCGACCCACGACGACGTGTCGGCGGCGCTCGACGCCGTCGAGGGCGTCACCTCCTACGCCGAACGCGGCGTCGACGACGAGGCCTACTACGACGCGCTCCGGGCCGTCATCGAGCACGAACCCACGATCACCGTGGACGACGGGATGGATCTGGTCGCGGCCATCCACGAGGACTACCCCGAACTGCTCGATTCGATCGTCGGCGGCGCCGAGGAGACGACCACGGGCGTCCACCGCCTGCGCGCGATGGACGACGACGGCGAACTCGACTACCCGATGTTCGCCGTCAACGACACGCCGATGAAACGGCTGTTCGACAACGTCCACGGCACCGGCGAGTCCTCGCTGGCGAGCATCGCGATGACCACGAACCTCTCGTGGGCCGGCAAGACGGTCGTCGTCGCAGGCTACGGCCACTGCGGGAAAGGCGTCGCCAAGAAGGCCAGCGGCCAGAACGCCGACGTCGTGGTGACGGAGGTCGAACCCCGCCGCGCCCTGGAGGCCTACATGGAGGGCTACGACGTGTTGCCCATGGCCGAGGCCGCCGCCGAGGGCGACGTGTTCATCACGACGACCGGCAACCGCGACGTGATCGTCCGCGAGCACTTCGAGCGGATGGACGACGGCGTCCTGCTGGCCAACGCGGGCCACTTCGACGTCGAGATCGATCTGGACGCGCTCTCGGATCTGGCAGTCGACACCTACGAGGCACGCGACGGCGTGCAGGCCTACGAGATGGCCGACGGGCGCCGCCTGAACGTCCTCGCGGAGGGGCGTCTCGTGAACCTCGCGACGCCGGTGGCGCTTGGCCACCCCGTCGAGGTGATGGACCAGTCGTTCGGTATCCAGGCGGTCTGCGTGCGCGAACTGGTCGAGTCCGGCGACGAGTACGCCGCGGGCGTCCACGACGTGCCCGACGACCTCGACCGGGAGGTCGCCGAGATCAAACTCGAGGCCGAGGGCGTCGCGTTCGACGACCTGACCGACACCCAGCGCGAGTACATGGACTCCTGGCAGCACGGGACCTGAGCCGCATCGCGACCCAGCGACAGCCGTCACGAGCAGTGTCCGGTTCCGACCGAGTGGCAGCCGATTATCAGCGTCATCGGTTGGAGGGGAACAATAAAGAGGCCGTATCTGCGACATACGACGAACGTACAAATGACGGCGGGGGACGCGGGACTGAGCAACGAGGAGGGTGACGAGCAGTCGCACCCACTCCACGCGCGGATCGGTCGCGCGGTGCTCCCGCACCGGATCAGGCGCAGTTACGCCGCGAAGTTCGCGCTCGCGCTCGTCGTCGTGATCCTCCTGATCACGGCGGTCGGCATCGTCAGCCAGATGCAGATCCGGACGATCATCCAGGACGACGCCGAGAACACCCTGGAGTCGACGGCGACGCTGCAGGCCGACTCCGTGAGCGAGTGGGTCGCGAGCATGGGGAGTCAGGCCCGTGGCCTCGCGGCTGCGGACGTCTACGCGAACGGCGACCGCGACGAGATCCGGCCGTACCTCGTCGAGTCACAGTCGCTGACGAGCACTGACGTGGTCGACCTCCACTACGTCGATCCCGAGACCGGGCAGATCGTCGCGAGCACGAACTCAGACTTCGAGTTCCGAACGGTCGAAGACGTCAACCCGGCGTGGCGCGAGCCCATCGGAGAGGCGGCCACCGAGAACGCGACCGCGCCCGCGCTGGGCGTCAGCGACACCGCCTACGAGCGCGGCGGGCGACTGGCGATGGCCTTCGCGATCGAGGTCCGAAACGCCGACGGCGTCCTCGTCGTCGTCGGCGACGTCCGCAACGACTTCGAACAGCTCCACCGCACCCGGAACATCGTCACGACGCAGGTACTGAACCCCTCGGGGCAGAACGTCTTCTCGGCGCGCCGGAGCCAACAGAGCGTACTGACCGACACCGAGGAGTTCCGGGCCGCGATGGACGGCGAGGTGACGGTCCGCCAGCGCGAGAGCGACGTGCTGGCGTTCGCGCCGGTCCGGAACACCGACTGGGTCGTCGTCACCGTCGCGCCGAACACTGAACTGTACGAGGCCAGTCGGACCGTCGGCCGGAACGTTATCGTCCTCGTGGCTACCTCCGTCGTGACCCTCGCGGTCGTCGGGTTCGTGCTCGGTCGCGGGACCATCGTCCCGCTGGTCCGCCTGCGAAGGCGCGCCGAAGAGATGGAACGGGGCAATCTCGACGTCGACCTCGAGACACACCGCGAAGACGAGATCGGACGGCTGTTCGTTGCCTTCGAGAACATGCGGGACGCGCTCCGCGAACAGATCCAGGCGGCCAACGCCGCGCGCGAGGCCGCCGAACGGTCCCGCCGCGAGGTCGAGCGCCAGAACCAGCGTCTCGACCAGTTCGCCAGCACCGTCAGCCACGACCTCCGGAACCCGCTGACGATCGCTGGCGGCCACACCGAGATGCTCAGGAAGAAACTCGACGAGGCCGACGACGAGACGGTCGAAGAGTTCCGATCCCACGTCGAGAAGATCGACGACTCCCACGACCGCATCGAGGCTATCATCGAGGACGTCCTCACGCTCACCCGGGAGGGCGAAGACATCGAGGAGACCGAGTTCGTCGACCTGGAGACGATCGCCCGCGACGCGTGGGCGAACGTCGAGACCAGCGACGCGACACTGACGGTCGCCGAGACCGACAGCTTCGAGGCCGATCCCGACCGGCTGCTGCGAGTGTTCGAGAACCTCTTCCGGAACGCGGTGGAACACGGTTCCACGGGCAGTCGGCCACAGGCCGACGACGCCGTCGAGCACGGCTCCGATGGCGACGGCGTGACCGTGACCGTCGGGCGGACAGACGGCGGGTTCTACGTCGCCGACGACGGGCCGGGCATCCCCGAGAGCGAACGCGAGGAGATATTCGAGTACGGCCACACGACCGACGAGGACGGGACGGGACTGGGCCTGGCCATCGTCGAGACCATCGTCGGCGCACACGGCTGGACGATCGATGTCGCCGAGTCCGAGGCGGGTGGCGCGAAGTTCGTCGTCGGAAACGTCTTCGGTCCGGCCGAGGAGTGACGGCCCCGGAGCGACCGTCGACGGCCACCGGACTCCGGGCGGAGGCAGTCGCGTAGATGCCGACGCGCCGTGAATTGGCGGATCGCACTCCCGACCCTCGTCGGTCGAAAACCGTGATAACTGGGACAGCAGATTTTTTATCGACGACGGCGGACGTAGGCTACCATGCGTCGCCGGGACTTTCTACGGACGACAGTCGCCGGTTCGTCGCTGGGACTGTCGGGGTGTACCGACCGTCTCGGGTCGGTCGCCCCCGGCGAGTCGGACGGGTCGGATCGGATCGGGGTCACCGACCGCTGGCTCACGGACAGCGAGGGCAACCGGGTCGTCCTGCGGGGCGTGTCGGTCGTCGACCCGTGGTGGGGGGTCGAGCACGCCGACGAGCGCGGCAGAGACTACTGGGAGACGCTCAGGCTGGCGACCGACAGCGAACGGGGGTGGCACACCCGCGTGTTGCGGGTGCCGATCCTGCCACGGACCGTTCAGAACGTCGGCATCGAGACGCTGGCTGCCGACTATCTCGATCGAGTCGTCGAGATCGCCGCAGAACAGGACGCCTATCTGATCGTCGACTACCAGGCCGTCGAGCGCTACGACACGGCGGCGGTCGACGAGCGCGTCCGGAGCTTCTGGGGGACCGTCGCGTCGCGGTACGCCGACGAGGAACACGTTCTCTACGAACTGTTCAGCGAACCGGGGGAGCCAGCGAGTGACAGCATCGAGACCTGGCGAACCTGGAAGGAGATCGCGGAACCGTGGGTCGATCTCGTCCGGAACGACGCCCCGGAGACGCCGATCATCGTCGGCTCGCCCCGATGGAGTTCACTGACGAAGTACGCCGCCCGCGAGCCGTTCGAGGACGACAACCTGCTGTACTCGGCACACATCTACCCTTCGTGGAGCCGCTCGGACTGGGAGGAGACCTTCGGCGACCCGGCCCTGGAAGTGCCGGTGTTCGTCACCGAGTGGGGCTACACCAACGGCGAGACCGACGCCGCGGAGTCGTACCTGATCGGAACGACCGACGGGTGGGGGTCGCCGTTCCGCCAGTGGCTCGACGGCCACACGAACGTCAGCTGGTGTGCGACGACGTTCGACTCGCGGCGCCAGCCCCGGATGTTCGATACCGACTGGGACCTGCTCGGCGGCAACGACCACCCGGGGGAGCTGGTCAAAGACTGGCTCGCCGAGCGCCGCGAGGACCACCTGGTCGGAAGCGTCGACGGGGGCTCGAAGGTCGGCAACACGCCGGGCGAACCGCCGCGAGCACCGCCGAACCTCCGCGTCGAGCGGGTCTGGCAGCGGAGCGCGGATCTGGCCTGGGACGCCGCGCCGGACCCCGACGGCGACCGGATCGTCCAGTACCGGGTGACCGTCGACGGCGAGTTCCCCGAGATCCTCCGTGGCAGTGATCGACACATCGAGATCACGGGACTGGAACCGAATCACACCCACGACGTCGCGGTGACGGCCGTCGACGAACACGGCCTCGAGTCGCCGCCAGCGCGGACGACGATCCAGACGCCGGATCTCCACGGACCGATCACGACGCTGCCGCGAGTCGGCGCCACACCCCGGGTCGACGACGCGTCGGCCTGGGAGCGCGACGACCCGCGCCCCCTCACGAAACAGGTGTGGGGCGAGTACGCCGGGAGCGACCTCGACGCCGAGTGGCAGGGACTGTGGGACGACAGAGCCCTGTACGTCCGGGTGGCCGTCGTCGACTCGACGCCCAACACCGACTCCGGGAGTGTCCGCCAGAACGACCACATCGAGGTGTTCGTCGACCTCGACGACAGCAACCAGTTCGTCTACGACGGCGAAGACGACCTCCACCTGCTGGTGGGGCGGGGCGACGGGAGACCCATCCCGGGACCCAACAGCGCACCGATAGCCGACAGTCTCACCGTCGACAGGGCGGGGTCCGACGAGGCGTGGACGGCGCTGATCACCGTTCCGTGGGACGCCTACGAGGTGACGCCCGAGCCCGGAGCCCACGTCGGGATCGACGTCCAGGCAGTCGACGACGTCGACGGCGGCGGCGTCGACGCCAAGTTCGCCTGGTTCAGCGACAGCGGCGAGAGCTGGGAGAACCCCCGAGAGATCCCGGTCGCCCGGCTCGGCGAGTGACGCCGGGCCCGTCGAGAAGGGCGCGTGAGACGGCAGGCCAACAGACCTATGCCCGGCGCCCGCCCACGTGCGGGCGAATGTCGAACTCGAACGCCAAGGGGGACCGCCGCGAGCGCGAACTGGTCAACGAACTCGACGCGGCGGGTTTTGCCGTCATGCGCGCGCCCGCCAGCGGGAGCGCCACCGAGCGTGACCTCCCGGACGTGCTGGCCGGGGACGGCGAGGAGTTCTACGCCGTCGAGGCCAAATCCTCCGAAGGCGCGCCCATCTACCTCGACGGCGAGGAGGTCGAGGCGCTGCTCTTTTTCGCGCGGAACTTCGGCGCGAAACCGCGCGTCGGCGTCCGGTTCGACCGCGAGGACTGGTATTTCTTCCACCCGGGCGACCTCTACACGACCGACGGGGGTAACTATCGCGTGAAAAAGGAGACGGCGCTGGCCGAGGGGACCGACTTCGAGGAACTGGTCGGCCACTCGGAGAAGGTCACGCTCGACGACCTCGGCGACGACGGCCCCGATCAGACGACGCTCGACGTCCTCGACGCCTTCGAGCGGGGCGACATCTCCCGCGAGGAGGCCGCCGAGATGCTCGACTGACCGACCGGTGCGTGGCGGTCAGTCGACGAGTGTCGCGTCGTCGACCCGTTCGAGCCGCGACAGCGGGAACGAGTAGGTACGGTCGTTCTCGCGGCCGACGTCGCCGAGGTACGTCGCCTCGACGACGAGATCATCGCGGGGATAGCCGGTGTTGGTCTCGTAGTCGGCGACCGTCTGGCCGCCGGGCACGCGGACCTCGTCGGCGCGGCGGTCGGTGACGGCGCCGACGACGAGGCGATCGCCGGTCGCGCGGTCCCGGACCACGTCGCCGGACTCCAGCAGGCAGTTCGAACAGAGGTGAGGTGGCTCGGCTTCTGCGGGGACGAACGTCCCGACGCCACAGACTCCGCAGTCGACGGCGCGTTCACCGGGCGGCGGGGCGCGGTGGGTCGTAATCTCGATCCCGACGCGGCGCATGTGCTTGCAGGTCTCGCCGCGGATCTCGTAGTCGGGACAGGTACAGGTCCGCGCGTCGAGGTCGACGACGTAGGTGGCGCCGCTGTCGCTGTCGACGGCGTAGCGAGCGCCCGCCAGCGGCCGGACGGCCATGCGCTCGGTCCAGGCGCGGGCCGCCCGCTCGTCGAGGCGACGAACGTCCGGTGCGAGTGCGGTCCGCTTCCGGGCAGGTGTGTGGTGTGAGTCGGCCATAGTGGGACGGACACGGGCTGTTTCTCGAAGTGTCCAGTCGAAACGTAGGTCCTCGACGGGGGTAAGTCTCTCGCCGGATCGGACCGGCGCGAGAGTTTAAGTCCGAACGCGCGACCAGCGCAGACCATGCACGCGTTCAGGGACGTAGCGACGGCGGCGTACTGCCCGCGGAAACTCTACTACCGGCGCCGGGACCCGGAAGCGGTCGACACGCCCGAGGAGGTAGCCGCGCGGCGACGACTTGCCTTCCGCTACGAGGAGCTACTCGATTCGGACCCGGAGTTGCTGGCGGCGCCCATCGAGGTGACGCCGACACAGTACCGCTCGCGTCTCGGGCGGACGAAGGCTCGCCTGGACGCGTGGGAGGAACTGGCCGACCCAGACGAGCGGGAGGTCCACCTCGACGGGCGGGAGTGTCGCGGCGTCGCCCACAAGATCACGGCGGGACCACCCCGTCCGTCGCTGGTGTTCGCGGGCGAACCGCCCGAACAGGGAGTCTGGGAGCCCCAGACCGTCCGGCTAGTCGCCGCGGCGAAGGCGCTGGCCTGGGAGCGCGAAACGCCCGTCGAGACGGCTTTCGCGGAGTACCCCGCGTACGGCGTCGTCCGCCGAGTCCCGCTGACCACGCGACGGAAAGCCGCCTACCGGTCGGCGCTGCGGACCGCCGAACGCATCGACGGTCCGCCGGGGCGCGTCGAGAACGACGCGAAGTGCGCACCTTGCGAGTACCGCGACGACTGCGGGACGCAGACGCGGTCGCTCCGATCGTTGTTGTGATGGAGACGTCGTGACGCTCGCTCATGCTGTCGGCTATACCATATCGAACGACTTCGCCACCCCGGGGTGGCGAATATCTTTCCGAACGTATAGCCGACAGTATCAGTGCTCGGCCAGCCACGTCTCGATGTCGTCGGCCAGCGCGCCCCGGCGGTGAATCGTTCCCGCCGACACGTCGACGACGGTGCTCTCGGTGCCGGGCGTCTCGCCGCCGTCGAGACAGACCGCGGCCGCCTCGCGGACCCGTTCGCCGAGTTCGTCGAGACGACGGACACTGGGCGAACCGCTGACGTTCGCGCTCGTGGCCGTCACGGGCGTTTCGGCCGCGTCGAGGAGGGAGAGCGCCAGGTCGTGGGCCGGGATCCGAACGCCGACGCGGTCGCGACCGGCGGTGAGTTCGTCGGGGACCGCGTCCCGGCGGTCGACGACGACGGTCACCGGGCCGGGGAGGAAAGCGCACATGAACGCCAGTTCGCGCTCGCTCGGGTCGGTGTACTCGCGGGCCGTCGCCACGTCGGGGACGCCCAGCGAGACGGGCCTGTCCCGGGGTCGCCCCTTGGCCTCGAAGACCCGCTCGATCGCCTCCGGATCGGCGGCGTCGGTACCGAGGCCGTACACTGTCTCGGTGGGGTAGACCACGAGATCACCGTCGGCGATGGCGTCCGCGGCACAGTCGATGTCGCGCATCGGGACTGTGTCCGGCGCTCCCGGGCAAAAGTCTGACGCGACGGTCTCGGACTACACCCCCGACAACCGGGGACGCGGCTCGGCGGCGTTACAGGTCCTCGATAGCGGCCTCGACCGCGTCGTAGTCGGGGAACTCGGGCCACTCGCCCGCGACCCAGGCGTACTGGACCACGCGGTCGGCGTCGAGGACGAACACGGCCGGTCGAGGTTCACTGATCCCGGCCATGCCGTCGAGGTCGTTGACGATGTCGTACCGCTCGGCGACGCCGTTGGCCGGGTCCGAGAACAGGCGGGCGTCGATCCCCCGGCTTTCGATGAGATCCTTGTGCTCGTACGGCGAGGAGATCGAGAGGCCGACGACGGTCACCTCGTCGGTCCACCCGCGGTCGCGGATCTCGTTCCAGACGTACGTCGCCGGGAACGCGCCGTCCATCGAGTGGAAGACGAGCACGACCGGCCCCTCGTCGGTCAGTTCCGAGAGAGCGACGTCCTCCCAGTACTCCGCGGTGACCAGCGGGCGCTCGAAATCGGGCGCCCGCTCGCCTTCCGCGACGTGGTCGGTCTCGGGGAGGTCGACGACGTCGAAACCGAGGTCCATCAGGCACCCTCCCCGTAGGTGTTTTCGAGGTACTCGACGATGTTGGCGCTCTCGGACATCGTGACCCCCGTGTTCTCGTCGACGATGGCCGGAACGGTCCGCTTGCCCGTCAGCCGCTTGACGACGTTCCGGTCGGAGTGCATCGGCTCGATGAACCGCGAGCGGTACGCCAGGCCGTGCTCGTCGAGCGAGCGGACGACACGCTCACAGAACGGGCAGGCCTGTAGCCGATAGAGTGTGATATCCGGATCGCTCATCGTTCCTCCGTAGGGACGAACGACGGGTAAACGCTTTGCCGACCAGTCGCCGGTCGCCGAACCGGCGCGGACTCGGCGTCACCCCGGGCCGATATTTAAACCCGATGGGGCGACCACCGGATCCCGTGGTCGGATGCATCACGGGTCGGCGAGCGGACGAGCGCGCCGTCAGTCCCGCGGTCGGCGTCGCGGTCCTGATAGGGTTGGCAGCCGTCCTCGCCGCCGGAGTGGGCGTCGCCGCGGTGGGACTCGCACCGTCCGACCCGGTGCCGCAGGTCGGAGTGTCGGTGACGGCGGACGCGACCGACGGCTGGCCGGACGGGCAGCGACTCGTCGTCACCCACGAGGGCGGAGCGAGCGTCCCCGTCTCGGAACTGGCCGTCGCCGTCGCACTCCCGGAGAGCGACAGGCGTGCCCGGCTGTCCGGGTTCCCCACGCGACGGCTCACCGGCGAGAACGTCCGCGGCGACGACGTGTTCGACGCGGGATACGCGGGGGTCGACGGAGCGGTCGACGCGGCCCACACCGACGGCCAGTGGGACGCTGGCGAGCGCCTCGCGTTCAGGATCGCACAGCACGAGTACGACCTTCGGCAGGGTGAACGCGTCCGGATACGGATCGTCCACGAACCGACCGATAGGACGCTGGCGATCAGGGGAGTGATCGCGCGGTGATCGTGTCTCGACGAGCAGCGACTTCGAAAGAGGCGGTTCTGGTGGCTGACAAAAGTCTTAATTTCGACGGTGTGCAAGTTCCTCTGTTGATGATACGATCGGGAGCCGCGGAGCCGTTCGTCGCCGCCCAGCCACTGTTTCAACTGTTCGGCGTCGAGATCTCCGAAGGTGCTATCACGATCGCTGGAACCGCGCTCTTGCTCGTGTTGATCGGCCTCTCCGCGTTTTTCTCCTCGTCGGAGATCGCGATGTTCTCGCTCCCGGCTCACCGCGTCGAGGCGCTCGTCGAGGACGGCGTCCCGAGTGCGAAGACGCTCAAGCGGCTCAAAGAAGACCCTCATCGCCTGCTGGTGACGATCCTCGTCGGCAACAACCTCGTCAACATCGCGATGTCCTCGATCGCGACGGGGCTGCTCGGGTTCTACATGAGCCAGGGGCAGGCGGTGCTGGCGGCGACGTTCGGGATCACTGCCATCGTCCTCCTGTTCGGCGAGAGCGCCCCCAAGTCCTACGCCGTCGAGAACAGCGAATCGTGGGCGCTCCGGATCTCGAAGCCGCTGAAATACTCCGAACGGGTCCTGTTGCCGCTGATCGTCCTGTTCGACTACCTGACCCGGGTTGTCAACAAGGTGACCGGTGGTCGCTCGGCGATCGAGACCTCTTATGTCACCCGTGAGGAGATCCAGGACATCATCGAGACCGGCGAGCGCGAGGGCGTCCTGGACGAGGAGGAACGCGAGATGCTCCAGCGTACCCTCCGTTTCAACAACACCATCGCCAAAGAGGTGATGACGCCGCGGCTCGACATGGACGCCATCTCCGTCGAGTCCTCGGTCGAGGAGGCCATCGAGCAGTGCATCCAGAGCACGCACGCGCGACTGCCGGTGTACGAGGGGAGTCTCGACAACGTCATCGGCGTCGTCAACATCCGGGATCTGGTGCGCGACCGCACATACGGCGAGGCCGCCGACGACGACCTCGACCTGGAGGACCTCATCGAACCGACGCTGCACGTCCCCGAGTCGAAGAACGTCGACGACCTGCTGACGGAGATGCGCAAAGAACGCCTCCACCTGGTGATCGTCATCGACGAGTTCGGCACCACCGAGGGACTCGTGACGATGGAGGACCTCACCGAGGAGATCGTCGGCGAGATCCTCGAAGGCGGCGAGGAAGAGCCCATCGAGACCGTCGGCGACGACACCGCCGTCGTCAAAGGCGAGGTCAACATCGAGGAGGTCAACGAGACACTACAGATCGACCTTCCGGAGGGCGAGGAGTTCGAGACCATCGCCGGGTTCATCTTCAACCGCGCTGGCCGTCTCGTCGAGGAGGGCGAGACCATCACCTACGACGGCGTCGAAATCGGCGTCGAACAGGTCGAGAACACCCGCATCACCAAGGCCCGCATCACCCGTACCGACGAGTACGACCCCGACAAGACCGACGAGGAAGCCGAGGCGAGCGAGGCGTCGACGAACTGACGCCGCCGGACGAACGCACCGACCGCCGCGACCGTCCCGCCGATCAGGTCTCGATGTCTGCCCGCCCGCTCGTCGCCGACCTGATCCGATCGCGCAGCTCGGCCGCCTCCGTGACGGGGGCGCGCACGTCGAACGCGACCGCCGCCGCGTAGTCGGCGTCGAACTCGACGGACTCGCTCTCGAGGAGGCCCCGGACCGTCCCGGAGTCGTCGTAGTCGACGGTGATCGAGAACGTCTCGTGAGGGCGTTCGGTCGTCGTCCCGGCGGCGTCGAGGCCCTCTTTGACCGCCCGCGAGTAGGCCCGCGCCAGGCCGCCGACGCCGAGGTTCGTCCCGCCGTAGTAACGGGTGACCACCGCGACGACGTTCTCGATCTCTTCCTGCTGGAGGACGTTCAGCGCTGGCTTGCCCGCCGAGTTGGTCGGTTCGCCGTCGTCGCTGGCCCACTCTCGGAGCGGGTCGGCCCGCACCCGGTAGGCCGGGACGTTGTGGGTCGCGTCGTCGTACTCGCCGCGGATCGCGTCGACGAACGACTCGGCCGCCTCGACGGTCCGGGCGGGCGCGAGGTGACCGACGAACTCCGAGCCCCGCACCTCGAAGCGGGCCTCGCCGCGGCCGTCGACGGTACGGTACGGGTCGTCGTGGGTCACTGTAGTTCGATCTTGCGGACGTACTCCAGCCTGCGGAGTTCGTTGAGCAGGTCCCCCGGCAGTTGCTCGTCAGTGACGATGTAGAGTTTCGGGTCGGCGGCGAACTCGGGGTCCTCGCTGACGGTCTGGCGCATCGAGATCCCCCGCTCGGCGATGCGGCCGGTCACGTCCGCGACGATGCCGGGCTGTTCTGTGTCGTAGACGTCGACGGTCAGCACCGTCAGATCGAGCACCGGCGCCAGATCCATCAGACTCGGGATCTGGGAGATGTTCTGGAAGATCCGCCGGAGCTGGTCGTCTTCGAGGATCGCGTCGGTCGTCGAGTCGACCACCCGCCTGTCGACGCCCGCCTCGCGGGCGATGCCCGTGTTCGGGATCTCGATGCCGCCAGAGACGACCCGACCGTCGTCGTTGACCGAGAACCCCCGTTCCAGGAGCAGGCGGATCACGGTCTGCTGGCTGGGGCTGTCGGCGAACTTCTCCATGATGGCGTCGAAGGTGGCGCCCGCGCCGTCGTCGGACCCACCGTCGGCCGCGACGCCCCGATCGTCACCCGACGCGGCCGCCTCGCCGTCGTCGCCGTCGTCGCCCTCGCTGTCGCTCATAACTCGTCTTTCGTGCTCGGCGTGTCGCTGCGGCGCTCGTCGATCCGGGTGGCGTCGTCGAGCGCCCGCGCCAGCCCTTTGAACAGCGCCTCGACCTCGTGGTGGGCGTTCTCGCCGGTGACCTCGGCGTGCAGCGTCAGCCCGGCGTTGGTCGCCAGCGAGCGCAGGAAGTGTTTCGCCATGTGGCTGGTCGTCCCGCCGACCGACTCCTGGGAGAACTCACCGTCGAACGCGAAGTACGGGCGTCCGCTCACGTCGACGACGACCGAGGCAACCGCCTCGTCCAGCGGGACCCGCCGGTCGGCGAAGCGCCGAATGGCGCGCTTCTCGCCGAGCGCCTCGTCGACGGCCTCGCCCAGCGTGATCGCCACGTCCTCGACGGAGTGGTGGGCGTCTATCTCCAGATCGCCGTCACACTTGACCGTGAGGTCGAACAGGCCGTGCGTGGCGAACGATTCGAGCATGTGATCGAAGAAGCCGATCCCGGTGTCGACGGTGGCGTCGCCGTCGCCGTCCAGGTCCAGCGTCACCTCGATGTCGGTCTCTGCGGTCTCGCGGGTGACGGCTGCCGTCCGCTCGGTCATGTCCGTACCCAGCACACCCGCGTATAAGGTGGTTGCGGCGTCGACGCGGCCGAGCCACGAGGGTCGCCGGTCGCGAGAGGGGAGCGACCCCTGGGACTGGAAGCCTTTTGTACGTCCTCGCGCTACGAGCGGCCATGAGCAGCGCGCGGATCAGGGACCACCTCGCCGCGTTCGGTCTCTCGCGCAAGGAGATCGACACGTACCTCGCAATCCTGCGCCGGGGGGAGGCGACGACGGGGGACGTCGCCGACGCCGCGGACGTCTCGCGGGGGTACGTCTACGAGGTCGCGGAGACGCTGGCCGAGCGGGGTCTGGTCATCGTCGACGAGAGCGAAGCGTTGACGATGCTCCGCGCGCGCCCGCCAGCGGAGGCGGTCAGCGAACTGTCGACGCGACTGACCGAACTCGAATCGGCCGTCGAGAACGTTTACAGCCAGCCCGAACAGGTCGAGGCGGACCTCGAAATCGTCCGAACGCGCGCGACGGTCCAGCGCCGGGTCGAACGACACATCACCGACGCGCGCTCGGAACTGTTTTTAGTCCTCCCGGCGACAAGCTTCGGTCGGCTGCACGGCGCGCTGGCCGACGCCGTCGACCGGGGCGTGTTCGTCTACTGTCTACTCGTCGCACCGGGACTCGACGACCTGAGTACCGGCAGCGACGACATCGGACAGTTCGCCCGCGTGGTCCGGACGTGGGACGACTCGGCGCCGGTGTTCGTCCTGCGGGACGCCGAGGCCGGACTGATCGGCTCTCACAGCCTGCTGACCGGCCACCGGAGCGGTGACTACGCCGTCGCGTTCAACCAGCGCGAGGTCAGCGCAGGGTTCTACGGGAACGTGATCAGCAACGTCTGGCCGATGGGCGACCAGCAGTTCGTCGCCGATCCGATCCCCCTGCCCAACTCCTTCGACCACTTCCGGAACGGCGTCACGACCGTCGCCCAGCACCTCGACGCTGGCCGCGACCTCGTCGCGGACGTCCAGGCAATCGACACCGAGACCGGCAGCGAGCGGACACTCTCGGAGGTGCCGATCACCGCCGTCAAACAGTCGCTCGTCGACCCGTCGACCGCGACGTTCCCGGTCGAGAACTCCCTGCTGGTCGAGGTCGACGGCGAGACCGCAAGCGTCGGCGGTGACTACTCCGGAATCAGTTCCTACCACGAGGATTTCGCCGCCGGGAACATCCGCATCATAGAGGGGTGACCCCCCGCGGGGCAGCCCCTACGAGGTGTCGACTGCCGCCATCGCTTCTTCGAGCGTGAACTCGCCCTCGTAGAGCGCGCTCCCGACGACGACGGCGCTGGCACCCGCGTCGGCCAGCGCGCGCACGTCGTCCAGCGTCGCGACGCCGCCGCTGGCGACGACGGGGACGTCGACCGCCGCGACCAGTCGCTCGACCGGATCGGTCCGGACGCCCGCGAGTTGGCCCTCGACGTCAACATCGGTGTAGAGGATCCCCGCGGCACCGAGGTCGGCGTAGCGCCCGGCCGCCTCGGCGGGGTCGAGCCCGGTCCCTTCGGTCCATCCGGAGACGACGACCTCCCCGTCTTTCGCATCGAGACTGACGAGGACGCTCCCCGGGTGGGTCTCGCTGATCTCGGCGACGATGTCGGGATTCTCGACGGCGGCGGTCCCGAGGATCACGCGGTCGACGCCCGCCTCCAGGAGCGCGGTTGCGTCCTCGACGGTCCGGATCCCCCCACCCAGTTGCACGTCGACGTCGACGGCGTCGACGACCGCCGCGATAGCGTCGGCGTTGGCGCGATTTCCCTCGAAGGCACCGTCCAGATCCACGAGATGCAGCGTCCGTGCACCCTCGTCGACCCACCGCCGGGCGGCCTCGACGGGGTCGCCGTACGCTTTGCCGGTGCCGCGTTCGCCGCCGACCAACTGGACGACCTGGCCGTCCTGGACATCGACCGCCGGGATCACCTCGAACTCCGGAAACATGCTCGCCCGTCCGCGGGCGCGAGCGTAAAGCGTGTCGGTCCGAGGGTCACCAGTCGCCCTCGATCCGGTAGTCATCGGTACCCATGCCAGTCCGCGACCGGTTCGAGCGCCCCACCCTCCCGCGCCGATCCATGACGATACGTTTTAGACCGCTGTCGTGTACCACCAGATATGGTCGCCGCGCTGTTCGTCGTCGGCCTGCTCGTGGCCGTCTTCGTCGGGTTCAACATCGGGGGGTCCTCGACCGGCGTCGCCTTCGGCCCAGCGGTCGGGAGCGACACCATCTCGAAGACCGCCGCCGCCGGACTGATGTCGGTGTTCGTGTTGCTCGGCGGGTGGACGGTCGGGCGCCGCGTCGTCGACCGACTCGGCCGGGACATCGTGACGACGCCGTTCACGCTGGAGGTGAGCATCGGGATCCTCTTTTTCGTGGGAGTCGCGCTGTTCCTGTCGAACGTCGCCGGCGTGCCCGCCTCGACGTCGATGACCGCCGTCGGTGCCATCGCCGGACTCGGCCTCGCCGAGGGGACGCTGAACTGGGCGTCGATGGGACAGATCGTCTCCTGGTGGCTGGTCTCGCCGATCCTCGCGTTCTGGGTGAGCGCGATCATCGGCCGCTATTTCTACCCCGACCTGGTCGAGTGGTTCGCCGTCACCCAGTCCGAGGGATCGCTGCTCGTCCTCGACCGCACGGGGGCGGTGCCACGCCCGACGCTCGGGCCCAACACGACCCGGCGGGAGTTGCTCGGCACGGCGCTGGTCGTCGCCATCGGCTGTTACATGGCGTTCTCGGCGGGCGCCTCGAACGTCGCCAACGCCGTCGCGCCGCTGGTCGGCAGCGGCGATCTCGGCATGAACCAGGGGATCCTGCTGGGCGCGGGCGCGATCGGACTGGGCGCCTTTACCATCGCCCGACGGACGATGGACACCGTCGGCAACGATCTGACGGAACTGCCGCTGCTGGCGGCGCTGGTCGTCGCGACGGTCAGTTCGACCATCGTCACGGCGCTGTCGGCGCTGCGGGTCCCCGCGAGTTTCGTCATCATCGCCACCATGTCGATCGTCGGCCTCGGGTGGGGGCGCGCCACGCGGACGGTCACCCTCTCGGAAGCCCGCCAGGGGACCGCACCCGAGGTGTCGGTGGGGGCGCTCGCGGCCGACGCCGAGGACGCCCCGACCGTCGGCGGCGAGGGTGGTACCCCCGAGGGCGGCGACGCACCGGACATCGGCGACGAAGCCGCCGAGGACATCCCGCGGGCCGCCGACCTGTTCGAACCCGCGACGACCGCGCGAGTGATCTTCCTGCAGAACGTCGTGCCCTCCATCGCGACGGTCGCCTCGTACCTGCTCTTCCGGTTCCTCCCGGTCGCGTGACCGGGTCGGGCGCTCCGTGGGTGTGTGATGGAAACACGAACGCCGGGGAAGGCTGGCCGTTCGTTCAGGATTCACACACCGAGCGGAAATATCCCCACTTCCCCGCCCCCTGACCGTGATCCGAACAGCAAAGTCTAACCGTCAGGGGAGATAACCCGCGAGTGATGCCCACCGTAGAGTACCTGAACTACGAAGTAGTGGACGACGAAGGTTGGGATATTTACGACGAAGGAGTCTTCGACAAGGCCGCAGACGCTGGCCTCGATGACGAGGACTACGGCACGCTGGAGGTCAACGAAGGCGAGTACATCCTGGAATCCGCCGAGGCCCAGGGGTACGACTGGCCGTTCTCGTGTCGTGCAGGCGCCTGCGCGAACTGTGCAGCCATCGTCGTCGAAGGCGACATCGACATGGACATGCAGCAGATCCTCTCGGACGAGGAAGTCGAGGAGAAGAACGTCCGACTGACCTGCATCGGCAGTCCCGCCGCCGACGAGGTCAAGATCGTCTACAACGCGAAGCACCTCGACTACCTGCAGAACCGCGTCATATAATCGGCCGTCGACGTGCGTTCGCACGTCAGTCCGGGGATTGCGCTTCTGCAATCCTCCCGATCGGTGCCGAGTCACATCACCGCCAGTCGCTACTGTCACGGACGCCACCGGCCACGAGACATACTGTCGGCTACCGCTGACCGGACGCGTCGCTGACCGGACGTACGTCGGGACCGCAGGAGACGGGGATTACGCGTCGATTTCGTCCGTATCGCCGCCGGACCGGCGGCGACGGAGGGCGATGACGACCATTGCGACCACTGCGACGATTGCGATGAGTTTCGAGCGGCTCATACCCGTCCCGTACGGCGGGCAGATATAAAAACCCGGGCGGTATCGCGGTCGGGCCCGCGCTGGCTCCCGCAATCACTAACTCGGTCGCCCGACTCCGTAGGGGTGTGTTCGCCACCGCGCCGGACCTGTTGCGCCTTGTCGCCGTCCCGGTCATGGGATGGGCCGCCTACCGCGACGTTCGCACCCGGCGGGTTCCGAATCGAACGTGGCTCCCGCTGGCGGTGCTCGGTATCGTGCTGCTCGTCTGGGAGGGGTGGCGCGTCTGGACCGGGCAGGCGCTCGCCGATCCGGAGCGGTACTTCCTGCGGGTGGCGCTGTCGCTGGGGTTGGTCGCGCCCGTCGGCTATCTGTTCTACTGGTTCGGCGGGTTCGGCGGCGCCGACGCCAAGGCGCTGATCGTCCTCGCGTTGCTCTTTCCGACGTTCCCGCAGTACCTGATCCCGGGCGAGGCGTTCCCGCTGACGCGGACGACGCTTGGCGTGTTCTCGCTGACGATCCTCACCAATACGGTGATCGCCGGAGTCTGCTACCCGCTTGCCGTCACGGGCAGGAACGCCTTGCGGGGTCGGTTCGCCCCGGTCATGTTCGTCGGTCGTCCGGTCCCGGTCGACGACATCACCGACGCGTACGGTTCGCTGCTGGAGACGCCGGAGGGGTTCACCCGCCGCGGACTCGACGTCGACGCACTCCGGATGTACCTGCGCTGGCGGGGGCGTTCGCTGTCCGAACTCCGGGGCGACCCCGAACGCTACCGCGACCCCGACAGCCTCCCCGCCGATCCGAACCCGCCCGGCGACGGCGCGATCGAACCCGGACCCGTCCCCGACACAGGGCCCACCGTCGGGGAGAGAGCGTCGGACGAGCGACGCGACGACGTGGGAAGCGACGAACCCGCCGACGAGGCGAGCGGGGAAACGGCGGTGGATCGGGAGCGGACGGACGACGGGTCGGCCTCCGACGGGGCGGAGACGGCACACGCCGGGGAACGCGGCGCCCCGGTCGACAGCGAGGCCGGTGACGACGACAGCGAGGCCGGAGGCGATGCGGACGAAACGACGGTCGCGGACCCGTGGGGCGCCGAGGCGTTCCTCGACGACATCGACGGGAGCGCCTACGGGACGACCCCGGCGGCGCTCCGGGAGGGGTTAGAGGTACTCGTCGACCGGGACGTGGTCTGGCTCTCGCCGGGGATGCCGTTTCTCGTCCCGATGTTCGTCGGGCTCCTGCTCAGCCTCGTCTACGGGGACGTGCTGGTCTCGCTCGTCTCGGTCGTCGGCGACGCCGTCGCGGTCGCGTTGTAGGCGGTGGTCACAGAGACAGACACCGACACGGGTCCGGGTTCGACCACCGTGCCAGCGTCGGCCTCGACGGATCGGTCGACGGGCCGGACGCCGCCGTCGGAGACGGTGAGCGAGCGGACCGGCCCGAGGGCGAGGCCAGCGCTGTCGGCGGTCGCGTCGGCCTGGGACCGGGCGTCGGTGACCGCGCGGTCGATGGCGTCGGTCCGGAGTTCGTGTCGCTCCTCAGTCGAGAGCGTGAACGTGACGCTGTCGACTTCGGTCGCGCCGTTGGCGACCGCGGTGTCGATGGCGTCACCGGCGGCGTCGACCTCGGTGACGGTAAGTTCGAACGTCTGGCGAGCGTGGTAGGTCGTCGTCCCGTTGTCGCGGACCTGCGAGACGCCGTAGCCGGTCGTCACGACCGACTCGACGGCGGTCGCGTTCGTGGTAGTCCCGTTGTCGGTCGCGGTTCCGTTTCCGGTGGCGTTCCGGGGGAACGCCTCGCGCAGGCGCGTCGCGTTTGCCGCGAGTCGGTCGGTCGCCGCCTGCGAGGTGTTCCCGGTCGCGGTCACCGAGACGGACACCAGTGCGGTGTCGGGCTGGGCCGTCACCTCGCCGGATCCGGTCGTCGTGATCGTCGCGGCGTGGTTCCCGGCCGCGTCAGTCTGTGCACCGGTTACCGCGACGCCACTGACGAGAAGCGTCGCCGCCACGATGCCAGCGAGGGCGAGCGCCGTCAGTTGTCGATCCATACGGAGCCACTCGGAGAACGCCGGGATTGTAATGGCGACCGTATCGACGATAACGGCGGCTTACAGCCGCGACGGTCCGGGAGAGGGGGCAGCGACCCGATCAGTCGCGGTCGCCGCGACGGCCGGTCAGATCCGCCGCGAGCACGAAGTCGGGGTGGTCGCTCACGTCGGCCCCGGCGTAGGCGGCGTCGGAGACGAACCGGACGGTCTCGGGGATCAACACGCGGGTGCGGTCGGCGCCGACCGCGGCGGCGTCGCGGGCGACCGCCGCCAACAGGGTGCCCGCCGCGGGCAGGTCCGCCCACGCGGCGACGCCGTACTCGGCCCACAACGCCGTGTCGGCGTCGCCGTCGTCGTCCGCCCCGGCCGCGTCGCCGCCGTCGGCCTCACGTTCGAAAGTGCGCGTCCGGAACGTGCAGGCACGGGTGGCGTCGGACCCGCGGACGGCGACGACGGCCGTCTCGTCGGCCGCACGGTGGAACCGCTCGCGGGTCGCCTCCGACAGTGCCCACGTCTCCTCGGGATCGAGCGTCAGGCCCTGCAGGTGGTCGCAGGCCGCCGAGCGCTGCCAGAACGACCAGGCCGCGTCGGGATCGGCGGTCACGTCGAGGGCAGCGGTGGCGTCGGTCAGCGGCGCCGCGGCGTCGGCGTCGGGAGTCGGGTGGGCCCACCGGAACTCGGTACAGGGCTCGAACCCGCCGCCCCGGGACGCCCCGAGGCCCGCACGGTTCCAGGAAAACACCATGTTCCGACAGACCGCCGCGTCTCGGTCGCGGGCCCACGCGAAGTGCGCCTCGTTGAGGGCGTCGGCGACGCCTCGGCCACGGTGGTCGGGGTTGACGCGCATCCCCTGGGCCCAGGCCTCGTGCTCGGAGAGGAGAACGCTCTGACAGAGCCCCGCGATGTCCTCGCCAGCGTCGGCGACGAACGTCCGCTGGTCGGGACCGTCGCCCTCGATCCACTCGTGGTAGATGTCGGGGATGTAGTCGCCCACCTGGCGTTCGCTCCAGGTCTCTCGAGTGAACGCGGCGACGGCCTCGTAGTCGTCGGCGCGGGCCTGTCGGATCTCCATCACTGCCAGGGCGTCGAGCGATCAGTCGTCTCGCCCGCCAGCGACCGCCCCATGGCGTCGGCGGGGTCGGCGGCGTTGGCCAGCGCCCACATGAGTTTGACCTTTGCGGTCCCGGGGAGGGTGTCTTCGCCCTCGATCACGCCCGCGTCGAGCAGGTCCCGCCCGGTGTCGTACACCCGGTCACAGACCCGCCCCTCCAGGCACTGGCTGGTCATCACAACGGTCGTGCCGTCCCCGACCAGCGACTCGACCGTGGGGATCCAGTCGGTGTGGACGTGCCCGAGACCGGTGCCCTCGATGACCACGCCCGCTTTCCCGTCGAGAGCGTCGAGGAAGGCGGGGTCGGTCGCGGGCGTGAACTTCAGCAAGTCCACGTCCGTCTCCAGATCCGGGTGGATCGCCAGGTCGGTCTCGCCGCGGTCGGCGTGGTCGCGCCGGAAGGTGATCTCGGGGGCGCCGTCGGTGCTGTAGTCGGCCTCGCCGAGTGGTTTCGACCCGACCGTCTCGAAGGCGTCACGGCGGGAGGTGTGGTTCTTCCGGGCGCGGACGCCGCGGTGGAGCGCACACCGGTCGTCGGACTCGGAGGCGTGCATACAGATGAGGACTTCCGCGCAGTCGCTCTTTGCGGCTTCGACGGCACAGACGGCGTTCATCACGTTGTCCGAGGAGGGGCGATCCGCCGAGCGCTGGCTCCCGGTGAAGACGACCGGGACGGGCGTATCGAGCATGAACGCCAGCGCCGACGCCGAGAACTGCATCGTGTCGGTGCCGTGCATGACGACGACGCCGTCGGCGCCCGCCTCGATCTCCTCGTGGACGGCCCGCGCGAGGTCCTGCCAGACCTCGGGAGTCATGTTCTCCGAGAGGATGTTCGTCACGACGCGCCCGCGGTAGTTGGCCATCCCCGCCAGATCGGGCACCGCCCGGAGGACGTCCTCGGCGTCGAACTGGGCGGTGACGGCGCCGGTGCGGTAGTCGACCGTCGAGGCGATAGTCCCCCCCGTCGAAATCAGCGATATCGTCGGGAGGTCGTCGTCGAACCTGATCTCGGACCGGTCACTCTCGGACTGGGCGTCCTCGACGTCGTAGACGTCGGACTCCAGCACTTCGACGTCGGCCCCGTCGCGGTCGATACCGACGTTGTACCCTCCATCGAGTTTGACGACGAGGTGGTCGCCCGTCGTCGAGGGCAGGAGGACGCCCTCGTGGGTCTGGTCCGCGCTGTCGACGCGGACGCGGTCTCCGGCGTTCATACTCCGGGGTTTCGCCGCGGCGGACTTGAATCCACTCGTTCGGGCGGCGCGAACCGACGGCGCCCTCGCGGGTGATCAGTACAGGCGGCCGCGGTTGCCCTCGAGGAAGTTCCGGACCGCCCACGTCGCCGTCTCGCGCTCGTCGCGAAAGACCGTGTGTCCGGCGCCGTCGACGTGGACCAGATCGGCGTCCTCGATCAGCGACGCCAGGTCCCGGTCGCGGGCCCGTTCGGTCTCGTCAGCGTCGGCGCGGACGATCAGCGTCGGCGCTTCGATGTCGGGGAACCGTTCCGCGGGGTCGAGCCATCCGGCGTCGAAGACCCGCTGAATCTCGGGGCTGACCCGCAGGCGGGCGTCGGCCAGCAGCGAGGCCATCTCGTCCTCGCCAGCCGCCGCGTGCGCGCGGAGTTCGTCGTCGGCCTCGATGAGTTCGGCCTTCGAGTGGTCCTGCCACCACTGGACCATCTCGCGCATGTCGTCAGGATGGCCCCCTCCGCCCTCCCCATCGCCACCGTCCGCGTCACTCGTTTCGGTGTCGTCGTCCTGGTCGTCTTCCGCTTTCTCGTCCTCGACCGGCCCGAGGAAACAGGCGGGGTCGACTGCGACGACCGCCCGGGGCCGGTGGGGCGCCGCGGCGGCCGCCGCCAGCACGGTGTCCCCGCCCATCGAGTGGCCCAGGAAGAACGGGTCGTCGAGATCCAGCGCGTCACAGACCGCGAGCAGGTCGGCCCCGCGGGTGTCGACGTCGTAGCCAGAGTCGGGGGCATCCGAGAGACCGTGGCCGCGAGCGTCGTAGGCGATCACGTCGTACTCGTCGGCCAGGTCGCGGATCAGGGGGCGGCGACAGGCGGCGTCGTCGGTGACGCCGTGGGCGACCACCAGCGGCGGGCCGTCACCCCCGGTCCGGATGTACCGGAGGCGGACGCCGTCGGTCTCGACGAAGCCGTCCGTCCACGACTCGGGGAGCGGGTCGGTCTCGTGCATATCCGGGGAGACGGCGATCGGGGGCAAAAGGCTGTGGAAGGCGGAGCCACGCGCTGTGAGCGGCCGGGCGAGCGGCGGATCGCGACCGTACGGCGAGGAAAAGGCCCATACCGATCGCGCCCGCAGTGTCGGGTATGTCCGAGCGCACGGACGAACGAACCGACGAGTCCGAGGTCGACGTCGACGAGATACTCGACGACGACTTCGGGAACGTCGGCGACATCGAGACCGACGACCCCGAGGGCGTGACAGCGGACGACGACTCCGGGGACGTCGGCCTCGAGGACGAGGACCTCGGCGTCGACGTCGACGCGCTGACCGGCGGGCCCGGCGGGAGTCTCGACGGTGACGGCGACGAGACCGGGGGCGGCGACGCGTCCGCGGAGTCGAAATCCGGTCTGCGGTCGCGGCTGACGCCGGATCTCGGGTCGGTGGTGGGCAACCCCCTCTCGGCGCTGCCGTCGGCGCGGTCGTTCGGGATCACGTTCGCCGTGACGCTCCTTGCGATGCTGGTGTTCGGTTTCTTCGTCCCGCTGGGGTCGGTCGGGAGTCTGCTCGGCATCTTCGCCGCCGCCGCGGGCTTTGGCCTGCTCAGCGGCCGCCGTCGGTACCTCGCGCTTGTCGTCGCTGGCGGGGCCGGATCGGCGGTGGGGCTCTTGCTGGACGTGCTCGTGTTCTCCATCGCGACCGGGAGCAGCGTCCCGCTGGCAGCCGTCGGGGCGGGTGCGGGCGCGGTCACGGCGCTGGTCGGTCACTACGTCGGCCGGGATGTCCGCGACGGCCTGACGCGGGACCTTGATACGTGACCGGGGCGCAGTGAGGCGCATGAGCGACGCGGCCGAGAGCGACGACGGACCGGCGGGCAGCGACGTCCCACCGCCGGAAGACGACGATCAGGCAGTCGACGTCCTCCGGTTCGGGAGCGGCGACGGGGCCACGTACAGGCTGGCGACAGCCGGGAAAGGCGACGAGGTCGTACAGGCCCACACGGAGGAAGCGGATATCAGGGAGTGGCTCCGGACGACGCTGGGTATCGTCGCCGTCGTGGCATCGATCGGCGGCGGTGTGATCCTCGACGCCGCCGTCGAAGGGGTCGTCCTCGCCGTGCTCCTGGGCGTCGTGTTCTGGCTGGCACAGCTCCGCGCGGATCCCGACGAGTTCGTCCCCGACGTCGTCGCCGAGGATATTCCCCGCTGGAGAGCCCACGAACAGTACGATATCGAACGGGAAGGGCCGGAGATCACCGGCGACCTCGACGAGGAAGCGGAGTGACGGAGTCGGGCGATCCGCTGGCCGACTGGATCCGGCGGCCGGTCACTCCGGGAGACGCCACTCGTCGCCGTCGGAGACGGCGATCTCCTCCTCGGCGAGACCCGACAGGGCCTCGCGGACGACCGAGGGCGGGGCTTCGACACGGCGGCTGATCCCCTCGGGGGTCGAGGCGCCCGCGGCCAGCGCCGAGAGGACGTCGCTGTAGAGGCGCGCCCGGTCGTCGTCGAACTCCTCGATGAGGTCCTCCATGACCTCGGTGATCCGGCCGTGGACCCACCGCTGGGCCATCGAGAGTTCGTTCTCCATGTCCTGCAGACGATCGAGTTCGCGGGCTTTCCGGGCAGTCTCGGACCGATCGTCGCTCGTCTCACCGTCGGTCGTCTCGCCGTCGGTCGTCTCCTCGTCTCTTCCGTCTTCGAGAGCGTCGGTCTCGTCGACGTCGACGTCGAGCGAGACGTAGCGGCAGGTGGTGATATCGAGCCCGGCGCTGGCCGGGTAGGCGCTCTTGGTGCCGAACTCGAAAGGGGAGACGTTCACCTCCAGGCGGAGGTTCCGGGCGATGTGGAAGTACTTCCGGCGCTTGTCGTCGACGCGGCTCTCGACGAGGCCCGCCTCCTCGAGTTTCCGGAGGTGATCGATGACAGCCTTCGGACTGACGCCGAGGTACTCGCTGATCTCCGTGACGTAACAGGGCTTGTGGGCGAGCAACCGGAGGATACGCCGCCGGTTCCCGTTCCCCAGGAGATCGAGTAGCTCGGCGGAATCCATCACTCAGCAGTTCGGTCCCGACGCTGATAAGGGTGACTCACCGCCCCGGTGCCGTCGGGCGGTCGCGCGGGCACGCGAGCGACCGCGTCGGGTCGCCAGCCGCTCGCGGCTGCGACGAGATACCGGCCGGTCAGAGCCGCTCGAACGCGCGAGCGGCCAGTCCAACCGACAGCAGGGAGACGGCGACGGTCCCCACGATCAGGACCAGGCCGGGTTCGTAACGCAGCGGCGGGTGGTACGCCGGTGCCAGGTCGGCCAGCCAGAGGCCGTAGTCCAGTACGTCGTTGACGACGACGAGGACGAGTGCCGTCGCGAGCGCCCCGCGAGTCGTCTTCCCGTAGTGGGGGAGCAGGTACGCCTGCGGGACGAAGAGGAGGTGGGTCACGAGGACGCCGAAGTAGTTCCACGGATCCGGAAAGTACGCCCCGACGTGGAGGTTCAGCGCCAGTCCGGTCCACAGGCCCGTCTTGACCAGCCAGACAAAGGCCAGCGTGTGGAGATAGGCGAGCACGCGGTTCTGTGCGGCCTCGTCGAGGCGGTTCCCGAGGTTGGCAAAGAGCGTCGCCAGCGACAGCGCCGCCAGCAACACCGCGACCGGTGAGTCCATGTACAGCGGCCACAGCAGCGTCTCCACCTCGGGCAGCGTCGGCAGGTAGAAGTGGACGCCGACGAACACCGCCGCGACGTTGGCGAAGACCAGCCACACGAGGCTGGGCGCGTTCTCCAGGTAGTACCGCGCCCAGCGCCGCGGGATGGCCTCGCTGCGCTCCCCGGCCGCCAGCAGGTCCATACCGGGTCCGTGGGCGGGCCCACACTAATACTGCCTGCTGTCGGAGCGCGACCGGGTCCCGCGAACGCAGAGGCATCAGCGTGTCGAGAGATCGCGGATCGCCCGGCGCGGCGACCCGCCGACCGCGGCCGTCTGACGCGTGTCCGCCGGTCGGTTTGTGCGACGATATAAGCCTGCTGCCAAAAGCTTATACGCATCCGTGGGAGAGAATGACTTGCACAGAATGTTCGAACAGTTCTCCAGCGGCTACTACCTGGGGCGGCTCTACGTCGAACCCCACGACGGGGACCGCCCGGCGATGGCACGCGAGCAACACGAGCAGGTCAACAGACAGTTGTATACGAGCGGCGAGGGCGTCGAGCGGACAGACCAGCCCCTCGTGATGAAACTGGAGAACGCTCACCTCGCGGTCCACGGGGACGACGCGGTTCCGGCCGACACGCTGGCGGTCCCCGAGGAGTTCATCGCGGAGACGACCATCCGGAACCCGCCGACGCTCCAGGAGGTGTTCCTCGCGAAAGCCGAGCGGGCGAACCAACTGCTCTCGATGGTCGAGGCGGGCGAAGACGACAGCGACGACCCGAGTGCGCTGCCGGGCGGTTCGGGCGGACCGACCGGGATCTGAGTGGTTCGCGGGTGGGAGTCCCGCGGTTCGAAGTTCTGGTTTCTCGTGTCGAAGGGCGAGTCGGCAACAGCACCGCGAACAGGGTGAAATCCCCGCCCGCGTCGGTTGCTTCAGCAAGCCAGGCGGGCGGGACCGAAAGGGGCCGGACTCTGCGGGAACCCGGGCGAAACAAGCACGCGAGC